>QMCE01000166.1_pt1 | contig 30327 bp, 35 predicted proteins | sample 1821851 | NCBI WGS metagenome assembly QMCE01 (sample SAMN09453174, study PRJNA476694) | Termite gut metagenome, whole genome shotgun sequencing project. | isolation source: worker | host: Odontotermes sp. | place: South Africa:Pretoria | collected 2016-01-28 | reverse complement strand
GCCATTAAAACGGCAAAGCCAAGGGTGCTTATCCCTGCCTTCCCGGGCACCAACTGTGAGGTTGATTCAGCCCGTGCATTTGAAAGGGCGGGGGCAAGGGCGGAAATACTTGTGGTGAGGAACCTTTCAGCAAGTGATATTGAATACACGATAGACAGAATGGAAAAGATGATACGGGAATCTCAAATCATTATGCTCCCCGGCGGCTTCTCGGCGGGAGACGAGCCGGAGGGTTCAGGCAAGTTTATCGCAACGGCTTTCAGAAATCAGCGAATCGCCGAAGCTGTGACAGAGCTGCTTGAAAAAAGAGACGGGTTGATGCTGGGCATATGCAATGGGTTTCAGGCACTTATCAAGCTCGGGCTTTTGCCGTACGGGAAAATCTCTGCGATAAATGAAAATGACCCGACGCTGACCTTCAACAGCCTTGGCAGGCACATATCAAGAATGGCGTATACAAAGGTGATAAGCACAAAATCACCGTGGTTCGGCGCAGTTAATGCGGGCGACGTGCATGCAGTTCCTGTTTCGCACGGCGAGGGAAGATTCGTCGCCGATGAAAAAATGATGTCAAGCCTCATAGAGAACGGGCAAATCGCCACGCAGTATTGCACCTTGGCGGGTGATGTGCGAAGCGAGATTGAATGGAACCCGAACGGCTCTGTGTATGCTGTGGAAGGCATAACCAGCCCGGACGGCAGAATCCTCGGCAAAATGGGGCATTCAGAGAGAGCGGGCAAGCATCTCTACAAAAATGTGCCGGGTGAAAAAGACCAGAGAATTTTTGGAAGCGGAGTAAAATATTTCTTATAGCAGACGGTGATATATGGATATCCTGAAAAGAACATGGGCAGAGATAGATTTAGATATTCTCGATGAGAATTACAGGCTTGTGCGTGCTGCGACGAACGAAAGCGCAAAGCTTTGCTGTGTAATCAAAGCAGACGCTTACGGTCACGGTGCGGAAAAAACAGCAGCTGAGCTTGAAAACCTCGGTGCGGATTATTTCGGTGTGTCAAACCTTGAGGAAGCCTTGCAGATAAGGAATGCCGGCATTAAAACGCCGATTCTCATCATGGGATACACGCCTGCCTCGGAGGTAAAATATCTTGCTGAGAACGATATAACACAATGTATATATGCCGAAGATTATGCTAAAAGTTTATCGAGTGAAGCTGTGCGTCAGGGAGTGACGATAAAAGCGCACATAAAGATAAACACCGGCATGAACCGTCTCGGTTTCACTTTTGAGGATATAAGCGACGTGGAAAGCTCGGTGAAAGAGATAGAAGCTGTATGCAAGCTGCCGAACTTAATCTTTGAGGGCATTTTCACGCATTTTGCGTCGTCGGACGAGGGCGACGGCGGGTTTGACTTTACGATGAACCAATACGGCTGCTTCAAGGAGCTTATCGAGGCACTCGGTTCAAAGGGGATTTTCTTTGAGATATGCCACTGTGCAAACAGCGGCGCAGTGCTCGATTATCCACAGATTCACATGGACATGGTGCGTGCGGGGATTATATGCTACGGGCTGTATCCCTCAGCAAAGGTGAAGAACAAAATAGGGATTAAGCCAGCCTTAATGTTGAAATCGGTGGTGTCGCATGTGCAGACGGTCAAAGCCGGAACATCGGTGAGCTACGGCAGAACCTTCACGGCAGAGAAAGACATAAAAGCAGCTACTGTGCCGATAGGCTATGCCGACGGCTACCCGTGGATTCTCGGCAGCAAAGGCGCTGAGGTTCTGATAAAAGGCAAGCGGTGCAGAATCATAGGCAGAGTATGCATGGATTACCTCATGGCAGATGTGAGCGGAATCGATGATGTAAAAATCGGCGATGAGGTGACGCTTATCGGGAAAGACGATGTAGAGGAAATCACAGCAGATGAGATTGCGGCACATATGGGCAGCATAAGCTATGAAGTGATTTGCGATATAGGAAAGCGTGTGCCGAGAGTTTATTTAAGAAACGGCAAGGTTGAAAGCGTTTCAAATCAATTGCTGGGGAATAAAGAGACGGTATAATTATGGAAAATATTACACAAAGTATAGCAGAATTCATGCAGACGGGCGTCCTCCCGATTGCATTGATGATTCTGCGCCTTATAATCGCTGTGATGGCGTTGTATGTTGTGTGGCGTAGCTATACTTCATTCAAGAAGGGCCTGAGAAGACGAGAGCCGGTTGTAATGCTTGCGAATCATGCTTCAAAGATAAAATTCGCAGTGCTGCACTGGGAGAATTCCATCGGCCGCAGCAAAAGCTGTGATATAGTCTTGCCGGACACAACGGTTTCACGTGACCATGCGGTTCTTATGAGAAGAGAAGAGGGCTGGATAATCAGCGATACGGATTCTGCCGGCGGTGTGTTTGTAAACGGCAAGAAAATAGACGGGCAGAGAGTTGTCGGTATAGGCGATGAAATGAGGTTCGGGCGCACCAAGCTTGTGCTTGCCAAGGCGGACAGTACGCCGGAGAAGAAACGGATTTTCCGTGGCTTTTCAAAGAAAGCGGCGTCTCCCTTCAGGCTTATGTTCATGGCGACAATAGTAATTCTTCTGATGGCCGTTCAGCTTTTTATGGGAACGGGTGAAATCAGGTTTGATGCTTTTATCCCGTTCGGCATTGTTTTTGCTTTGGGATGGGGGCTTTTTGCATTCTCGACATTAATTCTTAAACGTGTGAGCTTCGAAATTGAAACGGTTGCATATATGCTCAGCGGAATAGGTGCAATGACGCTTGCAGGGCATGATATGGACGGCGTATACACACAGCTTGCCGCCATGCTCATCGGCATCTTGATTTTCTGCGTTCTCACATGGTTCATGGCGAATATCGAGCGTGTAGAGAAATATCAGATATACATTGCGGGGGCGGCAATAGCATTGTTCCTGTTTAACGTTGTTTTCGGCACGGTTTCGGGCGGGGCAAAAAACTGGGTGCACATCGGTCCGTTAAGCCTTCAGCCCTCCGAGCTCATAAAGATAGCCTTTATTGCCTTTGGTGCAGGCTCTCTGTACAGGCTTCAAACGAAGAAGAACATGGCGATGTTTCTTGTGTTTGCAGGTGTTTGTCTGGCTTTCCTTTTCTACATGAGAGACTTCGGCACGGCGCTGATTTTCTTTGCGGCATTTTTGATTATCGCATTCATGCGCTCGGGCAGTGTGAGAACGATTGCATTGGTCATCGCAGCAGCAGTTGCCGGGGTTATGATTATCCTCTATTTCCGCCCGTATGTAATGGAGAGATTCCTCAACTGGGGGCATATCTGGGAGGATATAAACGACACAGGCTATCAGCAGACACGAATGCTTACATACATGGCAAGCGGCGGGCTTTTAGGCGTGGGCGTGGGGAACACCGGCTTTGTCGGCATTCCCGCATTTGACAGCGACTTGGTCTTTGGCCTGATATGCGAGGAAAACGGTTTGCTGCTCGGGCTGGTTATCCTGTTCGCAATTGCCCTGTTTATCCTCTATGCAAGAGCAGATGTGACCAGAAGCCGCTCAACCTTTTATTCTATCGCCTCATGTGCGGCGGCGGGGCTGCTGCTTTTCCAGACATGCCTGAATGTCTTTGGCTCGGCGGATATTATTCCGCTCACGGGGGTGACGCTGCCGTTCATAAGCTCCGGCGGCTCAAGCGTGATGTCCTGCTGGGGGCTTATGGCATTTTTGAAAGCCTCTGATGAGCGGACATATGCGGCAAAGCGGATGTCACGAAAAGAAGAAAAAATGCATATGAATGAAGAAAAGCTAAGATATGAGCGTGAAATGGCGATGAGAGAACGTGAGCGTGAAAGACAGAGGCAGGGCAGAAGAAAAGCCGCCACTTATTGATTTGTATTGATAGGAGTAATTCATGAGAACAGTGGGAAAGCGTTCGATAGTTTTATATATCCTGCTTTGTCTGTTTATCGCAGGTGCTGTTTGGCTCGTCTTCAGCCTTCTGCTGAACGGCGGGAAATGGGCAATGCAGCCATATAATTATCATCTCGGCAGCTCAAACCTCGGCGAGATAACCGACAGAGACGGGAATGTGCTTGCAAAAACAGAGAACGATGTCAGAATTTACAGCGACAATGAAACCGTAAGGCGTTCACTGCTGCACACGGTTGGGGATACAGACGGCATGATAAGCACAAGCGTTCAGGCAACAATGCGCTCACGCCTTTCGGGCTATAATTTTATCACAGGGGTTAACAACACCGTGCTTAATTCGCTCGGAGGGAATTTGCAGCTGACAATCAGCTCATCAGTGAATGAAGCGGCATATAATGCTCTCGGCGACAGAAACGGCGCAGTTCTCGTTTATGATTATACGAACGGGGATATAATAAGCAAGGTGAGCAAGCCTGCCTATGACCCCATGAATATCCCGGAGGATTTACAGGAGAATGAAGCATACAAGGGCGTTTTCCTTGACAAAACACTCTCTCAGCGATTTGTCCCCGGCTCGATTTTCAAGCTTGTAACCGAGGCGGCTGCAATGGAGCTTTGGCCCGATACATGGCGAAATATTGAGCATAACTGTGAGAGCTCTGTGGAAATAGGGGGCTCAAGAATTACCTGTCTCGGAACTCACGGAACACAGAACGCATATCAGGCGATAGGGAATTCCTGTAATGTATACTATGCTTTGCTTGCAAACGAAATCGGCGCAGAAAGGCTTCAGAAGAAAGCTGAGGAGATGGGGTTCGGCAAAAGCCTCAAATTCGGAGATGTAAGCTGTGAGCCGAGCTTCATCGACCTTTCCTCAGCCGGGGCAAATCAGCTTGGCTGGGCGGGCGTCGGACAATACACGACGCTTGCAAACCCGTATCATATGCTCGTTTTAATGGGTGCGATAGCGAACGGCGGCTCTTATGTTGAGCCAAGGCTGACAGATTCATTTGATATTTTAGACAGTCTCGATTCCTCAAGCAAGCAGCTCATGACATCAGGTGAAGCGTCAGAGCTGAAGAGCATGATGCGAAGCAATGTCGAGGGATATTACGGAGACTGGCTTTTCCCTGACGGAATGCAAATCTGTGCGAAAAGCGGCACGGCAGAGCTTGATGATAAAAAGCCCACCTGCTGGTTTGTCGGGTTCTCGGCGAACCCGGATACGCCCTATGCCTTTGTTGTGATGGTGGAAGAGGGAGACGGTGGAATGGAAACAGCCGGAAATGCGGCGGCGCAGATTATTAGCGCATTGCACGGCAATGTATAAGCGGAGGGAAAATGAAAATTGAAAAGCTGAGGCCGGCATATAAAGACTATCTTTGGGGCGGCACAAAGTTAAAAGAAAAATATGGCAAGGAAAGCGATTTTTCAAGACTTGCCGAGAGCTGGGAGCTTTCTGCGCACCCGGCAGGAGAAAGCAGAATTTCAGGCGGGGAATTTGACGGGCTGACGCTCAGTGAATACATTGAAAAAAACGGTAAAGAGATTTTGGGAGAAGACTGTAAAAGCTTCCCGGATTTCCCTGTGTTAATCAAATTTATAGACGCAAAGCAGCCGCTGTCTGTGCAGGTTCATCCAAGTGACGAGTATGCTTTGGCGGTTGAGGGTGAATACGGCAAAACCGAGATGTGGTATGTTGTTGACTGCGAAGAAGACGCCTCACTCTTCTTTGGGGTGAACAGAAATATCAGCAAAGAGGAATTCCGAAAAAGGATTGAGGAGAGCTCACTGACAGAGGTTTTGAGAGAAGTGAAGGTGCATAAGGGAGATGTGTTCTTCATTGAGGCCGGAACCTTGCATGCCATAGGTGCGGGAATTGTGATATGCGAAGTTCAGCAGAATTCCAACACCACATACAGAGTTTACGATTATGCAAGGAAAGATGAAAACGGAAAGCAGCGTGAGCTGCACATTGAAAAAGCCTTGGAGGTTTCAAAATTGAGCATGTCCGAAATATCGGACAGCCAAAGCAAAGAAGAAAAAATAGAAAACGGCAGTAAAAGACTCTTGGCTTCTTGTAAATATTTTACAAGCGAGAGACTTATTATAAACGGGCAAGTCAAGCTTTTTGTTGATGAGAGAAGCTTTGTTTCAATTGTTTCTGTCGCGGGAAGCGGAAGGATAATCGGAAATGACAATACAGCAGAGTTTCTTGCGGGAGACAGCATCTTCATTCCGGCAGGGACGGGGGAAATAGTGCTTGAGGGCGATACTGTTCTGATTAAAACAACCGTGTGAGGTGCGTATGAAAATCATAATGATGGGCGAGCCCATGGGGCTTTTTGCCGCAGACGAAATCGGGAGCCTGTCTGAAGCGGAGGCTTTCACTTGCTCTGTCGCAGGCGCAGAGTTTAACGTAGCGACGGGGCTTTCACGTCTCGGACATGAGGCGGTTTATTTCACAAAGCTGGGCGCAGACCCGATAGGAGAAAGAATCAGAAATGCGATAAAGAAAAACGGAATCCTCGATAACTTTATTCTTACTGATGAGAATGAAATTACGGGGCTGATGCTGAAAGGAAAAACAGATGTAGGAGACCCTGAAATAGCATATTACAGAAGAGGCTCGGCGGCGTCGAAGATGAACGAAAAGGACGCTGATTCACTTGATATATCAGCCTGTGAATGGCTGCACGTGACGGGCATAACACCTGCTATTTCCGCATCAGCTTTTGCGGCGACAGAGAGGCTGATTGAGCGCTGCAAAAGAGCCGGCATGTTTATCTCATTTGACCCGAATTTGCGACGTCAGCTTTGGGCAAGCGAAAAAATCATGATTGAAACGCTGAACAAAATCGCCGGAAGTGCTGATTTAGTCATGCCCGGCATAAGTGAGGGCAGAATCCTGACAGGCAGGAGCGGCGAAGAGGAGATAGCGAAATTCTATCATGGTTTAGGCGCAAAAATGGTGACAGTGAAGCTCGGCGGTAAGGGTGCGTTTTTCTCAGAGAAAGAGGGCGAGAGCGGGCATGTTGAAGCTTTCAAAGTTGAAAGGATAGTGGATACAGTCGGTGCGGGAGATGGTTTTGCTGCAGGCGTGATAAGCGGCTTGGCGGAAAAATTGAGCCTTAAAGAGGCGACGCAGAGAGGGCTTGTGATAGGTGCAATTCAGATAACACATAAGAGTGATAATGAAGCCTTGCCGACAAGAGCCGAGCTTGCAGAGATTATGAAAAGAGGCTTCTGCTGATGATAAGAGAAGCGAAAAGTGAGGATTTGAACGGGCTTCTTCGGCTCTATACTTTTCTGAAAAATGAGGAAGAGGTGCCGGAAGAAAACGCATATTGTGCGTGGAACAAAATTATTGAGAATAAAGATTATCATATAATTGTTGAAGAGATAAATGATGTGATTGTTTCCTCGTGCACGCTGGTAATCTTGCCGAATCTTACACATTCCGTGCGGCCGTATGCATTGATAGAAAATGTTGTGACAGATGAAAGCTTCAGAGGAAAGGGTGCGGCGACAAGGTGCCTGAATTTTGCAAAAGAGCTGGCAAAGAAAGAGAATTGCTATAAAATTATGCTTATGACAGGCTCAAAAGACAACGGAACTTTAAGCTTTTATGAGAGAGCAGGCTATAACAGGCATGATAAAACAGCATTCATTATGTGGCTATAAGCGGGGGGATTATGGATAACAATATGATGAAGGCACTGTGGGAAAGGGCAAATGAAGCCCGGAAGAATTCATACAGCCCATATTCGAATTATGCGGTGGGTGCGGCGTTGCTGTGCAAAAGCGGAAAAATCTACACAGGTGCGAATATAGAAAATGCCTCCTTTTCGGTGACGAACTGTGCCGAGCGCACAGCATTTTTTAAGGCGATAAGCGAGGGTGAAAAAGAGTTTGAAGCCATTGCCGTTGCCGGAGGGAAAGCCGGAGAGGACAGCTCCGGAGATTGCACGCCCTGCGGGGTATGCAGGCAGGTGATGGTGGAGTTCTGCGGCGACAGCTTCAGGGCGATTGTACAGAAAAACGGTCAGCCAACTGATATGACTTTAGGCGAGCTTTTGCCGCTGGCATTCAGAAGTGAAAGTATGGAAGGATGAAGAAATGAAATACGCTGATAAGACGATAGAAGCCAAAGACGGGCGAGAGATAATAATATCTGAAGCGAAGCCGTCAGATGCCGAGGAGATACTCGGATATATGGACATAGTCGGGGCGGAGACGGACAATCTTTTCGTTGAAGAGGGCACAAAAAGCTTCACCGTCGAGGGCGAAAGAGGCTTTCTTGAAAACAATGCCAACGATGAGGAAAGCCTAATGCTCGTTGCAAAGCTCGGTGATGAAATAGTATCACTGGGGAACATCAGCCTTGTTACGAAAAGACCGAGGGGCAGGCACAGGGCGAGCTTCGGAATCACAGTGCAGAAAAAGGCATGGGGGCTTGGCATCGGGAAGGCGATGATACTCGAGCTTTCCGGCTTCGCAAAGAGAATCGGCGTTGAGATAATTGAGCTTGAGGTGAAAACTGATAATGAAAGGGCAATAGGGTTGTATGAACATCTCGGCTTTGAAATTATGGCGACGCATAAGAACTATTTTAAGATAAACGGGGAATATGCCGACGCATACATTATGCAAAAATACATATAAAAAAGGCTGCTTTTTAGCAGCCTTTAGTTATGCGGTTTCTTACCAGCCGAGCGATTTAAGATACTCTCTTGACAATGTGATTGCCTCAAACGGTGTGCGCTCATATGCCTGGTCTTGTTCCACGACGACCCATTCGGCACCGGCGTCAATTGAAGCCTCAAGGATTGACGGGAAATCCTGCATGCCATAGCCGACAGGGCGGAATTCGAACTTGCCGGCGCTCTCCTCCTCTTTCTTCACATCTGTGCCGATGAGCTCATACATGTTGGCGGGCCTGCCCTCTTTGTGGAAATCCTTCAAATGCACAACAGGTGAGCGGCCGGTGTACTTCCTGACGTAATCGGCAGGATTCTCTCCCGCAACGTTTACCCAGCAGGTGTCAATTTCCGTCTGCAAAAGGTCAGCAGGGATAGTGTCATAGATATAGTCAAGCGCATAGCGTCCGTCAGGCATCTTCGCAAACTCAAAATCGTGGTTATGATACAGTGTCTGAATGCCCTTTGCCTTGCATGCATTGCCGATTTCTTCGAACTTTTTGACGTTGCCCTCGAATTTCGGCGTGCCGGGGCGGTCGTCCTCTTCAAGATAAGGAATGGCGATATACTTCACGCCGATAGTGACATACTGCTCAATTGTTCCGTCCATGTCATTAAGAAGCTCCTTGAAAGGCACATGCGCCGAAATGGCGGGGATGCCGACCTCATCAAGAATCGCCTTGACCTCTGCGCCTGTCATGCCGTAAAGGCCCGCCAGCTCAACGGCGTCATAGCCGATGTCTTTAATCTTCTGAATCGAGCCCTTGAAATCGCGCTCTGCGTCTCCGCGCACCGAATAAACTTGAACTGCAACAGGAAGTGTTTTCATAATTCGTACCTCCGATAGTATTAATTTCTACGCATATCATATATCAAAAAAAGACAAAGGTCAATATGCCGAAACTTGAAAATACATGTAAAAAATGGTATGATTTAAGCCGACTTTAATTTTAAGGGAATTCTTCACGGAAAGCAGAGAGGGAATAAAATGTTTGGGCAGTTAAGATTCTATTTTGCTTTGTTTTTTGCACGCTGCACGGCCCTCGTATTGAAAATAATCGGGCGCAAGGGAACGTCTATGCCGGGATCGTGGGCGATAATTCTCTGCCCGGATTTTCTCGAAAGAATGCCGAAACCAAAGACGGTTCTGGGTATTACGGGCACAAACGGCAAGACGACCGTATCAAACATCATAGAGGATGTTTTAGAGGATTTGGGCTACTCCTTTGTCTGCAACCGTGAGGGAACGAACGTCCACACAGGCGTAGCCTCTTCACTCATTGCCGAATCTCACTTCTGGGGCAAGCCGAAAAAGGATTTAGCTGTTTTCGAGCTTGACGAGAGAAGCGCACCCCGTATTTTGCCCTATATAAAGCCGGATATGCTTCTTGTTACAAACATCTTCCGTGATTCATATAAGCGAAATGCCCACACTGAATTCATCCTTGACATTTTGAATGAGAATATCCCCGACAGCACAAGGCTTATCCTCAACAGCGATGATTTACTGTGCAGCTTAATTAAGCCTCAGAATAAGCGAGTTTATTTTGGCATAGAACGTCAGAAAAATGAAACCGCCGAACGCAAAAATATAGTCATGGACATAAGCTCTTGCCCTGAATGCGGGGGCGAGCTCACATGGGAATTTATCCGTTATCACCATATCGGCAGGGTGGCTTGCAATAGCTGCGGCTTCAAATCGCCAAGGCTTGATTACATTGTTGAAAATATCGATGAAGAAAGAAATGAGATAATAGTAAGAGGTGGCGAGAAAGAACACATATATCCCCTCCTCAACAGCAGCCTCATCAACGTATACAATTCGGTTTCAGCCATAGCCTTTCTCAGAGAGCTCGGGGTGCCTGAAGAAGACATTGCCAAGAAGATGGCGGCGCTTTCCATAAACGAGACAAGATACAATGAGGCAGAGGCGGGAGAGAAAAAGATTATTCTGCATCTTGCGAAGGGGCAAAACCCTGTGGCATGCTCACGCAGCTTTGAGAATGTGAGAAATTATCCGGGCACGAAATCAGTAATTCTTCTGCTTGACGATTATTTTGATGCGAAAAGCTCTGTGGAAAATATCGCGTGGTATTACGACACTGATTTTGAATTTCTGAACAGCGGGGATATAAAGCAAATCGTCACCGCCGGCGCAAGACATTGGGATGTTTATGTGCGCCTCTTGATGGCTGGTGTGCCAAAGGAAAGGATAGTACATACAGAGAACGAACGAGATGCAGCGAAGTTGCTTGACACGGGCAGCGCCGATACCTTCTTTGTGCTATATGATGTATATACGATTAAGCTGGCAGACGAGATTAAAGACGAAATAATCGGCAAGGTGAGCGGGAGGGGAAATCATGAAAATTGAAATACTTTTCCCCGAATTCTGCAATCTTTTCGGCGATATGGCGAACATGAGCTATCTGAAAAAATGCCTTCCTGAAGCTGAATTCATTGAAACCCCGCTTCTCGGCGAGCCTCAATTTTTAACCGAGGATATTAATCTTATTTATATGGGGCCGACCACCGAGCGCATACAGGAAAAAATAATTGAGAAGCTTTTGCCGTACAAGGAGAGAATACATGAGCTCATTGAAACCGGCACGGCTTTTCTGTTTACGGGCAACGCCATGGAAGTACTGTATAAATATATTGAAGACGAAAATGGGCAGAAAACCGAAGCGCTGGGCTTGTTTTCGTTCTATGCAAAGCGTGACATGATGCATAGGCACAACAGTAATTTCAGAGGTGAATTTGATGGCACGGAAATCATCGGCTTCAAGACACAGTTCACCATGAGCTACGGGCTTGGAGCAGCTGCTGAGGATTTAGGCTTCATCAATGTAATCAAAGGCGTGGGAATGAATAATAAGTGCAAAACTGAGGGGATAATTAGGAACAATTTCTTCGGCACTTATCTTGTCGGGCCGCTGCTTATAATGAACCCGGAGTTCACGCAAAAAATGCTTCAGAGAATCGGTGCAAATGTAAACCTTGCCTTTGAAGCTGAGGTCTATGAAGCGTATAAAGTCAGGCTTGCCGACTTCAGAGCAAAGGGATAGAAGAGGTGACAAATGACATTCCTTAACAGAATTGCCGCACTCTTGTTTCCCCGGAGATGCCTGATATGCGGAAAATCGGTAGATGTGAAGCCGCTCTGTGAAAGCTGCGAGGGCAAAAAAGTACATAACAGGAGAGTGTTTGACATAGACGGCACAAGCTTTTGCTGCTATGCGCCTCTGGAATATGGCGGAGAATTCCGAAAAAGCTTTCATAAGTTCAAATTTGAGGGGAAGTATTCCCTCGGCATTCAAATGGCAGAGCTGATGGCAGAGGAAATAGAAGGCTTCAATGCGGACATTATCGCTTTTGTACCGATGACACGCGAGAAAAAACGAAGGAGAGGGTATAACCAGAGTGAGCTTCTGGCAAAGAATATTGCGAAGCTGACAGGTATCCAGTGTGAGGAAGCTCTGACAAAGAAAAGCGAAAATCAGACGCAGTCCACTTTAGGCGCAAACGAGAGAAAACAGAATGTAAAAGGCGTTTTTGCTATAGAAAAAAATGTAGCGGGAAAAAGAGTTTTGCTTATTGATGATTTGATAACGACGGGTGCGACCATATGCGAATGCGCAAAACTTATCATGCTTGCGGGCGCAGACGAGGTGAGAAGCATATGCGCAGCAAGTGCCGGAAGAGGTGAACACAGTGCCTGAGAGATTCCAAAGAGAAGAGCAGCTGATCGGAAGCGATGCCCTGAAGAAGCTTAGTGCCTGTCATGTGGCGGTTTTCGGCATAGGAGGCGTCGGCGGGCACTTGATTGAAGCTCTTGCAAGGGCGGGGATAGGCGAGCTCACGATAATAGACGGTGACAGTGTTGCCATAAGCAATATCAACCGGCAGATTGTCGCACTGGAAAGCACGGTCGGGCAGGCAAAAACTGCTGTAATGCAGCGACGTATCCTGGACATAAACCCCTCTGCAAAAGTAAATGCGGTTAATGAGTTCTTCACAAAAGAGACAGATATGGATTTTGCCACCTTTGATTATATAGCCGATGCGATAGACACTGTTTCATCTAAAATTGAAATAATCAGGAGAGCCAAGCAAAATAATAAAATGGTGATTGCTGCTATGGGAGCCGGGAATAAGCTGAATCCGTCAGGCTTCACGGTATCAGACATAAGCAAAACAAAGGTTGACCCCTTGGCAAGGGTGATGAGACAAGAGCTCAAAAAGCTCGGGATAAGCGGAGTTAAGGCCGTGTATTCCGAAGAGGAGCCGATAATGCCAAAATCGGCAGGAGAGAGCAAAGCATCAGGACGGCCCGCACCCGGGAGCATTTCATTTGTTCCGCCGGTAATGGGGCTCATTATGGCAGGAGAAATAATCAAGGATTTACTCGGAGGGTGATATTTTGGACAGAGAGAAAATAATGAGAGCTGTCAGTGACATTTTAGAAGCAATCGGAGAGGATATATCCCGCCCCGGGTTAGAGGAAACACCCCGCCGTGTGGCTGATATGTGCGAGGAAATCTTTTCGGGGCTCAAGGCTGACCCATCAGAGCATTTGAAAATATTTGACGAGGGCGGCAAGCATGAGGAGCTTGTCTTGATAAAGGATATTCCCCTCTACTCGATATGTGAGCATCATCTGCTGCCTTTCGTGGGGAAGGCACATGTTGCGTATATCCCCAAAAACGGCAGGATTATCGGCATCTCCAAGGCTGCGAGAATCGTCGACACTTTTGCAAGAAGACCGCAGGTTCAGGAGAGGCTGACAGCAGAGGTGGCAGACTTCATTTATGAAAATCTGAATCCCATTGGGGTGGCGGTTTTCATAGAGGCGGAACACCTGTGTATGACGATGAGAGGGGCAAGAGCGGCGGGCTCAGTTACCGAGACATCTGCGCTGCGAGGCTCGATGAGGTCAGATTCCCGCACGAGGGCAGAGGTGATGGCCTTGCTCGCAAGGGGGCGAGCATGAAAGCAGAAAGATGCTTTATCGCAAGGGACAAAAAAATAAAGCTTGACAAGACCCGCATAATGGGAATTCTCAATCTCACGCCGGATTCTTTTTCAGACGGCGGGAGCTACTTAACTGTGACTTCCGCCGTGGAGGCGGCCAAGCAAATGATGACAGACGGCGCAGACATCATAGATATAGGCGGGCAATCAACAAGGCCGGGCTTCTCACCTGTTTCTGCCGAAGAAGAGTGGGAGAGGATACATGAGGTCCTGCATGCTCTTGCAAGTGAAACAGATGTAATTATTTCAGTAGACACCTTTTATCCGGGCGTTGCTGAAAAGGCAATTGCCGCCGGCGCACATATAATAAATGATGTCAGTGGCTTTAACGACGAAATGATGAAGGTTGCGGCTGAAACTGATGCAGGCTGTGTGATAATGTATCCATATGGTGAACAGCAGGATATTATTGCAAGTGCAAAAGCGTTTTTTTTAGAAAAGCAGAGGCAGGCGGAAAAATTCGGGATAAAGCACGAGCGCCTGTGCTTTGACCCGGGCATCGGCTTCGGGAAAACATATGAAGAGAATTTGTCGCTTCTTGCAAATAATGATATGTACAGAATATCGGACAGTGCAATTTTAATCGGCGCATCAAGAAAGAGAACGATTAAGCAGGCACTTGCGGAGGAATCGGGAATCGAAACCGAGCCATCTGAAAGAGATATCGGGACACTGGCGGCGCACACAGTTTCACAAGTTTTCGGCGCTGATATAATGAGAGCCCACAATGTGAAGGCGGCAAAAGAGGCGGCGGCAGTGGCAGACGCCGTCATGAGGCACAGGAGGAAGCATGGATAGAATCGTCATTTCAGGGCTGGAGATATTTGCTTATCACGGCGTGAATGAGGAGGAAAAGAGAGACGGGCAATTGTTTATCCTTGACATTGAGCTTTTTGCGGATTTAACCGCCGCAAAGACTTCCGATGATTTGGCTGATACCGTCAATTATGCGGCGGTGAGAAAAACGATTGAGCGGGCGTTCACATCCGAAAAATTCAATCTTATTGAAAAAGCGGCAAAAGTGGTCTGCAACAAAGTTCTTGCGGAATTCGACGCCGTGCGGAAAATCAAGCTGAGGCTAAAAAAGCCGAATGCGCCGATGAATGCGGTGTTTTCCTATGTCGCTGTGGAAATTGCGGAGGAAAGAGCATGAAAAAAGCTGTTTTGGGGATGGGCTCTAACCTCGGCGACAGAGAAAATAATTTGGCAGAGGCGTTTGAAAGGCTTGAAAAGCTGCCGGGCGTGAATATCCTTGCTATTTCAAGTATATATGAAACAGAGCCGTTCGATGTTATTTCAAAGCAAGAGAATTATCTGAACTGCTGCGTTCTGATTGAAACAGAGCTTGAACCCCTTTCTTTGCTTGAAAAATGCAACGAAATTGAAAATGCTCTTCTCCGTATCCGAACAGAATATCACAGCGCAAGAACGCTTGATATTGACATTTTGCTTTACGAAGGCTTTGAATCAAGTACAGAAAAGCTGACTGTGCCGCATAGGGGAATAAGAGAGCGTGCGTTTGTGCTTGTCCCGCTGTGTGACCTCTTTCACGCATACACTGCACTCGGCTTTGACTTCAAGGAGGCATTCGAAAAAGCGGATAAATCAAAGGTATGGCTGTATGTTTAGCAATACTGCCAAGAAAAAGCAGGGTGAGCTATTGGCACCCCGCTTTTTGATATTCCGCTACTTTGAATTCTGCATTTCTTCCCACTCATGGCGCAAAAGCCCCATCAGAATCAAGTCGAAATACTTGCCGTCTCGATGGACGAAATCACGCTTTGCGCCCTCATGCTTGAAGCCCAAGCTTTCATAGAGCCTGCCGGCATTCTCGTTGTAATTGAAATAATTCAGCTCAACCCTATGCAGATTAAGCTCTGTGAATGCAAACTGCAATATTAGCTCCATTGCTTCTTTGCCATAGCCCTTACCCCGGTGTTTTCTGTTGCCGATGCCTATAGCAAGAGAAGAGCGTGCATTGTTCCACTCAATGCCGTCCAGCGCAACAAAGCCGATAAGCTCGTCGGTTTCTTTTAGCCGAACAAGGAATTCCATATCATTTTTAGATTTACTCATTTCTTCACTGAACTCTTTAATTTGCACCTCAGTTTTCGGCATGGCTATGTCACTGTCAAGATTTCTCAAATATTCGGCGTCTTGCTGCCACCCGGCTGCAATTTTTTCGTCGCCGTCCCGCCAGGCCGTGAGCAAAATATTCTTGCCTTCAAATAAGCTATAATTCATTTTTTGCCTCCTTAGCTGAATGATGAAAGCATATCATGTATGAAAAATATAGTCAATATCAGTAGAAATAAGATGGCTCTTCCTGTATAATAGCATAAGTGGAGGATTTATGAAAAATATCAAAACTGTCATATGGGACTGGAACGGAACGCTGTTCGACGACCTCAAAATCTGTATTGCAACGGAAAATGAGATGCTTAAAAAGCGGAATCTGCCGACAATCGATTCCCTCGAAAAATACTTTGAATGCTTTACTTTTCCGATAAAGAAGTTCTATGAGAATCTCGGGCTTGATTTCACTAAAGAGAGCTACGAAGATGTTGCGGCTGAATATATCATGGGATACGAGGGCAGGCTGCCTGAATGCAAGCTCATGAGCGGCGCAGAAGAGACTTTGGCAAGAATAAAAAATGCAGGAATTCAGCAGGCGATTATCTCGGCCTCGGGCAGTGAAAGCCTGAAAAAGCAGATGCAGCCGTTTGGAATAAATGAGTATTTCAGCGAAATCTTAGGGATACATGATAATCTGGCGGAAAGCAAGGTCGGGCTTGCATTGAGCTTCTTTCGTGAAAGCGGCATCGACCCAAAGGAAGCGGTTTTCATCGGAGACACGCTACATGATTTCGAGGTTGCGGAAGCAGCGGGATGCAGGTGTATTTTAATTGCGGCAGGTCACCACAGCCGTGAGATGCTCGAAAGCACCGGGGCAAAGGTACTTGACAGCATAAATGAGCTTGAAATTACATAATTATTATTTGATATAATGCGTGAAAATTACATTATGCCAATATTAACTATTGACATTCTGAGGGCGCAAGGATATAATTATCAGTGTTCGATTAAGTTATTAACCCCTGCCTTTAGGCGGATGGGAGGGAATAAAATGGCTGAAATCAGAGTAAAAGATAACGAGACTTTAGACAGTGCTCTTCGTCGTTTCAAGAAGCAGTGTGCAAGAGCCGGCGTTATAGCTGAGGTGCGCAAGAGAGAGGCTTATGAAAAGCCTTCGGTTAAGCGCAAGAAAAAGGCTGAAGCCGCACGCAAGCGCAAATTTAAGTAAGAATACAATCATTGAAATGAAAGCAGGTGTTTACCTGCTTTTTTTCAAATCTTCTGTTCTGAATGGGAGAGGGAAATGGGTCTTTTAACACCGACGCTTTATGCAAAAAGGCTTTTCGACATAACGCCTGAAATACTGGAGAAACTGGGTGCTTCGGCAGTTTTGCTTGACATTGACAATACCCTGGCTTCGTATATCTCACATGAGCCGTTAGAAGGTGCCGAAGCTTGGGTAAAAGAGATGAGCGCAGAGGGATTTCGGCTTATCATCGTGTCAAATAATTATGCCGAGAGAGTTGAGCCGTTTGCAGGGAAGTTCCCGCTGCCGTTCATATCAAGGGCATATAAGCCCCTGCCGGCGGGCTATATAAAGGCGGCAAAAGAGCTCGGCTTGAGGCGTAAGGATTGCGTGATAATCGGTGACCAGATTTACACGGATATAATCGGTGCAAATCTGTGCGGAATGAAATCAATTTTGTTAGAGCCGATTGAAATAGAAAACAGCCTTTCCTTTCGTATAAGAAGAAAACTCGAAAGAGAAATCAGGGCAAAACTGGCAAAGAAAAAGGAGAACAAAAATGAATCCTGTTGAATTATTGAAAAAGAATATTATTACAGATGAAAGCAAGGCGGCACTTATCTATTCGCGTGTAAACAGACGCTACCTCACGCACTTCCCGTCATCGGACGGTGTTTTACTGCTGACGGCAAAAGACGCATATCTGCTGCTTGATTTCAGATATGCCGAGGCGGGGGCGAATAAGGCACAAAACTGCAAGGTGGTTGAGATAACCAATTTCGGTGACACACTCACGGAGATAGTGAAGAATGACGGCGTCAGTGAAGTTTATTTTGAGATGGAGGGCATCTCTCTCGCACAGGCAAAGAGGTATGAGGCAGTTCTTGAAAAAGCCGGGGCGAAAGCGATGCTTGATAAAACTCTCGACACGGCTCTTTCCAAGCAGAGGATGATTAAAACTCCGGGGGAGATTGCGGGAATTGAGGCGGCGCAGAAAATCACTGATGACGCATTTGCACATATTCTGCCGTTCATTAAAGAGGGCGTGACAGAGCGTGAGGTCGCCCTTGAGATTGAATTTTTCATGAAAAAGAACGGCGCCGATGATTTGGCGTTCGATTCAATTGTGGTTTCGGGCGTGAACAGCTCTTTGCCGCATGGCGTACCGTCTGAAAAAAAGATTGAAGTCGGTGACTTCATCACAATGGACACCGGCGCAATGGTAAACGGCCTGCATTCGGATATGACAAGAACGGTTGCGCTCGGCAAAATCACCGATGAGCAAAAGAAGGTATATGAGACAGTGCTTGCGGCGCACATGGCGGTTATTGAACAAACGAAGCCCGGAATGCCTGGCAGCGAGGTTGATAAAATCGCACGTGATATAATTGACAGGGATTATGCCGGTAGGTTCGGTCATGGTCTCGGGCACGGCGTGGGATATGAAATCCATGAGGAGCCTCGTTTCTCAAAGCTTGACCCAACCCCATGCGAGGCAGGAATGGTGATAACAAATGAGCCGGGAATCTATCTGCCGGGCAAATTCGGCGTGAGAATTGAAGATATGCTGCTTATAACAAGCACCGGCTGCCGCTCGCTTACTCACAGCCCTAAGGAATTGATAGTGCTGTGAGTCTTGACAAATTCGATTATGTACGCTATAATGTACACATCAAGGAGGCGAGTAGAGATGACTAATACTAATGCGACCAATTTCAGAAAAAATGTATTTAACTATTTGGATATGGCGATTGATTTTAATGATGTAATCAATGTGAACACTAAAAAAGGGAATGTTGTCGTAATGAGTGGGGAAGATTATAACGGGATTATGGAAACGCTTTATTTGGCATCTGTTCCGGGAATGAGGGAACGCCTAATAGAAGGAATGAATGCGGAAAGTGAGGAATTCGAGGGCTTTGAATGGTGAGCGAATACAGTATTACAATTTTGAAGTCAGCGCAAAAAGACAAGGAAAAAGTCAAATCAATAGCGGCACTAAAAGATAAAACCGATAAATTGATGGAAATTCTCAAGAGAAATCCCTTTCAAAATCCTCCTCCATATGAAAAGCTTGTTGGGGAGTTTAGGGGAATGTATTCCAGGCGGTTAAATCATCAGCACAGGCTTGTATATAAGGTGGATAAAGAAGAAAAAATTGTAATGATAATTAGTATGTGGACACATTAAGAGATAGAAACCACATGAAAAACAAGTTGAAAAAGAGATGAAAATACGTTACAATTAGCTTGACTAAAAAATTGGAGGGAATTTATGGTATCCGCAGGAGATTTCAGAAACGGCGTAACATTTGAAATGGACGGAGATGTCTATTCGATAATTGAGTTCCAGCATGTCAAGCCCGGCAAGGGTGCGGCATTTGTGCGCACAAAGATAAGAAACGTTATAACAGGCTCGGTCACAGAGAGAACCTTCAACCCGAACGACAAATATCCGTCGGCTTTCATTGAGAGGCGTGATATGGAATTTCTCTATAATGACGGCGACCTCTATTATTTCATGGACGCAGAGACATATGAGCAGACGCCGATAGGAAAGGACGTGCTCGGAGACAGCTTCAAGTTTGTCAAGGAGAACATGACGTGCAAGGTGCTTTCTTATAAGGGCAGTGTTTTCGGTGTTGAGCCGCCGAACTTTGTCGAATTGAAGATAACGGCAACAGAGCCGGGCGTGAAGGGCGACACGGCGACAAACGTCACAAAGCCGGCAACGCTTGAAACAGGCGCAGAGATTAAGGTGCCGATGTTCATCAACGAGGGCGAGATGATTCGAGTGGACACAAGAACAGGCGAATATATGGAGCGTGCATAAGTCATTGTATATTGCAAAGGAGAATAAAATGGAAAACGAAAGAACACTGAGCGAGCAGGCTGCATATATCAGAGGCATGATGGACGGGCTTGAGCTTGATTCAAAATCCAAAGAAGTCAGAGTAATAAATGAAATGATGAAGCTCATCGAAGACCTCTCTGTGGCAGTTGAAGAGCTTGAAGAGGGGCTTGAAGACCTCTACGACGAGGTGGATGAGATAGACGAAGACCTCGGCGAGGTTGAGGAAGCGCTTTACAGCGACGACGAATGCGACTGCGGCCATCATCATGACTTTGATGATTTCGACGATTTCGATTTCCCGGAATTTCAGGTGACCTGCCCGACCTGCGGCGAGGTTATTCTGCTTGAGGATGAAGATTTCGATGACGACTCAATTCATTGCCCCAAATGCGGTGAGCTTCTGGAGTTTGATTTCGACGACATTGAGGACGAAGAGGAATAAAAAAAGGAGTGCATAAGCACTCCTTTTTTATATCTTGTGTAAGATTTATTTTGACTGAAGAGTAAAAAGAACTACCTGAGGCCGCGAAAAAACTCGTGGAAGATTGTGGTGTATGCCCAAGCCGTTGCTGACGAACATTTTGCCGCCGGCAGGTAAATCTGACCATCCGGCACGGTACTTTTGCCCCGTTTTGCTTATCATTTGCAGCATGGGTGAAAATGCGCCGAAGATATTTGCATGCCCGCCGTGGGTGTGCCCGCAAAGCATGAGGTCTATGCCCTCTGTGTCATGAAAAGCGGCAATGTCGGGGTTATGAGAAAGCAAGATTACGAAATCATCTTCTCCGGCTTCACTCAAAGCCAAATCAATGTCCGGCTTGCGCCTGCGGAAATCCTCAACTCCGCCGAGATAAAGCCCCTGCCGCAGATGACGCCCCTTGTTAGGAAGCGGCGATATATCGAGCCGTTGCATTTCCTTAAACAAAAATTCAGGGTCGTCATGGTTGCCGTCTACAGCATAGATGCCGTCAGCGGTTTCAACCTCTGAGATAAGCACGAGCTGATTTTTCGTCATTTCGCTTTCTTCGGAGAAATCACCGCCCAAAAGCAGAACATCAAGCTTTTCTTTATCTATCCTCTCAACTATTTTTCGGAATTTTTCTCTCTCGATAAAATGTGTGTCACTGATAAAGCATATCTTATATCCGTCAAGGCTCTTATGAATTTTCGGCGATGCGACAACAGCTTTCTTATATTCGACAATTCTGTCAAGAGTGAGCATGGTGGTAAGATGGAGTAAGCCTGTTGCAGCAACAGCCGCACCCGCACCGCCGATGATTAAATTAGCTTTGCTTCTTTTTTTTGCCATATTAAACCTCAATATATTTCTTCAGCGGTGTAAAATCGATTCCCTGTGCATAACTGCTTTTTCCCTTAAAGAAACCGAGCAGCTTTTCCGCAATAACTTTCGTGCCGGCTGCTGTGTTGCTCTCGATGTTCAGCGGCATAATGGGGTCATGCACGCTTAACCGAAGCAAAAACCAACCGTCGCCGCTGTCTTTCGGAAAGGAAATTCTGATGCCCTCTCTGTTGTCGGGTGCTATAGTCCAACCGCTCCTTTCAGCATAAACAGCTAAATCAGAAATCACCTTGCTTCCGCATTTTCTGAAATCCTCTTCAATTATCGGCAGACGAAGCTCGGCTTCCTCAGCGGCTTCTTGCAGAGGAGAGAGAATATCTTCAAAGCCTTGTCCGTTTTGCTTCAGCTGTGCAAGCTTTATTATCATCTTTGTGACAAGATATGCGCCGTCATCGAGAAAATAATTCTCTCGGAAAGCGGCATGTCCGCTGGTTTCAATGGCAAGCGGAGAATTAATGCCCTCATTGTTAAGCCTTACAGCCTCATTGATAACGTTTTTGTATCCCCGCTTGAAGCGATGATGCTTTCCGCCCAGATTATCCTCAATGAAAGCTTTGAGCCCATCAGACGTGATTGAATCGGTGACAACTGTGCCTCCGGCATTTCCCTCCAAGGCTATGGTCGAGGCAATCGCAACAAGGCGGTTTCTGGCTATTTCCTTGCCGCTTTTGTCAACGGCGCCACCCCTGTCGACATCAGTGTCAAAGATTATACCTAAATCAGCATTTGCAGATAAGGTCGCTTTTGTGACGGCAGCCATTGCCGACTTATCCTCGGGGTTTGGAATATGGTTGGGAAACATGCCGTCTGGCTCAAGGAAAACACTGCCGGAGACATCTGCGCCAAGCGGGGCGAGCACGTCAGTGGCGTAGAACCCACCTGCGCCGTTGCCTGCGTCGACAACAATTTTGAAGCTTTCAAGCGGCTTTTCATAGTTCGATGAATTAATGCCTGCCTTGATTTTCTCACGCAGAATTTCGGAATATCTCTTCATGAAATCAATTTCTTGAATTGCTCCGCATTCTGTCAATGCAGGCTTCTCATCATTTTCTGCATACGATAAAATCTCATCTATATCGGGAGAATCCAAGCCGCCTGAGGCTGTGAAAAATTTTAAGCCGTTGCGAAACCAAGGGTGATGGCTTGCCGTTATCTGAATCGAGCAATCGCATGGAATATCTACAACCGCCATGAACATCGCCGGTGTTGAGGCAAGCCCGCAATCGAGAACTGTCACGCCAAAATCAGTGAGAGCTTTGATTATCGCATTTGATATTCTGCCTGCTGAAACACGTGAATCATGCCCGAGTGCAATTTTAAGCTCACAGCTTTTCTTTGAAAGATGGCGCTCACACCAGCAGAGGAAGCCTGCGGCAATGCGCCCAATCACTTCATCGGTGAGGTTCACATCGAAGCCTGCACCCTCGCATGCCACACCACGAATGTCTGTTCCGCTTTTAAGGCTCTTGTAATCCATAGCAATCTCCTAATTGCAAATAAATAAAATATAGTATAGCACAAATTGAAGCAAAAGTTAAGCTGATTTGATTGTAAAGCGGTAGATATTATGCTATAATTCAGACATAAAAATAGATTGGAGGAGTTACTATGCCGCTGAGAATTGTGGAATTGCACGATGTCGAGGTGCCGGAGTTCCTGAGTGTGCTTGAGAGCTGTGAGGGCGAGGTTTATCTCATGACACGAGACGGAGACAGGTTGAACCTGAAGAGTAAGCTCAGTCAGCTGCTCGGGCTGACAGCACTTATTGAGGGTGGAAAAATCGCCGAGGCATTCATCATGTGCGAAAAAGAGAGCGATGAGAGCAAGCTCTTCCGCTTCAATCTTTTTAAGGAAGGTCCGCAAGTTTAAGAAAAAATAATTATCGGGCGGCGCTGCTGCCCGATAATTATGTGATTAAACCGCAGGGGAGAAAATGACGAGACACACAAAGAGAAAAATAAGCAGGCTGCTGAGCATAATCTTTTTGGCTGCCCTGACGGTTACGGCAGTGGCAGGATATGTTTACAATAACACGGATTTCTTTTCAAAGCACGAAGCGGAGCCGGCGGCAAGAGAACAGATAAATGCCAAGCCTGGCAGTGAGATGGAAATCTATTTTTTTGATGTGGGGCAGGGCATAAGCCAGCTTGTGAGAATTCCGAGGGATGAGGGCTTCTTTAATATCCTGATTGACACAGGTGAGTTTAAGTATTCGTCTTCATTGGTGGAAAATCTGCGGAAGCTTGGGGTTGAAAAGCTGGACATTGCCGTGGCGTCTCATCCGCACAATGACCACATGGGTGGCATGGATGTGATAATTGAAGAATTTGAAATCGGTGAATTTTTCATGCCGAGAATCCCCGATAGCCAGGTGCCGACGACATTTTCATACGAAAAGATGCTTGAGGCACTGGGGGATAAGAATGTAAGAGTGAAGGTTCTGAACTCTGAAACAGAGTTGGAGCTTCCTTCGGGCGCACATGCAGAGGTTTTCTCACCTGATGCGGGTGATGAATGGGAGGATTTGAATGATTACTCCGGAGTTATAAAACTCAGCTATGGCAGAACAAGCTTCCTTTTCGAAGGAGATGCAGAGGCAGGAGTTGAGCGAAAGCTGGTCGATGAAGGCAAAGCGCTTTCTGCCGATGTCCTTGTTTGCGGACACCACGGATCAAGCTCATCTACAACAAGGGAATTTCTTAACGAAGTCAACCCGGATTACGCCGTGATAAGCTGCGGAAGAGATAATCAATATGGTCACCCGCACAGAGAGACAATTGAAAGATTAAGCGAAATTGACTGTACGTTTTATAGGACAGATGAGAGAAGAACTATCCTTGCAAAGACTGATGGAGAAAGAATTGATTTCACCGCAGATTTACCGTCTGTGGAAGAAAATGACTAACGGAGGAATAATATGAGCAAGCTTGAAAAAACGAAATTCATCGAATTTATGCTTTCGGCGGAGGTTTTGCGCTTCGGAGATTTCGTGACGAAGAGCGGAAGGAACACGCCTTACTTTGTCAACACCGGGAATTACAAAACAGGTGAGCAGATTTCCAGGCTCGGCAGCTTCTATGCTGCGCTAATCAGCGAAGCCCTGCAGCAGGATTTCGACGCAATCTATGGCCCGGCATATAAGGGAATCCCGATTGCAACAGCGACGGCCGCCGCACTTTACAATAACTGGAATCTCAGCAAGCCATACTTTTTCAACCGCAAGGAAGTAAAAGACCATGGCGAGGGGGGCAATCTCATCGGATATGCACCGCAGGATGGCGACAGGGTTATCATTACAGAGGATGTAATCACAGCCGGAACAGCCGTGCGGGAAAACATGCCGATTCTCATGTCTGCGGCAAATGTTAAAATCGCAGGCATGTTTATAAGCGTTGACCGCTGTGAGGTAGGAACAACAGCAGGCAAAACCGCCATAATGGAGGTTAAAGAGGAGTTCGGCTTTGAGGTTTTCCCGATAATAACAGTACTCGATATTTACGATTACCTTAAAGCAAGCGATGAAAATAAACACTATCTTACAGCAATGGAAGAGTATATGCAAAAATACTGCTTGATTTAGGAGAATAAATGGACAATTTCCTTAAATACTGGTTTCACGGCTTTGAAAGCTCGCTTGAAAAAATGAGTGCCGAGGATAAGAAAATGCTGTTCTGCAGTTGCGGAAAGGCGTGTTCAGATTCATACTCAAGAAAGATGTATCAGGAGGCCTTTGATAATTCTGATGATTTGGAAAGCTTCATAAGAGAGCTCAAGGCCCGCTTCAAGGAGATGGATATACGTGTTATTGAGCCCGGGAAGACGATAGAAATCATGTACAATTACTGTGCATGTGATTTAGTCAGGGAGGGGTATGTCAGTTCGCCTGAGTTCTGCGAATGCTCACGTCAAAGCCTTCTTTATAATTGGGGGATTTTTGAAGACAAAAATGTGGATGTCGAGATGAAGGAAAGCATTTTATCGGGAACTGAGTTTTGCAGGTTTATTATTACGCTTGAAGACAGGTAAGCATGAAAAAGCCTCTCCTTTTGGAGAGGCTCAATTTATTTCTTCAGCTCTTCGATTTTCTTTTCGATTTTAACAGCTTCTTTTTTTACGCCGCTTTGAACCTTTTTGGCTGTTGGCGAAGCTTTTTTCTGAACCTTCTTGACTTCTGCTTTCGCATCAGCCTCAGCCTTCTTCACAGTTGTCTGAGCTTTTTTAAATGCCGCTTGTGCTTTTTTCGCAACAGGCTTTTTGACAGGAGGTTTTTTCGCCGCCGTCTTTTTTGCAGCAGGCTTTGCTGCCGGCTTCTTCGCTGCTGTCTTTTTCACTGTGCCGACGCTTACGAATGTCCACTGCTGATTTGCGCCGCCCGTGCTTTCCCAAATCTGTGCGGGTGCGCCGTCTTCCTCGCTCATTCCCGCAATATCGAGAACCTTGCCGGAAAGAGAGTTTGTAATCTTCTTGTAGCCGCCCGCCGTGGTGACCTTCCAGAACTGAGAAGCGCCGTCAACGTCGTCCCAAACCTGTGCCCATGTGCCGTTCTCCGTGCCTTCAAGCATAACGTCGAGAACTCTGTGAGACGCCTTGTTGACGAACTTGCATGTCGTGCCGGATTTTACCATTGTCCAGATTTGAGCGTCGCTCTTTGACACATCAGCCTGAACAACAGGGCTGTTGTCGGTGCTTGTTGCCTGAATTGCCTTGCCCGTTCTGCGGTTGACAATCATGAATTCGTCTCCGGCTTTAATTGCGGGGGCTGCTTTCCTGACAGGCTTTTTCACCGCTTTTTTTGCAGTTGCTTTTGTTGCCATATCTCTGATTTCCTTTCTTGTAAATAAGAATTTATGATAAATAAAATTTGCTCAAAATTATAAAAGGTGAACCTACTTCGTATTATATACGTGAGGCTTTGATTTGTCAAACAAATGACGTGTATCCGTAAGAATAAAATCATTCTTTAGGAATCCTTAATATAAAACAGATAGAAAAATGCCGGCACTTAATGTATAATGATATGCGATATGAACTTTGCCTAATGAACAACAGTGGAGGAATGTGTTTTGGCGATTAAGACTAAATTGCGCAGAAAAAGCGAAAAAACCGTAAAACGAAGCGAAACTAAGCCTCAGCGGGTTTACAACGTTGAGCGTTTTAATCCTGCGCCCAATGACGGGCTTTCGAAAGAGCAAGTAAAACTGCGTTTCTCACAGGGGCTGAATAACAAGGATATTGGCAGCAAGACTAAAACAGAGGGGCAGATTATCAGAGGCAATATCCTCACCTTCTTTAATATTCTCAACTTTATTCTTGCCATTTTTGTTTTGCTTGTCGGCTCTTATAAGAATACGCTTTTCATGGGGCTGATTCTAAGCAACATCGCCATCGGGGCATTTCAGGAAATACGCTCTAAGCGCACGATTGACAAGCTATCTTTAATCTCTGCGCCCAAGGCGCACATAATAAGAAGCGGCACAGAGCAAAGCGTGCCGACAAGCGAGATAGTTTTAGACGATATTCTCGTTTTGAATTCTGGGAACCAAATCACCTCTGACGCTATTGTGTGCGAGGGAGAGGTTGAGGTAAATGAATCGCTTATCACGGGTGAATCAGACCCCGTCAACAAGCAAATCGGCGACGAGCTGCTCTCAGGCAGCTTCATTGTAAGCGGCAGGTGTCTGGCGCAGGTAGAGCATGTCGGAGAAGACAATTATGCCATCAGGATAACAGGCGATGCAAAATACGTTAAAAAGCGGAATTCGCAGATAATGAATTCCATTGATATAATTATCAAGGTCATCGGCTTCGGGCTCATCCCGATTGGGATTTTGCTTTTCTGGAAGCAGTATTATGTTTTGGCGGATAATCTGCAAAGCTCTGTCACGAGCACGGTGGCAGCACTCATCGGCATGATTCCGGAGGGCTTGGTTCTGCTTACAAGCGTGGTGTTTGCCGTCAGTGTAATCAGGCTTGCGACAAGAAAAACGCTGGTGCAGGATTTATATTGTGTGGAAACACTGGCGAGGGTGGACGTGCTTTGCCTTGACAAAACGGGCACAATAACCGAGGGCACTATGCAGGTAGACGAGCTGATGCCATTCCCGAATCACAGCGCAGAGGAGATGGAGGAGGCGCTTTCGGCGATTGTCTGCAACCTCAAGGACGACAATCCGACCTTTATGGCAATAAAGGAATTCACTGCAAACCGAAGCCCGTGGAGCGCCACGGATATTGTGCCGTTCAGCTCGGCAAGGAAATGGAGCGGAGTGAGCTTTGCGGGCAACGGAACCTTTGTCATGGGTGCAGGAGAGTTCATCCTGAAGGATGATTTTCATGAAATCGAAGAGAGCGTGAAGGAATATTCCGAAAGCGGGCAGCGTGTAATTTTGCTTGCGCATTCCGCTTCCGGCTTTAATAATAAAGGTTTGCCCGCAGACCTTGAGTGCATAGGGCTTGTTATAATCAGCGATAAAATCAGGAGAGAGGCGCCGAGAACGCTCAGATATTTTGCCGACCAGGGCGTTGCCCTGAAGGTGATTTCGGGAGACAACGCCGTAACGGTGGCAAATATCGCCAGGAAAGCCGGGCTTGAGGACGCAGATAAATATGTGGACGCCACGACGCTGAAAACCGACGAAGACATAGAGGCGGCAGTGCGTGAGTATTCCGTTTTCGGGCGTGTCACACCTGAGCAAAAGCTCAAATTCGTAAAAGCTTTGAAAGCGCAGGGGCACACCGTGGCAATGACAGGCGACGGCGTAAACGACGTGCTTGCCCTTAAAGAGGCGGATTGCTCGGTAGCCATGGCGTCGGGAAGCGATGCGGCGAGAACCGTTTCAAACCTTGTGCTGCTTGATTCCAATTTTGCTTCAATGCCCAAGGTGGTGGCAGAGGGCAGGCGAGCGATAAACAATCTTCAAAGGTCGGCTTCGCTGTTTCTTTCCAAAACGGTGTTTTCGGCAATAATAGGTGTTGTGTTCATCTTTTTGAATCAGGCATATCCGTTTATGCCGATTCAATTGACGCTTATCAGCACGCTTACAATAGGCGCACCGTCGTTCATTCTCGCTTTAGAGCCCAACCTTAACAGAATTAAAGGCAGCTTTATCAAAAATGTAATGCGGCTGTCTATCCCGACGGGCGTGACTATGGCGCTGAATATTATTGTTTTGTGCTTTATCGGAGAAACCTTTGGCATTTCGTCAGAGGAAATGTCCACCCTTGCAGTGCTGCTGACCTCTATCACCGGCTTCCAGATGCTGTTCAGAGTGTGTGCTCCGTTCAATGCACTGAGAGGTGTTTTGTTTGGCTTTTGCTTGGCAGGATTCTCGGTGGCGTGCATTTTCCTCGGCGACCTCTTCTCGCTTACGGCATTTACGTTGCCGATGTTCATGATAATCGCACCGCTTGTTATTTTCTCGATTGTCTTAATGATAACTGCAACGCATCTGGTTGACAGAATCATGGAGGAAAAGCCGAAGAAGGATAAGAGAAGCACAAGAAAAAATAAACGCAAAAACGCACATTTCGCTTAGGGGGACATATGAGATTTATTTCAATCGGAGAGCTGCTAATTGACTTCACTCCGTCAGGTAAAACAGATGACGGCATTCATTTATTTGCAAGAAACCCGGGCGGTGCGCCTGCAAATGTGGCGGTGCAGATGAAAAGGCTGGGAATAGCTTCGGGCTTTGTCGGCACAGTGGGCAACGATATGTTCGGAGAATACCTCAAAGGCGTACTGAAGAATGAGGGCATCGATACAAGCGGGCTGAAGCTCGATGACGATTTTGCCACTTCACTTGCGTTTGTCGAGCTTGATGAGACAGGCAACCGCAATTTCAGCTTCTACCGAGATCCCGGTGCAGATACAAGGCTCACAGCTTCAGATGAGAATAAGAGCCTTATCGACACAGCGGAAATGATTTGTTACGGCTCATTGATGATGACGGCAGAGCCTTCACGCTCGGCAGTCAGAGAGCTTGCGTCATATGCACGCTCATGCGGGAAGATAACTGTGTATGACCCCAACTGGCGCCCTGCACTTTGGAAGAATCAAGACGAAGGAATTGAAATGATGAAGGCTTTGGTTGGGTTCTCAGATATAATGAAGCTTTCCGATGAAGAGCTGGTTTTGATAACGGGTGAAAATGAATTGAAAGCAGGCGCAGAGAAGCTGCTGAGTCAAGGCGTCGAAATGGTAATTGTCACGCTCGGGGCAAAGGGATGTGCAGTATATACAAGGAATTTCGGCTTTGAAAGACCCACATATGACACAAATGTGATTGACACCACGGGCTCAGGCGACAGCTTTTTAGGGGCTTTCCTTTCCTGCATTTTGAAATCGGGAACAAAGATAGCGGATATAACAGAGAAAGAAGCAGTATGCTATGCCGATTTTGCGAATGCGGCGGGCTCGCTGTGCGCCTCAAAAAAAGGTGCAATTCCCGCCCTGCCAACGCAAGGGGAGATAGATAGAATGAAAGCAAACACAGCGTTGCTGATAATGTGAGGAAGAAATAATAAGCAAGGTAAGGATAGATTTTTTATAATCAATCTTTACCTTGCTTATTATTGTAAACTGACGATATACTTGAACCATCCCGATTGGGAATAGGCATGGCCAGTCTAAAAAGAAAATCGGGCAATGTGAGAGGAAACACATTATGGGAATTGCATTCAGAAGATATACGGCGCAGCCGGGCTACTCCGAAGACTTTAATAAGGTGTGCGAATTCTTGGTTCGCATCAATAATGAAAAGGTGGTTACACCCAATTATTTATGGGCAAGATGGGAATGGCAGTTCGGACCGTATATGAATAAAGAGAATCTGTCTAAAATAGGTATTGCTGAAGATAATGGGATTATAGTAGGTCTTGCAACTTATGAAAACGATATTGGAGAAGCATTTTTCTGCACTGACGAAAGATACGGCGACTTAAAGCCGCTGCTCATCGACTATGCCTTGCAGAATCTGAGCAATAACGGCAAGCTTGAAATTATGCTGCCTGACGGGGATTTAGAGTATCAGCACGCCGCTATCAAGAAAGGGTTTATTCCGACGAAGAGCAAGTCTGAAGTGGCAATGATGGACATAAACAATCTTTCGTACACTCTTCCTGACGGCTATAAAATCATGAGCTTTGACGATGAAGATTTTGATGTTGACCGC
>QMCE01000239.1_pt1 | contig 30351 bp, 21 predicted proteins | sample 1821851 | NCBI WGS metagenome assembly QMCE01 (sample SAMN09453174, study PRJNA476694) | Termite gut metagenome, whole genome shotgun sequencing project. | isolation source: worker | host: Odontotermes sp. | place: South Africa:Pretoria | collected 2016-01-28 | reverse complement strand
CCGTGGGCGGCACCTTGCAAGACGGAAGTGCCGAAACCTCCCGCAAAATTACCTGCGGCTGCAAATCCCTGTCCTATCCCGAAAGTGGCGGCTCCTGCTAATGCCCCGAATCCTACCGACTTGCCGAAATCTCCCCAGCTCCAATTCCCCTAAACCCAAATACTTTTCTCAATTATTAATAAGACCTATTTGGATTATCCAGTCTTTTTTTCCGAACAGATACTTTATCATACTGAAGCGAGGTTCAAGATCGGGATAGGGCGGATAGAACTTCATATATGTATATTCATCAAATAGCGACCAATTTTCATCAACTTTTTTCCAATGATCTTGAACTAAAATGGCTTCACCATAGTTATAAACGTCAAGATAATGCCACCATGTATTCGTATACAAAGTATCGGAGGACGATATCCTGTTATCCATCTTCCCGTCGATACCGGCACTTAAAAAGATGAAAGATGTCGGAATCTTGGTTTCGTAATCATAAAGCGGGATGTATGCTATTTCACCATCGTTTCGAGAGAACAAGTCGTCCAAACTCATTCGTGCTCTTATATTTTCTTTCGTATCGATAAAATTATAGTCATTATTAATCTTATCAATCAAATCAACAGCATCCTCTACGGAACGAGGGAAATAACCCAACGAGTCGTAATACTCTTTCAATGGCATTTCCGATGCCGGCACATGTTGATAGAACCTCATTTCGTATGCAACGTTTTTGTACCTATAGGATAAAAAACTTCTTGAGAGTATAATGCCAAACAATGTCATTATCAGTATACTTACCCACAAGGTGGTTTTTCTTTTAAAATTTATCATAGTCCAAAATAAGGATAAATAATATTTCTAATTATTCGACAAGACCTATTTGGATTATCCAGTCTTTTTTTCCGAATAGGTACTTTATCATGCTGAAACGAGGTTCAAGATCGGGATAGGGCGGATAATATTTAATGAATAGCGAGTCACTTAACAAGGCCCCATTTTCACTCCACTTTTCGTAGAAATCTTTGAGTAAGATCGCTTCTCCATAATTATATACATCGAGATCATGCCACCATGTATTCGTATGTAGAGTATCAGAAGGCGAGATTTGGTTATCCATCTTCCCGTCAATACCTGCACTTAAAAAGATAAAAGATGTCGGAATCTTGGTTTTGTAATCATAAAGCGGGATGTACACTATTTCACCATCTTTTCGGGAATACATGTCTCCCAGCATCATTCTCGCTCTTATGTCCTCTTTCGAATCGACAAAATTGTAGTAATTGTTAACTATATCGACAAAATCGACAGCATCTTCCACTGAACGAGGAAAATAACCTAAAGAATCGTAATACTCTTTCAATGGCCATTGTGAGTATTGCCCGTATCTATAATGCCTTCCTTGACGCGCCGTGTTCACATACGAACGTGAGAGGCACATATTTGCTGCTATTATACCCAGTAATAATATTATTATTGAAAGAAGTACTAATTTAATTGATCCTTTTCTCATATAAACAATGATTATTTCGAATAAGTATGTTTACCATTTCTTTCCAAAAAAATTATATACCGAGTTCCCAAATTTCACATCAAACGTTATTCTCATAGCATATGAGCCTCCCCGACCATAAGAAGAGAAATTTATAGTTTTGTACCATGGTGCCCCCTCCCCAAATTGATATTTCTGAAATATATTCTGATTAGCACCATAGTTATTAGTAAAATCAGTATAAATTCGCATGTCAGGAAATATTGCCACACTAAGATCATCTATAGTTACTAAATCTCCATTTAGCCTTATTGTATTACCCGTTTTGGTACCATGTTGTGTTTGTCCAAAATACAGCATCCCTAAAATATGTTGCGCCCTGCACATAGCTATCGATGGTAACTGCGGCCGCTGCTCCAGGCAAGCCCATCATACTTAGCCCGCCTATTGCTGTGTCGTAAGCATATCAATACCTATCAATGAATCGGCTTTGCGAAATGGGGCACCCATACTTTCCATAGACTCCCAGCAAATGCTATCCGCTGCTTTAGCTATTTTGACAGTCCATGCCGGAAGATCTATCAACACCCCATTGGGAGGAATATCCCCGAATCCATGCCTATTTGCATAGCGCCTATATTGTTTATAAGCATTTGGATAATAATACTTAAATATATTTAATATGGTTCTCTTTGGAACGAATGGTTGAAATGTAGAAGGACGCACCTCGACAATACCGACTATAATATCGTTGTCGGCCATCTCTATCCTGCATATTCTGTTCACCCACCTCGGCCACATGAAATCGGATATGCCGCAAGCATATGAAATACTGTATTGGGAATATCTTTCCGTGTCAGAGGATGCAATCTCCTCAACTCTGATAGGATAATCGACCATCGTAGAATCAATTCCTTGCATTTGAACAACATATTCAACTATTTGCTCCTCTAAAACATTGTTCTCCATCGGAGAGAGCAATTTGTCGGACGGTTTCTGCATACAGCCGGCTATTACGATCAGGCAAGCTGCCAGAATGACTATTTTGCCAATTCGAAATGTTCCCATAAACCCTTACAATTTTGTAATACGTTATAAAGTTGGTTATTAAAAATCACTTGATTCGTTGGTAGTTTGAAATGGTTAAAAAAGTTCTTATCTGCCGTACTGACTCCTATACCATTAACACCATTCGTTACAGGATGAGTGTGAATCGAACCTGTTACATCAACCCATCGGTTTGCATAAACTTGGAGTTTGCCTTTTTTATATCGCAGTGGCAGGTTATCATATTTTGCGCGAGTTGGCCCATTTTTGTCATTGGGCAATACAACTATTTCTCCATTTTTTGTAATCCATGCAAAATTCTCATAATCAGGATCCCCATTTTTATCGAACGAATTTTCCCACATGTATTGTTGAGCCGCTTTTTTATCTGTGAAGGTTTTTATTCCATGCCGCAGATGATTCAAGCCTGTAACCATCAGTCCGCTGGCTGCGCCTTTCCAGAAATTTCCGCCGGTTGCCCATGAGCCGATTCCGCCCGAAAGAGCACCAAATCCGTACATTCCCCCTCTGCCCAGACTTGTCGCCAAGCCCGATGCCTGATAAGCACTGCCTGCCCATGAACTCAATGTACCCGAAGCGAATCCGCTCCCGTGGGCGGCACCTTGCAAGACGGAAGTGCCGAAACCTCCCGCAAAATTACCTGCGGCTGCAAATCCCTGTCCTATCCCGAAAGTGGCGGCTCCTGCCAATGCCCCGAATCCTACCGACTTGCCGAAATCTCCCCAGCTCCAGTTTTGGAAACCTCCATTGCTCATCGCAATATCGAGGGTGTAGGACGCTCCTCCTATCACCGCTCCCCAACATGCCGCATCGAGTACTGCCCCTAACGGCCCTAAAAACAGCGAAAAAACAAACTCCCCATCCGGGTCAACGAACATCACGGGGTTGTTGCCGCAGTAAAGATACGGATTTATAAATTGATTCTGCGGGTCGGGCTGGAAAAAGAGCGCCGGAGTGATTGTCTCCGGCACTCTTTCGTTAAAACAGATTACATCTCATTTGATTCGTACATGTATTTTTCGATTTCGCCTCTACAGCATGTAGGGAAAACAACCTCAAGTTGGTGAATTTTGCCGTTTTCCCATTTATCCCAACCGTCAATCTGTTTTGTTAAGATTCTAACATATATGCTCATATCAATATTGTCGAGGTCGGGAAGTTCCGTATGGACTATTGTGATGTTCTTTTGTTCTATCCAACTAAAATCCGCCAAACAATCATTTAGGGCATCCCAGTTATAGCCAAAATAATCAGGAAAATTAAGTTTAGTTTTTAACTGTTCGAGCAAATCGCTCTTACTGTCAATATACGCGACATAGCTATCCTTGCTGTCTATAATGACAAATTTGTTTTCAAAAATGAATCCTTTCATAGTATTATCTGAAATTTGGCAATAGATCGTTAGCTCTTACATTGATCGCAACAAAATTTCAGCTCTGACATAATCTATATTCTACCTTTGCTTGAGCGATATACATTTCCACCTTATCTTTACACGATTCTGGGAAAACAACCTCAAGATGATGAATTTTACCATTCTTCCATTTTCTCCAACCATGAATTTCGCTGGCCAAAATACCTACATATATGCCCATATCTTTATCACTAAGACAAGGACGTTCATTATGAACTATGATTATTTTCTTTTGTATAAGCCAAGTAAAGTCGGCTAAACAGTCATTCAATGCATCCCAATTAAAACCAAAGTAATCGGGAAACTTAAGTTTGTCTTTCAACTGTTCAAGCAAATCCTGTTTACCATTAACATAATTAATGTATGCAACAAATTGATCCTCGTTACTATTAACAGTAAAATTGTCTGCAAAAAGAAATCCATCCATCATAATATCACATCAATAATAGTTCTTAAATTGATCGCGACATAATTTCAACTCTGACATAATTGTTCATTCTTTACGCTTGTAAAAATCAAATGTTACACCGTCTATTTCATTTGCATACGCATCGTCCTTATAGAAATTGTGTAAATATTTTCCGCAGAAAGGGCAATAATCTATAATGATGAACATTGTTTTCAAAAAATCCAGTATCTCATAAAATTCTGTCGTTATACAAAATTTAAAATTACCTGATATCTTCATCAACTTATTATACACCAATGAACTATTAGAATGTTCTGGCTTAAATTTTATTATCTTGATATTCGGAATCCTGCGAATATTTCCTTCCATATCACATTCGTAATAGTTCTTAAATCGATCGCAACAAAATTTCAGCTCTGACATAATATTAACTTTTAATATTTTCTCATGTTGTGCAAAATGTAATGAACGTGTTGGGGATTGGTAAACATGAATTCTCCACCATAGCTTCCGTTGAACATATATGCTCCCTTGTTAAGTTGAATCGTATTTTCTAGTCGCCCTGCTTCAAGTGCGAATCTCGAAACCTTTATCTGTCGAACGTCTGTTCCATATTGCACGGCATAATTCGGATCGTCGGTCATAAATAGCGGGTTGTTCGGATTCTCATTTCCGGACATAGCCCTGTATAAAGTAACGTCATCGCCATCGGGTGCAAGATCATTTGCCGTAGTCGCGGGAGCTCGGGGACTCCCTATGGGCTTCCCTGTAAATGGGTTTATTCCACTTGCGAGCGAACTTGCGGTTGTACCGATGACCGAGGTTGCTGTACCCCACGCTATACTTTTGCCGATACCATTGAAAGAACCTGCGAACGCCTCTCCAAAACTCTGCCCCTCTAACAACCCGTATGTTGTACCAGCGGCGACATGACCCGCGGCCGAACCTATCGGAGCAACTATGGCGCTACGCAAAATTGGGCTGCTGACACCATTGACAAGAAAACTCGAACTTGCCGCCCATCCTCCTGCACCGTAACCTGCCGCACCGGCAACTCCACTCACAAGAGCCGATTTTCCTACCTGCCCCCAGTCAACATTCTCGACCCCTGCAAAATTCTTGCCCGTTTGGCCAACAATACTATTGTTGACGCCAACCACTGCCGAAGAACCGGCCGCTACACCAACGGCAGCCCAAGCTCCCAGACCTCCTGTTGCCGCGACAGCAACACCTGCTCCTGCTCCAGTCGCAAATGTACTAAATCCATCCCAAAACCCCTCAATACTATCCCAGTTTGTAGCAAGGTTCACAATGCCTCCGACAACCGCCCCGATAATCAGATGTATAAACTCCCCATCCGGGTCTACGAACATCACGGGGTTGTTGCCGCAGTAAAGATACGGATTTATAAATTGATTCTGCGGGTCGGGCTGGAACCAACGGCCCAAAAATGGGTTGTAGGTGCGCGAGCCGAAGTCGTAATAACCTGCGTATGAGTTGACTACGCCATCGGAAAATTCTTTGCCGTTGTACAGAAATTTATTCTGATGGAGGTTGTTTTGCCCGAACAGCAGCCCCAATGGATAGTATTCGTTGGTCTGAAGCACCGTCAGACCCGTGCCGGTCGTTGCGCCCAGAAGCACGCGGACATTGCCCAGGTGGTCGGTTTTGAAGTAGTTGTAGGTGTAGCCGAGGTTGGTTTTGGCGATCGTACCTTCGGGATGATGCACCTGCGAGAGGGTTTCCGCGGTGCCTCCGTCGGGCTTGACGTAGATGAACTCGCCGCGATAATATGTCGTCAGAGAGCCGTTGGGGTCGCTCGTCCACACTGCGAGTTTCTCGCCGGCGCTGCTGTATGTCGCACGCATCGTGCTGCCACCCGAGCCGGAACCGTAACTTATAGATTCGAGACGGTTCAGGACATTGTACGTGTGGGTCGAGTGGTCGTGGCCATCGTAGGTCATGTTGCCGTTGCGGTCGTAGCGAAACTCTCCGGACGTAACCGTGGATGATGGGGGTGTAGGTTCAAAAATTGTGATCTTTTTCACCCTGTAACCGTCGTACTGCGGCTGCAAGAGTTGCCAGTCGTTGCTGTCGTATGTCCGTGAGATCTGGGCAATGTTGCCCGAAAGGTCACCCATGTATGTGATGTTCTCCGTACGGGTGTTCACCTGATTGAACGTGCTGCCGGAGCGAACGGCATGTTTGGAACCTGTCAACTGCCCAAGATTGTCGTAGGTATACAGATAGGCCTTTTCGGTGCCGTCAGGATTCTTCCAGATCATTTCGGCGATCTTGCCGTCGTAGCGCGCACTGCCACCGGCACGGGTGGTGTGATAACCCAGCTCGTATGAAAATTTCGGCGATGTTGCAGACTTGACGCGACCGTTTATGTCCGTTACGAATTGGGTTTCATCCCTCCCGTTGTGGATGCTTTTCTCGACGACCTGCCCCAGGTCGTCGTACTCGAACGAGGAGATGGTAACCCTGCCGTTGCCCGTGTCGCCCAACATCTGCTGCTGGATGTTGGTAATGCGACCTGCCGGATCGTAGTAGTACCACCGGTCGTAGCCGAAGGTGTTGGAACCGACCGTTTGTCGGACTGTCTGATGAGTAACATCTCCGACGAAATTATAGGTATAGGTACATGTTTCCGTCCCGCTCGGATACAACTCCTTGCGGATCTCTTTTTCCTGATAATTGTCATCGTAGTAGATCACCGAATTGAGCCATGTATTTTCTCCCAGAACTCTGTTTTTTGTTCTTGTGACTTTCCCTTTGACGAAGTAGTTGAATCCTGTGTTTGATGCGACAGGTGTGCCGGATAAAGTGTGGGTGCTGCCCGGAGTTAAGATGATCGCTGCCCGCTCGGCGCCATTGCTGTTCCAGGAGATATCGGTCCACTGGTAATCGTCATAATATGTGACCGTCAATATCTCGACATTACTACCGTTCGGATAACTTTGGGATGTGTAAAGATGCCCTGCGGCGTTGCTGTTTCGCGACTCATTTTGCGGATATGAAGTTCCTTCGAGATTGGCTTTGTGCTGACTTTCGGTTCCTCCTGTGTAAATACCCGAGAGGACGGGTCTGTCCGCCGCATCATATTTGGTAAACGCCCATTTGTTGGACTCCCTCAAATTACCCGATTGGGACATGCGAAGGCGATTCTTGCTGTCATAGATGTTGATGACATATTCGCCGCCTGGATTACTCGATTTAATCAGGTTCCCGTTGGTGTCGTAATAATTCAGCGGGCAACCCGCTATGAGATTGGCCTCCGTGTATGTGGACCCGGAAGCAAGTCCGGGATGCACCTTATGTGGAATGGTTGCCACGAGCCGTCCGAAATCGTCATACGCGTAGTAAGTTCCTTGTTTATCGACGTTGAGGTTTGCGACGACATTTCCTTTCGAGTCGACATATTCATAGGAAATGTTGGACTGATTTGTGTCGCTCCCTTTTATTGATGTTTTCTTCTCAAGCAGTGTCCCCGGGGTGAAGTATGTTTTTTGGATCTGTAAAGGATTTGTCGAGACAACCCTGTACTTTGTCACATTCGTCTCGTTATATCTGCGATGTGCCGTCTCTGTCGGATGGGCCGCATTGCTTTGGCCGGCTCCTGCCGATGATACGGGTATTGCAGCAGCGGCATTTTCATATACGACACTCGAATAGGCGTATGAACCGTCGCTGCCATACTTTCCTGTATAGTAACTTCGCTGTAAAGCCGCAGGATTATCTACCCGCCTTCCTTGTGTCGAAGTTACAGGAACAGGCAGATACGATTTAGAGACGCGCCCCATATTGTCGTATTCGGTAAAATACACAAGGTCTTTACCTCCGCCGGACGAGCCGCCCATTATTATTGTCTGCACCTGCCGACCCAGTCTGTCGTAATACTCTGCTTTCTCGACAGCAGCCAGACCGTCCTCTCGGGTGTAATTGCGAGTCGTTACACTGGATACGGGCGAACATATTATCGTCACCGTGTTGGAATATACGGTTGTGCTGCCTTGTTTTGCCTCGCGTCGAAAATGGGTGGTGGCGGTCAATGCCCCCGGGCTGTAATTCGAGGTGGTTGCGTTAGTGATGTTCGTCCATGTCGAAAGATCTGTGCTCTTCTGCCACTGATAGGTGATCGGGCCTGAGCCGCCCGAAGCTAATTCGACACTCGTTATCGTCGCGGGAGTCTCCCCCGAAAAGATCATCTGATCGTCGGATATCGATCCGGGTCGAAAGACTGCCTGAGATACGAAAGCAGCCACCATAACAAGGGCGGGGGCGGCGACGGTACTCTGTGCATAGGCAATATAGTTACCCGGAGATAAATTGTATTGACGCTGGCTTCCGGCATCCTGATATTGACCGTTACTTAGGTTGAATATGCCTCCCGAACGTGTATTCGAAGCCGCACTGCCGGTTATGGTCAGAGTTACTTCGGTGGTGGTCGACAAATAAAAGGAAGCGGCGAAATGTTGGCCCGCCAAGACTCCCTCCTGTATTATTTTCTGGGAATGTCCACCAGTAAATATTGTTCCCCAATTATGGGTGGTGGTTGGAATCTGCGCAATACCGCATACCGTTATCAGACAGGTAAATATCGATAATATGTACTTTTTCATGATCGTAGTTTTTTAGAAACTGTATTCATATTCGGTTAATACATTTTCGTCATTGTCACGAATTGTGCTCACACGGCCCCATGGCTCGTAATCGTAATAGATAGTTGATCCGTTCATGTCGGTCTCGGAAGTTGTACCTATTCCGGGCATAAGCGTACTCGACGAATAAGTTGCGTATTTTGGTGCGATTACAAGATCTCTGACCGGTGAACTCGTCGTCGCGGGAATCGTAACTTTGGGAAGAGCACTGTTCGGGCCGATATTTGCGGTATCCAATATATACCGGAACTTATTCCATTTGCCATTGATCAATTTCAGATAAGATACCTGCACCTCCGAGCCGCGCCAATATACCGTACATGTTGTGTTGGAGGTTATTTTATTCCAATATACTATTCTATTGCCATTCTGCAAATCCTGTTCCGTGTAGGCATTGTTGAAGGCTGCAATCGGGTAAAGTCCGCTGTGACCATATATGACAGCCTGAATGGGGCCGTCTCCTGTTCTATATATGGAAGGCAACAATTTGTCCGTGTATTCATAATATTTCATGTCGGTTTTGTACAGACTGCTGTGGGAAAAAGAACTGCCGGCCCTGGCGTGTGTGAAACCTTGTAACAGGGGGTATTGCCCGCGGAGACCCATCTTCTCGTCCAAAACCACATTGAGGCCCCTCATTGTGAATTTATTCAACTCCCCGCTGATTATTCTTCCGTCGGACGAGTTAGATGTCAATATCTCTATTGGGGTGTTGATCGCGTGCCCTTCTTTCATATAATGCAGGGCTTTCAACTGATTGTCTGATGACGAAAAGGAAGTTTGAGCATAATCGAACGGATATTTTACGGTGGTTGTCAATATCTCACCATCGGCATCAGTCCGGGCAGTCGACTTTGGAAGTGTCGGATATGTGTCGGAATATGTGAATGTTGTCTTTGCTTGAAGACTATAGTCCGTGGCGAGTGTTTCGACACTTTTAAGCCTCACCGGTTGGGAGACCCATTGATATTTGCCGATATATTTTTTTACAGGATAATTAGATTTGGGATTGTTGGCTATTAGATCCGGATACACAAACAGCACATATGCCTTTACCGCTCTCTTCTGAGTTAATGAAAGATCGTAAGTGTGAATTGTGTGTGAAATTTTCTCTCCTTCCGCCGTGTACTGTATCTCCTCCTTAGGCATTCCCCGTCCCCAAAACCGGGTCGTAGCCGGGACGAGATCATTATTATCGGCCATCCAGCCGATCGAAGATTGATCACATTCCCTTTTCTGTCCACTACTGTCCGAAAAGTCATTGTATGTGTAAAATGTATAAATATTATATCCCCCGTTGGAAAACACCTCTTTTACTTTGGGGTATGCAACCACAGTTCCATCGAAATCCCAAAAATTGTTGATCGGTTTTTCGGAAACATCATATTCGGTAACAGGCGTCGGAAATGGATATATTCTCTCCTTAAATTGTTTCACACGTGCATATCGAGGAGGGGCGGCAAACGAATTTCCCGACGATCCGCCCACTTCGGCTCCTTCGTAATGATATGTCGTTTTGTTTGCCAATGTCCCGTAAGATTCGTATTCCGATATGCTTTTTATGCGCAATCCCCCTTTGGGAGACGATGATCCCCCGGAGCGATGCGATTCATACTCGAAATCCTTATAGCCACCGGTCGAGTATCGAATGCGATGCAGGGCTCCATGTATGGCGTATTGGATATTACAGGTCCTGTCGCGAGAATCGTATATCATATACGTAAGGCGGGCATCCACATGACGAGTTCTCGCCAATGAGGAGCCGTTATAGTATCCGTAGGCATCAAAACATTTTTTATAATTAGTGGGGCTGACGTTCAGATCGTGGTATTCGAATTCGGCAACAGGTTTGGTTAGAGAATTCGTCGAATTACCCATGTCTATTTTTTTTAGAACTTTTCGTCCGTCGCTTATGCCCTGATAGCTGAAACGATAAGTGTAATAATTGTATGTTGTCCCTTCTCCTTCCTGTGCTCTCATCCTGAGCAAATTTCCCCCGCTATATTCAAAGGTCACCGAACGGCCGTTAGTGGTTGTAATCGCGCTTAAATATTTGGCATCCGGTTCCCTGAACTCCTGAATAATATCTGTCGTCGCCGTGGCTTCATAAAAAATTCCTTGTGGAGTTTGTTGGGATTCATTACTCTCATATGTTGTAATAGTATTGGATGTGGTATAACTGACAACGCCACCGCCTCGTGGAATGTAATAATATTGTGCTATAGTTTTATTATTGACTGCCATGGTTTCGAGCAACCACGACGAGATATAGCTTGTCCATGTCGTTTCGTCGGATTTTTTGTATTCTCTGGTCTCCCTGGTATCTGAAGTGGAACCGAAGAGATATTTTATTCCGGAGGTGTCGGTAATATAGATATAGCGGTTTGGAGCAGGTGGAAAATCTACGATAATGTCCTGATAAGGCATAAGACAAACCTCTCCATTATAATCAACAACAAATGTACCGGAACAGGTCGGTGTCTGAAAATAATAGACATCGGGCTCTCCGTCGAATTTGAAATTCTCGTCACTGTAGCTGTTAAACTGACTTGTGGTTAGCACCTCGCTCGTAGGAATCAGCGTTCCGTGTTTCTGACCCGAAGTTGCGCGGTATCCCAACTCATCCGGCCGGCCACGGACAACACGGGTCACCATACCGCCTCCGGTGAGTTGCCAGCCCAAACCGACATTTGTTTCGCGGTCTTCGACTTTTATGCCTGACGCCTGATAACTAAGCCCGACATTAATCGCCGGACCACCTAATGTTTCCAATGTACACATAGGTATTTGCACACTGGCCGTTCCTGTGTAAAGGTTTGTCGGCACATTGACACTTTGAACCAAAGCCGCACCATCGGTGCCTGGAAGTATCCTGTCCTGTGCTTGCAGCGTATACGAAATGCCGAATAACAGCAGTATACACCCGAATAGTTTAGTGGATTTTAACATTGCCATATACATAAAAATTAGAGCGTTAGTAGTATGGCAAATGTAATTCGGACAGTCTTTACGAACAAGGATTTTGCCATATAATTCGCCTTAACAAACCGACGGTAAAGCATTGGTAATAAGAATATTATCCGATAAAAATCTAAACGGCTGCCGGATATTTAACTATCGTCGTAACAATCAGGTATTTGGATAGGGATGCGTTGAGTTCAAACTACGTAATAACCGCTAAAACCCTGTAAATCAGAACAAATTACAAGTGTTTAGATATTTGTTTTGCAACACGCTTAAAATCAGTGGATAAGCGGCAGACTGTTAAGATCGAAAAGTCGGTAAAAACCGATCTTCCGGCACCCGTAAATGCTAATTTTGCAATATGGAACCCTGACTAAACCTGACACGAACCCTCAATCATTTCAACATGAACAGACCCCAAAAAACTTTAGCCAGCAAGCGCCTTCCGGCCTTTTCTCTGTCGGAGCTTTTAGTAGTGCTTGTTATCATAGGAATATTGGTTCTGATCGCGCTGCCGAACCTTATGCCGCTTATTTCGAGGGCAAAAAGCACCGAGGCCCAGCAGCAACTCACGTTCCTGCACACACTTCAGAAGAATCACTTCTATACCCACTCGCGATATTCGACCTCGCTTGACGAGTTGGGCTTCGAACAACAGACGCTCGTTCCGGACGGCGGAGGCGCCAACTATCGCATCGAGATAGTCGAAGCCTCCGAGCGCGGTTTCACGGCGACGGCAACGGCGGTGGTCGATTTCGACGGCAACGGAGAGTTCAATGTCTGGGAGATAGACCAGGACAAGAATCTCCGTGAGGCGGTCAAAGATTAATCCCTCCTGGCGATGAAATACCTGAATCTCATCATGCTGATCCCGCTCGCAAAACTTGTTATGGACGATTTTCGTCGTCGCGAGGTGTCGTTGATTTGGCTGGCAGTGACGGCTGTGTGCGCGATCGGTACAGCGATCGTGGTCGACGGTTGGCGCGAGACACTTATACGAAGCGGACTGAATCTGCTGCTTGTCGTCTATATGGGAATTGGTGTGGTGGTGTGGGCGTGGATAAAGTCGCGAAAGATCGTCAATCCGATCAATCGCCATATCGGTTCAGGCGATGTGTTGTTTTTCCTTACGCTCACTCCGCTCTTTTCTCTGAAAGGGTTCGCATGGCTGCTGGTGGCGTGCATGGTGTTCTCGCTCTTTTGGTGGAAGAGCCCCGAGAATATTCCGCTCGTGGCCACGTCCGGAATCGTGACGGGTCTGGGAATAATCACAAGCACGATACTGCGATGACCATCCCCGATCACATACCCACCGAACATATCCAGCGGCTGACCTCTTCGCAGGCATGGGAGTATATGCTCGTTCCGTTCGAGACGACGGGCGCCACCGTTAGATGTTTCGGCGACGGGGAGCGAGACTACACCGAAGCCCTGATGGAGATCGAGGTGCTGTACGGCCTGAAGGTCTCGCTCGAAGCGATCGCCGCCGCGGAGTTGCAAAAACTGCTGCGGAAATACTATCGCACCGACGGCGAGACGCACCCGGAACAAAAGCGTACCGTCGCCGAGATCGCAACGGGCCAGGGTTTCCTCACGGGCCTCATCGAGGAGGCTTTCGACACATACGCGAGCGACATACACATCGAGGCATACGAGGATCGTTGCCGTGTGAGGTTTCGTATCGACGGAAAACTCATCGAGCGCTACGTCGTCGAGAAGGGGAATTACGCCTCACTGGTGAACCAGATAAAGATCATCGCGGGTCTCGACATCTCCGAAAAGCGATTGCCGCAGGACGGGCGCATCCTATATAATCGCAATGGCAAGAAGTTCGATGTGCGTGTGTCGTGCCTGCCGACGATCTATGGCGAGAAGATGGTGATGAGGCTCCTGACGCGCCACATCGAGTTGCTCGACCTTGCCAATCTGGGCTTCAGTGAGCGGCAGCTGTCGGATTACTGCGCCGCCATCGAACGCCCGCACGGGATGATCCTGATCTGCGGCCCGACGGGTTCGGGAAAGAGCACCACACTATATGCCACCCTGCGCAAACTCAACCGCCAGACAGGAAACATCCTTACCATCGAAGACCCCGTCGAATACACGCTCGAAGGGGTGAACCAGGTGCAGCTCAAAGAGGAGATAGGATTGACTTTCGCCAGCGCTCTACGTACATTTTTGCGGCAGGACCCCGACATCATAATGCTGGGTGAGATACGCGATGCCGACACCGCGCAGATGGCGATCCGCTCCTCGCTCACGGGCCACCTTATCTTCTCGACGATCCACACCAACACCGCGTGGGGAAGCATAGCGCGTCTGGCCGACATGGGCGTCCATCCCTATCTGGTTTCGGGCACATTGGTGATGTGTGTGGCGCAGCGACTTGTGCGACTGCTCTGCCCCCATTGCAAACGTCGGGAAGACGACGGACACTTCGCCGCTGTCGGCTGCGATAAGTGTTACTACACGGGATACAGCGGCCGGCGCGCGATATATGAAGTGATACCGATGGACGACGCTCTGTCGGCGGCGGTGCGGAGAGAGGAGCCCGACGTCGAGGCATTGCTGCGCGAGCGGGGGATCGTTTCGCTACGCGAGGCGGGGAGTGAACTGCTGCGCCGGGGCGACACCTCGCTCGAAGAGATCATCCAATTGTTGAAAAGCTGAAAAAACATGAAACGCATCCTGACCCTTCTCCTTATAATATTGCCGGCCGTCTCCGCTGCCGTTGCGCAAACCATACACGATCCAGATACCGGCCCGAAGCGTCTTGCACAGACAGAGGCCAAGCTGTCGGAGCTGGCGCAGGCCTATCCGGTATACGCGACCGAGGTCGATATATCGGTGGGTCGGCAGCCTTTGTCGGAGCTTCTGCGCAGTGTCGCCCGGGCTGCCGGAGTGAACCTTAGCGTACGCGGGGTGGAAGGCATTGAGGCGACGTGCAATTTCAGTCGCGCGAAGATAACCGACCTTTTATATTTTCTGTGCAGGGAGTACGATCTCGACTTGGATGTGATGGGCAATATCGTCGCGATAACCCCTGTGGTCGAGACACCGCCTCCGCCAAAAGAGCCGGGCGTGTTTCACCGTATCGCTGGAAACCGCCTAAGTTTCGATCTGGCGAATGACCGGCTGGCCGACGTCACAAAAAAGATCACCGGAATGACCGGCACCAATTTCATCGTTCCGCAGGAGCTTTCCGAAAGGAGACTGTCGGGATATGTGAGTGATATGCCCCTCGACGAGGCGATCGGGGCATTGGCGGCGATGAACGGCCTCGAAGCCGAACGGGACGGGCGCAGGGTGTGGTATCTGTCCGCTGTCGGGACGCCGGAATCGAACGAAATCTCTGCCGGTCACGCACAGGGCTATCGGCGCCGCACTCCGTTTTCGCCCGACGAGCTCTCGATCGACAGCCTCGGCCTGATCACGGCTCAGATCGCGCGCGGAAGCATTCAGGATATCATCGTCGATCTGTGCGAACAGCTACGTCTCAATTATTATTTCGTGACGCCGGTCCAGGGACAGACAAACGTTTGGGTTCGCGGGGTCGATTTCGAGACACTGCTCGATGTGATGCTCCTCGGATCGGAATTTTCGTATCATATCGACGAGGAGATATACATATTCGGCGGTGCGGGACAGGAGAGCTTGCCTGTCGCGGTGGAGGTGATCGAGATGAGATATCGCTCGGCCGCCAAGCTGTCGGATATAATCCCAAAAGAGTTTTCGAACGGCGTTCAGATTCAGGAGTTTCACGATCTCAACAGCGTGATCCTGAGCGGTGAGGCTCGTGGAGTATCGCGTGTAAAGGCTTTTCTGCGCTCCATTGACCGGAGGGTGCCTCTGGTGACCATCGAGGTTATGATCGTCGACGCCACCAAGCAGCGCATAATGGAGATCGGACTCGACGCGGGATTCGGCAAAACGGGCGTCACCTCGGGCGGAAGCCTCACGGGGGTCGACGTCGTGCTGAATGCAAATTCCGTGAACCGCCTTATCAACAGTCTGAACGGCTTCGGGTCGGTCAATCTTGGAACCGTGAACGAGGGCTTCTACCTCGGGTTGCAGTTTCTCGAAGACAACGGCATAATCGAGATGCAGTCCACGCCCAAGCTCTCGACCCTTAACGGTCACGAGGCAACACTCACGAGCGGCGAAACGCGCTACTACAAAGAGATGGCCAACAACTACTACGGCTCGCAGATAACAGTCGCGACCGAATCGTACATCTGGAAACCGATCGAGGCCAACCTTGAGATCAAGATCACTCCCTGGGTGAGCGAAGACGGTCATATCACGCTCGACATCTCGATCGATCAGACCGAGTTCACCGCCCGCGAGGAAACAGAAGCTCCTCCGGGAACCGCGACCCGCAGCTTCAAGTCGTTGATCCGTGTCCAAAACGAAGACATGGTGCTGCTCGGCGGGATAGATCAAAACATGCGGGAGAAGAGCAACAGAGGCTTGCCCTGGATCGCACGAGTGCCGGTTCTGAAGTGGTTTTTCGGCAAAAGCAAAGACAACAAAAGCGAACACCGCCTGAATGTATTTATAAAACCCACCCTCGTCGAATGAAGATCATTTCCCGGATAGCCGACATATTGAACATCCGTTGCGTTCGTTTCACCGACGGCGGGACGGAGATCTCGACGGTAGCCTGCAATTCGAATGGCGGGAAGCCCCTCGGAGGTGGACGTGCACCTGTGGTTATGATCGTCTCGGGTAAGGGGGTCATCACGAAGGATGCCTCCGCCGCAATTGCCGAAACGGTAACGTCCGATCCTGCGACATTTATCTGGACGATCTCGGGTGACAAAATATCTTTCATGCGGCGGGATCAGTTGGCGGAGGTTGCGCAAGGGGACGCGCTTTATGTCGAGTGTGTGTCCGAAATTACCGACGACACGCTCGCCGGTGTCGCCGGGCGCTTCCGAACCGAATACCTCTCCTGGCGCCGCGTGTTGGCGGAACATGTGCTGGCATCGTTGGTCTCCAGGCTGCTTCTGTTGCCCGTGCTCGGCATACTATTCGCGGTTTTGATGGTGAATTTTGCGGTTTCGGCGCGCGTGAATGACAGTTACCGTGAGGCCGGTGCTCAACTTAAGGCTCTCCGCAAAACATCGTCGGCGAACGCCGAGACGGACGAACGCAGGCAGGCGGCGATCGAAGAGTTCTCGCACCGCATAACGCACGACACAGATCGTCTCTCAGATCTGATAGCCGCATCTGTTCCGAAGAAGATCACGCTGGATGAATTGAATATCGCTCCGGTTCTGAAGACTCCGGAAAAGGGAAAGCCGGTGACGCAGAGTGAGAACATGATAATTATCCGTGGCGTCTCCTCCGCATCCGAGGCGATCACCGAGTTCACGGAGGCGCTCGCGGAGCTTCGCCTCGGGACTGTCCGGCTGACCTCGCTCTTACGGGACAGGGAACGCACGACACTGATGTTTCGAATTGAGATAACGCTTTGAAACCATGGACACGATACAAAGGATTGGCTTCGTTGGCTCTGTTGCTGGTTGTCGCCCCCGCTGTTGTGTGGCAGTACGGCGTGGGAGGCACTGTGAGCAGATTGCGGGACACGGCCAAACTGCGTCGGCAGATAACAGAGCTTCGCAGCACGCAAGCGCCCGGCGAGAACAGATACGAGATACCGGAGCAGGATGTGGAGATGATATCGAGCGGTCTTGTGGTGGCGAAACTGTTGCCGTTGATCGAGGCCGAAAAACTCCGGATCGAAAACTTCTCTCCCTGCATCACTTCCGAGGCAGACGGTGTGAGGCTCACCACGGGGCAACTTTCCGTGCAGGGAGCTTTTACGGGCATCGTGAAACTTCTCGCGGGGTTGGAGAGCGACGTGCCGGGTTGCAAAATCATATCGGCGCACTATCGCACAACCACCCCACGAAACCGCGGCGCCGCCAAAACATTGAGTTGCACGATCTATATTCAACAGATAACGATTGAAAAATCAATAAAATGACGATCATGAAAAAGATACTGACCGCATTAATCGTCCTTGCCGCGATGTCGGCATGCTACGATATTTTCGTCCCCGACATCTCGGGTAAAAGAGTGACTGTCGTGGCGCCCGCCGACGAAACCGAGATCACAGAGGGCAAAGTGGCGTTCCTTTGGAATGCGCTCGACGGGTCGGACAGATATCGTGTGACCATCCTCGAAAATGCCACCCTCGCCGTGAAAGACACGGTTCTCTATCGGGATTCCCTTTCGATGAGTTTCGGGTTCGAGTTGGATCTCTCCCCTGCCAATTATCGGTGGAGCGTTCAGGCATTCAACAAAACGTACGAGTCTGCCAAGTCGGTTTATGGCCTGACTGTTGTACCTAAACCAGTACCACCCGAGCCGGTCGATACGGACATCTCGAACAAGAGTGTGGCTGTCGTGGCCCCTGTCGACATGGCGGAGATCATGGAAGGAACGGTGCCGTTCCGATGGAACGAACTCCAGGGGGCCGACAGATATCGGATAACAGTCGTCTCGCCCGATTTTGAAAATGCGGGTCTCGTCGTTCTGGACAAAGTCGTTTATCACGATTCACTTGAAATGAGCTATGGTTTCGAGATCGAGCTTGTTCCGGGCGACTTCCAATGGAGTGTCCAGGCGTTTAATGCGACGTATGAATCTGTCAGGTCGGTCTATGATTTGAAAATCAAGTCAAAGAAACCCGATGATCCGGTAATTCCCGACATTTCCGGGAAGAGGGTAACCATAGTCGCACCGGTCGACATGGCGGAGATCACGGAGGGTACGGTGTCATTCCGTTGGAACGAACTCGAAGGCGCCGACAGATATCGTGTGACGGTTGTCTCACCTGATTTTGAACATGCGGGCCTCGTGGTTCTGGACAAAGTTGTTTATCGCGATTCACTTGAAATGAGCTATGGTTTCGAGGTCGAACTCTCCCCCGGCGACTATCAATGGAGCGTTCAGGCGTTCAATGCGACATACGAATCCACGAGGTCGGTCTACGACTTAAAGGTCAAATCGAAAGAACCCGACGATCCGGTAATTCCCGACATTTCCGGGAAGAGGGTGGTTGTCGTGGCCCCGGTCGACGGGACTGAGATCACCGAAGGCACGGTGTCATTCCGCTGGAACGAACTCCAAGGCGCCGAAAGATATCGTGTGACAATCGTCTCACCAGATTTTGAGCGTGCAGGTCTTGTCATTTTGGACAGGGTTGTTTATCGCGATTCGCTGGCGATGAGCTATGGTTTCGAGATCGAACTTGCTCCCGGTGACTATCAATGGAGCGTTCAAGCGTTCAACGCGACGTACGAATCCACAAGATCGGTCTACGACTTAAAGGTCAAATCGAAAGGGCCCGACGATCCGATCGTGCCAGATATTTCGGGAAAGAGGGTAACCATAGTCGCGCCGGTCGACGGGACTGAGATTACCGAGGGAACGGTGTCATTCCGTTGGAACGAGCTTAACGGCGCCGACAGATATCGTGTGACGGTAGTCTCACCCGACTTTGAACATGCAAGCCTCGTCGTGAAAGACGCCGTTATTTACAGGGATCCACTTGAGATGAGCTACGGTTTCGAGATCGAACTTGCTCCCGGCAACTATCAATGGAGCGTTCAGGCGTTCAATGCGACATACGAATCCACGAGGTCGGTCTACGGCCTGATCGTAGTGCCCGGGCAATGAAATCGCGCGTCACGACATATGTGCTCATCGTGGCCGTCATCGCAGTGTGGGGATTCGTTGCGTGGAGGATATTCTTCTCGCGGCCTGCTTCGAGAGAAGCTGTTACCCACAGATCGGCCGAACGTGAAACCCCTGTCGCGGAGGAGTACCGCCTCTCGCTCGATTACGACGATCCGTTCCTGAAAGATGCCGCCTCCACCGAAAGGGCAGAATCGTTCGGTCGGGTACAGTCGTCTCCGCCCGAGCCGCCGTCGCCACCCCCGCGACCGGAAGACATCGCTCTGAAATACGCAGGCACGATCTCCGTCGGCGGCAGGGTCTCGTATATTATCGAGCATGCGGGGTTGTTGCACCCCCTCGACTTGGGTGAAAGCCTCGACGGATACATTCTCGCCGAAGCATTTGCCGATTCGGTCCGGCTTGTCAAAGAAGGGATGGTTTTCACACTCCACAGGCTGCCATGAAACTTCCGGCGCATATCCCCGGAGCAGTTCTGCCCACCGTGATGGTTGTCTCGACGCTGCTCGCACTGTTGGTGCTCGCTGTCATCGCGCTGTGGGAGGCCGACTTCCTATACTTTTCGCGCCACAGGCACGACGCGGCGGTGCGATCCCACATCGACTCGGGATTCACCCTCTACGCCGAATATCCGGACGAGGTGATCGCCAGGCTCGATGCAGACAGTACATTGATCCTGTACGACTCGCTGCCGCACTCCCGCATAGGGATAGATCGCAGGCCACTGGGACTGTATGAGGTGGTGACGATGACAGGGCACGACGGCAGGACGCGCGTCTCGAAGATCTTCGGTCTCCGTGCACCCCATCCCGACGATTTCGTTTTATACTATCCCGATCGAGGTTCGTCCGTCACCCTGACCGGCAGAACGGACATCAAAGGTCGCGTGCGCATTCCCGCCATAGGATTGGTCTACGGGCAGATGGGGGCCGATTTTTTCAGCGGCGACGAGATCCCGTCCGCCATGATGATCACCAGCAGGAACGAATTACCGTCCCCGAGCGCCGAAGCACTTGCCGCGATCGGGGAGTTGAAGGCGCACGCCGTGGAAGATGTCGTCATCGGGAGTTCGCACAGCCTCTCTGACACGGTTATCGTCGCACGCCGGGCACGCATAGAAGAGGGCTTTTCCGGCTCGCTGCAAATCTTTGCGCTCGACAGTATCACGGTCGCCGGGGGTGTCACGCTCGAATATCCGTCGGGATTGTTTTCCGAAACGCATGTCTCCGTCGGCGAGGACAGCTCGGTGAACGGATACATCATCGTGCTTCCCCACGGCGAGAGCGATATAATGCACGCACACTACATGCAGTCGCGCCGGGCAAGAGTTCGCGGTTTGGTTTACGTCGACGGCATCGCGCAGATCCAGGGCATAGTCTCGAGTGTTGCAATGATCGACCGTGCGATCTATTACTCCCCGCGCGGATACTACGAGAATATGCTCTACGACGTCACCTTACTCGAAAACCACCGGATGGCGTGGCCGCTGTTGCTCGAAGGGGCCGGCCCGCGGAGAAAGGAGATCAAATGGCTCGATTGAAACGGCGGCTGGCGGGAAGCTCGATGATCGAAGCGATCATAGCCTCGCTCATCTTTCTGGTGGTGTTCGTGCTGTCGCTCTCGACGCTGACCGGACTGACCCTGCGCAAGGACGAGGGATATATTCTGCTCGAAGCCGAACGTGCCCTTGCCGAGGGTTTCCTGCGTTACGGCAACGGCACGCACCCGCCGGGAGTCTACACAGACGAATTCGAGTGGGGCGGGATCGTTACAGAGATAAAACAGTATGCGGATTATGAAAATATACAGCAGGTGGTTCTTCGCGCGACCATCGACGGCAGCCGCAAAACGATCGAATACCGGCGGCTCGTCGCAACGACGCCGTGATGTACGATTACCGGGCTGGACGCTGTCGGAGATACTCGTGATGATGATAGTTGCGGGGGTCGTGTTCGTCTCGGTGATGGACGGGATCGCGCTTTTCAACCGTTTTGCGGGGCTCAAGGTGAGGCAGATCACGGGCAACATGCGCCTTTGGGAGGGTTATTATCATCTGCGCGACCTTGCGGCAGCGGCAGACAGTGTTGCGGAGGAAGGGGGTGAACTCCGTCTGTTTCGCAAGCACGCCGCCATAGCCGATCTGTCCGAAACCGACTCGCTGCTCATCGCACGATATGGCCCTCGAACCGATATACTCTTGTCTGGAGTGTCGGAGTTTACGTTCGTCGCGTCGCGGGAACTGGCCGGCGCCGACACCATTCGTCTGGCCGTTCGCAATCTCGACGGTGGCGTACTGCTACTCTCGTTTCCGGTCGCACCGCCCGCCCATGAGCTCCTCGTGAAAAACCTCCGGGAGCAGGAAATTCCCTATGAATATGAATGAGCTCGATCTCTCCGCCATCATTAGGCGCCTGGCAGCCAGGCCCCTCAAAGACAACCGCAAGGAGACATTCTTCTCGGAACTCCATTCGCTTCTTGCCTCGGGGCTCGATTTCTCACACGCCTTCCGCCTGTTGATCGACGGCGAGGGAGACGGGAATGTCCGCAACGTTTTGGAACGTCTCTATACCGACGTCGTGGCGGGAAGTTCGCTCTGGCAGGCGCTCGCCGGGTGTGCCCGATTTTCGGCGCTCGACGCGGGTGTGGTGCGCATAGGAGAGGAGACAGGACGACTCGCCGATTCCCTCTCGTTCCTTGTGGATTATTACCGCAAAAAGATCGCCCAGGCGCGGATGGTCTCCTCGGCCGTCAGCTATCCGCTCATCATCATGGCGATGGCCCTCGTGGTCGTAGTGTTCATGTTAGCCGTGATCGTACCGATGTTCGAACAGGTCTACTCGCGCATGGGCGGCGAGCTTCCGGGCATGACGCGGTGGATCATTTCGATCTCGAAAAAGTTTCCACTTTATGCTTTGGTCGGTGGCCTCGTTGGCGCCGGAGCAGGGGCGTTGCTTTACGCCTTCCGGGAACATACCGCGGTGCGCTCCACACTGTCGAGGCTGGTGATGGCCGTCCCTGTGGCGGGCGATATCGTTCGCAAGAATTGTCAGGCGTCATTCTGCAAACTGCTCTATCTTCTGACGAGCTCCGGTGTGCCCCTGCTCACAGGTATTGTGATGCTCCGTTCGATAATCCGTTTCCATCCCTATCAACTCTCTCTGGATGTTATCGCGCGTGGGCTCGAAAACGGAGAAGCACTCAGCACCAATCTCGAAAAATTCCCGCGGCTCTATGAACGCCGGCTCTCGACGTTGCTACATGTGGGTGAAGAGACCGGCCGTCTGCCGCAGATGCTTCAAAAACAGGGCGACGACCTCACCCGCGAGCTCGAACACAGGCTGCACGGGCTGGGAAATATCCTTGAACCCGCAATGATCCTTGTCGTCGGCGCACTCGTTGCCGCGATACTCATTTCCATGTATCTGCCCATGTTCCGGCTTGGGGGGATTATGGGGTGATAGGGCGTGAAGCACTCGACACAGCATGCTGAATATCAGCATGTTATATTTCATGCCATGACTGTTAAGATTATTGTTTTGCAAACGACTGACTATAAATCATTTATGGCGTAGACGATAAGGTGTAATAATCGGATAAATCGTTGTAAATTATATGTGTATGAGGTTATTTTGCAGATGTCTAACTTTAAAATCAGAATGTGTATGAAACCCCAAATCAAACTTTTCACTCCGGTGATCGTCACAATGATGATCTTGTTGGGACCACTGAACTCCTATGCCCAATACGAAGATAAAGGACAAATCTTCATTCCATCTCCGGATGTCTGGCGTTTTATGAAGTACGGAAATACTCCGATAGACCTGTACCGAGGGATCGCTCAAACGCAAATTCCGATCTACACCTACAAAGACAAGGATTTCGAATTGCCAATTTCCATAGACTACGCTTCCTCGGGGTTTATACCCAATGTTCAGACCGGCGTCCTGGGTTTGGGATGGTTTCTTAATGCTGGAGGGAGTATCACAAGGGAGGTGAGGGGGATTCCCGATGAAACTATTTCTGTAAGCGGATATGTCAAAGGATATTTATATTATTCAGAATCTTCTTCATCCAAGTCCATTGATGATATATTGTCAGACATAGAGGACGATCGCTATAATTGGCCTGAGTATAGATACCCAAGGGATAATAATGGTTATTATTTAGAACGATCTTCCGACGTATACCATTTTAGATTTGGGAACCATAGTGGCTCATTCATGTTTGGTCCTAATAATGCGGTATATGTATTTTCATCAAATCACCCCAAGGGAGAATATAAAATTACGATGGTAAATGGATCATCGGCAACGGGAACGGGGTCAAGAATAAAAATCCAGACCGGAGATGGTTATGAATATGTATTCGGAGGGCAGACTAACAGTCACTGGTTGGATCAGACCAGAGATCCGTGGGGTGGAGGCCAAATGCCAGGCTCTATCAATAACCCCAATGGTGTGCCCTTAACTGATTTCAATCTTACGTGGATGTTGGCATATATCACGGCACCCAATGGAAGAGAAGTTACATTTGATTATTATCTCCCCCACAATGAGGGCCAATCCCCTCCAACACCAGTAGAAATATTCGATATATGTAATCCATGGGCGTATACCGTCACAGAGACTTATTATACTGGCACAAATTGGGGATCTGAATCTGCAACTTACTCTAACGATCCTAATCATCAATATAAAATTCGAATAGGGAAAAAATGGGGGATTAAACTGAAATCTATAAAAGTGGATGATAAACTGTCTATTGATTTCACATACGGGAATAAAGAAAAAGAATATTATAAGTTGGGAGAGGGAAGTGCATACTTACCGCTATCTATGACAAATCTCGGTCGTTTAACGCAAATAACTATAAAAGAGTTACTACCCCATGGCCAATCTAATAACTTAAGAAATTACAGCTTACAGTACGCCACAAGTGCCACCAATATTGTAAGTGGTAGTATTAATAGTAGTTCCAAAGGTAATCCTGTAACATTTTTAAGTAGCATTACCACTCCGGAGGGACAATACTCATTCACTTATTACGGAATGGATAAGTATTTCCCTTTTCACGGTACCTCATCAATTGACCATTGGGGATATTATAATGGGAGTGGCAACGGAACCGATTCGTATAATGCAGAAAGGCTAATTCCAGTTGATGACGATGGAAATGAGACAAATTGGAGAGAACCATCCCAAGATGGCTATGGCTCTATGATGGGGATGTTGAAGCAAATTATATACCCGTTGAAAGGCCGAACCGAATTTACATATGAGGGCAACACCTATACGTCAAAAGTAGTCAACTCTCTCGACTTGGACGGCGGTGGGCCCATTATTGTGAGTGGATCGAATACCGCCGGAGGAGTGAGAATCCTTAAAATTACAGATTATTTAGACAACTTGACGACTATTTTTTCTGCAGAAAAAACGTTTTCTTATCCACAAGGTATTCTTCTACATACTCCGGATTATTTCAAACAGACTGTCGAAGAATCATTCCAAAACAATGTTCAGCAATATCATGTCACGACCAAATCTTCAGGCAGTATTAATATGCTGGCATCATTGTCAATGGATCGTCATCATATAGAATATCCCTTAGTCAAGGAAATATTCTCAGATAATTCTTACAACGAATATTCTTTCAGCTGTTTTGGAACTATACCAGACATAGGAGAAGATTTTAATTATGCAATAGTTAACACTTGGGATAAATCATCCCCATGGTACAGGGAGCCGATCTCGCTTCACAATGAAAGAGGGAAACTCACAAAAAAAACATCATATAACAATCATGGGGATCCTCTCATGATTACAGAGTATATATACAATAAAAATACTCCCAAACAGTACGCAGAACAATTGCTCGAACATAGCCCATGGGTGTACAAACACCGCACATTGGTTTCAGACTATCCTTTGACTGAGAAAAAGGTGTGGGATCATAGCAATAATGTGGAGACATTTGAGAGGTATGCATACAACACATCGGGGCAGATGACAAAAGTAACGACCACCCGTACAGGCATTGACGATATCTACACCTCCTACATGTCTTATCTGTCAGTGGGGGACCGGATATACGAATTCCCAACGACAACAGAACGGAGCTACAAATCGGGGAATAACGGCACAGAAAAAGTTATCGACGCACAAAAGATAAATTACAACACATCCATATTCAAGCCCACATCGATTCAAAAAGCATCACTATCGCCGAATCTGACTCGTAATAACCTCTCCAGCTACTATTACACCGATGTAACATACGGCTATGACTCCTCTTCAGGGAATTTGTCGGAGCAAACCGACAGGAATGGAATAAAAACAAGCTATGTGTGGGGATACGATAAATTATATCCTGTGGCGGTTGTTGAAAATGCATCGTCTTCTCAAGTCGCCTCAAAAGTGTCGTCATCACCATCCGCAGCACTTAGTGATTCCCAAGACAATGCTTTACGTACGATACCCGGGGCGTCCGTCACTACATACAAATACAAACCGTTTGTCGGAGTGAGCGAGATCAAAGACAATTCGGGACGAGCCACCAAATACACATACGATCCGTACGGCAGGCTGTCCGCAATTCGGGACGACCAGGGAACGTCTGGTAATCTTTTACAGGAGTTTGCATATACATTCGGACAGACTTCGACGGTTCAGAATAATATCCGAACCACGACTTATACGGCGGCAACGCCGACGACGGGCGGAGCGAGCAATTTTAAAGACATCGAATTCTATGACGGCCTGGGTTATCCCAGTCAGAGAATAAATGTCGGAGCTTCGCCCAAGAATAATCAAAGTATTGTAACCCCCATTTATTACGACAACATGAGGCGCGAAAGCAGGCAATATTTGCCGTATGCAGTCTCCAACACAGGTACATATATCGCACCTGCAACGGCGCTCTCCAATCAGCAGACCTTCTATGATATCACATACAATAACGGCACGTTCAACACTGCGGATGCACAAAAGGCGTACACCGAAAACATCTATGACGATTCTCCTCTGAATCGCGTGACAGCGACGTCTAATATCGGGTCTGTTTTCCATGGCTCATCCGGCAAAAAGTCCACATTCACTTACGGAACGAATAAATCGGGTGACAATGTAAAGCGATTCAGGGTGACCAGAACCGTCTCTTCCGGTGTTATAACCCAGTCGATGTCATCACCCACATCTTATCCGGTAAATACACTGCATAAAAACACGACAACGAACGAGGATGGAACCACAATCTCGACGTTCACCGATATGTTGGGACAAGTTGTGCTCGAACGGGTCGCAACCGACGGAACGGTGAACAATCTCGACATCTACTATGTCTACGACGACTACGGCAACCTGTGTTATGTCCTACCGCCGGAATTATCTGCGGGGACGAGCTTTGGAAACGATGACATTGCAAAGTATGGATACACCTATATATACGATGACCGCAATCGCTGTGTGGAAAAGCGCCTGCCCGGGGCCGAGCCCATCTACATGGTTTACGATAGAGGAGACCGACTTGTTCTGATTCAGGATGGCAATCAGAGAGAACAAAGGCAGTGGATTTACAATAAATATGACAATTTGAACAGGATCACTTCTCAGATATTACTCAGAAATCCTCCGGGAGGGTCCCCGCCTGCGATTACATATGTCCGCAATCATTTTGATACACCGAACGTGAGTCTGCCGTCAACTTTTTGGACGATTGCAACACTTACTGAAAACAGATACGGAGGAGAATAAAAAATATTAAAAAACTACGATCATGAAAAAGTATATATTATCGTTATTTGCCTGTGCGATTGCGGCATATTGCATGGCACAGCCGACCCCTAACGTGAATTGGGGGACAATAACAACCAGTCAAAACTCTTCCAAAACCGTGCAGATATCTGTGTCTGCATCGCAAAATTATGTCACATCATTCGTGCTGCCGTGGACGACTAAAGTGGCATTCACGGTGACCGGAAATGGTAGCGGATATTCAGGGACAGTCTTTCAGGGCAGCAGTCCATCCATGATATCACATCAATTAGGCAATGATCCTCAAAACAGAGTGTTTACATTTCCTCCGGGAAATTATACATTTCAGGGAGTTGCTCCAAACGGTGTCAACAATCTTATAATGGCAGCGCAGTTTACTCCTGTTTTACCTGTAGCCGTGACCCATGATTGGGGAGTTATATCCAACACCCAGAACTCTTCACGTGGTATATCACAAAACGTATCGGCAGGAACGTATTGGGCCGCGACTTTTGAATTGACTCAGGCCACCGTAGTGAAGTTGTGGACAGCCGGTAACGGAAGTGTAAGTTCCCGTTCTGGGGGCATATATCAGTTGACGCCGGGACAGGCTCCATATTTCACATATCATCAAGTGTTGGATCCTGCTGGCAGGGAGTTTACTTTCCAGCCTGGCCTGTATGTCGCTTATGCTATAAGTTCGGTCAGAGCCAACCCTCTTGTTTTGTCAGTACAGTTTACGCCCGTGCCTCCTCTGCAACCCGGATCGATCTCGGGCAATCAAACGGTCATCTCGGGTTCGACAGCCGCTACGATCACGAATACGGCTGCCGCTTCGGGCGGCTCCGGCACGATCACCTATCAGTGGCAGAAGAGTACAAACCTTTCGACATGGACAAACATCACGGGCCAAACCTCACTTAACCATAGCCCTGGAGCACCGACGGCCACCACACAGTATCGCCGTCAGGCAAAGGCAGGGACACAAACAGTATATTCCAACACTGTAACGATCACCGTAATACCTGCACAACAAACGGGCGGGACCATTTATCTTGCAGGGCCGACAAGCATTCCCTCGGGAACCGTCCCCGGCCCACTTCGGAATGGTATACTGGCACAAGGAGGAACGTTCTCCTACCAGTGGCAGAAGAGCACGAACGGTGGTACAACATGGAGTCCCATATCCGGTGCCACCGATATCGACTACCAATCTCCTGCGTTGACCGATCCAACACAATTTCGCCGTGTGGCGACGAGTTCCGGCCAATCACCTGTCTATTCGAATATTATATCGATATCGATCGTACGGCCAGGCTCTATCTCCGGCAACCAAACGATTTCGCCAGGAGAGACTCCATCCATGATAACGAGCACCTCTGCGACATCGGGAGGCGCGGGAACCGTGAGCTATCTATGGCAGAAGAGCACTGATAATATCACCTGGACACCTATTACCAATGCTACTTCGGCAAACTATCAACCTGAGGCATTGGATGTCACGACCTACTTCATACGGATGGTATTACACAGTGGGCCGTCCGCCTACTCCAATGTCGTTACGGTTACCGTGGTGCCAACCCTGCTACCCGGGGCGATTTCGGGAAACCAGACGATCACCTCGGGTTCGACAGCCGCAACGATAACAAGCACTGCTCCGGCTTCGGGCGGCTCCGGTACGATCACCTATCAGTGGCAATCGCGCGCCAATAATGCTACAACATGGACGAACATCTCGGGCCAAACCTCACTTAACCACAGTCCTGGAGCACCGACGGCCACTACAAATTATCGCCGTCAGGCAAAAGCAGGGACACAAACCGTATATTCAAACACGGTTACCGTTACCGTGGTGTCGGTATTGCAACCCGGGACCATTTCGGGAAACCAGACGATCATTTCAGGTTCGACGCCTGCTACAATCACGAGCACGACTCCGGCAACAGGAGGCTCAGGTACGATAACCTATCTGTGGCAGATTAGTACCGACCAATTGTCATGGAACAACCTTACAGGACACACCTTGGCAACGTATAGCCCGGGAGTTATGTATTCTACTGCGTCCCCCCACTTTCGTCGGCGAGCCCAAACGAGTACTGAAACGGTATATTCAAACATAGTTACCATAAACGTGGTTGGAAAGACGGATGTAGAAGATGTGGTCTCCTCTTCGGAAATGAGTGACAAGACTCGTGGCCTGAAGACCTATGAAAAGGTTGCGGTTATGGACGGTACAGAGATTGCGTCTTCATCTTCTTCGACTTATGTCGAGAGGGCGTTTTTCTACGATTATCGCGGGCGGTTGATCCAGACGGTCGAGCTCAACCATTTGGGTGGTGTCAGCCGTTACAGCACAAAGTACGACTTTGTGGGCAATGTGGTCGCAAGTCACGAATCGCACAAAACCTCGGCGACGGACACTTCCGAGGACACAAAACTAACGACTTTCGAGTATGACCCCCGCGGCAGACTGAAAAAAGAGGAAACCACGGTGAACGGCAACACGGCGGCCAGGTCGATCGTCACCTACGATTACGACGAACTCGGCAAACTCGTGAGCAAAACTTACGGCGACCCGAACGGTTCTAACACTGTCATCGAAAACTACTCTTACAACATCCAAGGCTGGCTCACCGGCCAATCGAGCAGTCTGTTCGAGATGCAGTTGCGGTACTTCGATCCACAGAAAGGCGCCTCCCCGAGCTACACGGGCAATATCACCGAGTGGGCGTGGAAGCACAAGACCAACGGCTCGGGCACGGAAAACACCTACGCATTCACCTACGACGGACTCTCCCGCCTGACGGAGACCAGTCGTTTCGAAGGCTCGACCCCGACCAACGCCTTCACAGAGCAGGGAATCACCTACGACCGCAACGGTAACTTCCTGTCGC
>QMCE01000918.1_pt1 | contig 30394 bp, 28 predicted proteins | sample 1821851 | NCBI WGS metagenome assembly QMCE01 (sample SAMN09453174, study PRJNA476694) | Termite gut metagenome, whole genome shotgun sequencing project. | isolation source: worker | host: Odontotermes sp. | place: South Africa:Pretoria | collected 2016-01-28 | reverse complement strand
ACAACCTACACCTACGGTGTGCAAAGGCTTTATGCGCAGAGTGAAGACGAAACCCAAACCTACCTGTACGATGGCAGGGGCAGCGTGGCCCAGCAGGTGCAGAATGGCACGGACATAACGCAAACCCTAAACTACACGCCCTGGGGCGAGGTTTTAGGGGATGATTTGCCGGAATACGCCCCCTTCTACGGCTACAACGGAGAAGAACACCACCCCGAAACAGGTTTGCAATTTCTAAGGGCAAGGCACTATGCCCCAAGCATGGCCGCCTTCACCACGCAGGACACCTTCGGCGGCATCCTGGAGCAGGCAAGCACCCTCAACCGCTACGCCTACGCCGGGGGAAACCCAGTCAACTTTCATGACCCCAGCGGGCATGTAAAGGCGCCGGTAAGCGCCGCCAATACGCCGCCTGTCAATTCGAGGTCCGATGAAGAAGAGGCGAGAAGGCGGGAGAACTGGGAAAGGGTTTTTGCGGAAGACGCGGGGTGGCACAGCGGGAGCGGCAGGCCATATTCCGATTACATTACAACTTACGAGGAAAGAAAGGCGAACCAGGACAGGGTTATCAGCGAAGACTGGGAAACCATGAACGCAAACCCCGGGAAAAAACCCGCGTATATGTTAACCCCAAGCAGAGGAGTAGCCCTAAGTTTTTCACAATCTGGCTATTCGCCACCGCCTCCTGCCTACATTCCCCCGCCACCATCCGTTACCAATATCGTGATGTCCGCAGAAGACTGGAATAGAGTGCTCTGCGAGATAGCCGACCGGGGTTCTTCTTACTATCTGAGCCCAGGCAGCAGCGATTGGCGCGACTATTTTTATCCCGGGAGTGCTAGTCAAATTCTTGAAAACGATATGTACACCATGAGAATTTGGGCACAACAGATGCTTGGCCCGAATGTGCCTCTGCCCACAGACTTTAGAACACTGAATGAATTCTACCAGTGGGTGATGGAGGAAAAGGCAAGGCAATCGAATCCAAGTGGCGGCGGTACTTCTCCGGGGTTGGGTGGGGGTGGGAACAATCAGCCATTTCCTACTTATGATTCTCCTTGGGTTCTCCCAAATCATCATCAAATACCGGCGCTTGATATTGCGGTACCTGCTGGAACAGCTATTACGGCCTTTGGCCGTGGACGGGTACAAAATGTTGTCATTAATGATGGCAATTGGGCACCGAGTACATATGGCGATGAGCGAGATTGGGGGAACTACCTGATTATTGAATACGATGATTATCGAGGCACAGGTAATTCTGTGTATGTGACATATGCGCATTTGCAAGTGACTGATACCCTACTACAATTACTTGAAGGGCAAAGTGCAGAAGGCGATCAATATGTAACCGGTGGGCAGACGATTGCACATGTAGGGAACAGTGGCGGTTCGGCTGGTGCCCATCTGCACATAGAATTTCGGCCGGAGAGATGGTATACCCCGTCGTACTTATACCCTCAAGATTTTCTTCCCGGTGCTCCCAGCATACGAGAGGAGTTGTACTATAACGACTAACAATGGAGAACAGAGCAATGGCAAAGCAGAATAAGTGCAGGTTGCTAGTGGTAGGAATAGTGCTGCTTATTATTATAAGTGGTTGTTCTCAACCCATAAGCACAGAAAGTGTTTATGGGGATAGCGGAAGTTTATCAAGTCGAACTTCTTCTGTGCCAAATAATCAAAATAACAGCACAGATGAAAGCGATGAGGAGATAATAGGCAATATTCCCTCATTTCCACTGATGGGCGATTATCCTCTGTATGAATTGGATTTTGAGCCAAGTAATAAGTTATACAGCTCCCTTGATTTTGATTATAAAGCGTATATCCCTAAAGCGGACTTCTTTGAAGCATTACTTCAAATGAAAGAAGAATCTTATTCACTGCTTCAGGAGGATTCAAACTATTTTCAAATTGGAGAGTATTTACTATTTTTTACCCAATACTCGGCAGTCGGGCCGTCAGAGATATTGCTTGAAACAAGCGATGGGCTTATTGAAAGTGTTTTTTTCTCAAACCAGCCCATTCAATCCATGACGTTTTCTTCCGAAAGAGGATGTTTGATTGTTGAACTGGCAAATTTAGTAGGGGGTGATGGGTATGAGGGCAATTACTATAGGTTTGATATGCGAAGCGGCCAAATGAACAGTATCTCATCCTCATTTACGAATCAACGCCATGTATATTACCATGGCAAGCATTATAAAATTGAAATGAGTGCGCGAGCGGTTCAGTATGGTGAAGCGTATGATGTATATGTGGAAACAGGGCCGAATGCTTATCGCAAAATAGTTGATTACACACCCTACGCACAATTTGGCAATGGCACATTATATTATTTGCGCGCCGATAAAAAAGCACTGCTTCAGATGGATTTAGACGATTATTCTGTATCGGAAACCGCTTGTTCATTTGATGATATGTCGGAATTTTGCATATATGGTAAACATATGGTGCAGTTTTATCCGCAGCAAATAGTCCTTTCTGCGCTGGATTCATTGGATGAAGGCATCGTGTTGAACAAGTCTGTTAACGGATATGATGTTAGAGATATTGTTTTTAGTGACGGAGGGTTTTATGCTGTCAATCGTGAGAATCCAGCGGCATTAACATTGGATTGGGTTATGTTTGATGGCCGGTATGAGGCTATCCTTAATAATTATAATGCGTTCATTCGGGAATACGCTATCATTGATGGCGTAATGTATTTTCAACTATTGGATGACCAAGGACTGAATCAAGTAAACAGGTATTCATACTGGAAAATTACTTTGGATGGAATGAACTTGGTACGTTTACAGTAAACGCAGTCCTGCCTTTGCGCCATACATACCCATCGCCGCCCGTTACCTTTATCCCGGGCAGTCCTTCATTCCGCCACAACCTCTTTTGATAGCACGTGTACCCATTTCTGTAAACCGTGTGCGGGAGGAGATATGAAAACCATCAAATGGACAATCAATATTCTTGTTGCGCTATGTATTATTTGCTTGGTAGGTTGCGACACCCCTGCGCGTGACCCCTCTATTTCCTCCTCAATGAGCAGCAGCGTTCGAGTTGACATAAGTTCACCAACAAGTGGGTCTGGTTTAGGCAACAATATTCCCATGCTTCTAGATTTTCTGAGTATGGAGTTGCACCCCCTGGATTTTGATGTGAACGAACGGTGGCCAGCGTACCGCCATCGGAATTTATGCGTGGCTTGGAACAGATGGAAGAGGCAGAATATGTTGCCTTGCTGGAAAAATCGAATTATTTCCAGGTGGGCCGTTATATTTTGTTCTATGCTAACGAATCATCAGTCGGATCGTCCAAAATAGTGATTGAGGCGTTGGATAGCGGTCAGTTGGTAGAGATATTCAATGCCACACAGCCTATTATGAGTTTGAAATTCAGTGTTGATAAAGGCGTAATTATTGTCAATCTTGCGGAACAAGTTGGTGGCGACTGGTATATAGGGAACTACTATACCTTAGACCTTGAAACAGGAAAACTTACACTATATGAATTACCCTTGTCTGGTGACGGCATAGGATATTGGCACTGGATATATTATGATTGTCATTATTTTGTCGACCAAAGACAGCATGAGTTGCGGGCATCTGATATCTATTTACTGACTAAGGTAAAAACAATCCGATACACTATCAGGCATGAAAGAATATCCTATGACATTTCGAGAATTCATTCGGAGATTTCCAGATGAAGCATCCTGCCGTGAGTATTTGTACACACTGCGATTTCCCGATGGGTATGTCTGCCCAAAGTGTGGACATGACAAGCATTGGACAATCGGTGGAATGCTGTATGAGTGTGCGAAGTGCGGTCACCAGGCTTCTATAATTGCGGGAACAATATTCCAAGATACGCGTAAGCCTCTTATGGATTGGTTCATTGCGATATGGTGGGTTACCACACAGAAGAATGGCGCGAGTGCTTTGGGCTTACAGCAAGTTCTTGGGCTTAAGAGCCATCAGACCGCATGGACTTGGCTTCATAAAATACGCAAAGCAATGGTGAATCCAAACCGTTCAAAACTATCTGGAAGCGTTGAAATTGACGAAGCATACATCGGCGGCGAGTCCATTGGGAAGCATGGGCGTGGCTCAGAAAACAAAGTGTTGGTTGCCGTTGCTGTTGAGTATGATGGGAAAAAGCTGGGTCGCTGTCGGTTGAATATCATTTCAGACGCTTCCTCAAAATCACTACACCCTTTTATCAGTGGCAATGTTGAAGTGGGGAGCCATCTCATAACGGATGGCTGGAGTGGATACAGCGGAATAGATAAACTTGGGTTCACAAGGGATGTTCATGTTCAGAAAGGCGAAACTGACGAAGAAAAGCTGCTCCCTCATGTCCATACAATTATCTCTCTTTTGAAACGGTGGTTGCTTGGAACACATCAAGGTGCTGTTGAACCAAAGCACCTACAAGCCTATCTTGATGAGTATGTGTTTCGTTTTAACAGGCGAAATTCCGCGCAAAGAGGTCTGCTTTTCTACCGGCTCTTAGAATCGGCCATGCGAACAAATGCCTTTACCTATGCGGAATTAGTGAACCCAAATCCTATACCTTAGTCAAGTGGGTAGCCATATCTATTTATTAACCACCGATGTGGACAGTCTTCTGCTATTAGAAAATGTGCGGTTAATTGTGTTTCGCGAGGGGAAACTTTTTTATCTGCTTGAAGACACAAACGAACTCTATGCGTCTGATTTACAGGGAAAGGAAAAAACACTGCTATACACTTTTGATGAACCAGTGGATGCGTTTTGGATTGTTCAGGATGAATTAGCGTATAGGATTGGTCAGAGGTGCTTCATGGTGAACACGGGAAGCGGTAGCGCTACTCCCGTTGCGATAAGTTGTTTCCCGACATATAATCTCACATCAAATCCCAAAGGGTTTTATTCACTCAGCAGTGACGGTTTCTTGGAGTACACGCTCTTTACGGGTGAAACAACAACATTATTGGGGAACACGGCCCATATACGAAGCTATGCGGTTATAGAAGAGTGGCTATATTTTAACACACATCATCAGGATGTTGTAACGCGGCAGTTGTGTTGGAAAATCAAACTTGACGGGACGGAGTTAACACAACTTTCATAACCGCTCGAAGAAATGCTAAGTGGCGATTCCAACCTGTAGTACCTGTGGCTCGGGGTCACATAGGCCGTAACTATACCACCACAGTGGCGAAACAACCAGGTTCCATACATAAGGAGGGTGACACACATGTTTATCATTATCACAGCGAGCCCCAACACAGATGGATTAACCGCTGCCTGCTGCAAAGCCGCGCTTGAAGGGATAAAAAATGCGGGCGGCGAGGCGGAGCTGTTCGACATCAGTGCGTTGAAGCTGGAGCCGTGCCGCATCTGCGGTGATGGGTGGGGCACATGCCGCACCGCGTCAAAATGTGTCATCGGCGGCACGCTGGCGGAGCTGCAGGCAAAATTCCGCCAAGCGGAAGGCATCATGCTGATAACGCCCGTTTACTGGGGCCAGCCCAGTGAGCGCATGAAATATTTTCTCGACCGTTTCCGCCGGTGCGAGGCGTTTAACAAAAACGGCAGCGCGGCGGCCGGCAAGCAAATCGATCTTATCGCGGCGGCTGGCGGCAGCGGAAACGGTACTGTGACCTGCCTTTCCGAAATGGAGATGTGGTGCCGCCACGTCGGCGCCGTCCCGAAAGAGCGCATCGGAATAACGCGCTTTAACCGGGCGGCGGTGCTGCCGGTTATCACAGACGCCGCGGCGCGGCTTGTCCGCGGGGACTATTTCAAACAGTTTTAGGCAGGGGGCATGAGCATGGTTATATATCTAATTGAACGCCGTTATCTTGAACAGAAATGATAATACGCAGAAAACTCATCGAATATTGCCTGACGCTGCCGGATGCCTATGAGGATTACCCCTTCGATGCCGTCATCGACGCCGGGGCGTGGACGGTGATGCGCCACCGTGCCAACCGGAAAGGCTTTGCCCATATCTATGAGCGAGGCGGCAAACTGTGCGTCAACCTGAAATGCGACCCGCTGGAAGCGGACTTTTTGCGCAAGGTGTATGCCGGTGTGACGCCTGCCTACCACATGAATAAGACGCACTGGAACACCGTCACGCTGGATGGCGATGTGCCCATGGATGAACTGAAACGGATGATCCAGCAAAGCCATCGTTTAAGCCGGCCAAAAAGAAGGAGACCAGAATGAAATTGCTTGTAAACAAAGACAAGTGTCCGCAGAATCACAAATGCCCCTCTATTGCTGTGTGCCCGCAGGGCGCAATTACACAAAAGGATATTTATGCGCTGCCAGAAATTGACGCAGAGAAGTGCGTTCTTTGCGGAAAATGTGTGGTGCATTGTCCCAAAGGGGCATTTGAGAAAGTATAAGGGGGTATCATCATGCCATTACTGCTTTTCCAAGGCCACGCCAGCCTGCGCCTCACCGCAAACGACGGGCGTGTGGTGTATATCGACCCGTACAAGGGCAAGGGCTACGATGTGCCGGCCGATATCATCCTCATCACGCACCAAGCACACAGACCACAACCGCATTAAACGCTGCGCCCAAAAGCCGGCGTGCCGCGTTATCACCAATGCCGAATCCCTCGTCGGCGGCAAGCACAACCGCTTTGATGTGGGCGGCATACAGATACAGGCGGTGGAAGCCGCCAACAAGAACCACGACCCAAAAGCGTGTGTGGGTTACATCATCACCATAGACGGCGTAAAAATATACGCCAGCGGCGATACCTCGCGGACGAAGCAAATGGAAACCTTTGCGGAAAAGCAGCTTGACTATGCGTTGTTCCCCGGTGACGGTTTCTTCAACATGGGGCCGGAGGAGGCCGCCGAATGCGCCAGAATCGTCGATGCGAAGCATAACATCCTAATTCACCTAAAGCCCGGTGAATCCATTCGTAAAACGGGTGAAAAATGGGGCGCGCCGAATAAGCTTATCATTGAGCCGGGCGAAGAAATTGAATTGAGATAGAGTAAAATGGTGTACGAACGCAGGAACAGACCAAAGAGGCGTTTAATGGATTCGGAAATTCATCCCGATTTTCTGAAGTATAAGAATGTTAAGCCGCCGCTGAACCCGGCCATTTTGCCCATCGTCAATTTTTTCCTGGCGGGCGTTTTCAACAGAACGTCCGTTGGGGCGGGCCTGACACAAGCGCGGTATTCGGTTGCCGGGTACAAGGGCGGCGCCGTCCGTTTGTCCGTTATCAGCCCGCAAAAATGCGATGGGCCATTGCCGGCGCTGGTCTACTTCCACGGCGGGGCCTTCGCCATGCAGGCCGCGCCTTACCTAAAGCGCCTTGCCGCCCGGTATGCCTTGGAAACGCCCTGCAAGGTTGTGCTTGTGGATTACCGGCTGCTGCCTAAAGCCAGGTTCCCCATGGGGCTGGAAGATTGCGCCGCGGCGTACAGGTGGGTGACGGAAAACGCTGAAGCACTTGGCATTGACGCAAAGCGCCTTGCGGTTGGCGGCGACAGTGCCGGTGGCGCGCTCTCCATTGGTGCTTGCCTGCTGGCGCACGCGCGCGGGCTGGCAAAACCCTGCTTTCAAATGCTCATCTACCCCGTGACAGACGAGGGACAAAATACGGCGTCCATGAAGCAATTTGCGGATACTCCGCTGTGGAACAACATACTGAACGCCAAAATGTGGAAAATGTATCTGAAGGGTGTTCCGCCCTCGCAAAGGAAAAACGCTTCACCGGCCGCCGCGTCTTCCTTTGCGGGGATTCCGCCCACCTATGTGGAAGTATCCGAATTCGATTGCCTACGTGACGAGGGCATTGCGTTTGCCAGGGCATTGCAGGAAAGTGGCATTGCAACGGAACTCTTCCAAACAAAAGGTACCGTTCACGGCTTTGAGATTGCGGAGCAAAACGAAATTGTGCTTGAAAGCGTTGCGCGCAGGATAAAAGCACTGAAGGGAGCATTTGTGGAGAAATTAGGTGAACCCTATGCTTTATGAATACAAACTGGACACCCCAAAGCAAAACTTTTATAACATCACCGGGCAGGTGCGCGGGGCGATTGCCGACAGCGGCATAACAAACGGCATCGCTATTGTGTACTGCCCGCATACCACGGCGGGGATCACTATTAACGAGAACGCCGACCTGGACGTGGTGCGCGATATGCTGTACGCGCTGGACAAAACCTACCCCGACCGCCCGGAGTTCCGCCACTGCGAAGGCAACAGCGCGGCACACCTGAAAGCCAGCGCCATCGGCTCCAGTGTGACAGTAATTGTTGACGCAGGCAAGCCTGTGCTGGGCACCTGGCAGGATATCTATTTCTGCGAGTTTGACCCGCCCAGAAACCGGAGATTTTATGTGAAGGTGCTTGGTGCATGAGACTATGCGGAGCATCGTTGGCCGAATCTGCTCTAGCCTCGAAGATCCTATTTGTGCTGTGTTGCCGTAAAATTTATTATGAAAGGGTGAGGGATAATGAGAGAGTGTGAAACAAGGACGCTGTATACGGATGAATACAGTATTGTGTATCAGGGGCTATCGGAACTATTTGGAGAGAAAAGGCCTGAGCCAAAGAATATGGCTTTGTCGCTTCAGTTTACTGAAGTGGGCGAAAAGTATCGTTCCGGCTCGAAAGAAAGCGTCTTACTTGTAGGTCATGCTGTGAACGGATGGAGTGAAGGTGAAAGTGAGTTTAAGGGTAAAAGTTATTGCGAATATGTCAAAGACCGAATCGAATATCGAACGAGCGATGCATATCGCGAAGAATTTCTGACTTGGATGGATGAAGCCGATGGTAAATCTGGGAGACGGCCAAGGAGTATGCCTTTTTGGCAAACGGCGCGGCAAATCGTATCCAAATTGACAGGCATCGCCTCGACTTCAACGTGTGATTCAGAGTGGCGCAAATATATTGCATGGAGCAATTTCTACAAAGTATCATTTACAGAGTGCGGAAATCCATCTGTTCGCTTGTGTAGTGCACAAAAAGCAGCGTGCATAGAGATATTAAGGTGCGAGATAAAGCGGCTGAAGCCCGCCTATATATTGTTTGAGCCTCTTAAACAAAACGATTGGATGGCAGAGATCAAAAACACATTTAATCCGCAAATTAGCGGTTATACCTCAAAGTATGTACGGGAGTGTGGCATAATTAGCAATTCTCGGTATGTGATTTCCAGCCGTCCCGATGATCGCAGAACCCATTTTTATGAAACATCGGAAAAAGAGAAAGGGTTTATTTTGGATATTGTTGATACTTTTCAAGGCCTTGTGCCATAGGGTGGAGAACATGTTTTGGCGATAGCCTCACTTAATTTCTGCCAACCCAAATCTTACCCGCTGAGCCCCACAGCGAGTCGTACTGTCGGTGCAAGTCCTCCACATCTTCGGTATAAATGCTGTGAGTCTCATTGGTACGCTTGCAATAAAGAAACCACACGGGGATTATCGGAAGGAGCAGCGGTTTACAGGCAGATTCATGCGTAAAAATGGGAACATTGTGTGCGCAAATAGACGGACTGGGCGCGAGCACGAGCACGAGCAAAAGAGGAATAAAACCATGCAAACCATTCTTTGCAGCAAAGCACAACATTCTTTTTCATTTGTGATATAATTGGGGAAATGCAGCCACAATATGAGGAGGTATGCAGATGAGAGAGGTTGAGCTTGATAATTTGCGCGCCTTGTGTGCGGACAAAACTATCCTGTTGACACAGCACCTCTCGCTTCGCATACGCGAGCGTGGTATACTGTATGAGGAAGTAAAAGCGGCCATTATGTCCGGTAGTATTATTGAACAATACCCCGATGACCACCCTTACCCCAGTTGTTTACTTCTGCACTGTGCCCCCAAGCCACTCCACGTTGTATGCGGTGTTGGCGGCGGGCTGATATGGGTCATCACCGCATATCGCCCCGACCCGGCTCAGTGGGAGCCGGATTGGAAAACCCGAAAGGAGACGAAACGATGAACTGCTTTTTATGCAAGGGCGATATGGAAAGCAAGGTGGTCACCCATACGGCTGATCTCGGGCATTGTATCGTCATTGTAAAGAATGTGCCGGCCATGGTTTGTTCCCAGTGCGGCGAAATATGGTATAATGGCGTTATCATGGGCCAGCTGGAAAAACTCATTTCCACCATTACGGAACGGGTTGTTACCGAGGTGGCCATCGTGAACTATGCCGATAACGTCGCCTAACGTTCCAAGCCGCGCTTTGAAAGCTACCCCGCCACAGCGCATGGAGACGCCGGGCGGGGTTTTCTTAAGTTACACGGCGGCCCGAACCCGTTTCACCCGGGGAAATGCTTCTCCAGAATGTCCATGCATTCCTTTGATGTATAACCCCATAAGACGGAACTGAGGGCTTCAATGGCATTTTGCCGCCGGCGGTAATATGTCCGCGGGCTGATATCGTTGATATGCACTTGAAGTTTCGCTATAATCCCGTCAATATTCCTGATTTGCTGCGGGGAGAGATAGGTGTAATACAGAATCCAGTAGTAGCTTTCCCCGTCCTTGTGTTTGTTGCGAACCAGTTCCACGGCCGATTCAATCAGCCGCAGCATCTTGCGGCTCCGCTCAATGCACTTGGCATGGTGCTCGGCATCACTGCCTGATAAATCCGCGCCGGCGGAGTAGATGGACTCCAAAAAGTCTTCAATGCTGCTGCCATACTCCTTTTGGAAGCCATGCCGCGCCTGCTGGACGGAAAGCTCCAGGCTCCACACCACGTCACGGTACTTCCGAAGCAGTTTTTGGGTGTCGTGGAAAAGCGGATTACGGCTCATATTCTCCTGTTGATTTTCGCTGTCTTTTTTCATGATTAATTCTCCATTTCCCATAGAAAAACACGACCCATTTCAAGGCCGTGTCTCTCGTGTCATAAGTAGGGGTATTTGGGTTTTGCTAACACTTGTCTAACAAACGTGCAAAGCCAGCGCCTCGTGCCAAAGTGTGGTAAAATCCTTCAAAGACCGTTAAAGGCGCTTAAAGTATTGTAAGAACAAAATTTTATGGGAAATGAGAATCTATAAAGTCCGGCAAAGTCCGCTAAAGTCCAATATGCCGATTAAATTCAGGTTCATGTGTCTTCACTGACATGGGGGTTCAAGTCCCTTCATCCGCACCAACCACACAAAAAAGCTCCCTATCAGGGAGCTTTTTTGTATTTACCGTGGGTTTTTCACCGCTGCCTGCGCCGCGGCCAGGCGGGCAATGGGCACGCGGAAAGGCGAGCAAGACACATAATCCAGCCCAATGCCGTGACAGAACGCCACGCTGGTGGGGTCGCCGCCATGCTCACCGCAAATGCCCAGGTGCAGGTGGGGGTTGGCTTCGCGCCCCAGCTTTACGGCCATTTGCACCAGCTTGCCCACGCCCTTCTGGTCCAGGTGGGCAAAGGGGTCGCTCTCGTACACCTTGCTGTCGTAGTAATAATCCAAAAACTTGCCCGCGTCGTCGCGGCTGAAGCCAAAGGTCATCTGGGTTAAATCGTTCGTGCCAAAGCTAAAGAAGTCTGCTTCTTTGGCAATTTCGTCCGCCGTTAGGCACGCGCGGGGTATCTCCATCATCGTGCCCACTTCGTACTTCATGTCGCTGCCCGCCTCGGCAATCAGGCGGCCGGCGGTTTCCACCACCACGCGCTTCACGTAGGTAAATTCCTTCACCTCGCCCACCAGCGGTATCATTATTTGCGGCACTACGTTGTACCCGGTTTTTTTGCGCACGGCCAAAGCCGCCTGTATCACCGCCGTGGTTTGCATCTCGGCAATTTCGGGGTACGATACCGACAAACGCACCCCGCGGTGGCCCATCATGGGGTTAAACTCGTGCAGGCCCTCAATCACGTTTTTCAGCGCCTGCACCGTCATGCCAAGGTCGGCGGCAATTTCGGCAATGTCTTCTTCTTTTTGAGGCAAAAACTCGTGCAGGGGTGGGTCTAAATAACGGATAACCACCGGGCGCTCGCCCATCACCTCAAACAGGCCCTCAAAATCTCCTTGCTGGAAGGGCAGTATCTTGGCCAGTGCCTTTTTGCGCTCGTCCACCGTTTTGGCCACTATCATCTCGCGCATGGCGCGAATACGGCTGGGCTCGAAGAACATGTGCTCGGTGCGGCACAGGCCAATGCCCTCGCTGCCAAAGTCGCTGCCCTGTTTCGCGTCGTGCGGGGTGTCGGCGTTGGCGTACACCTGCAGCTGCCGCAAACCGTCTGCCCATTTCATCAGGCGGTTAAAGTCGCCCGAGATGGATGCCGCCACCGTAGGCAGCGCCTGGCCGTACACGTTGCCGGTACTGCCGTCCAGGCTGATGAAATCGCCCTCTTTCTTCACCACGTCGCCAATGGTAAACTGCTTTTTGCCGTAGTCCACCACCATCTCGCCCAGGCCGCTTACGCAGCAAGTGCCCATGCCGCGCGCCACCACGGCGGCGTGGCTGGTCATGCCGCCGCGCGCCGTTAAAATACCCTGCGCCACGGCCATGCCCTCAATGTCTTCGGGGCTGGTTTCCAGCCGCACCAAAACCACCTTTTTGCCCGCGTTGTGCCAGGCGGCGGCGTCTTCGGCGGTAAACACCACCTGGCCGCTGGCAGCGCCCGGGCTGGCCGCCAGGCCCTTGCCTATCACGGCGGCTTTTTTCAGGGTTTCGGCGTCAAACTGCGGGTGCAGCAGGCTGTCCAGCTGCTTGGGCTCTACGCGCATCACGGCTTCCTGCTCGGGTATCATCCCTTCGTCCACCAAATCTACCGCAACCTTCAGGGCGGCGGCGGCGGTGCGCTTGCCGTTGCGGGTTTGCAGCATATACAGCTGGCCGTCTTCAATGGTAAACTCCATGTCCTGCATGTCTTTGTAGTGGTCTTCCAGCTTTTGGGCAATGTCTACAAACTGGCGGTACACATCGGGCATTTGGTCTTGCAGGTGGCTAATGGGCGATGGCGTGCGGATACCGGCCACCACGTCTTCGCCCTGGGCGTTGATAAGATACTCGCCGAACAGGGCCTTTTCGCCTGTGGCGGGGTTGCGCGTAAAGGCCACGCCCGTGCCGCTGGTATCGCCGCTGTTGCCAAACACCATGCTCTGCACATTAACGGCCGTGCCCCAGTCGTAGGGAATCTCGTTCATGCGGCGGTAGGTGTTGGCGCGGGGGTTGTCCCAGCTGCGGAACACCGCGCGCACGGCCTCTATCAATTGGTCGCGGGGCTCGGCGGGGAATTCTGCGCCCTGGTTTTGCTTATAGCGGGCCTTAAACGCGCCCACCAGCTCTTTCAAATCGCCGGCGGTCAGCTCGGTATCCTGCTTTATGCCGCGCCTGTCCTTCATTTCGTCAATCAGCTTCTCGTATTCGGTTTTGGGCTGTTCCATCACCACATCGCTAAACATCTGTATAAACCGGCGGTAACTGTCGTACGCGAAGCGGGGGTTGCCGGTTTTGGCGGCCAGGCCCTCCACCACCTCGTCGTTCAGGCCCAGGTTCAAGATGGTATCCATCATGCCGGGCATGGACGCACGGCTGCCGCTGCGCACGCTTACCAAAAGCGGGTTGTTTTTATCGCCAAACTTCTTGCCGGTAATGGCCTCTATCTTGGCCATGTAGGCAAATATCTCATCGCTTATCTCCGGGGCTATCCGGCGGCCGTCCTCGTAGTAGCGGGTACAGGCCTCGGTGGTAACGGTAAAGCCCTGGGGCACCGGCAGGCCGGCGTTGGTCATCTCGGCCAGGTTGGCGCCCTTGCCGCCCAGCAAATTGCGCATGTCCTTGTTGCCTTCGCTAAACAGATACACATACTTAGTACCCAAAATAAAACCTCCAAACTGTATTGGGGCAGCGCGGAAGAGGCTGCCCGTTTTTATGTTATTCTAACCTCCCGATTCGCCCATACAGTATAACAGACACCGCGCGCAAATGCCATATGATAATAGCGCCTTTTTGCATTTCTTCGCCCTTCTCTGCAATTCGGCTTGCAAAAAAGTGTGTTTCGGGTACACTATAATAGGTGGCCGGTGCTTACAAACGGCGCGAAAGGTGCGGTGGCGAATGAAAGACATCAAGATTTTTGCGGGTAATTCCAATATTCCGCTGGCCGCCGCCATGGCGGACAGCCTGGGGCTGCCCCTGGGCAAAAGCGAGGTGGGCCTGTTTTCCGACGGGGAAATAAAGGTAGACATTCTGGAAACCGTGCGCGGTAGTGATGTGTTTGTGGTGCAAAGCACCGCTAAGCCCGTAAACCGCAACCTGATGGAGCTACTAATAATGATTGACGCCTTTCGCCGCGCCAGCGCGGGGCGCATTACGGCGGTGATGCCCTACTATGGCTACGCCCGGCAAGACCGCAAAAGCAAAGCGCGCGACCCCATTACCGCAAAGCTGGTGGCCGATTTGATTACCGCCGCCGGCACAGACCGCGTGCTGACCATGGATTTGCACGCCCCGCAGATACAGGGCTTTTTTGATATCCCGGTAGACCACATGGTGGGCATGCCCATTTTGGCGCCTTATATTGAGCGCAAAATGCGCAAAGACGCCGCCTTTAGGGAAAACCTGGTGGTGATGAGCCCCGACCTTGGCAGCGTGGCGCGCACCCGCGCCTTTGCCGAGCGGCTGGATGTGCCGCTGGCCATTGTGGACAAGCGCCGCCCCAAACCCAACCAATGCGAGGTGATGAACATTATTGGCGACATTGAAGGCAAAAATGTGCTGATAGTGGACGATATGATAGACACGGCGGGCACTTTGTGCAACGCCGCCGCCGCCGTAATGCAGCGCGGCGCGGCGCGCGTGGCCGCCTGCGCCACCCACGCGGTGCTAAGCGGCCCGGCGGCGCAGCGCCTGGCCGAAAGCCCGCTGGAAGAAGTGATTGTGCTGGACACCATTTGCCTGCCGGCCGAAACCCGGCCCAAAAAACTGCGGGTGCTTTCGTGCGCGCCGGTGCTGGCCCAGGCCATAGAGCGCATTTACAGCGACAAGCCGGTGAGCACTTTATTCAAGTAGGAGTAACATGTTTTTCAAACGCAAAACAGCCGCCATCGATTGGCTGGTGGCCGGCCTGGGAAACCCGGGCAAAAAATACGAAGATACGCGCCACAATGTGGGCTTCGAGGCCCTGGACACGTGCGCCCAAAGCTGGGGTATCCCGGTGCGCCGCAGCCGCTTTGACGCGCTGTGCGGCGAGGGCGCGGTGAACGGTAAAAAGGTGCTTTTGCTAAAGCCGCAAACCTTTATGAACCTTTCGGGCAAAAGCCTTTTGGCCGCCGCCGGGTATTACCGCCTGCCGCCGCAAAACGTGATTGTGCTGTGCGACGACGTTGCCCTTGCCCCCGGTGTGCTGAGGGTGCGCAAGGAGGGCAGCGCGGGCGGGCACAACGGGCTTAAAAGTATTATCACCTTTTTGGGCGAGGGTTTTGCCCGGGTGCGCATTGGCGTGGGAAACAAGCCCCACCCAGACTATGACATGGCAGACTGGGTGATTGGCCGCCCGCTTGCCGCCGAGGCACAGGCCATACGGGCGCGCTACGCGGATGTAGCCGCCGCCTGCCTGCTGCTGATAGACGGGAAGCCAGAAGAAGCGATGAGCCGGTACAACGGAGAGAAAAAGTAACATGCTAACCCAGCCCCTGAAAAACACCCCCGAATACCGGCGCTTGCTGGGCGCGGCGCAAGGCAAAGCGGGCAGCACCGCCCTGTTTGGCCTGCCGCCCACCGCGCGCGCGGCGGTGCTGTGCGCCCTGTGCGAAGATACCGGCCGCCCGGCGCTGGTGATAACCCCCGGCGAAGCCGAGGCCACCCGCTTTGCCGCCGACGCCGAAACCCTGGGCCTGCCCGCCGCCGTATACCCGGCGCGGGATTTTGTGATGCGCAATATTGAGGGCCAAAGCCGCGAATACGAATACCGCCGCCTGGACGTGCTGGGCAAGCTGGTGGGCGGCCGGGTGAAGCTGGTGGCAGCGCCCATAGAAGCCGTATTGCAGCGCACCCTGCCAAAAAGCGATTTTTTGGCCGGAACATTAACGCTGCGCCCTGGCATGGAATTGCCCCAAAAGCAGCTTTTGGCCACGCTGTACGCCGCGGGGTACACAAGGCGCGAGGGCGTAGACGGCCCGGGGCAGTTCAGCGTGCGGGGCGGTATTGTGGATATCTACGCGCCGGACATGCCCGCCCCCACCCGCGCGGAATACTGGGGCGACACCATAGAAACCCTGCACAGCTTTGATTTATTGAGCCAGCGGCGCGACGCGGCCCTGAAAAAGATGTACCTCTCGCCCGCGCGCGAGGTGCTGTTTGGCGAAGCGAAGGACGCCGCCGAGCGCCTGCGCGCGGGTTTGGCGCGGCAGAAGGGCACCGCCAAAACACGCCTGGAAAATGTGATGACGCCTGATTTGGCCGCGCTGGACGCCGGGGTGATACCCGAGGGAATGGACCGATACCTGGCCCTGCGCTATGCCATGCCCGCCGGGGTGCTTAGCTACATGCCCGAGGCCCTTGTGTTTTTGGATGAGCCCAGCGGCATCCGCGAGGAGGCCAAGGGCACAGCCTTCCGCGCCGGGGAAGAGCACAAAAACCTGCTGGAGGCGGGCCTTTTGGGCCCCGGCATGGAGGGGTTTTACCAAACAATCCCGGATTTAACCGCCGCGCTGGCCGCCCGCCACTGCGTGTACGCCGAAAACTTTACCCGCAGCATCCCGGACGTGGCCCTGCGCGACACGGTGAGCCTGCCCGCCCACGCCCTGCCGCCCTGGCCGGGCGACGTGGCCACGCTGACCGAAGAATTGCGCCCGCTGCTAAGCCAAGGCTATGCCTGCGCCGTGCTGGCGGGCACACCCCGCGCGGCGGCGGCCCTCGCGCGCGATTTGGAAGCCGCAGGCATCGCGGCCATCGCGCCAGGGGCTGCCGTCTCCCCGCCTGCGTCCGGTGCGGTGGCGGTGCTGCCGGGGCGGCTTTCTGCCGGGGCAGATTTCCCCTCGGCCCGCTTTGCCGTGTTTACCAGCCGCCGCCAGGACGCCGCAAAGCCCGCGAAAACCCAAAAGAAAAAAGGCGGGCTCGCCAGCCTTACGGATATCCACCCCGGCGACTATGTGGTGCACCAGGGGCACGGCATTGGCCTGTACGCGGGCATCCAGCGGCTGGATTTGCACGGCGTGGTGAAGGACTACCTGAAAATAAGCTACGACAAGGGCGACACGCTGTATGTGCCCGTAACCCAGCTGGACTTGCTCTCGCGCTACACCGCGCCGGGCGATGAGGAGCGCGTGAAACTGGCCCGCCTGGGCGGCGATGCCTGGGCCAAAACCAAGGCCCGCGTAAAGCGCGCCACCGACGAAATGGCGAAGGATTTGATAGAACTGTACGCCAAGCGCCAGCACGCGCCGGGCCACGCCTTTGCCGCCGACGACGACTGGCAGCGCGATTTTGAAACCCGCTTTGAGTACGACGAAACGCCGGACCAGCTGGTGGCGGTGCGGGAAATTAAACGCGATATGGAAAAACCCCACCCCATGGACCGGCTGCTTTCCGGCGACGTGGGCGTGGGCAAAACCGAGGTGGCCCTGCGCGCGGCCTTTAAGTGCGTGACGGGCGGGCGGCAGTGCGCCATTTTGGTGCCCACCACCATCTTGGCCTGGCAGCACTACAACACCATTATCAGCCGCATGGAGGCTTTTCCCGTCAAGGTAGAGATGCTAAGCCGGTTTCGCACCGCCGCGCAGATAAAGCAGGCGCTGAAGGGCATGGCCGACGGCACGGTGGATATTGTGGTGGGCACACACCGGCTGATACAGCCCGACGTGCGTTTTAAGGATTTGGGCCTGTTGGTGGTGGACGAAGAGCAGCGCTTTGGCGTGCGCCACAAGGAAAAACTGAAAGAATCTTTTTTGGGCGTAGACACGCTTACCCTAAGCGCCACGCCCATCCCGCGCACGCTGAACATGGCGCTTTCGGGCATACGGGACATGAGCAGCATTGAGGAACCCCCCACCGAACGCCAGCCCGTGGAAACCTATGTGATGGAGTACGACGACGCCTTGATAGCCTCGGCCGTGAAGAAAGAGCTGGCCCGGGCAGGTCAGGTGTATTATTTGCACAATCGAATAGACTCAATTGAGTATACCGTGCAAAAACTGCGCCGTTTGGTGCCCGAAGCGCGCATTGCCGTGGCCCATGGCCGCATGGAGGAAGAGGCGCTTTCCCGCACCTGGCAGCAGCTTTTAGACGGCGAGGTGGACATACTGGTGTGCACCACCCTGATAGAAACCGGGGTGGACGTGCGCAACGTAAACACGCTGATTATAGAAGATGCCGACCATATGGGCCTGGCCCAGCTGTACCAGATACGCGGGCGGGTGGGCCGCAGCGGGCGCAAGGCCTATGCCTATTTTACCTTCAGGCGCGATAAAGTGCTTACCGATGTGGCGGCCAAGCGGCTGTCGGCCATACGGGAGTTTACGGCTTTTGGCAGCGGGTTTCGCATTGCCATGCGCGATTTGCAGATACGCGGCGCGGGCAACCTGCTGGGCCAGAGCCAAAGCGGCCACATGGAGGCCGTGGGCTACGACTTGTACGTAAAGATGCTGAACCAGGCCGTGGCCGAGGCGCGCGGCGAAGCCCCCGCGCCCGACAAGAGCGAAAGCCTTATAGACATCACCGTGGACGCCTTTATCCCAGAAAGCTATATCCCCTCGGCGGCGGGGCGCATCGAGGCGTACAAGCGCATCGCGGCCATCCAAAGCGACGCCGACGCGCAGGACGTGCTGGACGAACTGGCCGACCGTTATGGCCCGGTGGCGTCCTCGGCCCGGGGGCTGGTAGACATCAGCCTGCTGCGCGTGGTGTGCGCCGCTTTGGGCATCTACGAGGTAAGCCAACAGAAAGACACGCTGATTTTATACTCCGACGCGCTGAAACCCGCCGCCATGAAGCCGCTTTTGCGCGAAAAAGACCTGAATGTGCTGTTTAACGCCTCTCAAAAACCCTATCTGGCCGTGCGCCTGGCAAACGGCCAGCGCCCGCTGGATGTATTGATGCGCACCGTGAAAGCCCTGCAAGGCGCGCAGGGGGAGAATATTGCATGAAACTTGGCCTTGATATCGGCTCTACCACCATTAAATGCGTGGTGCTGGACGACGACGGAACACTGCTGTACAGCAGCTACCAGCGCCATTATTCCCATATTGCGGAAAAGGCGGCCGAGGCGCTGGAAAAACTGCAAGCGCGCTTTGAAGACGCCGAATTTATGGTAGCCATCAGCGGCAGCGCGGGCATGGGGCTTGCCGGCGCTTGCGGCGTGCCCTGCGCCGGCTTGCGCCCAATGCCGATGTGGCGATAGAATTGGGCGGCGAGGACGCCAAAATACTGTTTTTGTCCGGCGGGGTGGAAGTGCGCATGAACGGCAGCTGCGCGGGCGGCACGGGCGCGTTTATAGACCAAATGGCCACCCTTTTGAAGATAAGCCCGGACGAACTGAACGAAAAAGCCAAGGGCCAGGAGAAGATATACACCATTGCCAGCCGCTGCGGCGTGTTTGCCAAAACCGACATTCAGCCCCTGCTGAACCAGGGCGCGCGCGTGGAAGACGTGAGCGCCAGCATTTTGTACAGCGTGGTGAACCAAACCGTGGCGGGCCTGGCACAGGGCCGCCGCATTGGCGGCAACGTGCTTTATCTGGGCGGGCCGCTTACCTTTTTAAGCCAGCTGCGCGCCGCGTTTAACCATGTGCTGAAACTGGAAGGGGTTTTGCCCGATGCCAGCCTTTATTTTGTATCCATAGGCGCGGCGCTGTATGCCGACGAAACCTTTACCCTGCCCGGCCTGCAAGACCGCCTGGCCGCCAGCGTGGCCGGGGCGCACACGGCAAGCGCGGCCTTTGGCAGCGCCCCGCCCTTGTTCAAAAACGACAAGGAATACACCGAATTTTTGCATCGGCACGAGAAGGCGCGCATCCCCGTGGGCCGCATGGAGGGCTACACCGGGCGCGCCCACCTGGGCGTAGACGCGGGCAGCACCACCGTGAAAACCGTGCTGCTAAGCCAGGACGGCGAACTGTTGAACACCACCTACCAGCCCAACAGCGGCAACCCTGTGCCCCTGGTGCGCAACGCCATTATAAAAATGTACGAAGCCTGCCCCGGCATGACCCTGGCCAGCGTAACCACCACCGGCTACGGCGAGCAGCTGTGCAAAGAGGCTTTTAACGCCGATTACAGCCTGGTGGAAACCATGGCTCATTTTGGCGCGGCGCGGCGTTTTGCCCCCGGGGTGGATTTTATCATCGACATTGGCGGGCAGGACATGAAGTGCTTTAAGATAGAAGACGGCGCGGTGAGCGATATTTTTTTGAACGAGGCTTGCAGCAGCGGCTGCGGCAGCTTTTTGCAAACCTTTGCCGAGGCTTTGGGCCAGGACGTGCGCGCGTTTGCGAAGCTGGGCCTGTTTGGCGACGCACCGGTAGATTTGGGCAGCCGCTGCACAGTGTTTATGAACAGCAGTGTCAAGCAGGCGCAAAAAGACGGCGCGTCGATAGAAAATATCAGCGCCGGGCTGGCCATCAGTGTGGTGAAAAACGCGCTGTATAAGGTGATACGCGCCAGCCACCCCAGCGAGCTTGGCCAAAACGTGGTGGTGCAGGGCGGCACTTTTTACAACGACGCCGTGCTGCGCGCCTTTGAGCGCGAGATGGGCATGCAGGTAATTCGCCCCTCGATTGCCGGGCTGATGGGCGCTTTCGGCGCGGCCCTGTACGGCTGGGCGCAAAGCGCCGCACATCCGGCAGAATCCGCACAGTCTTCGGTTTTATCCATGTCTGAATTGCAAAATTTGGAGCATTCCGTTCAAACAACGCACTGCGGGCTGTGCACCAACCGCTGCGCGCTTACCATCAACACCTTTACCGGCGGGCGCAAATTTATCAGCGGCAACAGATGCGACCGCCCCATAACCCACCGGGGCGCCGAAAACCCGCTGAACCTTTACGACGCCAAGCTGGCGCTGCTGGATGGGTATCAGAAGCAGGCAGGCCTTACGTCCGCACCCATCGCGGCTGCCGATTCCCCTCCTTTGGAGGGGTGCCCGAAGGGCGGGGTGGTTGCCCCTCGCGGTACAATCGGCTTCCCCATGGGCCTCAATTTTTACGAAACCCTGCCCTTCTGGCACACGCTGTTCACCGCCCTGGGCTTTACGGTGGTGCAAAGCGGGGCTTCTTCGCGCAAAATGTACTTTGCGGGGCAGGGCACTATCCCCAGCGACACCGTGTGCTACCCCGCCAAGCTGATGCACGGGCACATTGCGTCGCTTGCCGCCATGCCCGATGTGGACACCCTTTTTTACCCCTGCATGAGCTATAATATCGACGAGGGCATCAGCCAAAACTGCTACAACTGCCCCGTGGTGGCCTACTACCCCGAGGTGATTAAAGCCAGCTGCGACGAGCTGGCCGGCAAAACCTTAATCTTCGATTATGTGGGCATACACCGGCCCGAGGACTTTGTAAAAAAGTTTAGCGGCATACTGGCAAAATATTATAGGGGTATCACCCGGCGCGAGGTGGCCGCCGCCGCCAAAGCCGCCTATGCCGCCTACAACGCGTACCTGGCCGCCATACGGGCGAAGGGCGAGGCCGTCATTGCGGCGGCGCGCGCCGAAAAACGGCCCATCATCGTGCTGGCCGGCCGCCCCTACCATGTGGACGGCGAAATTAACCACGGCATCGACCGGCTGATTACCACCCTGGGGGCGGCGGTGGTGAGCGAGGACGCCATTAGCCACCTGGGCCAGCCGCCGCCCGCCACCGTGCTGAACCAGTGGACCTACCACGCCCGGCTGTATGCCGCCGCGCATTACGTTACCACCCAGCCGGACATGCAGCTGGTGCAGCTGGTGAGCTTTGGCTGCGGGCTGGACGCCGTAACCACCGACGAGGTGCGCGAAATACTGCACCGGGGCGGCAAACTGTACACACAGATTAAGATAGACGAAATTGCCAACCTGGGCGCGGTGAATATACGCCTGCGCAGCTTGTTTGCGGCCACCGAAGGGCCAGCAAGAGCCGGCGCTAAGGAGGTGCGGTAATATGAAGACGGCAAAATTACCCCAGCCTGCGGCCGCCGCGCAGCCGCCGTATCCCTTGTTCACCCCGGCCATGAAGAAAACCCACAAAATCCTGTTTCCGCAAATGGCGCCCATCCATTTTGGCATGATAGCCGCCGCCTTTAGGCAAGAGGGCTACACCGTGGAGATTTTGGAGGAGGGCGGGCCGGAAGTGGCGCAGGAAGGCCTGAAATATGTGCACAACGACACCTGCTACCCTGCCCTGCTGGTGATTGGCCAGTTTATCAGCGCGCTGAAAAGCGGCCGGTACGATGTAGAGCACACCGCCCTGCTGATTACGCAAACGGGCGGCGGCTGCCGGGCGTCCAATTACATCCACCTGCTGCGCAAGGCCCTGCGCAAGGCCGGGTTTGGCGGGGTGCCGGTGGCCAGCCTCAATTTCTCGGGCCTTGAAAAAAACTCGGGGCTTAAATACACCCTGCCGCTTATTCGCAAGGCCATTGCGGCGGTGTTTTACGGCGACGAGCTGATGTGCCTGGCCAACCAGCTGCGCCCCTACGAAAACGTGCCCGGCAGCACCGACGCTTTGGTAAAAAAGTGGCAGGATGCGCTTATTCTTCAATTTGAACGCGGAAAAGGTTTGTCTAAACGCGCTTTACGGAAGAATTTTGAGGCTATTTCTGATGATTTTGCCGCCTTGCCCATCACCCCCGCCACCCGCGTAAAAGTGGGCATAGTGGGCGAGATATATGTCAAGTATTCGCCTTTGGGCAACAGCCGCCTGGAAGCGTTTTTGGCCGGGGAAGGCTGCGAGGTGAACATGCCGGGCCTGATGGGTTTTATACAGTATTGCATTGCCAACGGCAGCGTGAACGTGCAATTGTACGGCGGCAGTGTGCTGGCCAAAAAAGTGAACGAGTGGTTTTTAGCGTATACCACCAAGCGCGAAAAGCTGATGATAGACGCCATTAAGCGCCACGCGAACCTGCGCGCGCCCGGCCTGTTTGAACACACGCGCGATTTGCATAAGGGGTTTATCAGCCTGGGCGCTAAAATGGGCGAGGGCTGGCTGCTTACCTGCGAGATGATAGAACTGGTGGAAAGCGGCTTTGCCAACATTGTGTGCGCGCAGCCCTTTGGCTGCCTGCCCAACCATGTGGTGGGCAAGGGCATGATTGCAAAAATACGCTCTGTATACCCCGAGGCCAATATTACACCCATAGACTACGACCCCAGCGCCACGCTGGTGAACCAGGAGAACCGCATTAAGCTGATGATTGCCGTGGCAAAAGAGCGAATATGCGATGAAAAAAAGGATTCCCCGGCATAGCCGGGGAATCCTTTTTTAATCAATCCTCCATCGCGTCAAAGGCTTCCAGCTTGCTGGCCGGCCCTGCGGGTTTTGCATCGCCATGGCGCACAAACAGCATGGTAACAAAAGACAACACCACAAACAGCGCGCCGTACGGGAACAGGGTGGCGTAGCCAATGTGCTGCAGCGCCGCGCCCGATAAAATGGGCGTTGCCACCTGCGCCGCCATGCTGGCGGTGTAGTAGTAGCCGGTAAAGCGCCCCACAATGCTGCCCTTGGCCATTTCCACCACCATGGGGTAGCTGTTTACATTAATGCCCGCCCAGGCAATGCCCGCTACTACAAACAGCGGATACATAAACACACTGAAAGAGCTGAACAGCCCCCCCACGCCAAAGGCCGCCGCCAGCAGCACCACCCCGCCCATAATGCATTTTTTGCGCCCGATGCGGCTGGCCAAAATGCCCACCGGGATATAGCTGACGATGGCCGCCGCCTGCGCCACGATGAGGATGAGGGCGGAATCGCCCGCACCCAGGCCAAAGCGCTCTACACAGTATTTGCTGAAAGCGGTGGTTACCGCGTTGTATCCCATAAACCACAGCGCCACACTGGCCAGCAAAAACAGCATGCTTTTGCGCACCGGGCGCTCCAGTTTGGCGCTTCCCGCTTTTTCCTCGGCGGCTTCGGGTTCGTCGGCCACCCCCCAGCGCGCGGCGTCCTCCTGCATCTGGGCGGCAAGCTTGGGCTCGTTCACCCGCCACAGCAGCACCATAATGGCCAGGGCCATAATGGCCATGCAGCACCAAAAGATGGGGAAGTAGTTGGGTGTGTAGCTTACCAGCCCCGCCTCTGCTTTGGGCTCGCCCGGCAGCATCACCTTGGTAAGCCCCAGGATGATAATACCGCCCACCGCGCCCATCAGGTTAATCACCGCGTTGGCCTTGCTGCGCAGGGGCTTTGCGGTAACGTCGGGCATCAGTGCCACCGCCGGGCTGCGGAAGGTGGCCATTACCAGCAGCGAAAGGCCCAGCGCCGCAATAAACAGCGGGAAGGTGGCCAGGCTGTGCCAGGTGTAGCCGCCCGGCAGAGTAAGCGCCTCTTGCAGCGCAAAGCTGTTTACCAGCGGCACGCTCATCATCAAGGCGCAGGCCACAAAGCCGCCAATTACCACATATGGCATGCGGCGCCCCCAGCGGGTGCGGGTTTTATCGCTTAGCATACCAAACAGCGGCAGCATAAACAGCGCCAATATATTGTCCAGCGCCATCACGCCGCCCGCCCATGTGTCCTCCAGATGGAAGGTGTATTTCAGCATCAGGGGCACCACATGGTCGTACAATTGCCAGAACGCGCAGATAGAAAAGAACGCGAGGCCAACAATAAAAGTTCTTTTGTAGTTCAGCTTCACACTAATTGCCCCCTTTTATATTGCGCTACCACACCTGGTAGCAGTATACCACAAGCCCCCTGCCCTGCCAAACAAACTATTTGTAAAGCGGCAAAGAATATTGTACACTAGGTATGGGGAAAATGAGGAAAATTTGGAAACGGGGGATAATGGTGCCACACAACGAGAGAGGGGCGGCAAACGGGGACAAACTGAACCCGGCGCGGATTTTACAAGACTACCCCCGCCCGCTGATGGTGCGCAACAGCTATTTGAACCTGAATGGCCCGTGGCAAGTTGCCTTTACAGACAATAACCGCGCGCCCACCGCCTGGCCGAGCGTTGTTTTGGTGCCCTTCGCGCCCGAGTGCCCGCTTTCCGGTGTGGGCAAAACCTTGCAGCCGGGCGCTTTTTTGTGGTACAGGCGCATCTTTACCCTGCCCGAGGGCTTTGTGCAAAGCCGGGTGCTTTTGCACTTTGGCGCGGTAGACCAAAACTGCGATGTGTATCTGAACGGCCAGCCGGCGGGCAGCCACCAGGGCGGTTTTTTGCCCTTTACGCTGGATGTTACCGATGCCTTAAACCCGGGCGGCGCGCAGGTGCTGACGCTGTGCGTAAGCGACGCAACCGACACCGCCGCCCACGCCACCGGCCGCCAAAAGCTGCCGATAGCAGGCGAACCGCAAAACGGCTGGCATGGCCCGCAAAGCGGCATTTGGCAAACGGTGTGGCTGGAAAGCGTGCCCGAGCGCTATGTGGCCGGGCTTACTGTTACGCCCTTATACGACGAAAGCGCCGTGGAGATAGTGATGCACGCCGCCGGCGGCGAGCAGCTGGTGGGCGAAGTGCAAGTATGGGCCAACACCACCATGGCCGCCAGGGCTGGGCTTACCAGCGGCAAGGCCGCGCGCATTACGCTGCCAAACGCCCTTAGCTGGACGCCCCAAAACCCCTTTTTGTACAAGCTGCGGCTTATAACCGGCCAAGACGCCGTGGAAAGCTATTTTGGTATGCGCAAATTGCAGGTGAAGCCCGGCGCGGGCGGCGCGGCGCGGCTGTGGCTGAACAACCGGCCCTTTGTGGGCGCGGGTGTGCTGGACGCGGGCGTGTACCCCGGCGGCGGCTACACCGCGCCCAGCGATAAGGCCATCGTGGCCGATTTGAAGTTTGCCAAGGCCTGCGGCTTTACCATGCTGCGCAAAAGCGGCAAGCTGGAGAGCCAGCGCTTTTATTACCACTGCGACCGTTTGGGCCTATTGGTGTGGCAAGACCTGCCCGCGGGCGGCCAGGCGCCCGAGCTTACCTTTTGGCAGCGGCTGCAAAAAGGGCGCAAAACCCCGCCCGACAGCGATTATGCCCGCTACGGCCGCCAGGATGAGGCCGCGCGCGCGCGCTTTTTGCAGGATATGGAGCATGCGGTGAAACACTTGCAGGGCCACCCAAGCCTTGCGGTGTGGTGTCCGTTCCAGGAGGGCGCGGGCCAGTTTGATTCCGCCTTGGTGGCCGCGCGGCTGAAAGCCTTAGACCCCGCGCGCCTGGTAGACCCCGTGGGCGGCGGGCCGGATATGGGCGGCGGCGATTTTGTGAGCCTGCCCGCAGACCCGGCGCGGCACGCCGAACAAGTGCCATGGCCGGACACCCAAGGCCGCGCCGGCGTGCTGGCCCGCCTGCCGCTGCCCGGCTACGTGGAAAACGGCCATTTTTCCGGCGTGCCCAGCCTGCCCGCCGCACCAAACGGCCGCCCAGCGCCCCTGGCAAACAGCCGCGAAGCCATGGCCCTTGCCATAACGGATTTGTACCGGGACGTGGTTTTGCCCTTTATACAGCAAGGCGGCAGCGTGTTTTTTTTAAGCCAGCTGGCCGACACCGGCTGTGAGCCGGACGGCCTGCTTACCGGCGACAGGCAGGTGCAAAAGCTAAAGCCCGCGGGCTTGGCCCGGCTTAACCGCATGGCCGCGCATGCAATAGAGCAGATGAAGTAAACTTCATCTGCTCCGGGTGTGCTATTCGTATGCTGGGTTACTTGCCTTCGGAAATGCGCTGTTTCATCAGGCCGCTGGCCTTAAAGCCGGGGATGCTGGTGGGTTCCAGGCGGCTGGATACCTTGGTTTTGGGGTTGGTGTAGGCTTTGGTTTTGCGGTCACGCATCTCAAAGCGGCCAAAACCCGCGATGGTAACCTTATCGCCCGCCTTCAGGGTATCGATGATGTCGTCTACCATCAAGCTCAGTACGTTCTCCACCTGTGCCACAGACAGCCCGCTCTGCCTGGCAACTTTGGCAATTAATTGCGATCTGGTCATACTCTCTTACCTCCCTGGATTCTTATATATGTTTTCCTCTTAGCCGTAGGTTGCGGCAGTTTCATTATATCCGGTGGCACGTTGAAATGCAAGGCATTAATCGCTAAAAAATTGTTTTTGCCATCAAATTTGTAAAAAGCACGTAAAAATGTTATTATTATTTTTACGCTGACGTGATATCACACCCCAGCGAATAAAACGCGCCCTAAAAGCGCGTGTTTACCCACAGAAAGGAACGCCGCCATGCCCCTGCTGCTGCCTAAAAACCTGCCGGCCGTGCGCACGTTGCAAGACGAGAATATTTTTGTGATGACCGAGAAGCGGGCCGTTGCGCAAGACATACGCCCGCTGGACATTTTGATAGTGAACCTGATGCCGGACAAAATAGTGGCCGAAACACAGCTGGCCCGCGTGCTGGCCAACAGCCCGCTGCAAGTGCGCCTTACGCTGCTGCGCACCGGCACGCACCACAGCACCCACACGCCACAGCGCCACATGGGCGCGTTTTACCACACGCTAACCGAAATTGCCCACCGCCGCTTTGACGGCATGATTATAACCGGCGCACCGGTGGAGCACCTGGACTTTGAGGCGGTGGACTACTGGGACGAATTTTGCCGCGTGGTGGATTATTCCAAAACAAACGTGTACTCTACGCTGTACCTGTGCTGGGCCATGCTGGCCGGGTTGTATTGCAACTATGGCATCCCCAAAGTGCCCTTTGCCCAAAAGCTGCACGGGGTGTTTGAGCACAAGGTAGAGCGCCCCGGCAACCCCCTGGTGCGCGGCTTTGACGAGCGCTTTTGGGTGCCGCACAGCCGCTTTGCGGGCGTGGTGCGCCCGGATGTGGAGCGCGTAAGCGGCCTGCGCATTTTGGCCGGCAGCGAGGAAGCCGGCCTGCACCTGCTAAGCACCGAAAACGGCCGCGAGATATACGTGATGGGGCACATGGAGTACGACAAGGAAACCCTGTACGACGAATATAAGCGCGACACCGCGCGCGGCATGAACCCGCCGCTGCCAAAGCACTATTTTATAGACGACGACCCCGAGAAGGGCATTTTGTTCCGCTGGCGCAGCCACGGGCACCTGCTGTACTCCAACTGGCTGAACTACTATGTGTACCAAAACACGCCGTTTGATTTACAGGCCTTATAAAGTCACCCCGCCGCGATAACGCGGCGGGGTGATTTATTTGTGCTTACCGCGCCCGCTCGGCAAAATACAGGCTTAGGTCGTCTTCGCACCGGGCCACGGCTTCGTCCAGGGTGGCCTCGCCGCTTAAATAGCGCGTTAAGTTGTCGGAAACAACCTCTTCAACCACGGTGTCCGGCAGATATACGGTGTCAAAGCTGCGTATCAGCGCGTCTAAATCATAGGGAAAGCCCTCGGCGTTTTTCAGCCACTGGATGCCCTCAAACCCCTCGCCGTACTTTTTCTCATACGTTCCATAGCTGCCATAGCCATCGTAGGCTTCGCGCAGAGTTTCGGCAAAGCGCTGCTCCGTCATCAGTTTCACTGCGCTTTGCGTCACCGGCAAGTCGCCGTTATATTCGCGCAGTTGGTAATCATCGCTCAGCATCATGCGGATAAACTGCAAGGCCAATTCCGGGTTTTGGGTATTTTTGTTAACCGCCATCAGTGTGTATGGCTGCCATACCGCGCCTTTGGCGGGGAAGGGCCGCACATCCATGGGCTGGCCCTTGGCCAGCGCCGTAAGGGCCGGAACAGCATAGGACTGATGCCAAGCCGTGTTGGCCGCCGCCAACCGGGTGTACCCCAAATACAAGCTAGCGCCCGACGTACCCATGTGATAAAAATACCGCGGAAACTGTAAGTCTTGTATCGTGGCACCTGTAATTGGCTCGCAAGCATCGAGCATCTGCTTGGTTGCGGTGTAATACTCCCGCAGCGCCTCTGTATCTAAGTTGTTTTCCCGCACCAGCCACGGGGTGTATATGGTTCTGGCCAGATCCTCAAAATCATAATATAAGGACTCATGATAAACGTCAAAATTCACCATCGCGCGCTGGTCCTCCGGTAGGGACGGCACATTCAGCAGCAAGGGGTCGTCATCATTAGTTAAGTAGCCCCCTTCTTCTAGTTGCGGATAAAAAGGCCCGGGCCACTGGGGCGGCGGGCCCGCCGCCTGGCGCTCGGCCAGATGGGCAAGGCTCTCAATGCTTTGCACCAGCGCGGCTTCGCCCCACAGCAGCGGCGCACGGGCCAGATAGGGAATATATGGCAGCGCATCGTCCACCATTAGGCCTTGGGTTAGGTTTTCGTATACGCCCGCTTCGCGGGCTACCCCGCTCAAATCCATCAGCGCGCCGCTGGCCGCAAAGTCCCGCGCGGTGCAGCCATCCAGAATAAGCACATCCGGCCCGCCGCCACCCAGTAATTCGGTAATCAGCAAGCGCAGCTGTTCATCCGCCACCAGGCTAGGCACGTTGCCAAATAAATCCGTATTTCTGTCGGAAACCGCACAATGCAGCCGAATCTCATAATCCCGGGGAGATTCGTCCATGTAACCTGCTCTCAGCATTGTAATGGAACTAGCCGTACTTTTGCTTAGCGCCCACACCGACAACGACTTTGGGCGTCCGGTGTATGTATACACCCCTGGGATGATGTCAAGCGTATCCCACCCACCGGTGTATACAGCGTTTTGGGGCTCGCTTTGGCAGGCTGCAAACCACAAAGCGGCGCAAAGGCACAGCGCACACAGGCGGGTGGTTACTGTCAGTTTGCCCATTGGACACCATCCATTTTGTCTAAGCATTATTTGCCTCCTGCCAACAAATAAGCAGGTCTGACAATATGCTAAACTACTTGAATAGATTATGTTACCGACTACATGTGATTACTTCCAGTGATGGCCACCGCAGGCATATACCACCTCAACAGTATAATAAGTTGGTGTTGTAGCATAATTACATCTGTTGCACCGTGATTGACGCATATAATCTTGCAGCAGTATGGTATCTGTTCCTAAGGGGTATCCATGTGCACAAGGTGAATACTTGGGTTTCCCATAGGGGTCTCCTGATTTGTTGTTATATTGTAACAATTCTCCATAGGGGCAGGATGGACACCAAACCCCCCTTAAAAGCTCTATTCCTTCTTCCGTCCCGTGGCCGCACGCCTCGTGCGTACATTGAGGGCCGTGTACTGCCAGGGCTTCATGGGTCTCCGGCACTTCGGCGGCAAAGGCAGTTAAGGTTCCTCCAAAGAAGACCATCACCATCACCATTAGGCCGCCAATCAGTTTGAATCGCATTTTTCGCATGGGTTTTTTCTCCTTTCAACATCTCATTTTGGAGTTATTACGGCACAGGGCATCCCTTCCCTG
>QMCE01000897.1_pt1 | contig 30415 bp, 23 predicted proteins | sample 1821851 | NCBI WGS metagenome assembly QMCE01 (sample SAMN09453174, study PRJNA476694) | Termite gut metagenome, whole genome shotgun sequencing project. | isolation source: worker | host: Odontotermes sp. | place: South Africa:Pretoria | collected 2016-01-28 | reverse complement strand
ACAGATAACGAGGACGCTGTCCGCCTGCCCTACGTCGATAAACTCTACCCTCAAGCCGGAACCGCCAATTAGCTCCGGTTTTGCTTCGAGCGGCCCGTTGCAGCCGGACAGAAGCAGCAAAAGCGCGAAAATTATTACGAGGGTTCGTCCTTTCATAATTTTACACATCCTCATCATCGCATAACAGAAGATTCGCGGACAATCAACTCTCCTTGAAAGGTTTTATTGTGTACCGGGACGCCGTTTATCGCACCCAGCAAAATGTGAACCGCGGCGGCGGACATTTCCGATACCGGGATGGATACAGATGAAATGGACGGCCAATACATCTTCGCTAGAATCGTATCGTCAAAGCCAATCACCCAAACATCGCCGGGTACCGATACGCCGTTTGCCATAAAGCATCGAATTACGCCCGCCGCGATAGAATCGTTTTCACAAAGAACGCCGTCCGGTAAATCCCCCGAGGCAAGCATCCGCTGTGCGGCGGAATGACCCCACTCAAGGGAAAAGTCCCGCCTGAATATAGCATGGCGCGCCTCCGGCGCGACAACGGAGGTAAATCCGCGAAAGCGCTCATAGGAAGGAGCGCTCTCGTCAGTCCCGCCGATATAGGCAATGCGTTTCCGGCCGGAGGTTATAAGGTATTTCGCCGCCTCAGCCATACCGCGCGATATATCCACGGAAACAAAAGGACACTCTTTGACGTTTTTATGGCCGAGTATGGCAACAAGAGGTTTCCTCGACTCCTTAAGCAAATTCGCGAGACTGGCGATAATTCCTTCGTCATCGGGAAAGGCTATGACAACGCCGTCGGAAAATGAAAAATCCTGAGAGGTAAAGGTTTCGCCGAAATTTATAGTTTGTAAAAGCAATTTATAACCCGCCGCGAGACAGGGTATATGAATGTGTTCAAACACGTCGGCGAAAAACGGACGGGTAATGGGCGGCATCAGCGCCTTGATGGTATTGCTCCGCCTGCTCCTGAGCGAGCGAGCGACATCGGAGGGAACATAATTTAGCGCGGCGACTGCTTCTTCAATGCGGATACGGGATGATTTCCTGACACTGTTCTTGTCTTTGAAATATTTGGAAACGCAGGATGGCGAAAGCCCCGCATGTTGCGCGACATCCTTAATATTTGCCATGATTCACCTTCCCCTCATGCGTTTAATAGCACTTCGTTTATACGATAGCATATGTATCCCATTCCTGCAAGAAAAATATTTTACAAGGCATATTGACAAAGTGCAACGTTGCACGTATAATTGAGCTATGCAAACGGTACGCTAATATAGAAGGAGACTTCCTAAGTGAAACGTTCGGAGATTAACGCGATCATGCGCAAAGCAGTTCGTTTTACCGAGGAAATGCGGTTCAGACTGCCGCCGTTTGCTTTTTGGACCGAGAAGGATTGGCATGATAAAGGTACGGAATACGACGAACTTCGCCAGAATATGCTCGGTTGGGATATTACCGATTTCGGAAGCGGCGATTTTTATAAAGTCGGCTTATTAATGTTTACGATTCGCAACGGCAGTTTTAACAATCCTATATACACAAAGCCATATGCCGAAAAGCTGCTGGTTGTGGAGGAGAAACAGGTCACTCCCTATCATTTTCACTACAGGAAAATGGAAGATATTATTAACCGCGGCGGCGGCAACTTAATGGTGCAGTTATATAACTCCGGTAAAGATGAACGAGAAACGCCCGTCACAATAACGATTCCCTGCGGTCTTTATCATTCTTTTTGGGGTGAAGAAGGGCATGGCACAGTGCTTGTCGGTGAAGTTTCCAACGTCAATGACGATCGCGTGGACAACCACTTCTACGAACCCGTTGGCCGTTTTCCGAATATTGAAGAAGACGAGGCACCGTTATTTTTACTATGCATAGATTACAAAGACTTTTATAAGTAACCCCGAAGGAGGGAATCTAATGGCGCTGGCGGGTTTAGACGTCGGTACGACCGGTTGTAAATGCACGGTTATGACTTCAAACGGGTGTATACTTTCCTCTCGGTATCAGGATTATACAGCCAGCAGAGAAGCGGGGAGACACGAAATTGACGCAGAAGTAATTTGGGAAGGCGCAAAAACCGTCATTCGGACCGCTTTCGCAGAAAGCGCCGAGATTGTCACCTGTATGGCAATTACTTCCTTTGGCGAAAGCTGTGTTTTAACGGATGAAACAGGACAAGCCGTGGCGCCGGTGGTTTTGTATACTGATTCGCGCGGCGCGGAACAGTGCGAACGCTTGAGCAAAACCTTGGGAGGCGGACATATATTCGGTTTTTGCGGGCATTCGCCCAGTGTCATGTACACGCTGCCGAAACTCATGTATATCCAAGAAACAACCCCTGGTCTTTGGGACAAAGTAAGGCATATCCTGCCCATACATTCATTTCTGATCTACCGTCTTTGCGGAGAGACTGTAAGTGACTATTCCCTTGCCGCGCGCACGATGATGTTTGACATTCATAAGCTCGATTGGTGCGGCGAGTTGCTTTCGGCAGGGGGAATAGACAAGGCTCTGCTGCCTCGCGTTGCTCCGCCAGGAAGCGTGGCGGGAAATATCCTGCCGGAGGTAGCGCATGATCTCGGAATCCCGTTATCAATGAAGGTGGCAGTTGGTTGTCATGACCAAATCGCCGCCGCTATCGGCGCGGGAGCGTTATATTCCGGAGCGGCTGTGAACGGAAGCGGTACTGTAGAGTGTCTGACGCCGGTGTTTGACGGGTTGCCGGACAAGATGGAGTTGATGTCCGACGGAGGCTACGCGATCGTGCCCGCACTCAACGGGCTTTACGTCACATACGCGTTCATGTTCACAGGCGGCGCTTTATTGCAGTGGTTTCGCGACCGTTTTGCGGGCGAAGCGGTTGCGCAGGCGAAACAGAAGGGACAAAGCGCGTATGACTACCTAAACGACAGAGTGCGTTCAGAACCAAGCGGATTGCTGATTCTGCCACATTTCGCCGGAGCGGCGACCCCGTACATGGACAGCAATTCCAAAGGCGCGGTCATGGGATTGACATTGGAACACGACGAGCGGGATTTTTACCGCGCGCTTATGGAGGGCGTCGCGTATGAAAGCCGCGTCAATTTGGAGCGGTTGGAACGCGCCGGAATTCACATTGACAGTTTGCGCGTTACCGGCGGCGGCGCGAGATCGCGTGTATGGACGCAAATAAAAGCAGACGTCCTGAACCGCCCCATAGAAGCCTTGGCTTCCGATGAAGCCGGAACGGTGGGATCGCTTATCCTGTCGGGTCTGGCTGTCGGTGAATACAAAACACTGAGCGAAGGTATGAGCATCGTAAAAACGCGCGAACGCTTTCTGCCTCTCGCGAACCGGGAGAGGTATGACGGGTTGTATAAGAAATACAAGCGGCTGTATGAGGCGGTAAAAAGCGTTTACAGGGAGGGTTAGAATAATGAGCGTGATACGAAGCGCGGCACAGGCAAGGGAGCTTTATCAATCGGCAAGCGAAATGGGATGGGTGCTGCCTTGTTTTTGCTCGGAGAATTTAACGACGACAGAGGCTATCCTCTCCGCGGCGGAGGAGTTCAGGACTGACCGCGCTCTTAAGTCCCTACCGATTATTCTGGCGATAACCTGCCAATATAAGCACCGCAGTCAGGCTGCTTTTTATACGCATACCCGCCGCTGGAATACGGGGCTGAAGCTGTTTACAAACGACATAAAAGCATTGTGCGAGGATGGAAGTCCGTTTGAGCGATTAGATGTTATGATCCATCTCGACCATCTTCAATATGATTTGGACAAGAATCTGCTTGACAGCCCGCTGACAGATTACGCTTCCGTCATGTATGACGCTTCGGCATTACCTTTTGAGGAAAACATAAAAAAAACGTCCGCCTTTGTCGCGCGGCGCGGACGCGATGTCCTTATCGAGGGAGCTTGTGACGAGATTCAGGACGCGGGCGGCGATATACACAACGAATTGACAACTCCCGCGCAGGCAAAGCGATATATTGAGGAAACAGGAGCCGATCTGATTGTTTGCAATCTGGGCACCGAGCACCGGGCGTCCGGAAAAGAACTCAAGTACAGCGGCGAAGCGAGCATGGCTATTCAAGAGGAAATCGGCAAGCGTATCGTTTTGCACGGCACGTCCTCCGTGCCGAACGATCAAGTAAAGAACTTGTTTTCTGACGGTGTGTGCAAGGTAAATATCTGGACAGCCCTTGAGCGGGATTCTTCCCCTATGCTGTTTGAAAGCATGGTTCGCAATGCCGGCAAACTGTCGGACGCCGTGACGATAGACCGTTTGGTGTCCGAAGGGTTACTGACAGATAAAGTAAACTCCGGCGAGAAGATGAGCCTTGCGTATTTTACAACGTTGTATCGTCAGGGGATCGTCTTTCTGAAAATGAAAAACATTGTGAGAGAATACCTCGATATGTGGTACACATACCCACAATAATAGGGGGAGCAGCGAGATATGGACAAGCGGGAATTATACGCATATGTTGGAAACCCGGCGCAACGATACGGTGTGCGCCGCGTGCGCCTTCAAGAAGGACGCGCGTCCGAAGTAAATGTCATCGAAGCCTGGACGGCGGGGGGACTGCAAGTAGATATCTTGCCGGATACGGGGCTTGATTTGGGACTTCTGCGTTACAAAGGTGTAAATATGAGCTTTCTGAGTAAAAACGGATACGATTCGCCTTCGGCGTTTATTCCTTATGAGGACAATTTCGTCAATACCTTTCCCGGCGGTATGATGTATACCTGCGGTCTGCGATCGGTCGGTCCCGCGGGACGCGACGACGAAGAGTGGCATCCGCTTCACGGGCGTTTTCATGGTTTACAGGCAAGCGAAATATGCGCTGACGTGCGCGACGGCTGTCTGACCGTCTCCGGCGTCCTGCGGGAAACCGCGCTGTTCGGTCATGTGCTGGAACTGCGTCGCGTCATCACGATTCCTGTTGAGGGAAGCTCCGTGACCGTAACGGATACGTTGGAAAACCTATCGGCGAAACCCGAGGAATTCATGCTCCTTTACCATTTCAACTTCGGATACCCGCTTTTATCCGAACATGCCAAGCTGAGTCTGCCCGTTATGCGCAAGACGACGCCTCGCGATAAATTTGCCGAAACGGGGATCAATTCGGCGCTCGTATTTGAGCGCCCGGCGGACGGCGAAAGCGAGCGTGTGTTTTTTCATGAGAGTACGGAAGCGTGGGCAAAACTTGAGAATCCGGCACTGCCCATCGCCGCTTCTTTATTCTGGAGCGGAGACAGCTTGCCGATACTCGCACAGTGGCGGAGTATGGCCAGCGGAGATTATGTGTTGGGGTTGGAACCCACAAATTGCCGCGTGATGGGACGTGTCGCCGAGCGAAAAAACGGTACGCTTAAAACGATCGGCGCGTTTGAGACGGTTCGCACCCGTCTTGAACTGAGTTTTGAAGGGATTTGAGTATGCAAGCAGTTATGTACGGAGCGGGTAATATCGGCAGAGGCTTTGTCGGCGCTCTGCTCAGTCAATCGGGCTATCGTGTAATCTTCATTGACGTGGCACCTGAAGTGGTTCACCGGCTGCAAACGGAAGGCCGCTATTCCGTACGCATCGTATCCGATAACGATTTCGAAGATACGGAAATTTGCAATGTTGACGCTGTGCGCGGTGGCGATACGGAAGCCGCGGCAGAGGCTATCGCGGGGGCGGACATTATGGCGACGGCCGTCGGGGTAAATGCGTTGAAATTCATTGTTCCCAATATTGCCGAGGGACTGCGGCGGCGCTTTCGGCGAACAGAAGCGCCGTTAAACATCCTTATCTGCGAGAATCTTCCGGATGCCAATGTCGTTTTTAAAAAAATGCTCAAAGAACAATTGACAGAAGACGAACGCGCGGTTTTTGACCGGCGCGTGGGTTTGGTGGAAGCCTCGATTGGGCGTATGGTACCGGTGCAAACCGTTGAAATGAATGACGGCGATCCGCTTCGGGTTTGTGTGGAACGCTACGGATTTTTACCGACGGACAAAGACGCGTTTAAAGGTGAGATTCCCGATATTCACAACCTGATTCCGTATTCGCCGTTTGGTTTTTTCCTAAAGCGTAAACTATATATCCACAATATGGGTCACGCTGTTTGCGCATATCTTGGGCTGTATGCCGGTGATACTTTTATTTATGAAGCGGTTGAGAACGCGGACATTTTCTTGATTGCCAAAAACGCCATGCTGGAGAGTATGGAAGCGCTGTCAAAAGAGTATGGCAGCCCCGTAATTGATCTTTACCATCATATAGACGATCTTCTCTTACGTTTTACAAACCGTGCGTTGGGGGATACCTGCGCACGCGTGGGTAAGGATACCGCGCGAAAATTGGGAGCGTCTGACAGACTGATCGGAGCGGCCAGACTTTGCATGACGCATGGTATAATGCCGGTACACATTTTGATCGGAGGAGCCGCCGCTCTTTACCGGCATTTGCTGGATAATGAACTCCCGCAAACAAAAGAGAACGCCCTCGGTGTTTTGCGGGAGATAACAGAACAGAATAGCAGCCTATCGGACACCATCATGCGGTTTTATGATATGTTCAGGTGCGGAACCTGTCCCGCGCGCCTCAGGAAGGCCGCTGTTGAGATACGGAAAAGTACATTTTCGGAAGTGGTATGACGATTCGGGTTATCACTAATCCATATTGCAAGTAAGGGGAAGGAATTATGGCGACACTGGTGTTGCTGCCGCAACTGGGTATCTCTGAGGAGAGCGCAGTATTAACGGAATGGCGTGTTCAAACAGGCGATGCCGTCAAAGCGGGCGACGTGCTTTTCTCGCTGGAAACCGGCAAATCGGCGTTTGATGTAGAAAGCGAGTATACCGGCACGGTGCTGGCTCTGTTGGTGAGCGAAGGAGACGAGGTGCCTGTAAAGACGCCTGTCTGTGCGATCGGCGAAGCGGGAGAACAGTTTACGATGAACAATGAACCGATACCCGAACCGGCGAAGCCGGTGATTGAAACCGCGCACGAAACGCAATCCGGTTTTGCAAACGGTTCGTTGCTAATGGTTAGCTGTCAAGGCGCTTCGCCGCGCGCGAAAAAACTTGCTCTAAAGAATGACGTTGACCCCCTCCTTACCGTTCCATCAGGTCCGGACGGGCGGGTGATCGAGCGGGATGTACGACAGTTTATTGATACGGGAGCGGAATCACAGCAGAGCAACGCAGTCTCTTATGCTTACGAGGACAAACCGCTGTCGGTCATCCGCAGAACGATCGCGAAAACCATGACGGCATCGCTGCGGAACGCGGCGCAGCTGACGCATACGGCATCGTTCGACGCGACGGAACTTCAAAAAACCCGAAAGACGTTGAAAGCAAACCCGGTAACGGCAGGCGTGACGTTGAACGATATGATCCTCTTTGCCGTAACGCGGACGCTGCCCGCATTCCCCGCGCTGAATGCTTGGATCTTAGAAAACAACGTCATGCGTGCGTTCAAAGACGTCCACCTCGCCTGCGCGGTGGACACGGAGAAGGGTTTAATGGTGCCGGTTATCTTCAACGCATCGGGCAAAACGCTTCCAGACATTTCTAATGAGCTAAAAACCCTTGCCGAAGGCTGCCGAAACGGGACGATCGCTCCCGATCTGCTGACCGGCGGGAGCTTTACGGTTTCCAACCTCGGCGCGTTCGGCATCGAGAGTTTTACCCCTATTCTCAACCCGCCGCAGACGGGTATTCTGGGGGTTTGCGGTATATCCCAGCGTGTCAGAACAATAGACGGCTGTATCGGCGTGTACCCGGCCATGACACTGTCACTGACCTATGATCACCGGGCTGTTGACGGCGCGCCCGCGTCCCGTTTCCTGCAGGCTCTATGTAATAACTTAGAAAACTTTACGGAGATGATGAAATGATGTACGACCTGATTGTCATCGGCGGCGGTCCCGCCGGGTATCACGCGGCGGAATTGGCGGCGAACGCCGGTTTGAAAACCCTGCTGTTTGAAAAACGCGCCGTCGGCGGCGTGTGTTTAAACGAAGGCTGCATTCCGAGTAAAGCGCTGCTGTATTCGGCGAAGCTCTATGACTACGCCAACGGCGGCGCGCGGAAATACGGCGTTACCTGCCAAAATACGGTGCTGGATTACGCCGCCGCCGTCAAGAGAAAAGACAAAGTCGTTAAAAAACTTGTGACCGGTATCGAGCTGTCGCTGAAAAAAGCGGGCGTCGAGATACTCCGCGAGAACGCCGTGATACAGAGACGCACAGACGGCGGCTTTATGGTCAATGACCGCAAGGCAAAGCATCTGCTCATTTGCTCCGGCTCCGAACCCGTCCTGCCGCCGATCAAGGGTATTGAGACCGCTATGACCAACCGGGAGATCCTCGCTCTGACCGAAGTGCCCGAAACGCTGGATATCATCGGCGGCGGTGTAATCGGGCTGGAGATGGCAAGCCTGTTCAATTCGGCGGGCAGCAAGGTTACGGTATATGAAATGATGGATAAGATTGCCGGTCCGTTCGACCGCGAGATATCCGATCTGCTGCAAAAAACATACGAGAAAAAGGGCGTCACCTTCAAACTGAACACACAAGTCGCCGAAATCATCGGCACGGCACTGGTCAGTGTAGGCCGTAAGCCCTCAACAGCGGGTTTAGGGCTGGAAAAGCTAAGCGTCGATCAAGAGCGCGGAGTCATCGTCACGGATGAGCGGATGAAGACGTCCGTCCCGGGCGTGTACACGGCGGGCGACGTGAACGGCAAGTCCATGCTGGCGCATACCGCTTACAGGGAGGCCGAGGTGGCTGTAAATAACATCCTCGGCAAAAAAGACATCATGGAGTACGGCGCCATTCCGTCTGTCATCTACACCAATCCAGAGGCGGCGGGAATCGGCGAGACGCTGGAGACGGCGAAGCAAAAGGGCATTGACGCCCGCGAAACCAAGCTGCCGATGCAGTACTCAGGCCGGTTTATGGCGGAGAATGAAGGCGGCGAGGGGTTGTGTAAACTTATATGGGATAACAATCGTTTGATCGGCGCGCATATGCTGGGCAACCCCTGTTCGGAGATCGTCTCCACGCTCGCGGCGGTCATGTTCCGCGAGATGAGTCTGGAGCAGATCAAAAAGATTGTTTTCCCGCATCCGACGGTGGCGGAGATCGTTAAGGAGGCAGTTTTCCATGCCTAAGAGCCAATTTGTTGACCCCGCGAAGGTTCGCGCGAAGGGAACGCTCACCTTTCGGGATGTCCCGCTGAACACCTATCAAAAACCCTTTGCCGAAGCGGCGAAAGACTTCTCAAAAAACGATCTGCTCGGCATCTTCCACGACATGCAGATCATACGCGAGTTCGAGGGAATGCTGTACTCCGTGCGCACCACCAAGCAGTACAACGGCGTGGAGTATATCTACACCGGCCCCGCGCACCTCTACAGCGGGCAGGAAGCCGCCGCCGTAGGCATGGCTTATACTTTAGATAAAGACGACATGATTTTCGGTTCTCACCGTTCCCACGGCGAGGTGCTGGCGAAGGGATTTGCTGCGATTAAGCGGCTGGACGAAAAGACGCTGTATGAGATTATGGCGGCTTTTCTGGACGGTGCGACGCTGACTCCGGTGGAGAAACGGAACAAAACGGGCAACGTTAAAGACCTTGCCGCCGACTTCCTGTTGTACGGCTTCATGGCGGAGTTGTTCGGGCGCGAAAACGGGTTTACCCGGGGATTGGGTAACTCCATGCACGTATTCTTCACGCCGTTCGGTATTTATCCGAACAACGCGATCGTGGGCGGCTCGGCGGGGATTGCGGCAGGCGCGGGGTTGTATAAGCGCGTGAACAACAAGCCGGGACTGGTCGTTTGCAATATCGGCGATGCGTCGCTGGGCTGCGGCCCCGTTTGGGAGGCGTTGAATTTTTCCGCGCAGGATCAATTTACGAAACTGTGGGACGAGAAGCACGGCGGCGGTTTGCCGGTCATCTTTAACTTCATAAACAACCACTACGGTATGGGCGGCCAGACCTCCGGCGAAACGATGGCTTACGATATCCTCGCCCGTGTCGGCGCGGGCATTTCACCGACCCAGCTTCACGCGGAGCGTGTGGACGGCTATAATGTATTCGCTGTAATTGACGCTTTTGAACGTAAACGAAAAATTATTGAAGAGCGGCGCGGCCCAGTCCTGCTGGACACTATCACCTACCGCTTCGCGGGCCACTCCGCCACCGACGCTTCCACCTACCGCATGAAAGAGGAAATAGAAGCGTGGCAAGCCGCAGACGCCGTCAAATCATTCAAAGAAAATTTAGGAAACGAATGCGAAGCGATTGAGGAAGAGATACGCGAACGTATCACGGAAATTATGAAGCTCGCCATTGAAGCCCCGCGAATGGATCTGGTTAAAGAACCGGACTGCGTGCGGCAGTTCATGTTTTCCAATAAAAGCGTGACGCGCATGGAGGACAGAGAACCTGACGCGCTTGCGCCGAAGGCAGAGAACAGCCGCCTGCATAAGTTAAAAACAAAGAGCCGCTTCGCTTTCGATGCCGAAGGCAAACCCGTTTCCAAACTCAAACAGTTTAACATTCGCGACGCGCTGTTTGAAGCGATTCTGGATAAGTTCTACGAAGACCCCACGCTGATCGCGTTCGGCGAGGACAACCGCGACTGGGGCGGCGCGTTCGGCGTCTATGGCGGCTTAACCGAATCCATCCCTTACCACCGCTTCTTCAACGCACCGATCAGCGAAGGTACGATTGTTGCCGCTTCCGTCGGTTACGCTCTCTGCGGCGGGCGCGCCATACCCGAGCTTATGTACTGTGATTTTTTAGGCCGCGCGGGCGACGAGGTGTTTAACCAACTCTCCAAGTGGCAGGCCATGAGCGCCGGCGCACTGACGATGCCGGTTGTGCTGCGCGTGTCGGTCGGCAGTAAATACGGTGCCCAGCACGCGCAGGATTGGACGAGCCTCGTGACGCACATACCCGGGCTGAAGGTAGTGTTCCCCGCCACGCCGTATGATGCCAAGGGTCTGATGAACGCCGCACTGAACGGCATAGACCCGGTGGTGTTCTTCGAGAGCCAGAAACTGTACGACACGGGTGAGTTGTTTCACGCGGGCGGTGTCCCGGAGGCGTATTACGAAATCCCGATCGGTGAGCCGGATATCAAGCGCACGGGGAGCGACGTAACGATTCTCACCGTGGGAGCGTCGCTTTATGCGGGGTTAGAAGCCGCCGACACGCTGAAAGAACGGTTCGGCCTGTCCGCCGAGGTCATCGACGCACGAAGCCTTGTACCGTTTAATTATGAGAAAGTTGTCGAATCTGTGAAAAAGACGGGCAGAGTTGTTTTGGTTTCCGATGCCTGCGAACGCGGCGCGCACGTGAACGACCTTGCGCGCAATATCACCGAATTGTGCTTTGACTGGCTGGACGCGCCGCCGGTGGTGGTAGCCGCACCAAACGTAATCTGCCCCTGCCCGGAACTGGAGGAGTTTTATTACCCGCAGGCGGGTTGGATTCTGGACGCGTTCCACGAAAAGATTTTACCTCTCGCGGGATACACGGCGAAGATGAATTTTACAAACCCGGAAAAAGTGCGGAGGGAGAGGCTCGGATTATGAAAACAACCGCCGTCCGACTGTACGGAAAAGACGATCTGCGGTTGGAAACTTTTGAGCTGCCGCCGAGCCGTGATAACGAGATACTGGCAAAAATCATTTCCGACAGTATCTGCATGTCTTCCTACAAGGCCGCTAAGCAGGGTACGGCGCACAAGCGCGTGCCGAACGACGCGGCGCGAAACCCGGTCATTATCGGTCACGAGTTCTGCGGAGAGCTGGTTGAGATCGGGGCAAAATGGGCTGATCAATTCAAGCCCGGAGATAAATTTACCGTCCAACCCGCAATCAACATGCCGGAAAACGTTTTCGTCTCGCCCGGTTACAGCTTTCCCTATATCGGCGGCGACGCGACCTATATCGTCATTCCCAATGTCGTTATGGAACGGGGTTGTTTGCTTCCCTATGACGGCGAAGCGTTCTACCACGGCTCGCTGGCCGAGCCGATGAGCTGCGTTGTCGGAGGTTTCCACGCAAACTACCATACCTCTCCGGGTAGCTACGTTCACGAGATGGGAGTCAAGAAAGGCGGTAAGATGGCGCTGCTGGCCGGTGCGGGGCCGATGGGGCTGGGTGCAATCGACTACGCGCTGCACTGCGACCGCCGCCCGTCTCTGCTGGCGGTGACCGATATAGATGAAGCGCGGCTCGCGCGTGCCGCTTTGCTGTATTCTCCGCAAGAGGCGAAAGCCTGCGGCGTGGAGTTGATCTATCTCAACGCGCCAAACGCCGAACAGTTGTTGAAGCTGTCCGGTAACGGTTACGACGATGTGTTTGTCTACGCTCCCGTTGCGGCTGTCGTTGAACAAGGGAGCGCAATTTTGGGTTACGACGGCTGCCTGAACTTCTTTGCCGGTCCGACTGACCCCGCGTTCTCGGCGAACTTTAACTTTTACGACGTGCATTACAGCGCGGCGCACATCGCCGGCAGCAATGGCGGCAATACCGCCGATATGATCGAGAGCCTCGCGATGATGGCGGAGGGGAGAATCGACCCCTCTGCGATGGTGACTCACATCGGCGGGCTGGATGTGGTCATTGACACGACGCTGAATCTGCCCCACATCCCTGGAGGCAAGAAGCTGATTTATAACCAGATTTCCATGCCGCTGACGGCCATTACCGATCTTGAAAAAGCGGGATACCCGGAACTCGCGAAACTGACGGAAAACGGACTGTGGACTGCTGAATGCGAACGGTATCTGCTCAGGCACGGAAAACCTCTTTGTGTTTGATTTCTGCTACCTGTCAATACTTACCAGATCATATCCGAGATATGTCGTAAAAGCTTCCTCCAGCACGGATTTCATGTGACCGACGCCCACGCTTGTGTGGTGTTTAAAGCCGCCGCGCGCCAGCCGTATCAGCTTGTTTTGCAAATCTCCGATCTCCGCCACGCCTCCGCAGCCAAAGAAGCCGTCCTCAATGGGTAAATCAGTCATCTCGCCCTCGCTGACATAGGCGATTAACTTTCCGTCCTTGGTTTGGCAGTTGGAGTAGGTCATGGGGAATGCGCGAATGCGCCCCTCATTGCAGCCCCAGCCGGAGCCGGGGTCGTTTTTTGCGAACATTTTATGTTCGGTCACCGTACCGCAGCCGGTCATCAGGCTTTGCGCAACCGGGCCGCAATGGAATAAAATCACCTTGTTTTCGTCATCGCCATAATTGTTATTCCAGTCCAGCACCGTGGTCGCCTGCTGTGACGCAAGCTGCATTGCCCGCATGGTGACGGCGCTGCACAAGTCAATCTCGCAGGAGGCGACGATACCCCGGTCATTCAATTCGCTCAGAAGCACGCACGGGCAGACGCGCAGAATGGTCTCCATATCATTCCAGCAACGCAGCGTGAGCGCGTCAAGATGATATTGCTCAATGTATTCGTCTATCACAACGCTGATCTTCGCCAGAGTCAGCAGATTTTGCGCCGGTACGCCGGAGCAGTCGGAGTACCCTTTCAGCCGTTCGATCTTCTCGGTCAAGCCGGCATTGTCGTCAGGCATATTTTGCACCTTAAAAACCAATTCGGACAGATCGAAACTTTCCACCGTAATGCCGTATTTTTGCAGGGCAATTTCGTCAAAGCGAACGGTCTTAAACGCTGTGGTGCGCGCGCCGATGGCTCCGATTGTGAAGCGTTTCATGCCGTTGACGACACGGCAGACGGCGGCGAACTCCCGAAGATTTTGCGCAAATGTATCAGAGAGCGGATGAACCACATGCGGCTTCATCACCGTGAAAGGGATACGGCACTGAGTAAACACATCGGTAACACTGAACTTTCCGCAATAAGCGTCACGCCGGCCGGTAAAATCCATCTTGCCGATTTCATCGGGATACGCCTGCATGAATATCGGCACGTTCGCGTCGCGCAGGGCTTCCATCGCGCCGTTCTCATCGACAAAGATGGGCATACAGAAAATCACGCCGTCGTACTGTCCCTCATGTTCTTTGAGCCAGCGGGCATAGAGCCGCCCCTCGTCGCGTGTTTCAACCGCGCCGTAACGGGTGGCGTCTTCGTCCATGAGGATACAGCCGAAGCCCATTCCGGCGACCGCCTTAACCATATCAGCGCGTGCTCCAAGAATGAGTTCGCCCGGCATAAAACCCCGGTTGCCGAAGCATAGGGCAAAGGTTTGGTTTTTCATAGAATTGTCTCCTATTTTCAAGTTGATTTATCCCCGCTCCGCAGCGTCTTTCAGCACCGCGGCCATCGCCTCATTCGGGCGGCGCAATTCTTCGGGGGAGGTTCGCATCAGGGTCGGCAGCAAACCCATACGGTTACCGGCTTCCCTCCAAGCCAGATAATACTCCCTGTCGGTCGTCGCGGGCATGGCCGGATAGTGATAGAGCCGCATACGCCGCCCGTAGAGCATGGCGGTCATAGGAACAATCTGCCGGAAGCGGCTTTCTTCCCATGTTCGCTTGCCGTTATCCACGCCATATACGTGCATCTGTAGAAACGAGGCGTTCCGCGCGTTGAACTCATGGAGACCTTCGCCGCTGAATGCCATATCCGGCAGCGCCGCGGACATGTCCGCCTGAAACGCCGCGTTGCCTTGCATACTGGTCATGCCATCCACCAAACCCCGGCCGTCGTTGAAGCAGAGCAGGGACTGGTCGTAATGCAGCGCGGATACCCGAAGCGCCGCCGCAGTTTCGGCGGATTTCTTCGCCATAATCGTTCGCCAGCGCCGGGCTGCGGGGTTGATCTGGGCAAAGGCGTACTCACGACCGAAAGCGGTATAACGCTCCATAACCGGCTCCCGCCCCGCGGTGTCAAAAGTGTGGCATTCTGCGGGATAATCCGGGGACTGCGTATCCGCGCCAATCATGTTCATATGCACGCAAACGCGAAACCCCATCTCCGAAGCCAAACGGATGCGTACCTCCGCTTCGGGAGCGGGCGTGTAATCCGGATAGGCCGTATCATACTCCTGCTTCCGCCAGCCCGGATAGTGCAGCAGGACGCGATCCGGGCTTATAAACCGAGCCAGTTCGGTCAGCATACGCTCGTCCTCAATATCCGTCAACAGCGCAAGAGCGATCTGCCCGGTCCAAGCAGGACGGGGCGCGTCATGCGATCCCGGACGCAGCCGGGCGTCCATAAACTGCCCGTACAGGCGCGTTCCTTGTTCCCAACCGCCCTCATACGGTTTAAAGAGCCATGCCGGACCCTGCAACTTCTTGTGGCGGCTAAAGGGAGCTTGCGGAATGGTCTCCAGCGTGAGACAAAAAACCCCGTCTGCGTGTGTGACGCTTAGCGCCTTGAAGAAACAGCCGTCGTCGTCTGCGTGAAGCAGTAAACCGCGGTTTGAGCTTTGAATCAAAAGCATTTGCGCCTGCCACATCTCCGGATAGGGCAGGCGCGTAAAACCCATATGGATGTCGGGGCAGTTCCGGGACAACCGTATTCCTCCCCAAGCGGGCAGATACAGGTCTGCGTCGTCCGGTACCTCCAGAGAAAAAACAAGCGCCGAAATGCCGCCGGGCGAACAGGCGGTTTGCCGCAGGGAGAAACCGTCGTTCCCCTGCTCGGTCAGCACCGTGTCCAGCCGCGCGCCCCATCCCGCCTGCGACAGACGCCATTCGCCGGGTGCGTTATACGTTTTTTCCGCGACATCCGGCAGCGGCCGGACTCTGTCCGCGTCGACGAGAAAAGGCGCTGCCGTGCCTTGGAGCGGCAAGCGCAGGTTCAGGGTTGCGTTTCCAAGCATGATCTCCCGTTCCGTCATATCAGGCTCCTTGTCCCGTAAAGCGCCGGATACGTTCCACGCTGTATCGCTCCAGCGGTCCGCCCTCCAGCGCCAGTGTTTCGCCGGTTAAACGCAACGTTACCGTTCGGTACTCTCCCTCCCGGTAGCTAAGAGAATAGCCGTCGTCCTCATACAGAAGGCAGGAGACTGTTTCAATGCCATACGCCCGCAGTTCCAGCCGGAACAACGTGTCGGTCCGGATGAACGGCTCCGGTTCGGCTAACGCCAGAAGCGTACCTTCCCGGACATACAGGGGAATGAGCGTCGAATCCGCGGGTTCGGCGACACGTCTGCCGCCTGCCAGTCGTGTCCCGGTATGGAAATCGTACCAAATCCCTTCGGGCAGATACACACCGTTCCGCTCCGAGCGTCCGTACACCCGCGGAGCGGCCAGCAATCCGTCGCCGATCATGAATTCATCATAAATATCCCTCACCGCCGGATCCTCGGGCACATCCATCACCAGCGGGCGTACCGGCGGAAGCCCGGTCAGGTAATAGCGGTAAAACGCCGTATACAGATGGGGAATCAACCGCATACGGAAGGAGAGGATATCCCTGCACAGTGCCGTCAGCCGCGTGTGATCCGGCAATTTTTCTCCGGCAAGATTTTTCTCGTAATCATATTGTTTCCAAGGCGGCATCGGCAGCATGAAGCAGTTGATTACCGCTTGGGGTGCAAGCACCACGGCTTGGAGCCGCCGGAGAAGTTCGTCCTCCGATTCGGTCTGCCGAACCTCGGGCGACCACATCAACCCCGACATGGCGGCGGATGCCATACCGCGGATAAAATCCGTGTGATCGTATAGATCGGAATACAGCCCGTAAGGAAACGGTGCAGCGCAGGCACCCGAATGCCGAACTTGCCCGAAGGTGCGCAATCCGCGCTTTTCGAAGGGCGCGAGCATGGTTTTTTGGTATAGCGGTCCGAAGAGTCCGTGCATCTGCATCCCGTCCATCCCGGAAGGAAAGACGCTGAAATCGGGAAACCCCCAGTTGCTGGTAAAATCGGAATTGTCGCATTCATCCAGCTTAAACCCATCCACGCCCATCTCAACCAGACCGTCGTGATGTGACGCGAAACAAGCGCTTGCCACGTTCTGCGAAAAATCCGGAACCAGCCCATCCCAAACATAGTAATCCCCCGAATGGGGCTTCATCGCGTCGAATATCGGGCTTTCCGGGTGTACATAGGGTTGTTCCCACAGGTTGACCTTATAGCCCATTCGCTTCATTTCGGCGCAGAAATTTTCGGGGTCCGGGAACATCACACGATCCCAGACATAGGTGCTGGAATACGCGTGGGTCTGCCAACCGGGCTCCAGACCATACGTATCGCAGGGGATACCGTCCTCCCGCAAGGACTTGGCCAGCGCCAAGGTCGCGTCTTGCCCCGCGTGCCAGTCCCCCCGGTACAGATTGCCTAAACCCCAAAGCGGCGGAAGCGCGCCGCCTCCGCTGAAGAGATTGTACCGGCATACGGCGTCACGCAGAGCGGGTCCGCAGAATAGATACAGCGTCACGCCGGACACGCCGGGGATATCAATGAGCAGATTCCCCGCGCCGCTTTTGATCTCCCAGTGTCCAGTCTCCGTACCCGCACTGGCGAAACGATCCCGTCTGCCGCCGACCCGTTTGCAGTTTCCCGCGTGAATTAGCCCGCGGTAGACGCGAGAAAAGGTACGGGCGCGTGGGAGTCTCCCGTGTCGGACGTGGGATCGGAGTTGCTGCGCAAGAGTTTCTTCCGGCCTGTCTGGCGAAAGGATTTCATCTGCAGACCTAACCCATACAAATCCTCCTCGGGATCGAGCGGCAACTCTATGGTCAGCGCTCTGGGCGTTACCGACCAGACGCACGCCTCTTTGTCCATAGGACAGGGCAAATCCGGCAGAGCGGCCAGCTCCGCCAGTCGGGGTTGCGGCTTCAATACGGATACAGGCGTGTGTTCTTCCGGTGAACCAATGACGAATTTATATACGCCGCCGGCGATTCTATCCATATGTTTTTCCTTTCTGCGTGTTCCTGCTGCGGCGTGGTGTTATTGGCTGTTCGCCGTGTTTTGGGTGGAGTTCCGCAGCAAAAGATAGGGTTTGATTTCCACAAATGCGGTATTATCGGATTCCGTTTGTTCGGATTGCTCCAAGTGTCCGGTCAACAAGTCGGACATAGCGCGCCCAATGTCCTCCATAGGATGGGTAATGGCGGAAATGCCTAAAAACTCCAGCCAAGCGTTGTCGTCGTATGCGATCATGCTGATATCCTCGGGTACTTTCAACCCTTGAGCCGCGATGGCTTTCAACGCGCTTATGGTCATCAGCGTATTGGAGGTAATGATAGCCGTCGCCCGGTTGCTGACAATAGCTCCGGCAATCAATGCGCTCGTATCGACGCTATACGGCAGATCCAAAATGTGAATCAGCTCCGGCGGCAGACCGCGTTCGGTGAACGCGCGTATGTAGCCGGCGGTTTTGACCGGAATTTTCTCGTTGAAGCCGTATTCGGTAATTAGAATATTCCTGTGTCCCTGATCCAGCAAATGGCTGGTTGCCATAAACGTTCCCACTTCGTCATTAACTGTTCCAGATTCTGAAATAAACGGCGAATGACCTGCACGATGTGGATTCCGTTTTTTTTCATAAGGGTATACAGATCTTTATTGGAAGCGGAGACCGGCAGACAGATTGCGCCCTCCACACGGGAGGACAGCATGGATTCCAAGCACTCCCGTTCTTTACGAGGGTCCTCATCGTTGTAAGTGAGCAGGAGACGCAACCCCTTTTCACGGAAGAATTTTTCGATGTATTTAATGAGGACATTGTAAAAAACATTGTCCGCGTCCGACAACATAACGCCGATGAGTCCGCTTTTACGCTGCTTTAAGCTGCGAGCGGAATAATTGGGAAAGTACCCCAATTCCTCCGCCGCCCGAAGCACCTTTTTCTTGGTTTCCGGATTGATGTAAACATCTTCGCGGAATGCCCGGGATACTGTCGCCTGAGAGACATTGGCGTATTTAGCCACGTCTTGACTGTTCACCAAAGTCAACACCACCGTTCATGATATACGCTTCCGCCGCTTACATTTTACCCTAAAAAACCCGGAAAGTCCAGTACAGTATGCCCGGATCGCAGCATTCCGCAATCCGGGCATAGCCAGTTTTGGAATCAGTTAACTCTGCGTGATCTGCGAACCAGTAAGAAGCATCCGCCCACAGACGCCATCAGCAAAGCAGCAGCGATGAATAATCCGATACCGTCCCCGGTTTTGGGGTTTTGAGTGATACCTGGATCAGCATCTCCGCTGGAGGACAGATAGGTGACGGAGTACGTCTGCACCCAACCCTCACGGTTGGCTCCGACGGTGGATCCTACCAAGAAGACCATGTCGCCCTTCTTCACATCCATGGTCGCGGAGTGCGGGGTGTGATCGCTCGTATCGAATAAGACGGCGTCCCGTCCCTCCACTTGAACCAAGTTGCTTCCGTGATAGACGCTCAGGCGCATATCCTCGGTGCCGTGCGTGGTAAAGTCCAGCCGAATGTTGCCGTCCTTCGGCGCCTTGAAAGCATAGACGGGTTTGGAACCCAGTTCGCCGGTGAAAAAGGAAACCTTGCTGATGAAGAGCATTTCGGCCATCTCGGTCGGATCAAAGGCAAAATTGTTTTGCTGCCAAGGAATCTCGGCGGTACCATCGCGCCAGTCGAGTTCCGCATACTGCCCTTCTTTTTCGTACATGTAGTACCAGCCGTTGTTGTTTTGCTTGCCCCATCCGCTTTCCATGTCAGGGGCATAGGTTTCCTCGGCTGCCAAAGATATCGGAGCGGCGAAGACCAGCGCTCCCATAGCCAGCAGAAGGACACAAGCCAGAATGCGGGTGCGGTGCAGCAGGAAATGCGCGTTGAATCTCTTTTTCATTGCAATGAACTCCTTTCAAATTGAACCGGTGTGTGACTACGAATACATTTTAACATTATTATGCCCAAAAGGCAATAGTGTTATTCGACAAATTATTTTTACGATTATTGTGTATATTGCACAAAAATGTCCGAACTAAGGCAATTATTTAGCAAAGATATTGACAATCGTTCTCGGATGCCGTATAGTACAGATGGAGTGACTACGGAATCACAATGATCGCGAGATTGATGGAGGGGCTGTCTTGACAATCTTTTATAAACCGCCGGATGGCGTATGCGCGGATTTCATACCCCATTACAACAGCCAAGACGGCACATTCGAGCTGTACTATTTGCATGATTACCGCGACATAGAAGGGAAGGGCGAGGGTTGCCCGTGGTATCTCTTGACCACAAAGAACCTGACCGATTTCCGCGAGGAGGGTGAAGTGCTCCCCCGCGGAACCCGGGAAGAGCAGGATCTGTACGCTTTTACCGGTTGCGTTTTAGATACCGGCGAGGAGCGTCATCTCTTCTACACTGGACACAATCATCATTTGGCGGAAACGGGCGGACGCGCCGAAGCCGTTATGCACGCCGTCAGCCAAGACGGAAAGCAATGGGTCAAACAGCCGGAAGACACGTTCTTCGCGCCGGAGGATCCGTCCCTCGAAAAGAACGACTGGCGGGATCCGTTTGTCTTTTGGAACGAGGAGGAAGGGTGTTACTGGATGTTGCTCTGCACCCGGAAAACCGAAGGTCCGTCTCGGAGGCGCGGTATGACCGGGTTGCTGGTATCCGACGATTTGCGCGCTTGGGTATATAAAGGGAGTTTATGGGATCCCGGTATTTGCTGGTGTCCCGAATGTCCGGATATCTTCCGGTGGGGGGAACACTGGTATCTTCTGTATTCCACTTATGTGGAGCGCGACGGAATGCGTACCCATTACCGTATGGCTGACTCTCCCCTCGGTCCATGGCGCAATCCGGGAGACGGTACGCTTGACAGCCGGGCGTTCTACGCCGGGAAGACCGCGTTTGACGGCCGTAACCGCTATCTGTTCGGATGGAATCCCACAAAAGCCGGCGAAGCAGACGCGGGAGCGTACCAATGGGGCGGTCATCTGGTCATCCACAAACTGGTGCAGGAACCGGACGGACATTTATCTACGGCGATCCCCGAAACCTTGGAGGCGCGCTTTACCGGCGCTGTTCCCGTTGAACCGGCCAACCCTGCGCAATGGATCGGAGAAGGATGCTGCCGCATATCCCGTGAGAGCGGTTTTGCCGCCGCCGCGATCAAAAACGTACCCGACGGTTGTATGATTTCTTTTGACGTAACGCTGCGGGAGGATACGGCGTGCGCGGGACTGATGATTCACACCGGTGAGGATCTGGAAAAAGGCTACATGCTGCGGCTGGAACAAACCGATATGGTTTTCGACTCCACCGACCGCGTTTGCGAACATCCCGAAATCCGGCGCCGCATTCCGGGCGGACGCGGACGGCGTCACCGGATCAGCCTGCTGATGGAGGGCACCGTATTTTTAGCTTATCTGGACAACCGGCTGGCTCTGTCGGCGCGCATGTATGACCTTAAGGGTCCCTGCGCTGCTTTCTACGTTCAAGACGGCGAAGCGTCGTTTGAGAATGTGCAAATCAAAGAGTATAAATAAGGGACAGTCCGACGGATACTAAGTCGTAATACAGTGGGGTGATGATCGTGGGACGGATACTGGCAGGAGCAGGCGGTGAAATCCGCCGGGGGCAGCCTTGGTACAGGCGCATAGCGACGGATTGGCGGCTGTATGTGCTGCTGCTGCCGGCGTTAGTTTGGCTTATTTTGTTTTGTTATATACCCATGTACGGCGTGCTGATCGCTTTTAAAGACTTTAAGGGCAACGGTATGGCGGGTATTTTTTCCAGCGAATGGAAGGGGTTCCACTACTTCAAGCTGTTTTTTGAATCAAATATCTTCTCTACTGTGATTAAAAACACGCTGAAGATAAGCATTGTATCCCTGCTAATCGGCTTTCCCGCGCCGATTCTGTTCGCGCTTTTGGTCAATCGCCTGAAAAGCCACCGATTTAAGCGTTCGGTACAGATGGTGACCTATATGCCGAACTTCATTTCCGTGGTCGTCATTGTGAGTATGCTGGGCATCTTTTTCGCGCCCAACGGCTTGTTCAACATTCTGTTCCGTCTGTTTGGGGCTGAACAGACCGTGACGCACGCCAACGCAAACCATTTTCTTCCCGTCTTAATCGGATCCAACATATGGCAAAGCATGGGCTTTGGAGCTATCGTCTATGTTGCCGCGCTCTCGTCGGTTAGTCCCGAATTGTATGAAGCCGCGCGCATCGACGGAGCCACGACGCTGAAAACAATTTGGCACATTGATCTGCCCAGCATCGCACCCACCGTAATTATGCTGCTGATCCTCAACGTGGGCGGACTGATGAGCGTCGGTCATGAGAAGGTGCTTTTAATGCAGAGCGGCCGGAACATCATGGAGAGCGAAATCATCTCCACCTATGTCTATAAGATCGGCTTGATGAGTTCTCAGCACAGCTATGCCACCGCCATCGGCCTGTTCAATTCCGCTATCAACTTCGTCTTGTTGCTGGTAACCAACGCCATCGCAAAAAAGACGGCTGATATCGGCCTGTTTTGAGGGGATGAGTATGAAAAAGAAAAAAACCGCCATTCGGGAACCGCTGCCCGATCGGGTATTCAACGCAGTAAATGTTGCGCTCATGCTGCTGGTCATGGTTATCATCATCTATCCCCTATATTTTATCGTCGTTGCGTCTCTGTCCAACCCCGATACCGTGGCGTCCGGAAAGCTGCTTTTTGTCCCGCGGGAGTTCTATACCGAAGGGTATCAGAAGATTTTGCAACACCGACCCATTTGGACCGGCTACCGCAACACACTTCTTTATACGCTGCTGGGTACCGCAATCAATCTGGCAGTGACTCTGCCTGCGGCTTACGCGCTGTCGCGGAAAAAGCTATACGGGCGCGGCCCGCTGATGATGATATTCGTATTTACGATGTTCTTCGGCGGCGGTCTGGTGCCGTCGTATATCCTGGTTAAGCAATTGAACATCTACAACACCATTTGGGCTCTAGTGCTGCCCGGAGCCGCATCGGTCTGGAATATTATTGTGACACGCACCTTTCTGCAAACGAACATTCCCGAAGAACTGCACGAGGCGACCACCATTGACGGAGGTTCGGATTTCCAGTTTTTCTTTCAGATCGTGCTGCCGCTGTCTAAAGCCATTATCGCCGTTATGGGCTTATTCTACGCGATGGGGCACTGGAACAACTACTTCGGCGCGCTTATCTATTTGGACGATCGAAATCTACATCCGCTTCAATTGATCCTTCGGGATTTGCTGGTGCAGAACCAGATCAACTTTGAAATGGGAAGCAGCATCACTTCTATCGCGGAGCGCGCACGAGTCGCCGAGCAAATGAAATACGGCGTGATCATCGTGGCTTCCCTCCCCATGATTGCCATCTTCCCGTTTATACAGAAATACTTTGAAAAAGGCATAATGATAGGAAGTTTGAAAGGATGAGAAACATGGCAAAACGAATCGCCACATGTCTGTTGGCGGGCGCTCTTTTTGCGGCGCTATGCTCCTGCTCCCCGCAGTCTGAACCCAGCGATGTAGTCAACAATCCCGAGGAACTGGCCGAGATCATGAACACCAAGGGATACCCCATCGCCAAAGAACCGGGAAGCATCACGCTCAAGGTGTTCGTGGGCACGCATCCCAACGCCATTAATCCCGCAGATATGCGGTGGACCAAAGAAATGGAAGCAAAGACCGGTATCAAGATCGAATGGATGTGGTATTCCGAAAGCGCCGCCGGGGAAAAAGCCCGTCTGATGCTCATGGGCGCCGAGGATATGCCGGACATTTTTATGAATTCCATCAACCAGTACGAAGTGGTGGAATACAGCGATCAGAATGTGTTCCGCCCGGTGGACGATCTCATCGACCAGTGGATGCCCAACCTGCAAAAGGTATACGAGATGCGGCCGCAATATCAAAAGGCCGCCGTATCGCCTGACGGCAATATGTACGGTTTCCCTTATGTCGAGGAGATGCATGGGTTGGTGCTGTCCCCCGGTCCTATTTATATCTACAAGCCTTGGCTGGACAAACTGAATCTGGCTATGCCGCAGACGCTGGACGAATTCCGTAATTATCTGGAAATGGTGCGGGACAACGACATGAACGACAACGGGCTGGACGACGAAATCCCGTTCACCTTTCAGGTCGGAGGCTGGGATTCGTATGAGGGTTACCACCAGATTATCTCCTGTTTCGGCATTTCGGACATATACAACCATCTTACCGTAATAGACGGCAAGGTGGTCAACACTACCACTTTGCCCGAATTCAAGATGGGTATCGATTACGTTAACAGGATGTTCCGGGACGGTCTCATTGATGAAGAAGCGTTTATGCCGGCTATGTCCGGCGACCCCCGCGCCCGCATTATCGGCATTCTTGGCGAAAGAGACGTCCGGCTGGGCGCGGTACAGCTGTTTGACCGCATGGGAGAAATTCCCGGAAACGAACTGCGCCGCACCGAATATGTGGCGCTCCCGCGGCTGACCGGCCCCAACGGAGCAAAGCAGGGTATTCGCTATAACGCCAGCGAAGCCAGCTCGGTCACCCGTTGCGTGATAACGACAAATTGTCGTTATCCCGAAGCGGCCGCACGCTGGATCGACACCTTCTATGAACCGGAGCAGTCGGTTTATCTCAACTGGGGTACCGAAGGCTATGTGTACGAGAAAGATGAAAACGGCATTCTGCGCTGGGATTTGGACGAAGACGGCAATCCGAATCTAAAAGAGGGTTATGAAAGCATGGCGGAGATGCGCTGGGCAAGCACACCCGTTTCCGGCGCTCTGGCCATTTTGACAGAGTACTATGACACCGTGGTGGAATATCCGCTGGACGCGGAACTGATCATTCAAGGGCAGCGGGACGCGGGACTGGAAGAAATCTTAGAAGAGAAGGAATATCTGCCGCCTATGTGGATGCTTTCCTCAGAAATCGAAAAACTCGCTCAGCTGGAAACCTACGTAAACAATATCGTTAACGCCCATGTAACCAAGTGGCTGATGGAGGGCGGCGTTAACGAGGATTGGGATGCCTATCAGCAAGCTCTGAAAGACGCGCAGATCGATGAAGTCATGGCCATTTATCAGGCTGCATATGACCGTCATATGTCGCAAATGAACGGACAGGAGGGATAATTTATGCGTTTAAAGAAATGGATGACAGTGTTCCTCGCGATCTTATTGCTGGCAACAATGGCTGCCTGCGGAGACAAAGAGACACCGGAAGAATCCCCTTCCCCAAGCGAGGAACCCGGCGGGGATCCCGGCATTCCGCCGGGGCCCTTGCAAACCATCGGAAACACCGAGGGTGTCGCGTATTCCAGCGACGGTATGTTGGTGTATCCTTACGGACGCATTAGTATGCCCGTCGGCGGGGAACGCAACCAAATCGGATTTCAAAACGCCACACAGGACGCGTTTTGGAATCAAACCGGCGAGGTAACCGGAGAGTTTGACGAAACCGAAGCATTGATCAAGCACATATGGGACGACGACTCCGTAGACACGGCAGTAACCGCCAATGAGGACGGCACACTGACCGTAACGCAGACGGCGCGGTCAGCGAGCGGCGTATCGGCTGTTTCTTTCGGCTTGAATGTACCGATACGGTATGATATTATCCTGCCGATTTGGGGCGGCGTCCGCTTGACGGAAGAGAAACCGGATATCGACTTGAAATTTACGCGCTTAACCTATCCCGACCTCTGGCAGGCGCAAATGTTCCTCATCCAAGGCACAAACGGCGGCCTGCTGGTATACGCCGAGGACAACGCCACCCAGTTCAAGGCTCTGAACGTTTTCAATGACGACGCCAACTTTTATCTGACGGTTGAAACCATCCCCCAAGCGCCCTTTGACCAGTACAACGAGTTTACCACCGTTTCTTGGCACATGGTTCCGTATAAGGGGGATTGGAACGCCGGAGCGATGATGTATAAAGAGTTCGCCAAAGAGGTTTTCGAACTGGACGCCATTCAAGATAATAAACCCGAATGGGCGGAGCAGGTGCAGTTTGTTTTCCTGACCGACATCGAAGAGCCGGAATTCTTGGATGTACTGGCAGAGCATGTAGATCCGGAGAAGACGCTGCTGATTGTGCCGGGATTCCGCGAATTTGAGTATGACACGGCTTATCCCGATTACACGCCCAAAGCGGGCATGAAAGAGAAGATACGCTACGCACGGGACCTCGGTTACCACGTCGGTTTGCATTTTAACATGATCGGCGCGGCGTTTGATTCGCCGGAGTATTTGGAGTATATTAAAGACTCTCATTCGCTGGACGCCTTCACGAAAGAACCCATCAACGTAACCTATACGGCGTATAACAAGGAGTTTTCCTTCGCGCAGATCAACCCGGCGTCAAAAGCATGGCGCGATCTGATGGTGGAGACGACGGCGGAAGTCGTGCGCGAGCTGGAGGTAGATGCTATCCACTTTGACCAGTCCCTGCTTTGCTTCAACGACGGACGCGGTTTGGTGGACGGGATGACGTCTATGCAAGGCAACGTCGCGTTCCAGCGGGATCTTGCTCAAGCTCTGCCCGACATTGCGTTCAGCGGTGAGGGTATCCATGAGATGAACTTCCGTTACGCCTCTTGGCTTCAGGTGCATGTGTATGGACTCAACAACGCCACCGAAACATGGGATAACGAACGCTTCAATCAAATTTGCCCGCTGACGACGATGATGTTCGACGACTATGTCACCCTGTATCATTATCCGGCCATGCCTCTGACTACCAAGCAAGAATATTACCAAGCATGGCACCGTGCCGGCAGCTACCGCACCGGTCACATCCCCACCATTATGCGCCAGACCCTGCGGCAGATCTCCGAACCCAATGAAACCCTGCGCATGGTGCTCAAAGAGGCCAAATGGTTCCAAGACAACCAGCCAAAGCTGAATACCGAAGAATGGGGCGAGGATGTAATTCTGTCTTGGGTGTGCGCCGACGGCAGTCTGGCGGAATACCGGAGGGACGGCTTTGGAGAGGTATTCCTGACTGACGCGGAGAACCCGGACTCTGTCATGACCCGGATCATCACCGGGGTGGAGAACGCAAAGCTGCCCGGTTCCATTACCGGCTGGCAGGTGTATGACGACACATTTATTCGGGGATTGGATCCGGCGAGAACCTATCTCTACAATGAGACGCCGCGGGATCCGGCCGCCTTCCACATCGATGCGGTGCCGGAAAACACTACGCTGCAGACGGCGGAACAAAACGAAAACTATACCGTTCTCAATATGGCAGAGATTGTGGATACCTCCAGAACCATGGTGGACTTCATGCGGTACGCGGGAATTATCCGCGCCGGTGAGGTGATGGAAGACGGAGAGATTCACGCCCTCGAGGAACCCTTCAATTCTATTAACGCGTTCTGGTATACCATGGAGGTTCAGGGACAGGTCAGGCACTTGGGAGACCGCTTGCTGATGCACCCGCCTTGGATTGACGAAAATGCGGCTCCGGGCTTCACGTATATCGAATTTGACGTACCGCTGGAGGTTTGCGGCAATGCCTTATTCGAAGCGGGAGCGCAAATGGCCTCACAGGAGAACGCCGATAACAGCGACGGCGTAATCTTCAAATTCTTCATTTGGGATGCGGCGGACGAAAGCCGCCAAGATATGATCACCTATGAGGTGGAGGCGGTTACCGCTTCGCCTGTTCCCGTAGCTCTGGACATCGTTCGGTTCGAGGGCAAAACCGTTACAGTGCGAATCGAATGCCACGCGGGCTCCACGGTGAAGCACGATTCTTCGGTCGTTGTCATGCCGCGCATCATCCAGCGTAAAGCTTCTTCTGACCGGCAAATCCAGTATACGGTAGTGTCAGACCGCCCTGTCATCAATCTCCTCTCCACCAGCGGAAAAGCAGTGATTGACTCTCAAGACGGCCAAAAATACACGATAACCGCCCAATTGAGCGATACGGTGTACTTGATTCACGATAATCAGGAAATCGTGCTGCCGCTGGATTTGGGCTCCGCACCCTACACGACCTCATGGATTGGTGATCAGGGAGATATCAGCTTACCCGCATCCGACATGGTGCCGTCCATTCAAACGACGGAGGTGGGCGGAAATCTAAGGCGGGGTATCCTGTCGCCGCCGCCTTCCACCGGACGCAGCGAGATGTATTATTTGATAACAGTACCCACCGACGGTAACGCGGTAATAAGCGGCTTGGCCGGTCTCATGGCACAATCCGACGAATCGGACGGAGTCACCTTCGATGTTAAGATCAACGGTCAAAGCATTTGGAACCACACCGCCGTTCCAAATCAGGAATTTAGTGATTTCTCCTTGTCTCTGTCCGATTATGCGGGACAAACGGTTCTGCTCACGCTGAGCACTCACTCCGTCGGCACCAATCTGCAAGACAACGCCTTTTGGTGTGATCCGATCGTGGAGTAACTCCGAGACTGTCATCCTCGCACGGGAGATCTATAAACGCGTTAAAACCGGCTGCGGTATTTTTGCCGCAGCCGGCGGTTCGTTGACGTTTGCTAAAGTATTACAACGTACAGGAGGGAATCACATGAACGACTTTGAAATTATCCGACCCGGATTGTTTACCGTCCCATGGGCTGCCGATGGACGGCGGCACGAATTCGACGCGCATAACGAAGCCCTGCTGATGAACGGCTGCCGTGTAGAAACCGTCTTTATAGGGGATTCCATCACTCATCAATGGGAAGTACGGGCCTATTTTAAGCGCCAGGCCGGTCTCTTGATCAACCGGGGTATCGGCGGAGACACTTCTTCGGGTGTACGCCGTCGGCTGGCGGCTGACGCGCTGCAATTGCGCCCCGTTAATGCGGTAGTGCTGGTGGGGATTAACAACGCCCAAGCGGTGCTGCCCGGCGCGTACCGTTATGATCGCAAACCCGTCATTTCCCCGGAAACTGCTGTCGCCGCTTATTTGGAGGACATGGAAGAAATCGTATCCCAACTGGTTTCGGCAGGCGTTCATTTGTATATTTGCTCTTTGACTCCCACGGATTTTCGACATCCCCGGCAACCGATGTGGGATCAATTTGTCCGGGATGCCAATACAGCCCTGCGCAATCTTTGCGATGCGAAACGCGTGTTGTTCGTCCCCTTCTATGATGCCATGGTTTTGTCTGACGGCATAACGGCTAATCCGGATTTATTCTATGACGGCATACATCCGAACGGCCGTGGTTACGCGGTAATGGCCGACGTACTCCGCCGCGCGGCGCCGGATGTGTTTTAGCGGGATGATTACCGACACCCGCGGCGCATCACGGGGACGGTGCAGGCTTTTTGCTCCGTGTATGAGCCTTTGCCCGGTGCCGTGTAAGATACCGTCGTGAGCGTACTGAATGAAGAGGTTGCGAAGGAACCGACCGCAGCGTGTAAAAGAACCTTCTTGGTATCGCCGGCCGGGATAGTGCCGAGGGAAATTTTGCCCGGCCACGACTGCCAACTGTTGCCAAGATAATAACGGATCTGATAGAGTTCCTTCGGCAGCGCTTCGGTCAATACAACGTCAATGGCTTCCGCCGTCCCGGTATTCGCGATTTTAATTGTAAACAGGATGCCGCAGGAAGGGGACGCGGTGCAGGGGCAAGCCGTTTTCTTTAGGGTAATGCGGGGTTCGGTTGCGGGGGTATCGGGCGGCGGCGGTTGGGGAACCTCCACCGTTGTTTGCAGGGTCGCGCTGTTGTTGCCGGACGCCGGGTCGGCGGTGGCGCTGCTGACACTCGCCGTGTTTCTGATACTGCCGGACGCGGATGACGCGACGACGGCGCGTATGAGGATTGTGGAAGAAACGCCGTTTGCCATCGGTCCCAGCGTCAAGCTGCCGTTCCAAGGCCGCCAAGACGCGCCGTTGTCGGCGGAGAATTCCGCGTTTGTCAGCGCGGAGGGTACGTTATCGGTCAGCACAACCGAATCTGCCGCGTCGGGGCCGCCGTTTCTAATGGCGAGGGTATAGTTGATCGTATCGCCCGGGCGCACCGTTGACTTATCCGCTTGCTTGGAGAGGGACAGGTCGGCCGATGGCGGCGGAGGAGGTGGCGGCGGTTGGGGAACCTCCACCGTGGCGCTGCTGACACTCGCCGTGTTGCTGATACTGCCGGACGCGGATGACGCGACAACGGCGCGTAACAGCGTGTCGGAAGAAGCGCCGTTCGCGATCGTGCCCAGCGCCAAGCTGCCGTTCCACGGCTGCCAAGACGCTCCGTTGTTTACGGAATATTCCGCGTTTTGCAGCGTGGAGGGTACGTTGTCGGTCAGAACAACCGAGTCTGCCGCGTCGGGACCGCCGTTTCTTACGGTGAGGGTATAGTTGATCGTGTCGCCCGGACGCACCGAGCTTTGGTTTGCCTGTTTGATAAGGGACAACTCAGCCGAAGACTGACGCGGAATCTCCACCGTTGTTTGCATGCTCGCGCTGTTGTTGCCGGGCGTTGGGTCGGCTGTGGCGCTTGAAACACTCGCGGTGTTGCTGATACTGCCGGACGCAGTTG
>QMCE01000584.1_pt1 | contig 30421 bp, 25 predicted proteins | sample 1821851 | NCBI WGS metagenome assembly QMCE01 (sample SAMN09453174, study PRJNA476694) | Termite gut metagenome, whole genome shotgun sequencing project. | isolation source: worker | host: Odontotermes sp. | place: South Africa:Pretoria | collected 2016-01-28 | reverse complement strand
TTTTGTAGAAACCGGCCATTTCCGCCGTCTCGCCGCCGATCAGGGCGCAGCCGGATTCGCGGCAGGCGGCGGCCACGCCCGCAACGATTTGGGCCGCCTGGTCGGGGTCGAGTTTGCCCACGGCCAGGTAATCCAGAAAGAAGAGCGGCTCGGCCCCCACGGTCAGAACATCGTTCACGCACATGGCCACCACGTCGCGTCCGATGGTGTCGTGGCGGTTCATCATGAAGGCGATTTGCAGCTTGGTGCCCACGCCGTCGGTTCCGGAGACCAGGACGGGTTCCTTGTACTTGTCGGCGTTCAGGGCGAAGAGGCCGCCGAAGCCCCCCAAACCGCCCAGAACTTCGGGGCGGCGGGTGGAGCCGACCGCCGCCTTCATCTTTTCCACGGCCAGGTTTCCGGCCTCGATATCCACGCCCGCGTCGCCGTAGGTCAAGACTTCCTTCATGACTCTTTTTCCATTTCGCTGACGTCGGTCGGATAGCGGCCGCTGAAGCAGGCCGAGCACATGCTTTGGCCGCCGGGATCGTTCACCGCCGCCATTATGCCTTCCTGGGAGAGGTAGTAGAGCCCGTCCGCCCCCAGAAACTGGCGTATTTCCTCGACGCTTTTCACCCTGGCGATGAGTTCCCTGCGCAGGGTCGTGTCAATGCCGTAATAGCAGGGGTGGGTTATGGGGGGGGAGGAGATGGCCAAGTGAACCTCCCGCGCCCCGGCCTCGCGAATCAAGGAGACCAGGCGGGCGCTGGTGGTGCCGCGCACAATGGAATCATCCACCATCACCACCCGCCGGCCTTCCAGATTGGCCCGGATGGGGTTCAGCTTCATGGATACCGTGCTTTCGCGGTCCGCCTGCTCGGGGAGGATGAAGGTGCGGCCCACGTAGCGGTGCCGTATCAGGCCTTCGAAGTACGGAAGGCCGCTTTCCCGGCTGAAGCCCAGGGCGGCGGTTATGCCCGTATCCGGCACGGGTATGACGATGTCGGCCTGGCCCGTGAATTCTTTGGCCAGTTGGCGGCCCATCTGGAAACGGGCCTGCCACACGGAGAGGCCGTCGAACACGCTGTCAGGTCTCGCGAAATAGATGTATTCGAAGACGCAGCGGGCCAGGTTCGGGCATCTGGCGATGATTTTGGAATGGAGGCCGTCCTTGTCGATGACCAGCATTTCGCCGGGCGCCACGTCGCGTACGAATTTGGCCCGCACCGCGTCCAGGCCGCAGGTTTCGGAGGCCAGGATGTAGGCTCCGGATTCCGTCCGCCCCAGAACCAGGGGGCGGAAGCCGCGCCCGTCGCGCAGGCCGATGATTTTGTCGCCCGTCATCAGGATGAGGGAATAGGCGCCCTCCACCTGTTTGAGGCTGGTCTCTATTTTTTCCTCAATGCCGGCGCCCTCGGCGCGGGCGATGAGGTTCAAAAAAAGCTCGCTGTTGGTGGCGGTCTGAAAGACGGCCCCCCGCCCTTCCAGTTCGCGCCGTATGGCGGAGGCGTTGGCTATGCTGCCGTTATTGGCGAGGCACAAAAAGCCGTCGGAAAAAGAGGCGAAGAGGGGCTGAACGTCGTTGAAGGCGCCGCCGCCGTGGCTGGAATAGCGCACCTGCCCCAGCCCGGCGTGCCCGCGAAGATCGGGGAGACGCTTATTGAAGACGTCGCGCATGAGCCCCAGGCCCTTTTCCACGTCTATCTGAATTCCGTTGGTCACGGCCAGCCCGGCGCTTTCCTGTCCCCGGTGCTGGAGGGCGAAGAGAGCCCGATAGGCCAGATGGGCCACCGGCTCGCCGGGCGCCCACACGCCCACCACGCCGCATTCCTCGCGCCACTTTTTCTCATTCGTCTCAGGGTTCGTAATCGGGCAAAAAGCGTCGTTTTTGCCCGATGGAGACATTACTTGGCGGTAATGACAAGTCGCTTCGCTCCGTCTCGCTGCGCTCGACCCGCTCTTTTGAGACTCATGCCATTGTTCCTGTATATCGTTCATTTTAAGGCCACCTGCGCTTCCAGAGAATAATAGAGTTCATGCAGTTCGGACAAGGCGCATTCGATCTTTTCGCCCCTGTATGCCAGGGAGAAGACATCGGCGGCCACTTGGCCCAGCTTTTGAGCCGGGAGTTTATATTGAGCGGCCAGGAGCATGAGATCCTTCTCATTTTCCGGGGCGACGGAGGCGATCGCCCGCGACTGGCTTTCCCCGAAAAAGGCGGCGGCCGCTGAAATATCGCCGACAAACTCCGCCTTTAGCCCCAGATCGCCCAGAACGGCGGCTTCGGCCAGGGCCACGGCCAGACCGCCTTCCGAACAGTCGTGGGCCGAGCGCAATAATTTCCGGGCCGCCGCCTCCACCAGAAAATCATTGAGGCGGGCGGCCAGGTCCAGATCTATTTCAGGCACCAGGCCTTCGTCGCGGCCCGTCAAAATGAAGTGGGCCTCGCTGGCGCCCAGTTCCTCGCGGCTTTCGCCGATGAGAACGACCGCGTCGCCAATGTTTTTAAAGCCGCTGTCCACACGGTTTTCCAGATCGTCCAGAAGCCCCGCCATGCCGATGGTGGGCGTGGGCAGAATGGCCTTGCCGTTGTATTCGTTGTAAAAACTGACGTTGCCGCCCGTCACCGGGGTGTTCAGTTTGGCCGCCGCCTCGGCCAGGCCGTCGGTGGCGCGGACGAACTGCCAGTAAATTTCCGGGTCTTCGGGGTTGCCGAAGTTCAGGCAGTTGGTGAGAGCCAGGGGGCGAGCCCCGCTGACGGCCACGTTGCGAGCGGCCTCGGCCACGGCAATGGCCCCGCCCTTAAAGGGATCGAGATAGACGTAGCGGCTGTTGCAGTCCGTGGCCAGGGCCAGCCCTTTCTTCGTGTCCATGAGGCGCAGGATGGCCGCGTCCGCGCCGGGCCGCATGACCGTGTTCAGGCCCACCATGTAATCATAGACTTCATAGACCCAGCGCTTGGAGCAGATGTTGGGGGAGGCCATGAGCTTCTTCAGCAGACCTCCCCAGTCTCCATAAGCTCTGAGCGCGTCATGGGCAACCGCTTTCTGGGCCTCGAAATAGGCGGGTTCGCGCCACTCGCGGATGTACACCGGCGCTTCGTCCGTCAAGAGCCCGGCGGGCACGGAGGCGATGACTTCCGCGCCGCGCCTGATGGTGAAATTGCCGTCGTCCGTCACTTCGCCGATGGCCGCCGCGCTCAAATCCCACTTGTCGAAAATTTTCTCGATTTCCGCCACCTTGGCCGGGTCCACCACCAGAAGCATCCGCTCCTGGGATTCGGAGAGCATGATCTCCCAGGGGGCCAGGCCCTCCTCCCGCAGGGGGACTTTGTCCACGTCGATATAAAGGCCGTTCCCGGCCCGCCCGGCCATTTCCGAGGCCGAGGAGGTGAGGCCGGCCGCGCCCAGGTCCTGAAGGCCGATGACCAGGTCCTTGGCCAGGATTTCCAGGGTGGCTTCCAGGAGCAGCTTTTCCATGAAGGGATCGCCCACCTGCACGTTGGGGCGCTTGTCCGCGTCCTGATCGCTCAATTCCTCGGAGGCGAAGCTGGCGCCCTTGATGCCGTCGCGGCCCGTCCGGGCCCCCACCACCATGACGATGTTGCCCACGCCCGTGGCCGAGCCCTTGAAAATTTTGTCCGCGTCCACCAGCCCCACGCACATAGCGTTGACCAGAGGGTTCCCCTGATACGACGGGTGGAAGAAAATCTCGCCGCCCACGGTGGGAATGCCCATGCAGTTGCCGTAGCCGGCGATGCCGGCCACCACGCCGTTCAAAAGCTGTTTGGTGCGGGGATGGTCCAGCCCGCCGAAGCGCAGGCTGTTGAGGGAGGCCACGGGGCGCGCGCCCATAGCGAAAATGTCTCGGATAATGCCGCCCACGCCCGTGGCCGCGCCCTGATAGGGCTCCACCGCCGAGGGGTGATTGTGGCTTTCCATTTTAAAGGCCACGCCCAGGCCGTCCCCCACCGAGACCACGCCCGCGTTTTCGCCGGGCCCCTGAATGACCTGGGGGCCTTTGGTGGGGAATTTCTTCAACTGGGCCCGCGAATTTTTATAGCTGCAATGCTCCGACCACATGACCCCGAAGAGCGACAGCTCCTCGTAATTGGGCTCGCGCTTCATCAATTCGCAAATGGACTTATATTCGGCCTCGGTCAGACCATGCTCTTTCCATACATTCATTTCAAGCCTCCCTGACCGGTGACCGCCTCAAAAACCGATTCAAAAAAATAACGGCCGTCGTCGCCGCCCAAAATGGGTTCGGCCAGACGCTCCGGGTGGGGCATGAGGCCCAGGACATTGCCTTTCTCGTTGATGATGCCCGCGATATTGTCCAGGGAGCCGTTGGGGCAGTTTTTTTCGCTCACCGTGCCGTCTTGGTCGCAGTAGCGGAAAACGACGCGATTTTCATCCTGAAGTTTTTTCAAAGCCGCCGGAGGCGCGGTGAAACTGCCCTCGCCGTGGGCGATGGGTATGCGGATGACCGATTTCGACCCATAGCGGCGGGTGAAGTCGGTCTGATTATTTTCCACCTTGAGAAAGGCGTCCTTGCAGATATAGGAGAGGCCTTTATTGCGCAGGAGGGCGCCGGGCAAAAGACGCGCCTCGGTCAAAATCTGAAAGCCGTTGCAAATGCCGATGACGCGGGAGCCGCGAGCGGCCAGGCGCACGACCTCGTTCATCACCGGGCTGTAGCGGGCGATGGCCCCGCAGCGCAGATAATCGCCGAAGGAAAAGCCGCCGGGCAAAATGACGAAATCATAATCGCCGATGGAGGCCTCCTTGTGCCAGATCAGTTCCGCCGTTTCGCCCGTGACGGCCTTCCAGCCGCGAACGCAGTCCATGTCGCAGTTGGAACCGGGAAAGACGACGACCGCCGTTTTCATTCCGCTCATTGTACCGGCTCCACCGTGACGCTGAAAGTCTCCATGACCGGATTGGCCAAAAGCTTGTCGGCCCACTCCCCCGCCCTTTGGCGCACGGCCTCGATATCCGCGCCCTCGACCATTATCTCAATGGTCTTCCCCACGCGCACAGACTTGATGTCCCTGTCGCCGTAAGATTTCAGGGCCCGCTCCACCGCCGCGCCCTGGGGGTCCAAAACGCTTTTCTTGAGCATCACTTCCACTGTAACTTTGAACATTTCTTTATCCTTCAACCTTTAAGGCGTTTATACATTTCCTGATAAGCCTCTTCAACATTGCCCAGGTCCCGGCGGAAGCGGTCCTTGTCCAGCTTTTCGCGGGTGTCCGCGTCCCAGAAGCGGCAGGTGTCCGGCGAAATCTCATCGCCCAGAATTATCCGGCCCTCGGAAGTGCGCCCGAATTCCAGCTTGAAATCCACCAAAATGGTTTTTCTGGCGGCCAGGTATTTTTGCAGAATAATGTTTATGGTGAGGCCCATTTCTTCCAGAAGGTCCATTTCGGCGGAAGTCGCGGCCCCCAGAACCGCCACGTGGTAACGGTTGATGAGCGGATCGCCCAGGGCGTCGTCCTTGTAGTAAAATTCCACCACCGGGCGGCCCAGGTCGCGGCCCTCCTCCCAGCCCAGACGCTGGGCCAGGCTCCCCGCCGCGATGTTGCGCACCACCACCTCGATGGGCACGATTTCCAGCTTTTTCACCAGCATGGTGCGCTCATCCACTTTTTTGATGTAGTGGGTGGCCACGCCTTCCTTTTCCAGAAGCTCGAAGAACAGGGCGGTGATGGCGTTGTTCAAGAGGCCTTTGGAATGTATCGTGCCTTTTTTCTCGCCGTTGAAGGCCGTGGCGTCGTCTTTATAATAGACCAAAACCTCGTCGGGCTTTTCGGTGGCGAAGATTTGTTTGGCCTTGCCCTCGTACAGCATCGTGCCTTTTTCCATAACTATACACCTTTCAGTGGGATATTTTATTTTGCAGGGCCTCATTTTTCGCGGCAACGGCCTCGGCCTGCCGGGTCCTGAACTCTTCTAGTTTGGCGGCCAGGCTTTCGTCGCTCAAAGCCAAAATGGAAGCCGCGAAGAGGGCCGCGTTTTTCGCGCCGTCCACGGCCATAGTGGCCACAGGTATGCCCGGCGGCATCTGGACGATGCTCAAAAGAGCCTCCACGCCTTTGAAGGCGCCGCCGGAAATGGGCACGCCGATAACCGGGAGCGTGGTGAAGGAAGCCACGACCCCCGGCAAGTGGGCGGCCGCCCCGGCCCCGGCGATGACGGCTTTAAGGCCGCGCGAGGCTGCCGCGCTCGCGAACTGGCGCACGGTTTCGGGATTGCGGTGGGCCGAGGCCACCAGGACTTCCGATTCCAGGCCGAATTCCAGAAGCTGCTTATAGGCCGCCTCCATAACGGGCCAATCCGAATCGCTCCCCATGATTATGCCGATTTTCTTCATGTAAAAACACCCCAAACATTAATAGCCAGGCAGTATTTGTGCCTGGCTATTGAAATATGGAAGGCCAGTGATCAGAAACCCAGATTCATGCCGCTCAAATCTTCCACAGCCAGAATGCGATCAATATCCAGAAGGATTTTAACGGACTTGCCGACTTTGGCCATGCCCAGAATATATTCCGTGTTCAGTTGGGAACCGAAGGTGGGGGCCGGTTCGATTTCATCGCCTTTGATGTTGATGACCTCGGACACGAAATCCACCACAATGCCGATATGCACGAAGGCGCTGGCCCCGCTCTGGACGTCCACCACGATGATGCTGGTGCGTTCGGTGTAGTCGATTTCTTCCATGCCGAATTTAAGGCGCAGATCAACCACGGGAATGACTTTGCCGCGCAGGTTGATGACTCCCTTGACGAATCCCGGAGTTTGAGGCACGGTGCGAATGGGCATCATGCCGATTATTTCGCGTACCTTCAATATGCCGATGCCGTATTCCTCATTGGCCAGGGAAAAAGTCAGGAATTTGCCTTCCTGAACCAGAGCCCGCCCTTTCAGAATAGTTTGACCGGTTGCCTGGTTGTCGCTGCCCATTTATGTCCCCCATTAATACAGAGTGATAAACGCCTGAAAACTTGTTAAACGTAACACATCTTGCATTTTTGGGCAAGCTAAAAAAAAGCCGGCGCGTGGAAACGCGCCGGCCTTGCCCGGTTAAAAGTCCAAATCGTCGTCCATTGGCAGAGCCTCGTTCCTGGCCTCGGCGGAGGAGGAGGGCAAAGACTTGACCTTGCCGTTTTCTTTGGATTTTTTGGGAGGCGCGGCGGCCTTGGGTTTGGAAGCTCCGCCGCTTCCGCCATAGACCAGGGCGTTCATGGAATCAACGGCCTCCAGGAGCGATTCGGCCTGGGATGAAAGCTCCCCGGCCGCGCTGGCCGATTCTTCCGCCGAGGCGGCGTTGGACTGGGTGACCTTGTCCATTTCCGTCATGGCCGAGGTGATCTGGCCAATGCCCTGGCTCTGCTCCTTGGAGGCTTCGGTAACTTCGCTGATGAGCTCGGCCACCTTGGAGGCGTGGGTGTGCACGGTCTTGAAATTTTCAGCCGTCTGGTTGACCAGATCGGAACCTGAACTGATGTTGGAAATGGTCTGGGCGATGAGATCGGAAGTGCTCCTGGCCGCGTCCGCCGAGCGTATGGCCAGATTGCGCACTTCGTCGGCCACCACCGCGAAGCCGGCCCCGGCCTCCCCGGCGCGGGCCGCCTCCACCGCCGCGTTCAGGGCCAAAAGATTGGTCTGGAAAGCGATTTCGTCGATGGTTTTGATGATCTTGCCGATTTCGTTGCCGGAGACGCTGATCTCGTCCATAGCCTTGATGACGTGGGTCATGGAATCGTCGGCGTGGCCCACGGCCTGGATGGCCGCCGTCATCAGGGAATTGGCTTCCACGGCGTTGTCGGCGTTGCGCTTGGTCATGGAGGAGAGCTCTTCCAGAGCCGCGCTGGTTTCTTCCAGGGAGGCCGCGTTTTCAGTGGCGCCTTCGGCCAGGGTGTTGGAAGAGGAAGAAAGCTGGGTGCTCGCGTTGTCCACCTCGCGGGCGCCGCTGGCCAGGCCGTCGATAATCCTCGAAAGGTTGTTGACGATAGTTGCGATTATGCGCCAGGCCAGTATAATGGCGACCAAAATGCCCACGCCGCCGATGATCATGGAGATGATGATGGTGCGCCGGCCCGCCTCGACGGCGGCGGATATGGCCTCGTCCTGGCTGGCCCGGTTGGAGGCGACAAGGGAACCGGTCAATTCATTCAATGTTCCAAGAGCCGCCTCGCCCTCGCCGGCTATAATGCGGAGCGCGTTGGCGTTGGAATTGATGGCGCCCAGGCGGAGAATCTCCTCCATAGTCGCCCTGTTCTTTTCAATCCTTTCGACGATGGAGGCGGCCTTCGCGCCGTAGCCCATCGGCATGGAGGTTCCGCCCGAGGCGGTCTCGACCACGGCGTTGAAGCTTTTGCGGGCCGCGTCGGCGAAATTCTTGGAGGCCTCATCCGTATCGGACATGTTCAGCCTGGCCAGAAAGAAACGATAATCGGCGATGGAGACCCTGGTGTTGCGCATCCGGTCCCGCCAGTTGGTCAGCTGCATGGGGTAGTCGTTTCTGATGGAATCGCACATCTCGGCGATCTCGCGGCTCAAATCGGCCCAAAAGCCGGAGAGGGTCGCGGCCAGCGCGTCCGCCTGCCTGTTGGAATCCAGCATGGCCAGTTCAGCCGCCCTGGCGGTCACCTTAACATATTCGTCCCACAGGGCCTGTATTCTTTGGGGCCTCGTTTTAACTTCCTCGTCGGCGTCCGGGGGTATATTATTGCGGAAATCGTTCAGTTCAGCCGCCATTCTTGTTTCAGCGCCCTTGAGGTAGGTATCGAAAATCTCATTGCGCCTCTCGGGGGTGGAGGCGAGCAGTATGCGCAGGGAGCCCGCCGTGCGGGTGAGGGTTATGGCGTCCACCTCGGCGATGTTGACGGTTCGTTTCGCTTGCAGACCAAGGCTCTGGGTAGTGTTGTTGAGGCCGTTGATCCCGATGATGAAAACCACGGCTACGCCTATCGCGACAAGCACCAGCAAAGCGACTGTCCCGTAAATCTTACCCTTCATGGACATGACGGCACCTCTCATACAAAAGCGGGTTTAATCATCCCGCTTCCATAAAATTAATATATAAAACAGACAGCGAAAAAACTGCCGAAATCATTCTTTACCGCCAATATAGCCCAGATTCCGCCGGAAGTCAAATAAATCAAAGGGAAATTAGCAATTCTAATTATGGCAGATTATTTGCGATTCAGAGAAGGTCGAGCGCAGCTCGACCTTTTTACTTTGAGAATCGGCGTAAGCCCCGCCTTGCCTAATGTGCCGTCTTCATGTATTATGGCGATATATGTTAATGTTTGGGGCATGGGCGGGTCTGGGCTTGTTCCAGGCTTTCGCCCGAAATCATATTATGAAAACTGTCAATGTGAGATTGAAATACGGCGGCCAGGTTATGGCCTACGGCTGCGGAGACCTCGACCCCATCCTGGGGGACTGGGTGGTGGCTCAAAATGGCGACATGACCTATCTGGGGCAGGTGGTGACCGCCGCCGTCATTATGCCGGAGGCGGATTACGCCGCCCAGCCGGAGCCGCCCGCCGCCCCGGACCAGCGCCTCCGCAAAACCCAGGGCGCCCGCCCGGCCGCCCGCCGCCTTTTGCGCCTGGCCACGGACGGCGACATGGCGCGGCAGTTGGAAAACGAGGCGCGCGAAAAGGAAGCCTTCGAATACTGCCTCTCGCGGGTGGCCGTCCAGCGGCTGGAAATGAAGCTGGTGGCCGTGGAAATGGTTTTCGACGCCTCCAAAACCATCTTTTATTACACGGCCGACGAGCGGGTGGATTTTCGCCTGCTCGTCAAGGAACTGGTCAGCCGCTTCCGCACCCGCATAGAAATGCGGCAAATCGGGGTGCGCCATGAAGCCAGGATGCTGGGCGGCCTGGGCGGCTGCGGGCGCGGCTTCTGCTGCGCGGGTTTTCTGGCCAATTTCGCGCCCGTATCCGTAAAAATGGCCAAGGAACAAAATATTTCCCTCTCCCCGGCCAAGATTTCCGGGGTCTGCGGCCGCCTCATGTGCTGTCTGGCCTTCGAGCACTACGGCCCCGCCGGGCGCCCCCAAAAACACCAGGGCCCCTCCCAGGAAGACGTGCCGGTATCGGAAATGAACGAAGAAGAAATCGCCCGTCTGGCTTCCCTGTAACGGGCTTCGCATAAATAGATTTATTCAGGAGTTGTCTTATGAAAGTGTTGGTTTGCGGCGGCGCGGGTTATATAGGTTCTCACATGGTTCGCCGGCTCGTCCGGGCCGGGCACACGCCGGTCGTTTTCGACAACCTGTCCACCGGCCACGCCTGGGCCGCGCAAAAGGCTTTCAAGGGCGCCGCTGAAAAGGGCCTCGCCCCCGTCATGGTGGAAGGCGACGTCATGGATATGGAAGCCCTGGAAAATGTTTTTTCGCAGCATGAATTCGATGCGGTCATGCACTTTTCCGCCCGCAGCCTGGTCTCCGAATCAATGGAAAAGCCGGAACTGTATTATCGCGGCATTTTAGTGGGCAGCCTGAACCTTTTGGCCGTGACCAACGAGGCCAAGGTCAGAAATTTCATTTTTTCCTCCACCGCCTCGGTTTACGGCCGCCCCAAGGCCATGCCCATTCTGGAAACCTGCGAACCCAGCCCCATAAGCCCTTACGGCCACGCCACCAAAATGGTGGAAATGATTCTGGACGATTACGTGTCCAACGGCCTGAAAAGCGTCTCCCTGCGCTACTTCAACGCCGCCGGCGCCGATCAGGACGGGGACCTGGGCGAATACCACGAGCCGGAGACCCACCTGATCCCCAATGTCCTTAAGGCCATTTTGGGACTGACCCCGCCCCTTGCGATTTACGGCAACGATTATCCGACCCCGGACGGCACCTGCATCCGCGACTACGTCTACGTCAACGACGTGGCCGACGCCCACCTTCTGGCCCTGGAAAAACTGGCCGCCCAACAGGAGCCCGGCTACAGCGCCTACAACATCGGCAGCGGCCGGGGCTTTTCCGTTCTGGAAGTCATGGCCGCCGCCGAGCGGGTGACCGGCCAGTGGGTGCCCTACAACTTCACCCATCGCCGGGCGGGCGACCCGCCCGTGCTCGTGGCCTCCTCGGAACTGGCCCACAAGGAGCTGGGCTGGACGCCGCAAATGCCCATACTGGACGACATCATCAGAACGGCCTGGACTTCGCTGAACAACAACCCGAAGGGCTGAAGCCTTTAAGGCGGCCTCATGCTCTCCGTCAATCTTGAGCTCAAGGGCAAAACCGTGTTCCTGGCCGGGGCCGGGAAGGTTGGCCGCCGGAAACTTATGCGGCTCCTTAAAACAGGGGCCGCCGTCCGCGTTCTGGAACGGGCGCCCGACGCGTCTCTTTTGGAGCTGGCGGAAGAGGGCCGCCTTTCCCTTCACGCTGAATTCGGGCCGGAGCTTTTGGACGGGGTCTGTCTCGTCTTCATCGCGACCAACGACCGCGAATGCAATCGGGCCATAGCCCTGGCCGCGCGCGCGCGCGGGATTTGGGTCAATTCGGCGGAAAATCCCGCTGACGGCGATTTTCATCTGCCGAGCGAAATAGGGCGGGGAGCTTTCCGCCTGGCCGTTTCCACCGGCGGCGGGAGCCCGGCCCTGTCCGCCCACGCGGCCGAAAATTTGCGGAAGATCTTCGGGCCGGAATATGGCCGCCTGACCGCGCTTTTGGCGGAAATCCGGCCTGATGTTTTGGCCCGCGTGGCGGATGAAGGGGAAAGGCGGGCCATTTTCAAAAAATTGGCCGAATCCGATGAACTCCTGAATCTTTTGGCCGGGCCGCCTTCGCCGGATATTACGGCCCGCCTGGAAAAACTTTTGCCGCCGGGCCTCCTGACCGGGGACCGCCTGGAAGAATTGATCGGCGCCGCCTTGAAGGGCGTACAAAAAGATCATTAATCATTCCTTAAAGGACAGCATCATGTGTGGAAACGCCCATTAGCTAAGCTAGAGAGATATATATGGAATTTTTGGTTATTGGCGCAAGTCACCACCAGGCCTCGGTGGCTGTGCGCGAAAAGTTCGCCTCACTGGATTTAAGCGGAGCCCTGCGGCCCGGCGCCTCCCCTTGCGCCATCCGCGAATCCCTTGTCCTGTCCACCTGCAACCGCCTGGAAATTTTGGCCGTCTCCCCCCGGCCGGACGCGGCCCGTGAGGAAATCACAGGCGCCCTGGCCCGCCTTTCCGGTCTCCCCCTGGCGGAAATTTCGCCCCATCTCCACGAACACCGCAATCTGGACGCGGCCCGCTATCTGTTTCGCGTCTCTTCCGCCCTGGATTCCCTGGTTTTGGGCGAGGCCCAGATTCTGGGACAGGTGAAGGAGGCCTTCCGCCAGGCCCTGAAAGAGGGGCGGGCCGGGAATCTCATCAACAAATTGATGCACCGCTCTTTTAGGACCGCCAAAAGGGTTCGCAGCGAAACCCGCCTGGCCGCCGGGGCCGTATCCGTGGCCGGGGCGGCCGTCTCCCTGGCCAGGAATCTGGCCGGCGGCGATTTGAAGGACCGCGCGGCCCTGGTTTTGGGAGCCGGCCCTATGGCCGCCCTGGCCGCGGCCCACCTCCGCCGCCGCGAGGCCAGGGTAACCATAATGAATCGCGGCTTTAACAAAGCTCTTATACTGGCGGCCAAACAAAACGCCCAGGCCCGTCCCTGGCCGGAATTTTCGGAGGCCGCCGCCGAAGCCTCCCTAATCATTGCCGCCACGGGCGCCTCCGAGCCTGTCGTAACCGCTGAAAACCTTGCCCCGGCCCTTGGGGGGCGCGAACGGCCCCTCCACATAATTGACGTCGGCGTGCCGCGCAATGTGGCCCACGAGGTGAAGAAGCTGGAAAACGTCGTTTTGCGCAACATCGACGATTTGAACGAAGTGGTCTGGGAAAGCCGGGCGGCCCGGCAGGAGGCGGCGCATCAGGCCGAGCTGATTGTGGAAGAGGAGCTGGAAAAATTCGGGCAGTGGCTGAAAAGCCTGGCCCAGCAGCCGACCCTTTCCGCCCTCACCCGCAAAGCCGAGGCCATACGCCGCCTGGAGCTGGCCCGCACCTTGAGCCGCCATGATTTTGACGAGGAACAGCGGGCCGCCCTGGAGGTCATGACCGGCGCTTTGGTGCGGCGGCTCCTGCACGATCCCAGGACCTACATCAAAAAATCGGCCGAAGCGGCAGGTCCCCCCGACGCGCTGGAAGCCATTCGGGAAGCTTTCAATATTGACCTGGAGGACGCTGTTTGTGGATGAGCCGGAAAAAATAGTTGACGATGCGACTGCGGGGCCGCCAGAAAAAATAGTTGACGCTTCTATTTGGGCGCCGCCAGAAAAAATATTTGATGCGCCGGTTTTGCCGCCGCCGGGCGAAGCATTCAAGCCTTTCCCCGAGGCCTGGGCGGCCGGTCCCATTCCGGCCCGCCTGCGAGGAGAGGACATTTGCGAGCTGACCGCGCTTCTGACAGGCCTGGATGCGGCGGGGGCCGCCCGCCTGGTGGAATTCGGCTCCGTGTGGCTGGACGACCGCCCCGTGCTCGACCCGGCCCGCCCCCTGGCCGGGCACGCCTCTTTCCGCATCAATCCTCCGGCCTACGGGCCGATATATTTTTACGAAGCCTCGCCCGAACGGATACTTTATGAAGACGCGCATCTCTTGATTTACAACAAGGAATCCGGCCGCCCCTCCCAGGGAGTGCCCCACGACGCGCACAACAACGCGCTGGCGGCCCTGACCCGCCTTCTGGCCGCGCGCGGCGGCCCTTCGGACCTGTGGCTGCTCCACCGTTTGGACGCCGACACGTCGGGGCTTCTGCTTCTGGCCAAAAACAGGGAGGCGGCGGGCCTCATGGGCCGCGCCTTTCAGAAGGGCGAGGTGTTGAAGGAATATCTGTGCCTGGGGCTGGGGCGGGGACAGCCGAAAAAGCGTTTCAGCGTCAAAAATTTCATTGCCAAGGAGGGGCGGCGCTACGTGAACCGCTCCAAGGGTCCCGGCCTCGCCGCCCACACCGATTTTGAATTTCTGGAGAAAGAGAACGGCCCCGGCGGCTTTGAGGAAGCCCTCTTCAAGGCCATGCCGCGCACGGGCCGCACCCACCAAATACGCCTGCACCTTCTTCAGGCGGGCTGGCCCATTTCAGGCGACCGTTTTTACGGGCGTGCGGAAATTGAATCCGCCCGCCCGGCCCCGCGCCTGATGCTGGCCTCGAACCGCCTGGCCTTTGAGCACCCCATAAGCGGCGAAAGGGTTGACGTAAAAATTATATAGGGGAAATGCGGATTTTCGTTCCTTAATAGTTCAAAGCCGCGTCCACCCTCTTCAATATCTTCTCCGGCCCCAGTATATCCAGAATCTCGAACAGGCCGGGGCTGGCGGTTTGGCCGGTCAGGGCCACGCGGAGAGGCTGGGCCACGGCGCCCAGTTTCACGCCGCGCTCTTCGGCCAGCCGCCGCAGAAGTTCCTCGAAAGCTTCGGCGGTCATGGCCTGGCTCAGGGCCTCTTTCATATCCTTCAATAAATTCTTGTTTTCCGGAGTCAGGAACTTGGCGGCGGCTTTTTCGTCCAGCGGCGGAGTTTCCTGAAAATAAAATTCCGCCTTCCGGGCCAGTTCCTCCAGGGTCTTGCCGCGCTCGCGCACGGTGAGCATGATCTTGGCCATGACCCCGCCCTCCGGCCTCTCGTAACCTTTGTCCGAAAGGAAGGGCCAGACGAGATCGGCCAACTGGTCCGGGGCCGTCTCCTTGATGTAATGGCTGTTGAGCCAGGCCAGCTTTTCGGGATTGAAGACTCCGGCGGAGCGGCCCACATGGGCCAGATCGAAAACCTGGCGCATTTCCTCCAGGCTGAAAATTTCCTGATCGCCGTGGGACCAGCCCAGGCGGGCCAGATAGTTGACCAGGGCCTGGGGCAGATAGCCCATTTCCTTATAGGCCATGACCGAGGTGGCCCCATGACGCTTGGAGAGGCGGGTCTTGTCGGCCCCCAAAATCATGGGCACGTGGGCGAAGCGGGGGAGAGAGGCGCCCAGGGCCTTGTAGAGCAGAATCTGGCGCGGAGTGTTGTTGACGTGGTCGTCGCCCCTGATGATATGGGTGAGCCCCATAGTCACGTCGTCCACCACCACGGCCAGGTTGTAGGTGGGCATGCCGTCGCTTTTCAGGATGACGAGGTCGTCCAGTTCGCGGTTGTCGAAAACCACCGGGCCTTTGATCATGTCGTCCCAGCCGGTTTCGCCCTCCTCCGGCCCCTTGAAGCGCACCACCGCGCCGGGGGCGGGCCCCAGATTTTTATCGCGGCACAGGCCGTCGTACTTGGGCTTGCCGCCGGCGGCCAGGGCCTTTTGGCGGCGCTCCTCCAGCTCTTCCGGCCGGCAATGGCACCAGTAGGCCTTGCCCTCGGCTATCAGGCGGTCGATATGTTCGCGGTGCAGTTCCTGCCGCCGGCTCTGGAAAACCGGCTCGCCGTCCCAGTCGAGGTTCAGCCAGGTCATGGCCGAGAGGATGGCCCTGGTGTACTCGTCCGTGGAGCGTTGCGCGTCGGTGTCCTCAATGCGCAGGACGAAGCGGCCGCCCGTCTGGCGGGCCAGGAGCCAGTTGAAAAGCGCGGTGCGCGCTCCGCCGATATGAAGGTGGCCGGTGGGGCTGGGAGCGAATCGTGTGACTATTTGAGACATTATGAATTTTTCCTTCGTCTTATGGCTCGCAGCCCTGGCAAAAAATGTCGTTTTTGCCAGGGCGGAGCGTGAATTGGCGGTAAAACAAGTCGCGAGGCGAAGTCTCGCTTCGCTCGACCTTTCATTTAGAATCGAAAATAATCGGCCGCATGGAGCTTGCGGTTTTTTAAAATAGCATATTCACCGGGAACATGCTATCCTAAAAGCGGCAAAATTCACGGAAAAGGAGGCCAGGCATGTCCGACGACAAAAAACAAAAAATCGGGGAAAAGCCATTCGACCGTATGGCCTATCTGAAGGAAATCCGCGAAGGGCTTCTGGTGAAATTGGGCCTGCCCAAGGACACCAGGCCGGAACGGGTGGCCGACCTCATCAAACTGAAAAGCGCTTTGGACAAAATAAAAAAGTAGGCAAGACATGAGCGAGAAATATAAACCGGCCACCCTGGCCCTCCACGCCGGCTACGATCCCGGTCAAAATCTGGGTTCGCGGGCCGTGCCCATCTACGCCACCACCAGCTATGTTTTCGAAAGCGCCCAGGACGGCGCCGATCTGTACGCCCTGAAAAAGCCGGGCTTCATGTACAGTCGCCTGGGGAGCCCCACGGTCAACGTCTTGGAAGAGCGTCTGGCCGCCTGTCACGGCGCCTCTGGGGCGGTGGCCTTCGCCAGCGGCTCGGCGGCCAACGCCTTTTTGTTCATGGCCCTGGCCTCGCCGGGCAAAAACATCGTCTCCAGCCCCCACCTTTACGGCGGCACCGCCACCCTTTTGGAACACACCCTGAAACGCTTCGGGATCGGGGCCAGATTCGTGGATTTGAACGACGAGGCGGCTCTTAAAGCGGCCATAGACGACGACACGGCGGCCGTTTTCGGCGAAGGCGCGGCCAACCCCAGCGGCTTTATCGTGGATTTGGAAAAGGCGGCGGGCGTGGCCCACTCCTTCGGTCTCCCCCTGGTCATCGACAATTCCGCCGCGCCGCCGCCGCTGTTGAACCCCTTCGATTTCGGGGCCGATCTCGTGACCTATTCCCTGACCAAGCTCATCGGCGGCCACGGCGTACATTTGGGCGGCATCGTCGTCGAAGGGGGAAAGTTCGACTGGGGCTCGCCGCGTTTCGCCCATTACATGAACGCGCCCGATCCCGCCTACGGCGGGCTGAATTTTTGGGAAATTTACGGGGAGCCCCATTACCGGGAAGGCCGGGGCACGGCTGTCTGCGCCCGCCTGCGCCTGGACATGCTGCGGAATTTCGGGGCGGCCCTGTCGCCTTTCGGGGCGCACGAATTTCTGCTGGGGCTGGAGACCCTGGCCCTGCGCGCTCCGCGTCAGGCGGAAAACGCCCGTTTGCTGGCCGAACATTTGGCGCGTCACCCAAAAGCGGCCTGGGTGGCCTATTCCGGCCTGCCTGAAAGCCCCTATTACGGGCTGGCCCGGAAATATTTCCCGAACGGCCCCGGCGCGGTGTTCGGCTTCGGCCTCAAGGGCGGCTTTGAGGCCGCCGTCCGTTTCATCGACAGGGTGCGGCTGTTCTCGCATCTGGCCAACATCCTGGACGCCAGGAGCCTGGTTATTCACGCCGCCTCCACCACGCACCAGCAGTTGAGCCCGGAAGAACGCGCCCAGGCTGGGGTGCCGGACGACCTGATACGGCTTTCAGCCGGTCTTGAGGATATACGCGATTTGATAGAGGCCATTGACGAGGCTCTGCGGTAACTATTCCCCCACTCCTCTCCGCTCGTGCGGCGGGTAAAACTTTTTGGGTTTCTCGCCCTTACGCGACCCTTTTAGTCGCCGCTTCGCGGCTCCGGGGGTCGCCGGGCGAGAAGCGCCAAAAGTATTCCCCTTGCCCTCGCTTTTTGGCCGGCGTGCGACAGAGCGAGTACGAGGGGAATACTTTTTGAAAATAGATGCGCGGGCGTGGTGGAGCCGAAGGCGACTTTAGCCCGCGCAGCTTGTTTCAAAAAGTTTTCCCCGAAGTATGAGTGGAATATAGGCCGAATACTTACAGAATACCATTAATCAGCCTTTGCTTACATTACAGTTTCGGCGGAACCATATTCATGGGCGGCACGAATTTTACGCCCAAAATCCTGGGCGGGCGGGGAGCATTGGGGGCCGCGTACTGGCGCGTCCAGCGCCAGATGATCCTGTCCGCGTAATATTGCCAGGGGGCCGGGGTCAGGCCGAAAACGCGGCTGAATTTTTCCGTGGAAAGGCGGGAGTTTTTGGGCCGGTGGGCCTTTCTCCCGCTTTCCTCGGAGTTGCGCGGCCTTATGTTCTCCGGCGAAGCCGAAAGCTGCCAGCCCAGTTCCCTGGCCTTCCTCACCACATAGACGGCGTATCCATGCCAGTTGACGAAGCCCGAGCTCACCAGATTGTACAGGCCGGACAAGTCTTCCCCGCTCCTCATGGCCTGATGGAGGGCCAGGGCCGCGGCGGATGACAAAAGCTCCACGCTGGTGGGGCTGCCGAACTGATCGGCCACCACGGCGAAGTTCTCCTCCCGGTCCGCCAGTTCCAGAATGCTGCGGGGAAAATTGCGGCCATGATGGCCGAAGACCCAACTGGTGCGAAAGATCAGATGGCGGCAGCCGGCGGACCTTATGGCCTCGTCGCCGGCCAGCTTGCTCCGGCCGTAGACGTTGAGGGGCGCGGGCGCGTCTTCTTCGGTGTAGACCCCGTCCTTTTGGCCGTCAAAAACGTAATCCGTGGAATAGTGAACCAGCCAGGCGTCCAGTTCTTTGGCCAGTTCGGCCAACAGAGCCGGGGCTTTGGCGTTGACGAGGTCGGCCAGCTCCGGCTCGTCCTCCGCCTGATCCACCCCGGTGTGGGCGGCGGCGTTGACTATCGCGCGGGGCTTGATGGAAAGAATCAGTTTGCGCAGGTCGTGGAGGCGCGAGAGATCGGCTTCCTTCCGTCCGAAATGAATGACCTGGCCCAGGGCGGAAAGGCCTTTGTTGTGAAAAATTTTTAATGCTCGAAATATTTCATATATTCCTCCGCTTAAAAATTTTCCACGCCTCGCCAGCGAACAAAAATCCTCATTAATCAACATTTACTTTGGAAACTATCCGATTACGGCCTCGGTGAAGGCCTCCGGGTCGAAATCGCGCAAATCGTCGAAAGATTCTCCCAGACCGATATGGGTTATGGGGATTTTCATTTCATTGGCGATGGATATTATGACGCCGCCCTTGGCCGTGCCGTCCAGCTTGGTGATGATGATGGAATCGACGCCCACGGCCTCGTGAAAGGTTTGGGCCTGCTTCAAGGCGTTCTGCCCGGTGTTGCCGTCCAGCACCAGGATGGTGTGGTGGGGGGCGCCGGGCATGGCCTTGTCGGCCACGCGCTTTATTTTTTTCAGCTCGTCCATGAGGTTCGTTTTGGTGTGGAGGCGGCCGGCGGTGTCGATGATCACCACGTCCGCGCCGCGCGCCCTGGCCGCGGAGAGGGCGTCGAAGACCACGGCCGAAGGATCGGCCCCGGTGGGCTGGGAGACTATGTCCGCCCCGATGCGCCCGGCCCACACCGTGAGCTGTTCCACGGCGGCGGAGCGAAAGGTGTCGCCGGCGGCCAGGAGCACTTTTCGGCCCTCGTCCCGCCAGCGTTTGGCCAGCTTGGCGATGGTGGTGGTCTTGCCCACGCCGTTTATGCCCACGACCATATAGACCAGGGGTTCGGCCTGGGGAAGCGCGGGTTTCGGCAGATCGAGCATTTCCCCCATCCGCCGCCGCAAAGCCTCCTTCAAGGCCTCCGGAGACTTCAATTCCTTTTTGGCCACCTGGCCGCGAATTTTGAAGAGAAGGTCGTCCGTGGTTTTGGCCCCCAGATCGGCGGTTATCAAAAGCTCTTCCAGTTCGTCCAGAAGATCGTCGTCGATTTCGCGCACGCTGGAAAGAAGATTTTCCAGGCGCCCGGAAATATGTTTGCGGGTGGCCGAAAGCTTTTCCTTGAAACGGGCGAAAAGGCCGCCCTTTTTTTCCGGTGTTTCCGGGGTTTCCGGTTTTTCCCGCTTTTCAGAAAATTCATCAGGCATCTTTGATCATTGCCTCCGCTTCCGCCAGATTCACGCTCACCAGTTTGGATACGCCGGGGCTTTCCATAGTGACGCCGTAAAGAGTGCGGCTTATTTGCATGGTGCGTTTGTTGTGGGTTACCATTATTATCTGCGAGGCCCGGCTCAAGTTTTGCAGCAAGCGGTTGAAACGGTCGATGTTGGCCTCGTCCAGGGGCGCGTCGGTTTCGTCCAGAAGGCAAAAGGGGCTGGGCTTGATGAGATAGAGGGCGAAAATCAGGGCCAGGGCGGTGAGGGCCTTTTCGCCGCCGGATAAAAGGCTCATCACCAGAACTTTTTTGCCCGGCGGGTGAACGTGAATTTCCACGCCGCTTTCCAGGGGGTCCCCCGCGTCGGTGAGGCTCAGCCAGCCCTCGCCGCCCTCGAAAAGAATGGGGAAAATTTCGCGGAATTTTTCGTCCACCGCCTGAAAAGTTTCCGCGAAAAGAATTTTGGAGGTGTGGTTGATTTTGGCGATGCTGTCTTTCAGATCGGAAATGGCGCGGGTCAGGTCGTCGTACTGGCTTTGGTAACGCTCGTACTCGCCGCGCAGTTCGGCCTCCCTGGAAATGGCGGCCAGGCTGACCTCGCCCAAAGAACCGATTTTGGCCCGGAGCGAATCGCGGCGGTTCGCGGCCCCGGCGGGGAGTTCCAGGGCGGCCCAGGACTTGGGATCGATTTTTTCCGGCGACGCTTCAGTCTCCGGCTCCGCCTCGGTAGCGGGCGACGCCTCGGTCTCCTCTTCGGTCTCCGGCTCCGCCTCCGCTTCTTCCTCTTCTTCGGCCATGACGATGTTCCAATCGCGCAGGAGCGATTCCTCGATTTTTTCAATGGCGAAGCCGGCGGATAAAATTTCTGTTTCCTGACCGTTGATGATGCCGTTCAAATCCTCGCGGCGGCGGCGCAATTCGCGCGTTTCATTTTCGCCCGCCGCCTGCCTGCGGCGCAGTTCCGCGAGGCTCTCGCGGGTTTCCGCCAGTTCCTTTTCGGCCCCTTCCAGGCGTTCTGGAAAGGCGGCCGCGCCGGCGGCCAGCTCGGTCAGACGCGCGGCGAGGCTTGCGATTTCCGAGGCCAGGGCTTCGCCTTCGGCCTCCCTGGCCGCCAGATTGTCTTCCACCTCGGACAGCCATTCGGAGACGCGGGCCAGATCGTGGCGGCCCCGCTCCAGCCGCTCGTTTTTGGCGGCGGCGGCCAGACGCGCTTCCTCCCCCGCGCTCCTGATTTCCTCCAGGTCCGCGGCCTGCCCGGCCACGCGCTCCGCCAGCTCTTCCGCGCGTCTGGCGGCCTCCGTTGCCGCGTCCCGCGCCTTTTGCCGCGCCGCGCGGCCCTCGGCCAGGGAGGCGGCGAGGGCGGCGGCCTCTTTTTCCGTTTTTTCGCTTTCAGCTTCCAAAGAACGCTGGCGGGCCAGGGCGCCCACAACTTCGGAAGAGGCCAGGGCCAGGGATTTATCCGTTTCCGCGAGACGCGCCGCAAGGGCTGCGGCGGCCCCCTCGCCGGCCCTGGCGGCCTCTTTGGCCGCGGCCAGATTTTCTTCCGCCTCATCTTTTTCGCGGACCAGCCGGGCCAATTCGCCCGCCGCCTTTTCCGCTTCGAGTTCCAAAGCCGCCACTTCCTTGAGGCGGGCCAGGAGCCCCGCGTCCTCCGCCTCGCCCTCCAGGGGCCGCCCCCCCGCCGCCAGACCGCAGCCTATATATTCGCCGCTTTTGGCGAGCACGGGCGCGGCGAGGCTGGCCGCCTCCAGAAGATTTTCCGCCAGGACGAAATCGCCCAGAAGCCCTTTGGCCACGCTCTCCGCGCCGCCCGGCAATTCATCCCGGCAGATGAAGCCGCAGCGGCCCAGCTTATGGCGCCGCATAAATTCCAGAGCCGCGAGGGCGGCGGCGCGGTCGCGCACCAGAATCCAGGACAGGCGCTCGCCCAGGACAATGGAGGCGGCTTCCTCATAGCCGTCGGGAATATCCAGAAATTCGGCCAGGGGACCGATGAGGCCCGGCAGTTCCGCGCGAGCCTGCAAAAGGGTTTTGACGCCCTGGGGGTACCAGGCGAAATTGTCCTTCAGATCGGAAAGGGTTTCCAGGCGGGCGCGGGCGGCGGCCTGGGCGGCCTCGCCGGCGGAAACTTTTTTAAGGCGCAGGGCCAGTTCGCGTTCCAGAAGACGCGCTTCCTCGGCCTTGAAAGCCAGTTCCTCCCGCGCGTTTTCCAGCTCCTCCAGCCGCGCCTTTTTCTGCCGCGCCAGGTATTCTTCCCGGCCGGAAGCCTCGTCCGCCGATTGCGAAGCTTCCTCCGCCTCGGCCGAAATGCTTTCCAGACGCTCCTTGTGGTGCGCCAGAAGGGATTCGGCCCCGGCCAGTTCTTCCGACAATTTGGCGGCTTCTTTTTCGCCGGCGGCTAAAATTTCCAGCGCGTTTTTCTGTTCGCGGCTCAAGTTGTCGAAGGCGGTTTTGGCGGCCCGCCACTCCTCCCGCAGGGCTTCGGTTTTCCGGCGGCTTTCCCCGGCCTCAGCTTCCAAATTCGCCGCTTCGTCGGAAAGGAGGCTCTCCTCTTCCAGCTTCTTCCGGCGTTCCCCGGCGATGCGGGCCAATTCGCCCAGGGCCTGCACCCGCCGGTCTTCGGCGGCGGCCTTGTTGGCGGCCGCATATTCGGCTTCCTTTTGCAGGGAATCCCGCGCGGCCACGAGCCGGTGCCAGTCCGCCGTTTTTTCCTCCACCGCCTTTTCGGCCTGGGCGATGAGGATTTGGAGATTTCGGGCTTCCAGATCGCGCTTGTCGGCCTCGGCCAAAAGGGAGACCAAAAGTTTTCTGTTTTCCTCGCGGCTTTCGTGGAGAGCCTTTCTCCGCCCTCGGGAGGCGATCAGGGCGCGGGCCGAAAGGGCCCAGTCGATTTCGCGCAATTCGTCGCGCAGGGCTTTATAGCGGGCGGCTTTGGCGGCGGCGCGGCTTATGGCGTCCAACTGCTTTTTGGTTTCGGCCTTTATCACAGCCACGTTCGCCAGATTCTGCTCCGCCGATTCTATTTTGCGCTCGGCCTCTTTTTTCTGCTGCTTGTAGCGGGTGATGCCGGCGGCTTCGTCGATGAGGCCGCGCCGCTCCTCCGGCCTCGCGTCCACCAGCCAGCCCACCCGGCCCTGCTCGATGATGCCGTAGGCCCTGGTGCCCACGCCCGCGTCCATGAAAAAATGCACCACGTCTTTCAGGCGCGAGGGAACCCTGTTGATGAGGTATTCGCTGTCGCCGCTGCGGTAGAGGCGGCGGGTGACCGAACTTTCGGCGGCGATGGGATGCCCGGCCGAAGGGTCCGCGTCGCGGGCCAGGGTCAGGGTGACCTCGGCCAGGGCGGAGGGCTGGCGGCCCTGGGAGCCGTTGAAGAGCACGTCGTCCATGTTGCGGCCCCTGAGCATTCGGGGGCTCTGTTCGCCCATCACCCAGCGGATGGCGTCTATGATGTTGCTTTTGCCGCAGCCGTTGGGCCCCACCACCGCGCTGATGCCCTGATTCAGGGGCACCGAAACGCGCTCGGGAAAGGATTTGAAACCCACTATTTCCAGCCGCTTGATGTACATATTGAACCGCTTGTTATAAGTATTCTATATAACTTTAATACGCCCCAGCTTATTAAAAACAGCGATTAATGAGAATTTTTGTTCGCTGGCGAGGCGGAAAAATTTTTTAAGCGCAGGAATACTTGGACGTATTTCGAGCATTAAAAAATTTTTCCAACAAAGCCAGCGGACAAAAAGGCCATTAATCAGTCCAAAGCGACGACGGTGACGCCGTCGCCGCCCGCGTTTTGGGGGGCGCGTTCAAATTCGCGCACCCTGGGGTGGGATTTCAAAAAGCCCCGCACCCCGTTGCGCAAACGGCCCGTGCCGTAGCCGTGGATGACGTGGAGCGTTTTCTGGCCGCTTCGCAGCGCGCGGTCGATTTCCTTTTCAATGGCTTCCGTGGCCTCTTCCACCGTCTGGCCCAAAAGATTTATGGAAAAGCCGAAACTTTCCGCCGGGGTCACGGTCACCGAAACCACGCGCTTGTGGGACGCGGACCGGGGAGAGGCGGCGGGCGCCTGCGGCGCGAAGAGATCGCCCTTGGAAACCTTGACGTTCAAGCCCCCCATGTCCACCCACACTTCCCGCCCGTCCGCGCTCACGGAGCGCACCACGGCCTCGCGGCCCAGTTTCCCCACCAGGACGGTCGCGCCCTCGCGCACTTCCCCCAGGGGCTTTTCGCCGGCGGGCGCTTCGGGCCTGGCCGAGCGCAAACGCTTGTCCAGCGCGGCCTTCTTTTCGCTGAAACGCACCTGCCCGGATGAATCGCGATTGATTATGGCCTTGCGCATCTCGCTTTTCAATTCCTCGAACTCGCGGCGGGCGGAGGCCAGGGCCTCGGTGATGTTCCTGTTTTGCGCCTGGGCGCGCCTGGCAAAATCTTCGGCCTCGCGTTTCCTCTCTTCGCGTAGAAGAGCCTCGGTCCGGGCCAGAGCCATTTCCCGCTCCGTCAGTTCCTCGCGCGCCTGTATGAGGCGGGAGCGTTCCTCGTCCAGTTTGGCCAGAAGCTCCATAGCCCGGCGCTGGCCGTCGTCCAGATAGCTTTCGGCCTTTTCCACCAAATCCTCGGCCAGCCCCAGACGGCGGGCCATGTTGAGGCCCCCGGAAAAACCCGGCGCACCGTAGGAAAGGCCGTAGAGCGGCTGGCCGGAATCGGAGGAGTTGACCGCGACGCTCGCCGCCTTCTCGTTCAAAGCGGCCCAGGTTTTGATCAATTGATAGTGGGTGGCGGCCATGACCAGGGCGCCGCTGGCGGAAAGTTTTTCCAAAACGGCCAGCCCCAGAGCCGCGCCCTCGGCGGGGTCGGTGCCCGAACCGATTTCATCCAGAAGCGCCAAAAAACCGGGCCGCGCCTCGCTTAAAATTTTCTGCAAAGAACGCACGTGGCCGGAAAAGGTGGAAAGGTCGGAGGCCAAGTCCTGCTCGTCGCCCATGACGGCCACGACTTCGTCGGGGAAATCCAGGCGGCTGCCCTCGGCCGCGGGGAGGTGCAAGCCGGTTTTGGCCAGGAGCACGTTGAGCCCCAAAGTCTTCATGGCCACGGTCTTGCCGCCGGTGTTGAGACCGGAAATGACGACGATGGGCTTTTGGGGCTCCATCACCAAATCCAGGGGGGTCATCTGGCGTTTTTCCAGAGCCAGCCGCCGCATGAGGAGGGGGTGGCGGGCCTGGCGCAGGTCAAAGCCTTCGCCGGGGACGTACTCCGGCCGCACGGCGTTCCAGGCGCGGGCCAGGCGGGCCTGGGCCATGATCACGTCCAGGCGGGTGAGAATGGCCCCGGAGCGCAAAAGTTCCGGAGCGGCCTGTTGCGAGGCCCCGGAGAGGCGGCGCAGGATGCGCTCTATCTCCGCCTTTTCCCGGCGCTTTAAAAGGGAAAGCTTGTTGTTGTCCTCCACCGCTTCCAAAGGCTCCAAAAAAGCGGTGGCCCCGGTTTTCGACCAGTCGTGCACCAGGCCGCGCTTTTGCCCGGCGGCGGAGGCCCGGACTGGCACCACGAAACGGTCGGAACGGGTGGTGATCAGCTCGTCCTGAACGATGTGGCGGAAATCGTCCGAACGCATGAGGCCGGTGAGGCGGGCGGTGAGGCCGTGACGGGTGGCGGCCTGTTCCAGCCGCAGGCGGGCCAGTTCCGGCGAGGCGGTGTCCAGAATTTCGCCGTCCGGCCCTATGGCCCTTTCAATGGCTTCGATGAGCTCGGGAAAAACGGCCAGTTCCGCCGCCATAGCCGCAAGGCCGGGCGCGGCCTCCGCGACAGACGCGAAAAAAGATTTGGCCCCTTTGGCGCAGCGGGCCTCGCAGGCCACGGCCGCCAGTTCCTCCACGTCCAGCATCGCGCCTTCCACTTTCAGGGGCTCTAAAATTACGGCCAGGTCCAGGTGCTCGCCCAGGTCCGGGCTCGCGCCCTCGCTCAAAATTTCGCGGCCTTCGCCGACGAGGGTCCAGGAGCGCAGAATTTCCTCCGGCGCCAGCGTGGGCAAAAGCGCCAAGGAAGCCATACGGCCCGCCTCCGAATGGGTCTCCTCCGAAAGGCGCTCCAAAGCCGCTTCATATTCAAGAATATGTAAGGTGTTCTGATCCATATTTTTTACGAGCCTGGCGCCTTGCGACACGCAATTTTCCGCAAAAGGCGACGGGAGAAGGCATTCACCGTCACCCCTCCGCCAACAATTTTCGCCCGGCCGCGAAATCCAGGGTTCCGGCGTAAAGGGCCTTGCCGGTAACGGCGCCCGCGACCCCGAACTCTTCCAAAGGCTTGAGCGCGGCCAGGTCTTCCAAAGTCGCGATCCCGCCGGAGGCGATGGCGGGGAGACCCGAGACCTCGGCCACGCGCCGGGTGTTTTCCAGGTTCGGCCCCTCACCCGTGCCGTCGCGCTCCACATCCGTATAGATGATGAGGGCGGCCCCCAGGTTTTTCAGGGAAGCGGCCAGCTCGAAAAGTTTGAAGCCGCCGGATTCCTTCCAGCCGCGCACCCGTATGTCCTCGCCCACCGCGTCCAGACCCACGGCTATGCGGCCAGGAAAAAGCGCGGCGGCGCCTTCCAGAAGAGCGGGCCGTTCGCACACGGCCGTGCCCATGATGAGGCGGTCCAGTCCCAGATCAAAACGCTCCTTCACGATATCCAAATCGCGTATGCCGCCGCCCAGCTGCATCTTGATGTTCACCCGCCCGCATATCGCGCGTATGGCCGCCCGGTTGGCCTGGGCGTCGCCCAGGGAAGCGTCCAAATCCACCAGGTGCAGCCACTCGGCCCCGGCTTCGGCCCAGCGTTCGGCCATAGCCGCCGGGTCATGGCCGTACACCGTCTTTTCCTCAAACCTCCCCTTATAGAGGCGCACGCACTGGCCGTCCTTCAAGTCAATCGCCGGAAATAAAATCATAGCATGCCTTTAGTCGATAAGACGCCGCCGGCGCGTGGAGCGAGAGCCTGGGCTAAGGCTTTTCCCGCCGCTTTGAAAATGGCCTCGGCCAGGTGATGGCTGTTCCGGCCGTGCCGCCCCATGATGTGGAGAGTCAGACCGGCCCTCTGGCACACGGCCCGCCAGAATTCTTCGAGCAAAACCATTTCGAAACGCCCGCAGACGGGCTGGGGCCACTGGACCTCAAAATGGAGGAAGGGGCGGCGGCCCGCGTCCAGGGCGACTTCGGCCAGGGCGTCGTCCATGGGAATCAGGGCCTGGCCAAAGCGGGCGTGGCCCGAATAATCGCCCAGAACTTCCGCCAGAGCTTCGCCCAGAACCAGTCCCACATCTTCCACCAGGTGATGGTCGTCCACATGCGTATCGCCTTCGGCTTTAATCGCGAGCCCCCAACCGGCATACGAGGCCAGGGCGGTGAGCAGATGATCGAAAAAACCCGCGGTCCGTATCTCCACAGGGCCTCCCGCAAGGTCCAGGGAAAGTTCTATGTCGGTCTCCCTGGTTTTTCTGGCGACTTGGGCGCGGCTTTTTCCGCTCATAACAAGGACCCCCTGTGCTCCTGGCTGTCCATAGGCAGGGCCACCAGACCCGTGCGGGCCATAGCTTTTATGGTGTAGGGCGCGAGACCCGTGATGACCATGTCCACCATCTGGGCCGAACCCACCACCTGGAGCGTCAAACTCTTTTCATCCAAATCCGCGATTTTGGCCCCGAAGGTGTTGGCCAGGCTCATCACCTCCAAACGCTCGGAGGGCTCCACCGTCACCGTCACCAGGGCCACCTCGCCGGTGACCGCCTCCGAATATTTTAAATCGCTCACCGAAATGCAGTCAATGAGCTTGCGCAACTGCCGCGTCACCTGGGTGAGGGCGCGTTCGTCGCCGGAAACCACCAGCGTAATGCGGGTCTTGTCCGGGTTTTCCGTGGGACCGGCGGCGATGGATTCCACGTTGTAGCCGCGCCGCGTGACCAGGCTGGCCACGTGGGAAAGAACGCCGGGGCGGTTGCGCACCAAAAGGGACATTATTTTTTTCATGGAACTCATATCACTCACCATAAAAGTCTGTCTGTCCGCCGCCGGCGGGGATCATGGGCAGGACGTTTTCGCCGGGGCTCACCATGCACTCCAAAAGGTAGGGGCCGGGAGCGTCCATCATTTCCTTAAGCGCGGACTGGACTTCCGCCGGGTCGCTCACGCGCCGGCCGGCAATGTCGTAGCCTTTGGCGATTTGCACGAAGTCGGGCATGAAGCCCCACAAGGTGGCGGAATAGCGCTTGTCGAAAAAGAATTCCTGCCACTGCCGCACCATGCCCAGGCAGTTGTTGTTGACTATGACCATTTTCACGGGCAGATTGTGCTCGCGGATGGTGGCCAGTTCCTGGATGTTCATCTGAAAGCCGCCGTCCCCGCAGATGAGGATGACCGGCAAATCGGGCCGCCCGAACTTCGCGCCCAGGGCCGCGGGCAAACCGTAACCCATAGTTCCCAAACCGCCGGAGGAGAGGAAGCGGCGCGGCTTCCGCGAAGTTATAAGCTGGGCCGCCCACATCTGGTGCTGGCCCACGTCGGTGACGATGATGGCGTCCTCTTCCGGCGTTTTTCCTTTGGCTATGGCGTCAATGGCTTTTATGAGGCTCTGGGGCTTGATCTCCGTGCCGCTCTCTGGAACTGGAAGGGGATTGGCGCGGCGGAATTCCTCCACCTGCCTCAGCCATTCCGGCCTTTTGACGGGAGTTATCTTCGCCAAAACCGCGCTCAAAACATCCTTCAAATGACCCAGAACCGGGATGTGGGCGTCCACGCGCTTGCCTATCTCCGCCGCGTCGATATCCACGTGCACCACGCGGGCCGTGGGCGCGAAACGCCGCACGTTGCCGGCCACCCGGTCGTCGAAACGCGCCCCCAGGCACAAAATGAGATCGGATTCGTAAATGGCCAGATTGGCGTACTTGGCCCCGTGCATTCCGGGCAGGCCCAAGGAAAGGGGATTATCTTCCGGGAAGGCGCCCTTGCCCATGAGGGTGGAAACGGAGGGGATGTCGGATTCCGTCAAAAAGCGGAAAAGTTCCTTCTCGGCCCCGGACGCGACCGCGCCGCCCCCCAGAAATGCCACGGGCCTTTTCGCGTGGCTTATGGCCTCCAGCATGGCCTCTATCTGTTCCGGGCTCACCTCCGGCGCGGGGTTGTAGCCGGGAATCTCCACCGGGCTTGGCGCCGGCGGCGCGGCGGAAGAGACCTGCACGTCCTTGGGCACATCCACCAGAACCGGGCCGGGGCGGCCGCTTCCGGCCAGATAAAAGGCCTCGGCCAAAACCTGGGCGAGGTCGGCGACCTCTTTCACCAGGTAATTGTATTTGGTTATGGGAATGGTGATGCCGTAGATGTCGGCCTCCTGGAAGGTGTCGTTGCCGATGGCCGTGGTGGGCACCTGGCCGGTAATGGCCAAGATGGGCACGCTGTCCATATTGGCGGTGGCGATGCCGGTCACGATATTGGTGGCGCCCGGCCCGCTGGTGGCGAAAACCACCCCCACCCGGCCCGTGGCCCTGGCGTAGCCGTCGGCCGCGTGGGCCGCGCCCTGTTCGTGGCGGGTCAGAACATGTTTGAATTTGGCGTCGTAAATGGCGTCGTAAAGTGGAATGACCTGGCCGCCGGGATAGCCGAAGGCCACTTCCACCCCGGCCTTTTCCAGGGCGGCGACGATTATCCGCGAGCCCGTGAGGCTTTTTTCATCTTTCATAAATAGAAATCCTTACATACGTATTTTAAATTACAATTCCCGGCGAAATTCCAGGGACTGCCGCAAAGTGGCCCCATCCACATATTCCAGATCAACGCCGATGGGAATGCCCCGGGCCAGGCGGGTGACGACGAGGCCGCGCTCCTTCAGCCGCTCGGCCAGATAGGCGGAAGTGGTTTCGCCTTCGGGCGAGGAGCCGGTGGCCAGGACCACTTCCCGGATTTTCGTGTCGCCCGCCCGGCCGCTTTCGTCAATGCGGGCGAGGAGCTCGGCGATTTTGAGGTCGTCCGGCCCGATGCCGCTCAGGGGCGTGAGAGCGCCCCCCAAAACGTGATACAGGCCCCGAAAGAGCCCGGAAGCGTCCAGGGCCATCAAGTCGCCGGGGGTTTCCACCACGCAGATTACGGAATGATCGCGGCGCGGGTCGGAGCAGCGCGGACAGGGATCTTCATCCGTGAAATTATGGCACAGGGAGCAGAATTTTATTTTTTCCTTGACCATCGTGAGAGCTTCGGCCAGGCCCCGCGCCTCTTCTTCGGGTTTTTGCAAAAAATAAAGCGCGAGGCGCGTGGCCGATTTGCGGCCCAGGCCCGGCAGGCGGGCCAGCCGCTCGATGAGATCTTCCAAATGGGGCGGATTGGCGTTTTTCATACGCGAAAACTTTCAGCAAAAACAGGGGAGGTTGCCCTCCCCTGTTCGGTTATAAGCGCCGACGGCGCCGAAACTGGAAACCCTTTCCGGGTATGCATCAATATACAGCATCACAGCGCAAAAATCAAGCATGGGCAAATATTCAGCCCTGGGCCTACGCTTAAAAAGATATTAAGCCAAATAACACGTCATCCCGGCGAAAGCCGGGATGACGGAAAAGAAGGGGCGGAATTGCCATAAAAGATTATCATTACTTTCAAGCGATTGTCCTGTCAGAAAGGTCAAAAGTTCTTGCAAAACGAGGACTCTTGACATATCATAAGAAAATTCATGGAATAGAAGAAGTAAAAAAATCACTCC
>QMCE01769429.1_pt1 | contig 30441 bp, 16 predicted proteins | sample 1821851 | NCBI WGS metagenome assembly QMCE01 (sample SAMN09453174, study PRJNA476694) | Termite gut metagenome, whole genome shotgun sequencing project. | isolation source: worker | host: Odontotermes sp. | place: South Africa:Pretoria | collected 2016-01-28 | reverse complement strand
GACGGCCTGTATAGCCGGTGCCTGGTCAGCGGTGGCGGCCTGTTTTGCCCGTGCTGGGTCAGCGGTGGCGGCTTCCTTGTCGGTTTTGTTCATCATGATGAAGCGGGAGGCATTCCAGATTTTATTGGCAAAGTTACGGCTGGCTTCAACTTTTTCCATGTGAAAACGCATGTCATTGCCCGGGGAATTGCCGGTGATCAAGGCAAAGCGCAGCGCGTCGGCACCGTATTTATCAATGATTTCCAAAGGATCAATGCCGTTTCCCAGCGACTTGCTCATCTTCTTTCCTTGGGCATCCCTGATCAGTCCGTGGATCAGGACGGTATGGAACGGTTTTTCTCCCATATGTTCGTAACCGGAGAAAATCATCCGGATGACCCAGAAGAAAATAATGTCATAAGCGGTGACCAGGACATCGGTGGGATAAAAGTATTTCAGGTCTTCCGTCTGTTCCGGCCAGCCCAAGGTCGCGAAAGGCCAGAGGGCGGAGGAAAACCAGGTGTCCAGGGTGTCGGGATCCTGTTCCATGTGTTCGTGCCCGCAGGCGGGGCAGTGTTCGGCCGGCTCGGGACTGATCACGGTCTCGCCGCACTGGCGGCAGTAATAAGCCGGTATCCGGTGTCCCCACCAGAGCTGGCGGCTGATGCACCAGTCGCGGATGTTGTCGGTCCAGTTGTAGTAGAGCTTTTCCATCCGTTCCGGAACCAGGCGGACCGCTCCGGTCTTGACGGCATTGACGGCGGGTTTGATTAAGTCTTCCATCTTAACGAACCACTGCTGTTTGATCAGCGGTTCGATGGTCGTGTCGCAGCGGTCATGGATCCCGACGTTATGGACATAGTCTTCGGTTTTGACCAGCAGGCCCATGTCGGTAAATTCACGGACAATGGCTTTCCGCGCCTCTTCACGGGTCATGCCGGCAAAGCGGCCGCCGGCTTCGTTGATCGTGGCGTCATCGTTCATGATATTGATGACGGGCAGCTGATGGCGCCTCCCTACTTCAAAGTCATTGGGATCATGGGCGGGGGTGATTTTCACGACTCCCGTGCCGAATTCCATGTCAACATAGTCATCGGCGATAACCGGGATGGCACGGTTTACCAAGGGCAGCATGACTGTTCTTCCGACCAGGCCGCGGTAACGGTCGTCTTTGGGATTGACGGCAACGGCGGTATCGCCCAGCATCGTTTCCGGGCGGGTGGTGGCGAAGGTCAGGAAAGTGTCCTTGCTCAGGGAGCCGTCAGCTTCGATCAGGGGGTACTGCATGTGCCAGAGGTGGCCTTGCTGTTCTTCATGCTCGACTTCGGCATCGGAGATAGAGGTGTTGCAGACCGGGCACCAGTTGATCATCCGGCTGCCTTTATAGATATAGCCTTTCTGATACATCTTACAGAAGACTTCGTTGACGGCTTTATTGTTTCCTTCATCCATGGTAAAGCGTTCGCGCTCCCAGTCACAGGAAGAGCCGAGCTTCTTAAGCTGTTCGATGATGCGGCCGCCGTATTCCTCGCGCCATTCCCAGGCACGTTTGATAAAGCCTTCGCGGCCCAGCTCATAGCGGTCGATGCCTTCTTCTTTGAGTTTTTCCCGGATCCGTAATTCCGTGGCGATGCTGGCATGATCGGTCCCGGGCTGCCACAGGGCATTATAGCCTTGCATACGGCGGAAACGGATGAGGATGTCCTGAATGGTATTGTCCAGCGCGTGTCCCATGTGAAGCTGGCCGGTGATGTTGGGCGGCGGGATGACGATGGTGAAGGGTTTCCGGGAAGGATCGGGCTCGGCGTGGAAATACCGTTTTTCCACCCATTTCTGATATAATCTTTCTTCCATTTCTTTGGGGTCGTAGTTTTTGGCCAGTTCTTTGCTCATGGTGACTTCCTTTCTTATATATCTTTTCTTTTATTAGTGAAATACTGATGTGGCATTTCCCGCGCTGGACTGGCGGCACAAAGTGCTGTTTTTATTCCTGCGACTGCGGGCAAAAAAACCCCTCACCGATTACGGCAAAGGGCGTGTCAACGCGGTACCACCTTTGTTTACCGCCTGAGGCGGCATCTTATTCATCACTTTAAAAAGCGGCTTATGTCATCCCGCTATATTAGGGCACAGGAGGCACAGTTTAAAGTAACAGATCCGGTAACGTGGATGAGACGTGAGAACTTACTGCGGTTGCCTGCATGCAGGATCCGTTGGGCTCTCCGGTTCCGAAGCTACTTTCCGCATCTCCTTCTTAAGATGACCTTACAGCCAAGGGTCTTCCTCTCTGATAAGGGTGAATGCATACTCCTCTTCTTCATAACCTTTGTGGTTGCTCTTTCCTATTAATATAGTAGTCAATTAAAACTTTGTCAAGAATATTTGCTACTTGGCTACTTGAGTCTTGAACGTTATGGATCTTGATATCCCCGAAACTACATCGCCATCTGCAAAGCTGAGATGATCTCGGGATCATCTTCGATAACGGTAATGTTCAGCACGGCGGACAGGTCGATGTCCTCACCGGGCATATTCTTGCCGTTCTTCGACTCGACTATGCGCACGATCGGACGAAAAGGGATACCCGGATTCTGCTCTTTTACGATGGCCATGCTGCCGTCCGACAGGATCAGGGGATTGCCGTTGGGATATATGGCGATGCTCTGGAAAAAGTTAGCGGTCAGCTCGGCATCGAGTTTTTCCACGGCGTCAGCCATCAGGATGTCCGCCGCCTTGCTTGGCGTAAAGCTTTTGCGGTAACAGCGGTTCACAGTCAAGGCATCATAAACGTCTACGATCGAGGCGATCCTGATCAGGTAATTGAGCTCGCCGCCGCTGGCACCGTTTAAATAGCCGGAACCGTCCAGACGTTCGTGGTGGCTTAGGGCAATGCGCCTGGTTGCTTCGGTAAGAAGCGGATCCTTTTTCAGGATGTCATAGCCCAGCGCCGGGTGCTGCATAATATGGGCAAATTCATCATCGGTCAGACGTTCGCTTTTATAAAGGATGTTCTGATCCAAGGCAATCTTGCCGATGTCGTGAAGCAGCAGCCCTTGGGCCAGGTCACGCTGGGAAATCTCGCTCATGCCCACCCGGTTGGCCAAGATCAGCCCGTAAACCGCCGTGTTTACGCAGTGAAGCAGGGTTTCATCCTTGGAACTGCCGATGTCGTGAAGGCTGACAATAATATTGGGCTGGCTTACGATTTCATCGATCAGATGCGACACCAGCTCGGACAATCTGGTGCTTTCAAGACTGCCGCCCTGGCGGATATGGTGAAAGGTATCTGTTAAGGCTTCTTTACATTGTTTGCGGGTCTCTTCTGAGATTGCATCGGGGATTTCGATGCCTTCACTGACTTTGTCATCAACATAAACCGTGTCTATACCAAGTTCGCTGAGTTTGTTGACATAGCGGTTTAAGTTGGCAGTCCCTTTTTTGAGCAGCAAAACAGCTTCGTTATATATGGACTTACCAAGTTTCATATCCGGGGTTAGCATCATTAAGGGGATTCTTCTCATACGCTTCACCTTCTCGTCAGCTTCCAGAGCCTATTTTCAGGAGCTAATACTTATTTTGTCATACATCCATATTCTAACATAAATACTCTGACAAATAAATAAGAAAATGAAATATTAATTAAGATATTATCGTTTTTGCACAAATTTAAAAAGTAAAAATCATTATATCTTATAAACACTTACAACATGCCGCTACAAGCGGCATAAACCATCCGTGAGAAGAACGGCTTTAGACGTTCTTCCGTGTGTAATATAGTAATTCTTAGTCTCTGTACTTTAGAGACTTAGAATTTCTTTACACACTACTATCATTGTCAGTTAAGCGATCACGATTACGGCCGGAACGAAATGCTTCCGTAACCATTTGTCCTGACGGGCTGAGATTGTTTTATGTAAAAGCTTTGGCGAGTTCTTTCACAGATATTTCCAATAATACATATAATAAATTAAGATACGACATAAATATACAATTTGCAACAAAATAGTAAAGGAGAGAAAAATGCAAGATCGTTTTAATTTCAATAGGGACTCTTCCTATTCCTGCGGCTGCTCTGATAACAGGGCAACTTGCGACTGTCATGATGAATATGAGAAAGTTTCTTGCGGATGTTCAGGATCGATGGGGCCTCAGGGACCTCAGGGAGAGCCTGGATGCCAAGGTAATCCGGGACCGATGGGACCACAAGGGGAACCGGGACGCCCGGGTCCTTGCGGGCCGAAAGGCGAGCCGGGATGCCAGGGACCGATGGGACCGAAAGGTGAGCCGGGATGCCAGGGACCGATGGGACCGAAGGGCGAACCGGGATGCCAGGGGCCAAGGGGACCGAAAGGTGATAGAGGCCCTTCAGCAGCAACGGAACTTGCCTCATTGTTGTCCAGCACCTGCACCTATAAGACCATTGACCGTGACTGTGCGGTCACCTTTGACAATGATCCGACCTTAGTCGGCATGTCACTCAATGATTCCTGTTCGGCGGTCACCCTCGGATCGGCTGATTATTACCGGCTGTCATTTGGCATATCAGTGGAATCCTGCAGCGGCTCACCGTTGATCGAAGTCATCGTAAATGGAACTTCTTCTCAATTCTATGTTCCGGTAAATCCTTGCGGAGAAACGACAATAGATTTGGTACACCCATTTTCCGCCTATTCTACTATTCAGTTCGTAATCAGGAATGGCTGTGTCGATCTGAAGCACGTCGAAGGCTATAATGTTTATAGCGCTCATCTGGTAATCACAGGATATAATATCGGATGTGACTGCTGATAAACGGAAAATTATAAGCCAGACTGTCGATCCCGTAAAGCAATAATTGAATAATGATGGTATAAAGAACCTCCCGGCTGTTCAAATCATTTTATCAGCCGGGAGGTTGTATGCTTATGGCGCGGTTAAGGCGCTTTTGTGGCGCTTTTATGGCGTGGTTGTGCCGCTTTTTTCAGATGATTCCTTATTTAGGAATATGGCCGGCCGGAATACCGCCCCACGAAACCACTAAAACGTCAGGATCATTCGGATTAATGGACAGCTTGGCACTGTCGTTCTGACTGCCCAGAGACGTCACTGAGATGTTGTATCCCTGTACGGTCGTATTGCCGTCGGCATCGACTATGACTTTGATGGCCTTGCAGGTACTGTCATAAGACCAGCGTGACACGCCGGCCAGGATAAAGTAATACGTCCCTGGCTCGGTGATGCTCATCGTTGCGCTATAAAGCGGCGGCATCCCTGAGCGGCTGTCGCCGACCCAGGTACAAGGCGGAAAGGCGGTGGTGAGGTTAGCCTTCATCCAGGTCCCGTAACCGAGAGTGCTGTCTACTTTGGCGGCCTTGATGGAGATCGGGAAGGAAACCGAAGAGTAATTCCCGGCTGTGACCGTCAGCGTCAGTACCGTGGTCGTTACCGGCGTGCCGGCACCCCGGCTCAGATATACCGTGAAGGTATAGCTGCCGTTTGTACCGTCGGGATCGTTCTCCGTTCCGGCGATAGCGGCGGTGAATGTGCCGTCATTGACGGTGGCCGTTACCCCGTTCAGGTTCAGGCCGCCGATGATGGCTTCGACCGCCGTCTTGGCCTGGGCGATATTAGACGCGCTGGCCTGGGCCGCCGTATATGCGGTGCTTTCGAGAAGGGTTTTCGCGGCGGCGATGGCGGCATTATCCTGTCCCGGATTGGTGACATCGCCGACCTGGACCGTCATCACCGGGCCGGGCGCGTCCAGGACTTCGATTTTGATACTGCTGGCCACGTTCTGGGTGTACGGCGACGAGGCATTGTTGAAGTTGGAATTAGGAGCCGTCGTCGGATTGAACCGGTTCAGAACCCTGCCGTTAAATAGGTCAGTGGAGAAAAAATGGTTGTTGCTTGAGGCGTAAGTGGAGATAGTGCTGCCGTCAGCCGCTTCCACGGCGACATTACGGCGGTTGGCATTCCCGTTTCCGCGCACATTATCATTGATGTGATAGATCATGATACCGCCTTTACGGCCTGAGCCGACATATCTATTTAAGCCCGCATCGTATCCCACCTGGCCGCGGTTATCAATCAGGAAATACTGGGTCGGATCCACACTGCTCACTACTTTCAGGATGTTATAGCTGCCTGTGTCATAGCGGCTGATATTGCCCGTCCAGCCGCTGTCGGCACTGACTGTTATCGGGGTAATATAGCCCAGGTCAATTTTGGACCACGGGTCGAGTGCCACCGGCATGGTACCCGAGTTGTAACCGGTATTCGGAGCATAGCCATAACACCCGTTGGCCATCAGGCTGTAAGGGCCGACATCCCCGCTCCCGCTGCCTTGATAAAGATCCGGCAGATCAAGCATATGGCCAAATTCGTGACACATGATTCCATAACCGGACTCCACGGTGCTGCTGACCATTTCTCCGTTTGCCATATAATGGATCCATCCGGACAGGCCCGCAGCGGTACCGTCATAGTACCACTGATGCGCCCATACCTCGTTTGTAAGCGTGCCGCTGGCCGCCTCGCCGCCGGCGAAGATGGAACAGACCTTAACACCGTCAAAATTGAATGAGGGATTGTTGCTCTTGATTGCCTTAACTGCCAGCGTGATCATGCCGCGCGTTGCATTGAACCCGGCATCGTTCCAGCTCGGTATCGGATGGTTCCTACCCAGCTTGATCCGAATCACGCCCTGATACCCGGTATTGGTGACGGTTACACTGGTTCCGCTGGCAACCCAGCTGACGTCAGAACTCGGATGGCTTATTGTCTGCGAGCTGCTGGAAACAATGGAACTGGTATTGACAGGATTGATGATATTGACCCCGTTGGCCATATCCATGTAATACCGGGATACGCTGGCGCTGTTTACCGCTTCATTGAAATAAGTATTATACCAATACTGGTCACCTTTATAGATGGTGGCGTTATTGAACTCAAAGAGCAAAAGCAAGGTCTTCTGATCCGCCTGTACCGGTGCCTGGGCGGGCGGAGCCGTATCCGGGCCTTCCTCGCCCGGCGCTGCGTGATCGGGAACCATATTGCCCGGAACCGCGAATACTTCTCGTTTCGCCTGGGCTATTTCCGCGAACTGCTCCGAATAATCGTCGGCTTCTACCTTCTGTACTGCCGTCCTGGTTCTGGCTTCCGGCTGCTCCCCGGCATTGACCGGTCCCGGCAGGATGTCATCTCCTTCCACATAGGCATAGCGCCAGCTCTGGCTGTCCGGTTCATAGGCAACCAGATAGCCTTCCTCGTCTTCCGTCCAGTGAAAGAATTCGTCACCGTAATTCGTAACGGTGATGGCGGCGCCGTCCGGCTGCAGGACTTCGACCGGCGCCGGATTTGCCGGAGCCGCCTGGACTGCCGGTCCTGCCGCCGCAAACTGTGCCAGCAGCAAGCCCATGGTAAGGCATAATAAAAGTGTTTTTATTTTTTTCATTGTGTTGTCTCCTTTGTACTAATGATAATCAAATAAGTAATTAAGAGATTCTTTAATTGGAAATCTGAATAAATTTAAAGCTGTTGTCATTCATGAATGCTGCTTCCGGATAGGTGTTTTCCACGGCATCCTGCCCGTCCATAGCCGCACTTGTCCGGAATGTAAACTGGTCAGGCAGGGATAAGATATCGGCCCTGATGGCTACGATGCCAGAAGCGGTAACCGTTCCCCCGCTGACCGTGAGCACAGCACTGTTCCCGCTCAGACCGTCGCCGATGCCGGCCGAATTGGCCCCTCCTTCGGCGATGACCGTGCCGCCGTTGATGGTGATGCGGCCGGCTGATTCATTGTTCCTGCCGCCGATCCCCGCATAAGTACATCAGTGAACATATGAATCACTTAGCTATAAACGATTATATATGTTAAATACTACCAATTTATTTATTTCTATTCAATCTGTCATGTCTATTATACAGTTTTTTTGTCTAATCTACGGTTTTAAAATGTTTTGTTACAAAGCAATTTTACAAAACAATAAATGTTTATAATTAATTATTCTTGGAATCACAACGGAACCTTTATCTGAGCGATGGTCATTTGGGAACCAAAAAATGGAGAAGCGACGACCCGCTTCCCCATCCAATGCAAGGGATATTTCATTATCTTCTCATATATGTAATTCGTTCCTGACAACAAGAAACCGTATCGTTAAACTGGTTACTGATTGATCAGCTGTTTCAGCTCTTTCGACTGCTCTGACAGCTGTGTGCTCGTCTCCGAGCTCTGGCCTGCTACCATGGAATTCTCCATGCTGATGTTCGCAATCAGCCCGAGGCCCTGGTTTACTTGTTCGATCACTTCTGCCTGGCTGGAAAACTCCTCGTTCACTTGCGTCGTGGCATTACGGATATCAATCACGGTTTCCATGACCAGGTTCAATGACTTCGCTGTCTCTTCTGTCAAGCTCCCGCCATTGGTAATAGCCTCCAGCGTTTTCTCGATCAGCTGCTTGGTATTCTTCGCTGCGTCGGCACTTTGATTGGCCAGCTTGCCGATTTCGTCGGCTACCACGGCAAACCCTTTGCCCGATTCTCCGGCCCGGGCCGCTTCGATTGCCGCATTAAGGGAAAGCAGGTTGGTCTGGGACGCGATGCTTTCGATGGTGGCAATAATCAGGCTGATCTGCTGCGATATATCGTCAATCTCCTTCATGGCCTTAATCAGGTGATCCATCTTCATGTTGCTGTTGCGGATCTCGGAAGCTGCTTTATCCGTCTGCGCCGCGGCGGCCTGTAAGTGGGTCATATTCTTCTGTGTCTGCGTAGAAATCCCTTCCACAGTCGCGAGCAGCTCTTCTACAGACGCTGACTGCTCAGATGCCCCATTGGCGATCTTCAGGGCATTGTCCGCGGAATTGGATGACAATTCTACCAGCTGCTCGCTCAGATGACTGGCGCTCTTGATCAGTTCTTCCTGCTTCTTGGATATCTTTACCATCTTACTGATGTCCTGAACCACTTCAATGTGGCCGCTCACCTTATGATTCATGTCATACAGGTAATTGACATCTACCTGGAAATTGCCGCCACCCTGCTCAAAGAAGGTCTGTAAAACGCCTGCTTTCAGACAGGTGATGCCGCAGTTCTTCGTATTGCATATCTTGGCACCCCAGCTGCTGCATTGTTTCCCTACGCATTGGGCACGGGTGACATTCAGCATCTGTTCTACGGGTTTGTTGATAAACGTCCAGTTCATATCCTGATCGGTTACGGATATCGGGAACGGAATCGAGTCCAGCATACTTGTATACCAGTGTATCTCCTTTTGATGTGCCTGCTCTGATACCTGATTCTTGCCCCGTTCCTTCACATAAAGAAAAAGAACGATTGCCAACACAATGATGCTGAAGACTAATGCAATAGTTACTGCCATGATGACACTCCTTTCTAATGTATGATCCGACTTATATGCTGATCTGACTAATGTTAATATTATACCAAATATATCCAGTATACAAGTGTTTTTTGATCTGAATGCCTTGAATGCATCAGGCAAATAAAAACGGGAGCGGCGCAAACGGGTCAGTAAAGCCGGTCTTCTTCCAGGAAATAATCGATGGTCACGTTGAAATAGCGGGCCAGCACCTGTAATTTGTCTGTCTTAGGATTGCTCCTGCCGGTTTTCCAGTCTGATAAGGTTGACTGGTGGATTCCGGTATCCTTTGAAACCGCATAAGAATTAATACCATGTTCGTCTAACAGTGATTTGTACCTGTCGTAAGATACTATCATTTCCCTACCTCCTTAGTTTTTCAAAAATTTTTAAAAAATGCTTGAAATTAGTTGGGATTTTCCATATAATGGTATTAGCGGACTACAATTATAGGAAGGTTTGCATCTTTGGAAAATCCCAACCTACATTTTATTATAGTTCTGGATGGGGAAATTTTCAAGTACCTTTTTATAAAAAATTCCAAAAAATTACAAAAACTTTTAAGGAGGTACATAATGTACGAAATTTTTGCAGAACTTTTGAAGAAAAAAGGGGTAAGGGCGGCAGCCGTGTCGCAGGCTACCGGTATCCATCCGTCAACTTTTTCCGACTGGAAAAGCGGGAAAAGCCGGCCGAAGCAGGAAAAACTAGTAAAGATAGCCGCTTATTTTAACGTAACTGTTGATTATCTGCTGAACCGGGAAGAACACCGGATCGAAAAGAGCATGGTCGCCATTGACAGGGAGACCTATGATATTATCACTATGAAACCGATGCAGACGCTGATTTCCGCTTACCGGCAGGCGAAGGATAATAAGCGGCTGGATGACCATGTTGAGTTAATGCTGGCCTTTCACAGAAAAGACCTGGAGAGGAAATAAACGTAGCATGGGAAACCGATATGGACAGGATTGAAAGTACTGCAAGTGTTTGTCAGGATTCAGAGGGATATTGCGCAGCTGTCACCGCGCCGGCCGCACTTTCCCTCTGATTGCTTACTGATCATCCCGGTCCTGTTTCCTCTTCAGCAGCTGACCCATATCCAGCAGATCCGGTTCGGATCCTTTTTTATTTTTATACTTTTTTTCTGACTTTTCGCTGGTTCCCCTGCTGCTGTTCCGGCTTGCCTCCGCTTCAGCCCCCGCTGATTCTGCCACAGCGTACTTCACCGGTTCCCTGACTGACATAACGGATTCCCTCTCGGGCGGCTCAGCCGGCATAGGCATAGGCGTATTCCGTACCGCCGCATCCTCCGGATGGCGGCCGCGACGGCCGGTATGTGCCGCTATCCACGACCCGGCTCTTGTAAGCCCGGCGCTTCCCTGGCCCCAGATATCAAGGCCCAGTCTCCGGATCATGATGTCAAATATCAGTAAGGCTAACGCGGCAATCAGCAGCGGCACCGTCAGGCTGATCCGGGCGCTGACGTTTTCCAGCCTTTCCTGCCAGATATTATCGCTGAAGGTAAGCATGGCGGCACCGGTCTGACCGGCAAAGCCGGCCAGGGCGCCGTCGTTCTCACGGAAACGGTATTCTTCGGAATATTGTCTGGCAACGGCGGTGTTGGCATTTTTAACCGTGCTTCCGTCCTGCTGCTTGCGGATGTTGATCCCGTATATGCCGACCTCGTCAGTCGGGAGAACCGTCTCAAACTCGCCCGGAGCCACCGCTGTCAGCTCGATCTCCTGGCTTTGGCCGTCGGCATCGGTCATGACACCGGTCACGGCAGTGGCGGCATCGTATTCGTCAGTATAATAGCGGATCACGGTGCCGCTGTCTGCTTGTTCCACCATCACATAGTCCTCGCCCAGGTCGGTATCCGAGATCGTGTACTGGATAATGTTCTGCCACAGCAGCGGGTAGTTTTCCCAGCGGGCAAAATTCCCCGTCCATTCGTTGGTTCCGTCGCTGTTCCAAGCCACCGTCCGGCCCAGGCCATACTGCCATACGGACAGCAGCGGGTCAGTTTTGGGCGATTCCAGCAGGACATTGGCCGTCGTCTTCGCCGATGCCGCCACATAGCCGTGAAGCTCGGGGCTTCCTTCTTCAAATACCCCCTGCAGGATGATGCTGTTGCTGGTAATGACCGGAACGAAGGTTTCGTTTATCAGGTACGACTTGGCTGACAGATAGACTTCCTGGGCAAAGATACGCGGGATGTTGCTATTGATATCCGTATAATAATATCTGCCGCCGCAGGTCTCCGCGATCTCGTTCAGCAGCAACTGATCCGAGCCCGAGCCGGCCGCAACCGTCGATACGGTGATGCCGGCGGCATTGATCTCGGAATAGAGCTCGTCATATTGGCGGAAGGAATCCTGTCCGTCGGTCAGCAGGATGATGTGCTTTAACACGGCGTCCTGCTCATCAATCGCCAGGGCTGCCTGAGCCAGTGCCGGATAGATGCTGGTGCCGCCGCCATAGCCGATCGTTTCGACAGCGCTTTTGATGGCTTCGATATCATCGGCCTGGCGCGGTTCCACGATCCAGTTGTACTGGTCGTCAAAGGCCAGGACACCGACGATGTCGGTTCCCCGCAAGCTGCCGAGGGCTTCGACGGCGGCCCGCTTGGCCAGATCCAGGCCGGTTATTGAGGAATTTTCCTCTGACGGCGACGACATGCTCCCCGACTGGTCGATCACCATGATGACCGCCGTCTTGGGAATCTCCTTCTCGCCCTGGAGTTCCATCTGTACCGGCAGCACCTCTTCCAGCACTGTATTGTCATAATTCCCCAAAGCATAGCTGTTGCTGCCGCCGATGCAGATAAAGCCGCCGGCAAAATCTTTGATATAAGTAGCCAGGTTGTTGACAAAGCTCTGGCGCAGGTCGTCGTAATATACATCAAGGGTAATGACGCATTTATACTGATTCAGTTCCATGATGGTACCGGGAGCGCCGCTGGGGGGCATTATATCGTATTCCATCCCGATACTGTCAAGGATGGCGGCAAATTCAGCCCCTTTATCCGCTTCGCCTTCGATGACCAGGAGCCTGGGCTTGGCTTCTACCTGGGTAAAGGAAACATATTGGTTGTTTTCGGTGAGGCTGTCTCCCGGGGCCTCCACTACCGCCCGGTAGCTCTGGATATTGCCTTCTTTGCCTACATCCTGAAAAACAAACTGGTTCTCGCCGGTATTCAGGCTGACGGTTTTCTGGTCTTTGAGCTCACGGCCGGCATACAGGCTGATCAAGGCCTCGGTGCGGATATTGGAGGTCACGGTAACCGTGACGTTAAAAACATCGTCTACGTGGATGATATCCGGTGTCCTCAGACCGCTGACATACACTTCGGCCGCCTGCATGATGCCGTCTTCCAGCCTGATTATGCCAAGGTCGATATTATTCCTCACCAGCTCGGCGGCCACCAGCGACATGTCGCCCTCGTTCTGGGAACCGTCGGTAATCAGCACCAGCCTTTTGGCCGTGTCTTCATCGAACATCGAAAGCCCCACCAGAATAGCCTTTTCAATATTGGTGGCGGTCGCCTGAGGGGCCGTGGAAAGCTGACTGAAGCTGCGCTGGTCGGTCAGGACAGAATCAATCGTCGCCGTCTTACCGAAGGTAACGATCCCGAAGGAATTGCCTTTGGGCATACCGGCGACAGCATCCTTGAGGTATTCTTCGATGGCCTCACGGTTTGCGGCCATGCTGTCGGAAAGGTCAACCAAAAATATCGTGGCGGCCCGTTGGCTTACCAGGTTAAGTCTGATTCCCGCAAGAGCCAGGAGCAGGCAAAGGAAAATCACTCCCCGGATAATGAGATACTGCCTTTTTCGGCTGCTCCTCACCTGCCTGGCATAGACGAACCACTCGACGATTAGGAACAGGACCGCCGCCAGGATGAACCAGCTCCTGATCTCACGCCCGCCAGAAAGTCGGCCGGTAAATTGGGCGCCGCCCTCCATGGCGGAAACCGGGACTACCTGAGACTCTTCGGCGGCCGGAAAATTATCCAGGCTGACCGCTCCGGTCCCGCTGCCGAACAGCTCCGCGGTTAAGGCCATGATGAACAGCGGGAATTCCGCCTGCAAGGCCAGGTCGGTTTCATGGATGTCAAAACCGAGGACAGCGACCCGTCTACTGTCCTTGACCCCATAGTAGCCGATGCACTGGCTGTCATTGCCTGTCAGCAGGATCCGGCCCCATTCGGGGAGCGCATATACGGCAGCCGAATTGACACCGAAGGAAAAACCGCCTGCATAACCGGTGGCAGCATTTTCCGCCAGGGTCAGCATGACCTGGGTCTGCAGGCCTTCGCTTTGAAAGTACCCGCCGCTGTTTTCATTGTCAGTCTGATTAAAGATCAGCAGGGCACTGTCCTTAGGTACTTCGTCGAAGCTTTCCGGCAGCATCCCGTCAAAAATATAAAGATCGTACTCTTCCGTGGCGGAAAGCAGCACGCTTGTATCATCGGCCTTATAGAGATCAACGGTGTCATCAACGGTCAGGGCCTTTTCCAGGAACAGATTGCCTTGGGAAAAAAGCAGGACTTTGTGTTCCGACGCTTCCGTCATCGCCGTCCTGGCATTGTTATCCGCCGGCAGGTCATCCTTTTCCTGAATCTCCGCTTTCAGGATGACCGGCTGGTCCCCGTCGCCCGGCTGCGGCAGCTCCAGATCCTCAAAGTAGACAACCTCGCTGCCGCCGGCCGGCAGGGTTACCGAGACAATGTCCAGCAGGACATCGTCAGCATACAGGTTTACGTCACTGCTCACTTCCCGGTCGGCATAATTGCTCAGCTTGGCCAGCACCGTCAAGGACTCCTCGGCAGCATAGCTGATATAGTCAAGGGACAGGTTATCGCCTTCAGAATAAAGATCCACCACCGTAACAGCCTCTTCTCCGACACTCTGGACGAGCGGCGCGGTTTCAAAGGCGGTATCGGTAAACAGGACAATCCGGCAGCTTTCCATGTTCTGCGCCAGGGAAGCCGCCATGTCAGTGGCATTGTCCAGGTTTCCCGCGACATTGGCCGGCTCGATCCGGGAAATCGCCCGCTTCAGCTCGCTCTTGTCGCTTCCGTTGTAGATGATGTCCGTATCGGCACCGGAGAGCAGCAGGATCACCCGGCTGCCTTCATTAAGCCGGTCGGCAAAGTCGCCGGCCCGGACAAGCTGCTCATCCAGGCGGCTGCGGCCGCCCTCATAGTGATACTGCATGCTGGCACTGTTATCTAAGACCATGATGACATTGGCTGCCCCGCTGCCGCCGTTACGGAGCAGCGGCGCCATCAGCCCGATGATGATCAGGACAGCACAAAGGATCTGCAGGTACATCAGTATATTTTGTTTCAGTTTTTCCCAGGGAGTAGTGGCTTCCAGGTTCTGATAGATTTCTTTCCAGAGAAAAATGGATGAAAAGTCTTCCTCCTTGGCTTTCTGTTTCAAAAGATACAGCAATATGATAGCAGGAACACAGACCAGCAGCGCTAACGGCCACAAATTTCCGAATGTCATTTTGATACCCCATATCCGCTTTTGCGGATTTATCCCACGAAAAATTTCTTCATTCCTTCCAGCAGCACCTTTTCCAGCTCCTCATCGGAGCAGACAAACAGATAATGCAGCTGGTATTTCTTGCTGATCCGCTCCATGTGCTGGCGGAAAGCCTTAAGCTGACCGTTATAATTGCGGATCGCGGTATTGGACATGGTGACGCGGAGCCTCTCGCCGGTTTCCATGTCACGCAGGTCAACGGTCCCCTCAATCCGGATATCCGTTTCTTCCCTGGCCATAATGTGGATCAGAATAATGTCCTGCTTCTTATATTTGAGATAACGGACGCCCTCGCCGATGCCGGCCGGATCCAGAAAGTCGCTGATAATGACCGAGACGCCTTTGCCGCGGATGTCCCGGCTCCGGATCGCCTGGCTTAATGAAGTCTTGCCGGCAAATTCAAAGGTTTCCAGCTCCGTCAGGATTCTTTGCAAGGCTTTCCTTCCTGTGAGCCCCTTCCCTACGGTCAGGGAATCTTCCTTCACCGCGCTGACCGAGACGCGGTCGAGGTTGTTCAGGATGATATAGGACAGTGCTCCGGCGATCCGCAACGCCATCGTCGATTTGGGCTGTTCGCCGAAACACATAGACTTGCTGGTGTCGATAAAAATATGAAAGACGGCCTCCTTTTCTTCCATAAATTCCTTGATATACAGCCTGTCCATGCGCCCATAGGCATTCCAGTCGATCCGGCGGACATCGTCTCCGGGCATATATTCCCGAAAATCGGAAAACTCCACGGAACTGCCTTTGGCACTGGACTTACGGATTCCGCTCAGACCCTGGCTGAGGCGCATGTTCATGCTGAATCGTAAGGTATTCAGTTTTTTAAAGAACTGGCTGTCAAATATCCTGTCTTCATTCATATGCATCATTCCATCTCGCTATATCATTCCATCGCGCTATATCATTCCATCTTGCTGTTTAATAATTTCGCCGATCAGCATGTCTGGTGTCACGCCATCCGATATCGCTTCAAAATTACAGATCAGGCGGTGACGCAAAGCAGGATAGGCCACGCTGCGGATATCATCGAATGCCACATTGTAACGGCCTGACATAAATGCTCTGGCCTTCGCTGTCTTGAGCATCGCCTGAGCGGCCCTGGGGCTGGCTCCGTTGGCGACATACTTTCTGGTGACTTCCGGCGCTTCGCTGAGTTCCGGATGGGTGGCCACGACCAGTGACAGCATATAATCCATGACCGCATCGGCTACCGGCATGTCATTGAGTATCTGCCTGATCTGCATAATTTCCGGCCCGGTAAGAACAGCGTTCAGCTGCGGCCTGTGATTGGTCACCGTAATATCCATGATCACTTTCAGTTCCGACTGCGTGGGAAAGCCGACGTTGATTTTCAGCAGAAAGCGGTCAAGTTGCGCCTCCGGCAGGGGATAGGTTCCCTCGTTTTCAATCGGGTTCTGCGTCGCCAGTACCATAAAAGGCTGCGGCAGGACATAGGTTTCTTTGCCGACTGTGACTGTTTTTTCCTGCATCGCCTCCAGCAGTGCCGCCTGAGTCTTAGGGGTGGCACGGTTGATCTCGTCAGCCAGGACAATATGGGCAAAGATCGGACCTTGCTGGAAACGGAAGCGGTTGCCGCCCTCTTCCTTGACAATCAGATTGGTTCCGGTCACGTCGGCCGGCATCAGATCAGGCGTAAACTGAATCCGAGAAAAGGACAGGTCCAGCACACGCGACACGGCTTTAACCAGCTCCGTTTTGCCGAGGCCGGGGACGCCCTCCAGCAAGACATTGCCGTCTGACAGGATGGCCAGCAGAACCTGCCGGATCACGTCCTGCTGCCCGATGATGGCTTTGCCGATTTCGGCTTCGCAGGCTCTGATCTTTTCAATCATGCTGTTGATCTGGGTTTCCGTGACCGCCGCTGTGACCGGAGCCGCTGTGACCGGAACCTCGGTGACCGGGTTTCCGGTGACCGGTTCTTTGATGTTCGGAGTTTTGGTAAGATGACTCATAAGTACCTCCCTTTATTCTTGCCGATTAGTGTTATTGTTCATCCCTCGTTACTGTTAATATCATTAAATTTAATTGTGAGTAGCGGGGGCCCGGGAACCGGAGAGCTAAAAACGCCGCTTCCAGAGAGAAAACGGGCCATAACCTCGAGGTGTTTTGCGCTGTTCTTGCGCATAATCCCGAGTTGTGCAGGCGCCAAATCGCATGTTTTAGCGATTTGTGTGCATAAAGTAACTGTGGAGCAGTGGTTTGATGCACTTTGGCTAGGGTCTGAACAGTAACCATCAAACCACTGCTCCACAGTTACTTTTTCTTGGCTATTGACATGTCAACACCAAGATGCTAATATGTGAATAGAAAGAGGCGCTACCCATAGACGGTCACCTCGGTAAATAGTTACTAAAAAGCAGCTTATTATCCTTGGAGTGGACGGCTGCTTTTTTCATGATCAGACTTAGGGGAATGTGCCGCTTGCCTGGTATTGATTACAGTAACGATGATGTTGATGATCGCGACCGCGATACCGACAATGTCGACAAATTGTTCCTGACATGTTAGCATTTATACCTTTCGACTTATTTTCCATATGTAGGCCTCCTGATATACGGGAAGTTCTCAATATGTACTCATTCTGGCAAAAGGTAACCGCCTGTGCCTTAGGGTAGCACCTAAAGATACATTAGCACATCCCAGGCAAAATAGCAATCCTTGATTGGGAATTTATAAAATATTTCTCAATTTAGTGATATTGCTTAACAAAACCGTAATTACTGGTTTATCTCCTCAAAATATGTCTTGATCTGCTCTTTCACTTCCCCTGGATAATTGGAGCCGTCCAACTTTTCATATGCCCGCTCCGAATACTCTGACTTGACCTGATTATAGTCGACTTTTTCCCCGGACCACGTCAAGGACTGGTCGCTTTCCTGAAGATAGGACTGGTCGCTTTCGTTCTGCTTGCCGGTCAGGTTCTCGTCGTCGCCGACTGCTGCTCCGGGAACAGTTATCATTTCCTGGGGGGACTTGGCTGCTCCTTCCTGGCTGGCTGTACTGCCTTTATCCCAGCCTTCACCGCTGATTCTCGGGATGTTTTCCTCTGAATCATATCTATCGTCTGAACCGCTCTGACCGGCGCTGATCAGGCCGGAAAGCCCGTCGCCATTCTGGCCGTCGCTGCCTTGACTGTCTGCAATCGCGTCTCCGTCGCTGTCTTGACTGCCCGCAATCGCGTCTCCGTCGCTGTCTTGATTGCCGTCTTGTCCGTCCGCAATTGTGTCTCCGTCGCTGTCTTCCTGACCGCCGTCGGATTGTCCTTTCTCGCTGCTCCGCTCAGAAGCTTCGGCCAAAATAAGCTCGGCGGCCTCAATATCTTCTATGGTTCCTTCGCTGATGCGCAGCTCGCCGGCGGCTTCCATGAGTTCCCTGTCATCCAAAAGCTGTGCCAGTTCCTCCATCTTCTGAGCGGCTTCTTCGAGACTCTCCTGGCTGCCGTCAGCGGCTTCCTTAAGGGCCTGTTTAACCTGTTCAAAATCGCCTTCATAGCTCTGCGTGTCTTTTTTCAGGTCGGCATTGAGATGTTCTTTCAAAGCTTGCGACAGTTCCTCATTGTCGGTAGTCTCGATAGCTGTTTCTAGTTTTTTTTGAAACCGTTCTTCAGCCTTTTTCAGCTCTTCACCGGTTCTGGCCTCCTGCAGCTCTTCTGTTACTTCGTTAAGCATGTCGGTCAATACTTCTTGTTCCGCCAGGGAGATTTCGGGTATGGCCTTGACTTCCCGTATGATATCTTCCGCTTTTTCTATCTCTGCTTCAGCCTCCTGAATGATCTCCTGCATCGCCCTGGCCTGTTCCTTTGAAGCCGACGGCAGAGCGGATACAATCAGGAAAGCAGTGCACGAAAAGACCAGCAAAGCGGCGGCTTTTTTATTGACAGTAAGAGGAAAGTATTTTGTGACCGAAAAGCCGGCAATGACCGCCACGGTATTCTTCTTCTGCAGCATACTGAAATAATCCTGCCGCCCCCGCAAGGAAATGGCCGTAACCACGCGCTCCCGCAATCCCTTTTCATCGGCAAGCAGCGCAGCCTTCTCTATGCTGGGAGTCCTGATGATACCTATGACGATACCTGCCGCCAAGGAGACTGCAATGATAACAAGACCCGCCGGAACCGCATAATAAAATGGCTCCGCCAAGGAAACAGCTCCCATGATAAAAGCGGCCAAAAAGCCCGCCGCCAGAGCGACGATACTGTGTTTCACGATCAGGATCTTGCGCTGTCTTCTGCGTACCTTGGTCACGAAGTCAAGGATATCCCGATCCGGGAACCTGTCCCGGCTCTGCCTACGATTTAACTGGGAATGATTCCCGCTAACCGGCTCATGAACAATCATAGTTACCCCCGTATTTTCAAATAAGATTTTCATTATTATTCTTGCTTAGATAAATCTTGCTTAGATAAATCTTACTTAGATAAATCTTACTTATATAAATCTTACTTAATCAAACTTCTAGCCGCTCAGGTTTTTCTTACCGCTCCGATTGAAAACGTTGACAGCCATATGAAAAATGCGGCAATACTCATATTGGCAATAATACCAAGCTCAGACGCGATACGGCTCAGCCGAATTACTGAGTCCGGCATAATTATTTCATAGCCCGCAAAGTAACCCAACAGGCCTGTCGAATCCAAGGTCCGCAGCAGAAAGCCCGCAAACATGCTTAAGGGATTGAAGAATAAGAACAGTAACGCATTCTTCTCGTCTAAACTGCCAAAGGCGGTGATTACGTACAATAAAATGATGATTATAATGGTCTGCCGCGTCGCCTGCGCGGATTTCTTCGTCATGCTGGAACAAAAAATGCCGATACTGCCCGCATAAATACTTAGAATCACCATCAGGCCGACAAACTCCAGCAAGGCCAGCCAGCTGAGCCCGCCCAGGATAAAGGCGACCGACAGGGTGGGGAGACCGGATATAATGAACATCATCAGCTTCACAATTACGGAACCCAATTTACCGGCAGCAATGGAAAATGGTGTCATCGGCGTAGTCAGTATCACGTCAAGAGTCTGTTTTTCACGCTCGTCGGAAATAGAGCCGCCTGTGATAACCGCCGCCACTAGGGTAACCACCACGATCTGGACACAGACAAGAAGCGGAAAGAGCATGCTCAAAGCCGAATAATCATAACTTATATCGTATAATACGCTATTGGCAATTGCTATCGCCAATACCGCGATCAGCGCCAGCAATAGATTATAGCCCAAAAGCAAAAGCGGGATTTTGCCGCTGCGGGAACTGAGCCAGAGCTCTTGCCGGAAGATAGGATTGGTTTCCATCACTAATTTTAGTTCTATTTGACGCTTACTCTTCATCTCATTCGCCCTTCTGCCAGGCCGCTATGCAAGGAAAATAGACAACCGCGCTTTTTTCGGCCGGATAGCGATATTGCAGGACAAGCTGGCCGTCTTTCAGATAATTATCCTGTAAAAGCAAGTCAACCTTATCCTTGTCGACAAATATCTGCTCAAATAACTTCGTTTTGTTATTATAAGCAAAAACAGCGGCAGACTCATTGTTGCTGTTGCTTCTGTCCAGCCATAAGGTGTCGATAACGGTTTCTCCGAAATCATAGGTCCGTGTCACGTAATTGCTGCGCAGATAATCCGGTTCTCCGTTATCGTCTGCCGCTTCCGCTTTGTTGCTGCCAAGCTGCATGGCCGTGATATCCGGAAAATAAACTCCTGACGTTTCCCGATAATCAACCAGATATTGCTGTACGACAAGGGCGCCGCTGTTCTGCTTTACTATCCTGTCATCGGCGATATGGATGCCATACTCCTCCATAAGCCCCCACACGGAGCAAAGATCGACTTGAAAAACCTCACTGACATAGTCGCTCCACATATAAGCCTGCATCTCGTTTAATAACGAGGCGTCTGTGGAAACATCATATCGACCTAAGAAATCAGCCGGGTAGTACACCGTCTGAATATCGCTTCCCACGATCTGGTGCGTCTGGCCTTTATTAAGGTCACCGGCAACATATATTTTCTCCTGTAAACGGATCGTCACTTCTTGCAGGTCACTATTGGTATTGTTGGTAATCGTACCAGTAAATTCGTGAGTAGGAAAGAACCTTATGTCAAGATCCAAGGTTCCGATGTCATTTTCTGCATATTTTTCCACGCTATACTGGATCTTGCGAACAGTCGATACCTCCTCAAAATCAAGGATGATATTCTCGCCGTCTTTTACCGTATACTGATATCCGCCTGCCAGCACATGATTCCCGTATGAATTCCAATACGGCGCAAAGTTACGGTACTCCGGAGCGAAACTGATTGAAAAAGCTCTGGATTCAGGAACAGTAATCTCGCTCTTAACCTCTTCTGTTTTCCTGTGATCATGAAGCCGGATGACCGCAAAACTATTTATGACAGGGTTTCTGATCTTATAATAAAAGCTTGTCAGGTAAACCAAACCGGTAAAAGCAGAAGCCGTCACAGCGACCATGAGCCAAATTTTTTCCTGCTTCTTGTTCTTCTTCAGGATCCGATACAGGACCGGGCCGACCGCCACCGCGTAAACAGCTAACAGCAGGCCATATACAAGCTGGCTTGCTCTTCTGGGGTTATCCATGAGAACCGGCAGTTTATCTTCGGTGTAGTAATAGGGGTCAGCCGACCTGGTTGTCCAGTCCATGATCCAGTTGAAGTTTTTACGGATCAGCATCTCCGCCAAATTCTCCCGCCCGCTCCAGCTGCTCAGCGGTTCCGCGCCCAGATTATAGCCCAGCACCACGACCCGGCCCAAACCGACCGCTTTGAAATGCTCCAAGCTCTTGCCTCCTGTGCCGGTGCCGGCATCAGGTAACGGCTCTGCATCCGCCATCTGATAATTCAGCACGTCCACACCGTGTACCGTTTCCTCCCCGATGGTCAGTGAAGTCTTGGTTAGGCCGCCGGCGGTTCCGGAGATAAGGCCGTCAAATTGATGGAAAACATCCTGGCCGTCCGCACCGGTTCCGATCAGTAGCACGCCGCCGCTGTTGACCCATTCGATCAGTGCCTGATACTGACGATCCGAAAGACGGGCGGTATCAAAATCATTGATTAGTATTAACTGATAGTTCTTAAGGGTTTCCCCGTTTTCAGGCATGTTCCTTTCATTCAGTTCAAATAACCTGACACGGGCATTCCAAATATATGTTGCATTTGATTTAGTGGGGGCATCGCGGTCATTAAAGAAATGCAGTGCCTCAAAATCATCGCTTAGTATCCCCATGACAAAAGTGTATTCATTAAAAAATTCAATTTCTGTTAACTGCTCGCTATGGACAGTATGGCCACGGCTGTCAGCAATCTGCAGCAGGTAAATGGATTCATTCGCATCCCTGACCGGCAGTTCGATTGTATAGCTCTGCTCTTCTCCTTTTCTCAGGACAAGATCCCGTCCGTATGCCGCGGCTTCGTAGCCCTTTTCCCGCACCGGAATCAACCTGAGCGTTCCGGTGAAGTCTTCTTTGGTATTCGTTACCGTCACGCAGACGTTGAAGGGATACTGGTATCTCACAAAGCCATCCACTCCGATCTCTGTGGTTATCAGGAAATCGGACGGAACGTTATGATAATCAGTAGCATCTGAATCCCGATAATCCGAATCCGATAGATCATCCAGATCTTCGGAGACAGAGCGTATATCGCTGTATAGGCTACCGGCCACCAGTACGGTCGTGGCGATGCCGACGACAATGAAGGCTAACAGCTTATTCTTCTCCGGCATGTATGTATCCATTTATTTCTTCACTTTCCCGATCGCAATAGTCGAAAGCCACAGGAACAATGCCGCGACTCCCATGTTTACCCCTATACCAAGAACCGTCCAAAAGCGGCTCAGTAATTTCACGATGCCCGGAATATCATGATTATGCTTGAGCAAACTGTATATGCCTTCCACATTCATTACCCGGGCAAGAAAATCCACGAATACGCTTATGGGCGTAAACAAGAATACCAACGGCCATCCCCCGAAGCTAAGATCCTGAATTCTGACCGACAGGGCACTGTACAACAAATATGCCACAATATAGACGATAAGTACAAAAATAGAAATCGCCGACCCGATCAGGATCGTCAGCAACATCGCCAGCATGGATTTCTTTACCAGGCTGGAACAAAAAACCCCGATACTGCCCACATAAATACTGATAAACACCGTCAGTCCCACAAACTCCAGCAAGGCCAGCCAGCTTAGTCCCCCCAGTACAAAAGCGATCGATAAAATGGGAATACTGGATATGACAAACATCATGATCTTGACAATTACCGCGCCCATTTTGCCTACCGCAATGGCAAGCGGCGTCATCGGTGTGGTCAGCATCACTTCCAGCGTCTGCTTCTCCCGTTCGCCGGAAATCGAACCACCGGTAATAATCGCTACAAACAGCATGATCATCCCGACCTCGCTACATACAATAAACGGAAAGACGCCGCTTAAAGCGGCATAATCATAGGTACCCCAAAGCGAGGTGGCGTTGGTAATCGCGAGGGCAATAATCGCTATCATTGCCAGCAGCAGGTTATAGCCCATGATTACCAACGGAATCTTGACGCTGCGGGAACTAATCTGAAGTTCTTTGCGTAATATCGGATTCTTAAATAATAATTTCATCGGTCTCCTTTACCCTTCTGTCTAGTTGCTTGCCGGGCTGACGTACTGATGATTTTCATAAACAGGGATTCTAAGTCGCCTTTTTCCCGGTAAAACCCGGCCACCGGTATTGCTTTCTGAATCAGCTGCCGCAGCAGGCGGGCGGCTTCGTCATCTCCGCCGCAGAAGGTAACAAAGAGCTCCTCTTCCGTAAAAGTTACTTTTTCCGTATGCGGATCTTCCCGGATCAGCCGGACAGCCTGTTCTTTTGCCTCGGAAGCGCCGGACGAAAGCCTTATCCGGATGGGCTGGGTAAACTGTGACTGCTTCATGATGTCATCCACTTTGCCGCTCACGATCATCTTGCCGCGATCCATAACGCCGATGCTGGTACACATTTCTGCCAGCTCCGGCAGGATATGGGAGCTGATGACGATCGTCTTGCCCATGCTGCTGAGGTTCTTGATGATTTCTTTCATCTCGAACCGGGCCCGCGGGTCAAGGCCGGAATTGGGCTCATCCAGGATCAGCAGCTGCGGGTTATGGATCAAGGCCCGCGCCATGCAGAGCCGCTGTTTCATCCCGCGGGAAAGCCGGTCAACAAGGAGCTCTTCCCATTCGTCCAGATTGACCAGCTTAAGCAGTCCCCGGGCAATCTCCGTCACCTGCGCCGACGGAATGTCATACATGGAGCCGAAAAACCGCATATATTCCAAAACCTTAAGATTGTCATAGACACCAAAAAAATCGGGGACATAGCCTATTTTTCTTTTGACTGCCTGTCGGGCGCGGAAGGCATCGGTTCCATCGATCATAACCTGACCGGACGTGGCTTTCAGTAAGCCGCAGCAGATCCTCATGGTAGTGGTCTTACCGGCCCCGTTAGGTCCGACAAAACCGAAGATTTCGCCTTTGCCGACATGCATATTGATATGGTTGACCGCCACGAAGCGGCCGTATTTTTTAGTCAGGTCTCTGATCATCAGCATATCATTCGCCCTCCTTCCATGCCGATATCTGGGGAATATAGGCATATTCCATTCCGTACGGATAACAATATTGTAAGATGAGACGGCCATCCACCAGATATTTCCCCACTTCTTCCAGGCCGTTCTCGTCAGCATCGTCAAACAGCCGCTCAAATAATTCGGTTTCGGGATTATAAGCTAAGATATCGGCATAGATATAGCTGCTATCCCTAAGGTCGACCCACAGAGTATCAATGGCCGACGTGCCGAAATCATAAGTTACCGTCGCATAATTTTCCATCAGATAACTCGGATAGTTGCCATAATCATCCAATATGGCTTCACTGCTGACCAGCTGCACGTCAGTGATATCGGAAATAAATATTTCCGACGGCATTTGAAAAGCAATCGGATGCTGCTGCAAGACAAGGGCACCGCTGTTCTGCTTTACTTTACTGTCAGAAGCTAGAAGAATATCATAGTTTTCCATAAACCCCCAGACCATGCAATGATGAACATTATCTTCGAACACATAGTTCGACCACATATAAGACTGGATTTGTTGGAATATGTAATTTTTTTTCTCCATTTCTTCTTCGCTTGATGCCTGTGCCGTATTTATATTATTACTGTAGGCGCTGGTAAAATCATAGGAACTCACCGAATATTTGATTTCGCTTTCCTGTATCTCGTGGGTCTGACCCTTTTCCAAATAGCCGGCAAAATACGCATGATTGGAAAAGCTGATGGTGACTTCCTCCAGGTCGGCGTTGGTATTGTTGGTAATCGTACCCGAAAAACCGTCGGGAAAATAAAACTCGATGTCGATATCCAAAGTACCGATATCATTGGCCGCAAGCTTTTTCACGTCAAATGAGACCAACTGAAAAGCAGGCAGCTTTTCAAAATCAAGATCAAGATGAGCCCCGTCTTTAACCGTATACTGATATTCTCCTTCCAACTCACCCTCAAAACTATATTGATCCCAGTGAGGGACAAAATGGCGATACCCCGCATCTAAACTCAACTGTAAAGCTTTCGGGTCAGGTATGATGATCTCACTTATGACATCTTCTTCTTTCATGCTGTCACTAAGGCGGATGATGGCAAAATTATTTATGATCGGATTCCGGACCCGGTAATATAAACTTGTCAGGTAAACCAGTCCCGTGAATGCCAAGGCCACGGCGCAGATCATGAGCCACAGTTTTTCTTGTCTTTTCATCTTCTTCAGGACCAGATACAAGATCGGGCCGGCAATCACCGCATAAACTACGAACAGCAAGCCATATAGGAACTGGCTTGGTTTTCTGGGATCATCCATGAGACTAGGCAGGTTTGATCCCGAAACTGTTTCCCAGCTAAATAGTGAAAACTCAGGAAAAATCCAATTGGCCGTCTGGCCGCCCAGACTTTTACTGATCAGCATCTGAGCCAGCTCTGTCCGTCCGCTAAAGCTGTAAAGCGGCTCCATACCCAGATTATAACCCAGCACTACCACCCGGCCCAAACCGACCTCCTTGACATGCTCCAGGCTTTTCCCGCCGGCACCGGTGAAGTTGTCAAATAACGGAACCGCCCCCGCAAATTGATAATCCAGCACGTCAACCCCTGGCAGAAATATTACCGTATCGGCATTGTCTTCGCCGGCGGTACTGTCTTCGCCGGCGTCACTGTCTTCGCCGGCGGCACTGTCTTCGCCGGCGTCACTGTCTTCGCCGGCGGCACTGTCTTCGCCGGCGGCACTGTCTTTGCCGGCGGTACTGTCTTCATTGCTTACATAAATCGTCATCGAAGTCTTGGAAAGACTGCCGATGGTTCCGGAGATAAAGCCGTCGTCAAATTTATTATAGACGGTTTGATAGTCCGCACCGGTTCCGATCATCAGCACGCCGCCATCGTTGACCCATTCCTTAAGAGCCAGATACTGTTTGTCCGAAAGTCGGGCGGTATCAAAGCTGTTGATCAATATCATCTGGCAGATCTTCAGGGCTTCGCCGTTTTCCGGCATATTCTCTTCATCCAGTTCAAGTAACCTGACCTTTAAAGCCGACTGGTCAAAGAATACATCGCGGCCTTCAAAGTAATTCAGGGCACTGAAATCATCGCTTAAGATGCCCATGACATAATAATCATTTCCATTGTAATAAGGAACTACTATCTTCTCGGAATAAACAACCTGGTCACGGCTATCGGTTATCTGTAACAGAAAGGAAGTAATGTCCGAACCTTGAGGCGGTATTTCTATAGTATAACGCTTCTGTTCTCCCTGACTAAGTACAATATCCTGTCCGTATGACGGCGTGACATCGTAGTAATTGTTTCGTTCCGAAATCAGCCGGAGCGTACCGGAAAAGTCTTCCTGATTATTCGTAATATTTACTTGGACATTGAAAGGGTATTCTTTTCGCATAGAATTGTCGATGCCGACACTGGTCGTTATCTGGAAGTTTGCCTGGACGTCATCTTCTTCGGCAGTGCCGAACAGCTCCTGAAAAGCGAGCGGATTCGCGGGCGGCACAGGATGTTCTGCCGTAACGGCGGCGGTATGAATATTGCCGCTTAAACTGGCGGCAACGAGGACGATGGCAACGCTGATGCCAATATGTATCAGCAGCTTGGATGGCTTGTTCGGTACTCGCATGATTGGCTTGGTCTCCAGTATGATTTTAATCGATCTATTAGCTCGGGCGAATGGCCGGACGCTATGATTATGATAACATAGGTGACGGGGTTTTTCTATGTAAATTATTAAAACAGCAATTAGGAATCATAAAAAGACCGTTTTGAAATAAGTACCAGTTGAGAAACTATAAAAGAATATAAAAATTATTAAAAACAAATTAGAATTATTACAGGAACAAATGAAAATACTAAAAGAACAAATAAGAATTATTAAAGTAAAATTAAAAAATTAAACTGTAAGCTTATGTAATAAAACAAACATCAGTTAAACAAAATCTCATCTACCGTTACAAACTCATATCCCCGGTTCTGTAGAATATCAATGATTACCATCACTGCCACCTTTGTTGACTCATATTCATCATGAAGCAGGATAATATCGTTATCCTTTACTTTACCGACGACACGCTCTACAATAAATGATGCGTCCGTGCTGCACCAGTCCAAGGGGTCAACCGTCCAGAGTACGGGAAACATTTTCAGTTCTTTTTCAAACTTTTTGTCCCATTCTCCATAGGGCGGACGGACAAATATGGTTTCCTGGCCTGTGATTTCCTCGATCAGTTTGCTGGTTTCTCGAAGTTCTTCAACATAGATTTCTTCGTTCAAGGTGGTGAGACGCAGATGCGAATATGTGTGATTTCCGATAATATGGCCTTCATCATAGATCCGCTTGACAATATCCGGATATTCCTCCGCATTTTGACCGGTAATAAAAAAGCTGGCCTTTACTCCCCGATCTTTCAGTTCATCCAGTATCAGTTCCGTATAGACCGGATGGGGACCGTCATCAAAGGTAATGGCCACTTTCTTGATTTCTTTATAATTATCGGCTGCTTGTATTTCTTCTTGTTCTACTCTCCTGCCGGTCACCTCGACGTTGGTGCCGCTGCCGGTAGCCGACGCATACTTGATATAATATACGGATCCTAATACTATGTATAACAGAAATAAATACCCCAGAGCATATTTCTGCCAGCCTGATTTTTGCTTCATATGATATCCTGCAACATTCTTTCTTTGTTTTATATGCTATATTATATGCTTTCACGTTCCGTTATCATACCATTACAGGCGATTGGCATTTGCATAAGAAATGCACTTTTTGACTCCTTGTTCAGGCAGTTGCGTGAATATCCGGAACTAAAGAGTATTCTATATGCGATTTTATATATAATTATTTTATATCCGAGGAAGATGTAAGCAGCAAAATCTATCGGGCAGGTTCATTCTAACACAAAGAAGAACCCTTGGCCGATTTTGCCGCGGGTTCTTCTTTTATTATTTCACTTTATATGATAAATGTCCCCGTTACGAATCGACAGCCTGTTCATCTTCCTTATCCTCTGTTCCAGATTCAACTGCTTCCCCTGGTTCGGAGTCCGGTGCTGCTTCCTCGGCTTCAGAGTCCGGTGCTGCTTCCTCGGTTTCGGTGTCCGGTGCTGCTTCCTCGGTTTCGGTGTCCGGTACTGCTTCCTCGGTTTCGGTGTCTGGTATTTCCTCCGTTTCAGCGTCTGCTTCCTCATCCTCTGGTTCTTCTGTTTCCGGAGAACTATTTATGGTAATTGAGTTTTCTTCTGCCTGCTCAATGACGATCCAGCCGACGACTCCCGGTGCCCACACATTAGCATTGATGGTCGATTCCCAGACCTTGCCGTTATAAAGTACCCTGGCTCCGAGCGGATAGGCGTCCGAACTGTTCAGAGGCTGCCGCCATGCCGCCGGTTCCGCCGGCGGATCAGCCGTTTCATCCGTAACGATCCAACCGGCAATACCTGGCGCCCACACGTTGTTATCAATATCAGATACCCATACCTTACCGTGATAAATCACCTTATCACCGATGTCATAAGCATCTTGGATGCCGATCGGCTGTGTCCATAACGGGATATTGACATATTTGTAAAGCGACAGGGCAGTGCCTGGCAGCCAATGGCTCATACTGGAATGACTCTGCAGCACGATATACAGGGCCGGCCCACCGTCCGGATTGCTGTCATATGTAATAACCTGTCCCGGTTCGTAAGCGGTTCCGGCCGTCCACGCTTGATAGACTTCATCGGCAATGGACAGCCGATAGCTTCCCGTGGCTCCGCCGGCCAGTCCGCCTGAGATATAGTAGGTATTTCCCGCTACCAGCAAATGCCACAAGCTGTTCCGGCTGTTTTTCAGGACGGTGCCGTCGGCATCGTACAAGGTCAGTTCCGGTCCTTGATCGCCATAGTCAAGACTCTCAAAAGTATACACACCGCTCTCGTCGGGAACATAGACAAAATAGTTCGCCAGATTCGGCTCATCGATCACCACTGACGGATTATAATCTGACCCTAACGGCATTGCCTCAGCCCTGCTCGCTCCACGGGTGATGATCAGATCGAATGCTCCTTCGTTGGTATCATGTCTGACCGGATTGAACTCATCAAGATTGTGTGCGGCGAATATATAGGTCTGGTCTTTTTTAAGCTGATATTTCTTGATAAAGTCCATGCCGCCCAGAAAATAGTTATTGCTGTTTTGATAGGTACCAAGATGACCCTGGCCCCCATAGTTATCATCGGAAAGCGGCTCGACCTTCTGCATATCCGGAGTGTACAAAGAGCCTTCCGGATAAGTATTCGGACTCCAGACGATTTCATACGGATATCCGCCTCCCATCAACATATATTTTACCAGTTTATTTTCACTCCGGAATACATAGGTACCGTCTTGTGCCGGTGTGAATGCATAGCATCGGGACAATCCGCTGGAAAGCGTTACCGGGATGACTGTCCCCTGACTTACCGGCTCGGCTATATAGAAAGCCATATTGATGCTTTGCGATGTCTTTTTACCCTTGGAATCCACATTGACTGCGTTCACCCGTGCCACATATGTCCCAGGATCAAAGTCGCCGAGATCGATGTTTAAGGATGTGACGTTCCAATCTGTGTTGGAATCAACGGAGACCTTTACTTCCGGGCCGGGCCTGCCGCTAATATATACCTCATACCAATGGGTATTATCACATTGATTCCAGCTCAGGGTCATCTCTTCACCCGGCAGAAACAACCACTTATTTAACTGGAGCGTCGGCTGAGATGGTGCCGGTATCGACCGGTATTCATCGATCTTCACATAGCGGTAATTTCCATTGAGTATAAACGGTGTCGTCGGAAACACAGTGCCTGCCCCGCCGGGGCTGGTCCAGAAGGTGTATCCGTCAGGCAGGTCAAGCTGACCCAAAGTGCCTGGTGTACCATTGCTGCCGTCCCGGCCAAATA
>QMCE01000163.1_pt1 | contig 30494 bp, 22 predicted proteins | sample 1821851 | NCBI WGS metagenome assembly QMCE01 (sample SAMN09453174, study PRJNA476694) | Termite gut metagenome, whole genome shotgun sequencing project. | isolation source: worker | host: Odontotermes sp. | place: South Africa:Pretoria | collected 2016-01-28 | reverse complement strand
GTCCTGCCGTACGGTCGTTCCGCCGTGATCTCTGGCGGCATGCTCGCGCTCGGCCGGGCGCTCGGCGAGACGATGGCGGTCGCCATGGTGTTGTCGGCCGCCCCCGGCCTGATCAGCGTCGAAGTGCTCACGTCGTCCAACCCGAACACGATCGCGGCGTTCATCGCCCAGAATTTCCCAGAGGCGCACGGGCTCCAGGTGAACGCGCTGATCGCGCTCGGCCTCGTGCTGTTCGTCATCGCCTTCGCGGTGAACGGCCTCGCCCGCCGCATCGCGCGCGGCAGGAAGGAGGCGGACGCATGAGCGCCACTCCAGCCGCATCAACGTTGCCACGGGCCGGCCTGGGTCGTCGCGTCACAGCGCAGGCAGCGCGGGGCGTTGTCGTGGTCCTGTTCCTCGCCGCTTTGGCGCCGCTCGTCTCGCTCGTCGCGACGGTCGTCACACGCGGCCTGGCGCGCCTCGACTGGACGTTCCTGACGTCGTCGATGCGGGGCGTCGTGGGCGATGGCGGTGGGGCGCTGCATGCCATCGTCGGCACCCTGCTCGTGACGGCGGCGGCCATGGTGGTGTCCGCGCCCCTCGGCGTGGCGGCGGCCGTCTACCTCGTCGAATACGGCCGGGGCACGCTCGCCCGGCTGCTGACCTTCTTCGTCGACGTGATGACCGGCATCCCGTCGATCGTCGCCGGCCTGTTCGCCTACGCGATCATGTCGATGGTGCTCGGGCCCGGCGCCCGCAGCGGCTTGGCCGGGGCGCTCGCGCTGTCGGTGCTCATGGTGCCGGTCGTCATCCGCAACTCGGAAGAGATGCTCCGGCTCGTGCCCGCCGACCTGCGGGAGGCGGCCCTCGCCCTCGGCTCTCCGGTGTACCGGGTGATCCTGCGGGTGGTGCTGCCGACGGCCGCGCCCGGCCTCGTGTCGGGCATCATGCTCGGCACCTGTCGCATCGTCGGCGAGACGGCGCCGTTGCTGCTGGTCGCCGGCTTCACCGATTCGATGAACTACAACATCGCCGACGGCCGGCTGACGACGCTGCCCGTGTTCATCTACAGCCAGTGGCAGAACGCCGGACAGGACCGGGCGGCCTACGAGGCGCGCGCCTGGGCCGCGGCCCTCGTCCTCATCCTCATCGTGTTCGCGATGAACCTCTCAGCCCGACTCTGGGCGAACAGAAAGGCACGCTCATGACGTCCACCCTCCTACGCGAGGAGACTTCGGTCGCCGCGCAGTCCATCGCCATCGCTGGCTTCTCCGCCTTCTACGGGACGTTCGAGGCGCTGCGCGACGTCACCATGACGATCAGACCGCGGGCCGTGACCGCGTTCATCGGGCCGTCCGGTTGCGGCAAATCGACGATGCTGCGATCGATCAACCGGATGCACGAGACGATTCCGGGCGCACGGGTCCGCGGAACGATCACGCTCGGTGACGACGACCTGTACGGTCGACGGATCGACCCGGTGAGCGTCCGCTCACGCATCGGCATGGTGTTTCAGCGGCCCAACCCGTTCCCGTCCATGTCGATTCGCGACAACGTGCTGGTGGGCGTCCGTTTGCAGGGTCGCCGCCTCACGCGAGGCGACGCCGACGCCCTTGTCGAGATGTCGCTGCGGGCCGCCAACCTGTGGGAACCGGTGAAGGACCGCTTGTCGAAGACGGGCGGCAGCCTGTCGGGCGGGCAGCAGCAGCGGCTGTGCATCGCCCGTGCGATCGCCGTGAAGCCCGACGTGCTGCTGATGGACGAGCCGTGTTCGGCGCTCGACCCGATCTCGACTGCCGCCATCGAAGAGCTGATCACGAACCTGCGTCGCGACTACACCGTGGTGATCGTCACCCACAACATGGGACAGGCGGCCCGGGTGGCCGACGCGACCGCGTTTTTCACAGTGGAGGGCACGGGACAGCCCGGGCGTCTCGTCGAATACGGCGACACCGCGCGGCTGTTCGCCGAGCCGGACGACCAGCGGACCGCGGATTACCTCGCTGGGCGCTTCGGGTGAACCGCTACGCTGGTCCCATCAAAGGGAAGATCAGCAAACGCGACCACCACCAAGTCTTGGCCGACATCATCGCGGCAGCGCGCGTGTTCGGCGGATATTGCGCACTCCTCACCAAACGGCATCGCATCCGGTACGCGTCTGACCTCATGCGGGGGCTGCCGGTGGCCGAGGAGGGGCGGCTCGTTCACCCGGAACTCGTGGCTCTCGTCGACGAGGCCTGGCGCACTCGTGAACAGATCACCCGTCCCTACCATGGCGAGACGCTCGGCCCGGTGCGGGACGCGGTGGCGCAGGCGGCGATCGTGGGCGGGCGCTGGGTGCTCTTGACCCTGGCCGACCGCACCCACGAAGTCGAGGCCGACCGGGTGCGCCGCGATTTCGTGTCGAACACTGGGCACGAGTTGCGCACGCCCGTCACATCGGTGGGCCTGATCGCCCAGGCCTTGCAGGCATGCAAGGACGAGCCTGACGCCGTCGAGCATTTCGCGGACCGGCTGCAGGACGTGGCGGATCGGCTGGAGAAGCTCGCTGACGACATGTTGGTGCTCGCCGTCGCGCAGGAGCCGGTTTCCGGTATGACGAAGGAACTCGTCGACGTCGACGACGTGATCAGCCGGGCGGTGGCCGGATCGCATGAACAGGCGCGTGCTCGGCATGTGACGTTGCGCCGGCGGCGTCCCTTCCACGCGCAGGTGAGAGGAGACCGGCGGGCACTGGTGGTGGCGCTCGACAATCTGATCTCGAACGCCATCCATTACTCGCCCAAGGGTTCGCGGGTCACCGTCGCTGCCCGGGCCGGAGAAACGGACCGGACTGTGTCGCTGTTCGTCGCGGACGAGGGCGTCGGCATCGCCCCCGATGACCAGGAGCGCGTCTTCGAGAGGTTCTACCGCACGGACGAGGCGCGCTCGGCGCGCGCCGGCGGCACCGGGCTGGGGCTCGCGATCGTTAAGCACACCGCGCTCGCCCATGGCGGCAGCGTGCGGGTCGACTCTAGGCTCGGCGTCGGGTCGACGTTCACGATAACGTTGCCGCTCGCGTGGGAGAAGGAGCCGTCCGTGACTAGGGCAGACGACGAGCCGGTGGTCGACGAGCGGGATCGGTGACATCCTCGTGGCAGGAAGGAAATGTGATGCCTAGTCTGTTGCTCGTCGAAGACTCGGATGAACTGCGCGACACCCTCGCCTTTTTGCTGTCTCGCGAAGGGTACGACGTGAAGCAGGCCGCCGATGGCGCAGTCGGCCTCGAAGCGTTCCAACGTGACGAGCCGGACGTGATCGTGCTCGACCTCATGCTCCCCGAAGTGCCGGGCATCGAGGTGTGCCGCCGGGTGCGTCGCACGAGCGACGTGCCCATCGTCATGCTGACCGCGAAGACCGGCGAGGCGGACATCGTGCTCGGTCTCGAATCCGGGGCCGATGACTACGTGACTAAGCCGTTCTCAACTCCCGAGCTGCTGGCACGCCTGCGCTCGGTGCTGCGCCGACGTCGGCCGGTGGCGAGCGATGAGACGATGCTCGTGGTGGGCGGCCTACGGTTAGACGCCGAACGGCATCGGGTGAACGTCGATGGTGAGGAAGTGTCGATGCCACTGCGCGAGTTCGAACTGCTGGAGCAGCTCATGCGCAACCCCGGCCGCGTGCTCACTAGGGCGTCGCTCATCGACACGATCTGGGGCGCCGACTATTTCGGCGACACTAAGACGTTGGACGTGCACGTGCGCCGTCTGCGCGCCAAGATTGAGCCCGATCCGGCGCATCCGACCCGGCTCGTCACCGTGCGGGGGCTCGGCTATCGGCTGGAGGAGTGAGTGGGCGCACCGTCGCCGGACGTGGGCGCCGGGGCGGGGCTGACGGCCGGCGCCGCCGGCGTTATGCTTTCCGGTCGCGGTGATCCACTGGTTTACTAAGTGTGACCATCCGCCACGCCCTCACTGGAGAAGGAGCCGCCATGTATCGCGATCTGCCGCTCGACCAACTGCGCGAGTACCGGGGAGCGGTGCCGGAGCCGCCCGATTTTGACGCTTTCTGGGCGGACACGCTGGCACAGGCGCGGGCAGCGGGCGGCGACGTGGTGGTGACGCCCGTCGGCAGCCCGGTGACGTCCATCGATCTTTTTGACATGACGTTTCCCGGCTTCGCCGGTGAGCCGGTCAAGGCCTGGCTGCGCGTCCCTCGCGGGCTGAGCGGCCCCGCGCCGACCGTCGTCCAATTCGTCGGCTACGGCGGCGGTCGGGGCTATGCGACGGAGAACCTGTTCTTCGCGTCGGCGGGCTACGTGCACCTCCATATGGACACGCGCGGCCAAGGGTCGAGCTGGAGCGTCGGCGAGACGCCGGACCCGTGGCCAACGGGGCCGCAGGTGCCCGGTGTCATGACGAAGGGCGTCCTCGACCCGCAGACCTATTACTACCGTCGGCTGATGACCGACGCCGTGCGGGCGGTGGACGCCGTCGTCGGCCTGGACGTCGTCGATCCGTCGCGCGTGGCCCTGCTCGGCGACAGCCAAGGCGGCGGCGTGGCTCTCGCCGCTGGCGCGTTGTCGCCGCACGCGGCCTGCGTGGCCGCCCGCGTCCCATTCCTGTGCGATTTCCAACGCGCCATCGAAGTGACGGACGCTGACCCGTTCGCCGAGCTGACGCGCTATCTGGCCTGCCATCGTGATCAGGTGGACGCTGTGTTCCGCACGCTGAGCTACGTCGACGGGGTGAATTTCGCCCGCCGCGCGCACGCACCCGCTCTGATGACGGTGGGCCTGATGGACGAGACTGTGCCGCCGTCGACGGTTTTCGCCGCCTACAACAACTACGCCGCCAAGAAGGAGCTGACTGTGTGGCGGCACAACGGCCACGAGAGCGGCGGGCACCTCGACGATCTGGCGGCGGTCGAGCTGTTCAGACGAGTTTTCGGGGAATAGACGTCCGCTACTGGCGCTTGCCCGTTTCCTTCTCCCAATTGCTGAGCTGCTGTTCGAGCGCTTTCATCAGCTCGAACACTTGGCCCGGCGGGATGCGGACGCGCGAGACGACCGTCGCGTCGAGGATGATTTTGTCGTCCTCGTTGCGCGGCGGCTCGGAAAACGCTGCGAAGTCGAGCACGAAGGCGTCGTTCGTATGCCACGCGCGGATGAAGTCGGCGAACACACCGCCCGCGAGGTCAGGGGGCATTCGCACCTGGATCTGTTGTTCAGCCATGCGGCCAGCATATCGGCCGGGTCCGACGTCGCCAGGCGGCGCAGTCGCCGGTTGCGGGCGCGCGGCATGATGGGGGCGAGTATTTCACCGAACCGAAGGCAGCCTGATGGCAGCGACTCCCGTCCCGTTCCCAGCGACGACGCCCGCCCGCCCGATCCGCGCCCGCTACCGCCGGACTGTTCGCCTCGCCGTCCGGTTCGCGCTGCAACTGTGGTGGTTGCGACGGACCCGCTTCCTGTGCGGCGCGAAACGGCAACGGGTCGCCGCCAGCGCGCTGTACACCAGGCAGGCGCGGCAATTCGTGGCGTTCGCGATGCAGATGGGCGGGCTCATCATCAAGCTCGGTCAGTTCTTGAGCGTGCGCATCGACGTGTTGCCCCGGGAGTACATCCACGAGCTGGGGGCGTTGCAGGACGCGCTGCCGCCGGTCGGGGCGGCCGAGATCGTGGCGGTGATTGAGCGGGAACTCGGCCGCCCACTGGCCGACGTGTTTGCCGAGTTCGACGAGGCGCCGCTGGCGGCAGCCTCACTCGGGCAGGTGCATCGGGCGCGTCTGGCGACGGGCGAGGACGTGGCGGTCAAGGTGCTGCGGCCCGGCGTCGAAGACGTGATCGACACCGACGTCCGTTCGCTGCGGTCGATCATGCGCCTGCTCGGACGGTTCACGGTGGTCAGCCGCTACCTGGACGTGAACGAGTTTTGCGACGACTTCGAGGCGACTTTCCGCGACGAGCTCGACTACGAAAAAGAAGCGCATAGCGCAGGAGTTTTCGCGCGCAATTTCGCGAAGAACGAGCACGTCGTCATCCCCAGAGTTTTCGAGGAGTTTTCAACCAGGCGCGTGTTGACCATGGAGTTCATGGACGGCGTGAAAGTCAACGAACTGGCGGCGATCGATGCGGCCGGCGTCGACCGCCATCAGGTGGCCGTGGGTCTCCTGGAGCTGTACCTGCAGATGTTCTTGGTGGACGGCTTCTTTCACGCCGATCCCCATCCCGGCAATGTTTTCGTGCGCGCCGACGGGGTGATCCAGCTCATCGATTTCGGCATGGTCGGGACCATCCCCGACCGGCAACGTCGTGATTATCGGACGCTGATCGCCGGCGTGCTGGCAAAGGATCCGGGATTGGTGGTTGATTCCCTCCGTCGGCTCGGCTTCCTGCGGCGTGGGGCCGACACGCGCGTCCTCAAGCAGGTGCTCGGCCCGGTCATGGAATCGATGTTCACCGACGTGAGCGCGCTGTACCAGGGCGCGCCCGTGCTCGACCAGATGATGAGCGGCGAAGGCATGCAGCAATTCACGCTCGACCACGACACGCTCGAAGCGCTGCGCGGCTTCATCTGGTCCCAACCGATCAGCCTGCCGGGCGACTCGACGTTCATCGGCAAAGCGTTCATCACGGTGGTGAGCGTCTGCTCGGCGCTCGATCCGGCCATCGACATCGTGGGCGTCGCTGGGCCGTATCTCAAGCGCGAGGCCGAATCGGCCATCGCCGACGAGCTGTGGCCGAAGACGCGCGACGATCTGATCGGGCTGGTGAAGTCGGCCATCCCGACGGCGAAGCGCGTGGGGTCGCTCGCGCAGACGTTGGATGACGGTGAGCTGGAGGTGATGCTCGCCGACGCCGAGCATCGCTGGTTGGCGCAGATGGTCACGCGACAAGCGTCGCGGCTCGTGTGGGCTGGCCTGGGTGCGACGGTCTTCTTGGCAGGGGTTTTGGTTCTTCTGCTGTCCGCCAACGTGGTCGTCGGGACTATCGCGGCGGTGGCAGGTGGCGCCATCATGCTGGCGCAAGGTCTTGTGAGGGGACACCGGTGGTTCTGACAACGAACAGGGTGTTATTTTGTCGTGCCGCCAGGATAGGGGCGAGTCGCTCGAATATCAGAACCGCCGGTGCCCTTATGAGCCGTGAAGCGAACTAACACGGCCGTTCAGGGAAGCAAGCCTCCATTGGGTGGGGCTGCTGTCATTTTTGTGTTGTCGTTTGCGTCTTGTCTCTAAGACGAAACAATGATGACCGACGGGAGCGACAGGTGAGGGCAGGTCGCGAAAAAATACGGGGGCGGACGGGCTGTCTTGCGCAGGCTGCTGGATGGTTTACGCGGGCGATCGGGCGATGCCATGGCCGCCTCGTTGCTGCCTGGTGGGCCGGTGCGTGACGATGCCCGCCGCATCAGTGGTCAGGGGGGTGACGATGAAGCGAGCCACGATTCCGCGTCACGACGGCGTCTCGTGTTCTAGCTGGGCGTCCCGTGTTCTGTTTGGGAGTGCAACGGCGTGGTCGGTGGCTCGCTACACTGGCCTTGACGTGTTCCGGGGTCGGTGAGATTCCGAACCGGCGGTGAAAGCCCGCGAGCCGTGAGTGTTCAGGTGAGCATGAGCGGTTGATCTGGTGAAATTCCAGGGCCGACGGTGAAAGTCCGGATGGGAGGCACACGGGCTGTTCGTCGACGTCGAGTCGATGGACAGCGGCGAGGACGACGTTTGGTGTCGTATTCGCGAGCGGGTTTTCCCGCCTACCCCGGTTCGTGTCTGAGCCGGAAGGACGATCATGCGAGGCGACAAGCCACGGGTGCGGTGGATCGCGCCGCTGGTGCTGGCGCTCGTCCTGCTCGGTGTCTGGTGGTTGGCGTCGCCCTCCGTGCCGGGGTTTATGCTGCCCGGCCCGGCCGCGGTGTTCAGCAATCTCGTGCGCGACGTGGCGTCGCCCGAATGGCTCGGTTTCTTCGGCGTGACGCTCGGCGAGGCGCTCGGTGGGTGCGCGTTGGGAGCGGTGGTCGCGTTGCCGCTCGCCGTGCTCATCCACCGTTCCCCCGTGGTGTCGGCCGCTGTCAATCCGTTCCTCGGCGCGACCCAGGCCATTCCGGCGATCGCTCTCGCCCCCTTGCTGGTGCTGTGGATCGGCTACGGCCTGGGCGCCGTCGTGGTGCTGTGCGGCATCATGGTGTTCTTCCCGATCTTGATCTCATCCGTGCTCGGTCTGCGGCATGTGCCCCGGGCGGTCGTGGAGGCCGCCCGTCTGGACGGCGCCGGCTCGTGGGCGCTGTTGAGCGACATCGAACTGCCGTTGGCGCTGGCCGCCGTGCTCGCGGGGCTGCGCAACGGGTTCACCCTGTCGATCACGGGCGCCGTCGTCGGCGAGATGGTGATGGGCGGGCGCGGGCTCGGCACGTTGCTGACCGTCCGTCGCGACCAAATGGACACCGCCGACATGTTCGCGACGATCATCGTGTTGTGCGTCGTCGCCTCCGTCATGTACTCACTGATCCGCTGGTGGGAGCATCGCTCCCGGCTCGTCGACATCGACTGAGAGGCTGTCTATGAAATTACGTCGTCTGATCGGACCGTTGGCGGTCGTGCTGGCTCTCATGGCGACCGGCTGCGGCGGGGTGTCGTCGCCTCAGACCGCGACGCCCACGTCCGTGGCCGCCAGCCCGGCGTCTGGGGCCGTCATCGGCTTGTCGTATATTCCGAACGTCCAGTTCGCGCCGTTTTATGTGGCCGACCAGGAGCACCTGCTCGGTGGCGCGACGCTGCGCCATCACGGCGCGAACGAGGGCCTGTTCACCGCCATCGCGGCCGGCCAGGAGCAGTTCATCGTGGCAGGCGGCGACGAGGCGTTGCAGGCCCGCGAGCAGGGCGTCGACCTCGTCGCCGTGGCCCCCTATTACCGCAGTTATCCCGTCCGCATCATCGCGCGGGCTGACGCGGGCATCGCGTCGCTCGCCGAGCTGCGCGGCAAGAGCGTCGGCGTGCCGGGGCGTTTCGGCGAGTCGTGGTTCAGTCTGCTGGTCGCGCTGAAGTCGGCGGGCTTGACTGAGCAGGACGTGACGGTCGTCGAGATCGGCTACACGCAGCAGGCCGCGCTGGCGACGAAGAAGGTGGATGCGGTCGTCGGTTTCGTGAACAACGACCTCGTGCAAGACCGTCAGGCGGGGCTCGACGTGGTCGAGTTCTCTTTGACCCCCGACGGTGAGCCGCCGTTGGTCGGCGCGACGCTGTTCACCACCCGCTCCTATCTGGACGCTCATCGCGACGCCGTGACAGCGGTGGCCCAGGGCGTCGTCGCGGGGGTTCAAGCGGTGGTCGACGATCCGAGCCAGGCTCTCACGGTGTCGGCGGCTGAGGTTCCCGAGATGGACGAGCAGGCGGCGAAGCTGACGCTCGACGCGACCGTGCCGATCCTGGTCAACAAAGGTGGCCAGGCTTCTGGCGGGCTCGACGTGGCGCAGTGGCAGGCGATGGCCGATTTCCTTGTGGACGCTGGCGTGCTGACCAAGCCGGCGGACGTGGCGAACGCCGTCGACACCAGCGTGTTGGACGGCTGACGGCCCGACCACCTGACGCGCCGGGCGAGTACGGTGGCCTTGCCGTGTGGTGGCGAATCCAACGAAAGGATGAGCATGGCGACAATCAACGGGCCCCGAGTCGTGCCCGGCTGGGATGACTATTTCCTTGGCATCGCGCAGGCTGTCGCGGCGCGTGCGAAGTGCGTGCGTCGGCAGGTGGGCGCGGTGATCGTCCACGAGCGCCGCATCATCGCGACCGGCTACAACGGAGCCCCGCCCGGGCACCCGGACTGCCTGGAAGGCGCGTGCCCTCGGGGCAAGTTGACGTACGAGCAGGTGCCGGGGCTCGGTGACTACGATCGGCCGGGCACACCCGGTTTTTGCATCGCGATCCACGCCGAAGTGAACGCTCTGCTGTTCGCGACGCGCGACACCAAGGGGGCAACCGTCTATATCACCGATCCGCCGTGCCCGGGCTGTCGCAAGGCGCTCGCCGCGGCTGGCATCGTCCGCGCGGTCTGGCCCGGCGGCGAATACGACGCCGACGCTTTGGTGGCGTGGGACGACTGAGCTGTCCGTCAGCCGCCGAGCGACGGTTGACTGCCCGTCTCTGACGACCGCGTCTGTCATCTGGCACACGCTGGCGGCGCGCCTCATGGCGACTGTCCGTCTCGTGGAGACGACGTCTGCCATGCCAGCGGCCGACCGTCGTGGTCGCGTCCGTCGTCAGCGCAGTTTGCGCAAGAAATCTGGGTCGTCGTCGGGGGCGATCGGGCGAGAGGGACGCCTGGGCGGTTTGCCGTCGCCCCGGGGACGACCGAAGAATAGCCAGGCGAGCGCGCCGATGCCAGGGAACACGATGATGGCCACGGCCCACAACCAGCGGGGCATGAGCCGGACGCTGTCGCCGTCAGACTGCCCAACCTCGACGAGGCAGTAGATCATGAGCAGGCCGATGATGATGACCGGAAGCACGCGTCCCATGGGCAACACCATACCCGCGCCCGAATCGTTTCGTCGTGGGGATATCGTGCGGGCTGACCTGCCCCTTCAGCCGCGTTAGGGTGGCCGGGTGAAGATGATGGTCGCGGCGAAGGCGGGTGCGGTGGACGCCGTGTGCCGTGCGCTTGATGGCGAGACTGTCGCCGGGCTGGTGCCGGACGGTTCTCCGGCGCGCTATCTGGCGGCGTTGCGGCCGGAGCTTCCGGTGACGGAACCCGGCGCAGCGGTGGTCGTCGCGACGTCCGGCTCGACTGGTGACCCCAAGGGGGTCGTGCTTTCGCGTGACGCCATCGCGGCGTCTGTCGCCGCGACGCACCAGCGGCTGGGCGGGCCTGGATTGTGGGTGTGCCCGTTGCCCGTCGAACATGTTGCCGGCATGATGACGATCGCTCGCGGCCTGCTCGGCGGCGGGGGAGTGCGTCTCGTGCGCGGTGATCTGTCTGACGTCCCGATCCCTGACGTCCGGGCGTATCTGTCGGTGGTGCCGGCCCAGTTGCATCGGGCCCTCGGCGATGCGACTCTCGCCGCGTCGCTGGCCCGGTACGCCGCGGTGCTCGTCGGTGGTTCGGCGATCCCTGCCGGTTTGCTCGCCGGCGCCCGCGAGCAGGGCATTCACGTCGTCACGACCTACGGCATGTCGGAGACCTGCGGCGGCTGCGTCTATGACGGGACGCCGCTCGAAGGCGTGCGCGTCGACATCGAGTCCGATGGGCGCGTCGTGCTCGCGGGGCCGATGGTGTTCGCCGGCTACCGCCTCGATCCGGGGCGCACGCGGGCCGTCCTGCGGGACGGTGCGGTCTGCACCCAGGACCGCGGCCGGTTCGAGGACGGCCGGCTGCGGCTGCTCGGCCGGTTCGACGACGTGGTGATCAGTGGGGGCGTCAACGTCGATCTCGCGGCGGCGCAACAGGTCGCCGACGCGATCTGGGGCGTGGACGAGGCGGAGCGCGTCGTGCTGTTCGCCGTCGACGATGAACGCTGGGGCGCCCGTGTGGTGGCGGTCTGTGGCGCTGCCGTCTCGCTGGACGAGGTCGTCGCGCGCCTTCGTCCGCACGTGGAGGCCGCCGCGATCCCGCGGGAGCTGCGGCATCTCGTGCATCCGACGGCGGCGTTGGCTGGCAAAATCGACCGTAACGCGTTGCGCGCGGTGTGGGATGACGCTGCGGGGACCGCCCGGCGGCACTCTGCCTCGGATGATCCAGGCGTTGTCTGGGATGGCGCGGATGAGACGAAGTAACGTGTGGCCGGGCGTTCACCGGTTGAGCGCCCGCTGGACGCCCGGACGAGGGTAAAGGGGGACCATGGCGACTGCCGCTGAATGGGTCGAAGGGGTGCGCATCCGCACGCTGCCGGCTGCGATCTCGCCGGTGCTGGCCGGGACGGGCGTCGCCTGCTTCCAGGGACGCTTCCAACCCGTGCTCGCGCTGCTCGCACTCGTGGTCGGCCTGGCCATCCAGGTCGGCAGCAACCTGATGAACGACTACTCGGACGGCATCCGCGGCACCGACGAGCATCGCGTCGGCCCGTTGCGGCTGGTCGGTTCAGGGGCGGCCAGCCCCCACCAGGTGCTGGCGGTGGCACTGGGCCTGTTCGGCGTCGCGGGCGTCGTCGGCCTGGTGATCTGCTGGCTGACGGGAGCCTGGTGGCTGCTCGTCGTCGGCGCGGCTTGCATGGTGGCCGCCTGGTTCTACACCGGCGGCAAGCACCCGTACGGCTACATGGGCCTCGGCGAGGTGTTCGTCTTTGTGTTCTACGGGCTGGTCGCCGTGCTCGGGACGGTCTACATCCAGGCACAGGCGTTGCCCGCGTCGGCCTGGTGGGCGGCGGTCGCCGTCGGCCTGCTCGCCGTCGCCATCCTGGTCGCCAACAACCTGCGCGACATTGAGGGCGACCAGGCGTCCGGCAAGCACACCTTGGCGACCCGGCTGGGCGACGCGGGCACTCGCTGGCTTTTCACGGCGAGCATCGTGGTGGCCTTCGTCGCCGTGCTCGCCGTGGCGCTCATCAGTTCGTGGTGGGCGCTGCTGGGCTGGGTGATGGTCGCCGTGCTCGCGCAGCCGGTGTGGCAGGTGGCCCGTGGTGCGACGGGGTTCGTGCTCGTCGGCGTCCTCAAAAAGACTGGCATCGGCGAGCTAGCGTGCGCGGCGGGCATGTTCGTCGGGCTGGTGATCGCGTCGTTGCTCGTCGGGACGGTCTGATCAGCCATGTCAGTTTCTTCATGGGATGTCGGGCATCGCCGGGTTGGCAGTCGTGTGGCTGATGGCAGGATCGAGTGTCCGAGGGCCACATGTCTCGGGGCTGCGCATGGGGACGGAACAAGTGCTGACCGTGGCTGGCCAAACGTCGTCGTTGGGTTGGCTGTGGAAGAGAGGCGGTGTCGCATGAACGAGTCCAAGAGAAGCGAGGCAACGGAAGCTGACGCTCACCAAGCCCTTGAGACGGCGGTCTACTCGCTGCCGATGACCACGAAGTTCCGCGGGCTGACGGTGCGCGAGGGGCTGTTAGTCAAGGGGCCGCTCGGCTGGGCCGAGTGGAGCCCGTTCTGGGAGTACGAGCGTCCGGAGATCGACGCCTGGTGGGCGGCGACGGTCGAGGCTGGTTGGCTCGGCTGGCCGGCGCCGCTGCGCTCGTCCGTCCCGGTGAACGTGACGGTGCCCGCCGTCGGCCCCGATCAGGCCCGCGCGATCGTCGTGGCCTCCGGCTGCCGGACGGCCAAGGTGAAGGTCGCCGAGCGTGGGCAGACCTTCGCCGACGACCTGGCCCGCGTCGAGGCGGTGCGGGACGCGCTGGGCCCCGCCGGTCGCGTGCGCGTCGACGTCAACGGGCGCTGGAGTGTGGACGACGCGTTCGCCCGCCTGCGCGAGCTGGCACGTTTTGGCCTCGAATACGCCGAGCAGCCCTGCGCCAGCGTGGACGAGCTGGCTGACCTGCGCCTCCGCTTCGCGCGCGCAGGCCTCGACCTGCCGATCGCCGCGGACGAGTCGATCCGCCGCAGCGGCGACCCTGAGCGTGTCGTGGCCGCCCACGCCGCCGACGTCGCCATCTTGAAGGTGCAGCCCCTCGGCGGCGTCCGCCGCTGCCTGGAACTCGCTGACCGGCTGGCCCTGCCCGTCGTCGTCTCGTCGGCCATCGAATCCTCGGTCGGCCTCCGCGCTGGCCTGGCCCTCGCCGCTGCCCTGCCCGAGCTGCCCTACGCCTGCGGCCTCAACACCGCCGCCCTGCTCACCGTCGACGTGGTCGACGACCCGCTCGTCGCCGTGAATGGCGAGATCGCCGTGCGTGACGTGCACGTCCGGGAGAACCTCGCCTGGCAGGCTGATGCGGCAACCTCCGCCCGTTGGCAAGACCGTGCCTCAGACTTCCTTGCGTCGTCACCCGGTGTAGTGCCAAGGAACGCCGGAGAATAGTGATCAGTCGTGCCGAATCCATGAACCCAGCCGTCTCAGAGAGTTGGGCGTCACCCGTCAGAATCGTGGAACACCGGAAAGTGATATCGGCCGTGCTGACTTTGTGGCCTAGCCGCCCCAGGGAAACGGGCGGCAACCCTGCCTGGCTCGTCACCTTTTCGTGGGGTTGGATAGTACCGGAGAGCGACTAGAGGAGACAGACGTGCCGGTGGCGCGTCTGTCGGGGTAGCCGGAGGTACTATCCAACCCCACGTTACGGGCTCTCACTTTCACGTTACGTGCTCATCAATCGGGATGGTTCCACATAGTCAGCAAAGGGACAAGAAGTCAGTAAAAGGGGCAAGACAGATGACAGCTTCACAAGACTGCACGTCGGCGATCATCGCCCAGTTGATCGTCCAAGGCGTCACGGACGTCGTGCTGTCGCCCGGGTCGCGCTCAGCCCCGCTGGCCCTGGCGGCCGCGAAGGCCGATAAAGACAACCTCATCCGCCTGCACGTCCGCGTTGACGAACGCGGCGCTGGCTTCCTCGCCCTCGGGCTGGGCAAAGCGTCGGGCCGTCCGGCGGCGGTCGTCACGACGTCTGGGACGGCGGTCGGCAACCTGCTGCCCGCCGTGATGGAGGCCGCGCACGCGGGCGTGCCGCTCGTCGTCGTCACGGCCGACCGTCCGGCGTCCCTCGTCGGTTTCGGCGCCAACCAGACCACCGATCAGCGAGGGCTGTTCGACCGCTATGCCCGCTGGTCGGCGGTGCTCGACTCGCGGGCCGACGCCGACTCGTGGTTCGCCCAGACGGCTCGGGCGGTGCTCGCCAGCCGCGGCTCGTTGGGCCCGCTGCCCGGCCCGGTCCACCTTGATGTCCACCTGGGCGTCCCGCTGGTGAGCGACGATCCGGTCGCCTTGCCGACGGCCCGTCCTCGCCGCCACGTCGGCCGGTCGGAGCCTGCCGCGTTCGAACTGCCGGCGGGGCCGCGCACGGTAGTCGTGGCCGGCGACGCCAAGCCAGCCGTCGGACGGCGTGTCGCCGCGCTGGCGGCGCAGGCGCGCGTCCCGCTCATCGCGGAGCCGTCCTCCAACGCCCGGTTCGGCGCCGCGCTCACGCACGGACGGCTGCTGCTCGACACGCCGCTGGCCGCCGATATCGAGCGGGTCGTGGTGGTCGGGCATCCCACCTTGTCGCGGCCGGTGAGCGCGCTGCTCGCCCGTGCGGACGTGGAGCTCGTGGTCGAGGGTTCGTCGGCTGGTTGGCCGGACGCGGGCTGGCAGGCGACGCTGTTCGCCGACCGCGTCGCCATCCCCGCTGGCGACCCGCAGTGGGCGCAGCGCTGGCGGCGGGCCGACGTCGATCTGGGGTCGGCTGGTGCCCGTCTGGGCGAGGATCCGGCTGCGGGCGCCGCCCGTCGAGCCGATTCGGCGCTCGCGTCTGAGACACGTGCCTTGACGGGTTTGACGCTCGCGTGGGCCGTGTGGGAGTCGCTGCCCGCTGATGCGCCGCTGGTTATCGGCAGTTCCAGCCCGATCCGCGACCTCGATGTGGCGCCGGTCGGGCCGTCGTCCCCGCTGGTGTTCGCCAACCGGGGCCTGGCTGGGATCGACGGCACGTTGTCGACCGCGCTGGGAGTCGCGCTTGCGCTTGGCGCTCCGACCACTCTGTATTGCGGTGATCTCACTTTCGTTCACGATGCCACGGCGCTCGCGGCCGCTCCCACGGAGCCGCGTCCCGATCTGCGCGTCGTTGTCGCCGACAACTACGGTGGCGCGTTGTTCGCGACGCTTGAATACGGCCGGCCCGCTTTCGCCGATGTGTTCGAGCGGATCTTCGCGACCCCGACCGGCGCCAGGGTGGCCGATGTCGCGCGTGGCTTCGGGGCCCGCGTCCGCGAAGTGACGACGCTGGATCAACTTGTCGCGACGCTGGAACGGCCTTGGTCGGGTCTTGAGGTGGTCGTCGCCGCCGTGTCGCGCTGAGTGTCGATGCGTCAGCGCTGAGCGATGCGGTGGGCCGTCGGTGACGGCGACCGGCAGGCGGGTGTCACCGCGGTTGGCCAGCGGCCTGGGCCTGGGGGTGGACGGCTGGCGCGGTGATCGTGCGCTCGGACAGGGTGGCGAACCGACATTCAACAGCAAAATGTCAAGACATTAGATTGACTTATTGCCTCCTACTCGGTTGAATAGACGGGACACCACCATCGTCCGGCGAGAGGACTTTGATCACCATGCAGCAAACACCGCTTTCGATCATGACGAGCCGTGGGCCGACTGTGCTGTGGAACGACTCGGCCACGCCGTCGGAGTTGGAGCAATCCATTTCGTTCGGTGCGGTGGGGGCCACCTGCAACCCGGTCATCGCGCTCGCCGCCATCCGGGCCGATCTGCCGCGCTGGCAAGGGCGGATCGCCGAGTTGGGACGGCTCATGCCCGAGGCCGCCGAGTCTGAGATCGGCTGGAAGGTCGTCGAGGAGGTCTCATTGGAGGCCGCCACGCTGCTCGAACCGGCCTTCGAGCGGTACCACGGCTACAACGGCCGCCTCTCCATGCAGACGGATCCGCGCAACGCGCGCAGCGCCGCGAAGCTGGCCGACCAGGCGGAGCACTTCTCGAAACTCACCCGGAACATCATCGTCAAGATCCCCGCCACACAGATCGGTCTCCAAGCCATTGAGGAGGCCACCTATCGCGGCGTCAGCGTCAACGTGACAGTGTCGTTCACCGTCGCCCAAGCGGTGGCCGCAGGCGAGGCGATTGAGCGGGCGCTGCTGCGGCGGGAGGCTGAGGGGCTCGACGTGTCAACGATGGGCCCGGTCGTCACCATCATGGTCGGCCGTTTGGACGACTGGCTGAAGATCGTCTACAACGCTGACGGGCTGTGCTTCGACCCTGGCTACCTGGAGTGGGCGGGCGTCGCCACCGTCAAGAAGGCGTACGCCGAGTTCAAGCGGCGCGGGCTGCGGGCCCGGCTGCTGGTGGCCGCGTACCGCAACGCCTTGCAGTGGACGGAGTTCGTCGGCGGCGACCTGGTGTTGTCGCCGCCCTTCGCCTGGCAGCAGCGCTTCCAGGCCAGCGGCATCGACCCCGCGCCGCGCATGGACGTCCCGGTCGAGGCGAGGATCGTCGACACGCTCTACGAGCAGATGCCCGAGTTCCGCAAGGCCTACGACGTGGACGGCATGACGCCCGCCGAGTTTGCCGACTACGGCGCGACGAGGCGCACGCTGCGTCAGTTCCTCGGGGCCGACGAAGAGCTCGACCAGATCGTCCGCGATACGCTCATTCCAGCCCCGTGAGCGAGCGGGGGCACGGGGGAACGCGGCCGCGACGGCTGTGTCGTTCAGGTTTCCTCCGGGCGTTGGCGGGCCACGGTCAGAAGTGGCGAACGGGAGAAAACGCGGCGTGGGTCGGTGAAGCGACGGTGGCGGTGACGCCCGTTCGTCTCGGTCGATGACACATGGGTAACGAAAGAAGGCAGGCGGCAATGCCCCAGACAGTGCGGTTGACGGTCGCGCAGGCGACGATCGCGTTTCTCGCGAACCAGTATTCGGAGCGGGACGGTGTCGAGCGGCGGCTGATCCCGCGCTGCCTCGGCATCTTCGGTCACGGCAACGTGTGCGGCCTCGGCCAGGCGCTGTTGCAGGCTTCTCTCGGGGCGCACGACGAGGCGTTGCCCGCTCCCGACATGCCCTACGTCTTGGTGCGCAACGAGCAGGGCGGCGTGCACGCGGCGTCCGGCTTCGCCAAGCAGTCCAACCGCTTGCAGACTATGGCGGTGCTGTCGTCCATCGGGCCGGGGGCGACCAACATGGTGACGGGGGCCGCGCTGGCCACGACCAACCGGCTGCCGGTGTTGCTCCTGCCGTCCGACATCTTCGCGACGCGCTACCCGGACCCGGTGTTGCAGCAGTTGGAGAGCCCGCAGTCGCTGGACGTGTCGGTCAACGACGCCTTCAAGCCGGTGGCGCGCTTCTGGGATCGCGTCAACCGGCCCGAGCAGCTCATCCCGTCGTTCATGAACGCCATGCGCGTGCTGACCGATCCGGCCGACACCGGCGCGGTCGTCGTTTGTATGCCGCAGGACGTGCAGGCCGAGGCGTTTGACTGGCCGCTCGAGTTTTTCGCCCGGCGCGTGTGGCACGTCGGCCGGCCGGCGCCCGAGGCCGCCGCTGTGGCGCGGGCGGTCGCGGCCATCAAGGCGTCGACGAAGCCCTTGGTTGTCGCCGGCGGCGGCGTCATCTACTCCGAGGCGTCACAGGCGTTGCGCGACTTCGCGACCCGGACGGGTATCCCCGTCGCCGACACGCAGTCCGGCAAGGGCGCGATCAACTTCGACCATCCGGCGGCGGTGGGCGGCGTCGGTTCGACTGGGGCCGGTTCGGCCAACGACATGGCGCGCGAGGCCGACCTCGTGATCGGCGTCGGCACCCGCTATTCCGACTTCACAACGGCGTCGCACACGGTGTTCGCCAACCCCGACGTGCGCTTCGTCAACATCAACACGCTCGGCTTCGACACCGCGAAGCATGCCGCCACGATGCTGGTGGCCGACGCCCGAGAGGGCTTGACGGCGTTGACCGAGGCCCTGGCCGGCTGGCAGGCGGATGCGGCCTGGCGGCAGGCCGCCATCGAGCGGGACGCCGCCTGGCAGGAGGTGGTCGACGAGTGTTACCACCGAGGCCATCAGCCGCTGCCCGCTCAGACGGAGGTGTTCGGCGCGCTCAACGAGTTGATGGGCGACCAGGACGTGCTCATCAACGCCGCCGGCTCGATGCCGGGCGACCTCCAGTGCCTTTGGCGCGCTCGGACGCCGCAGCAGTACCACCTTGAATACGCCTACTCGTGCATGGGCTACGAGGTTCCGGCGTCGCTCGGGGTGAAACTGGCGGTCGGGCCGGAGCACGAGGTAGTCGCGATCGTCGGGGACGGCACCTATCAGATGCTGCCGATGGAGCTGGCCACCATCGTCCAAGAGGGCGTCAAGGTGATCTTTGTTCTGCTCGACAACCACGGCTTCGCCTCCATCGGCGCGCTCTCCGAATCGCACGGTTCGCAGCGCTTTGGCACGCAGTACCTGAAGCGCAATCCGGCGACGGGTCGTTTGGACGGCGAGTACGTTCCCTTCGATCTGGCGGCCAACGCCGCCAGTTGGGGCGCCGACGTCCTGCGCTGTGACGGCATCGCCGAGTTCAAGGCGAACTACGCCGTGGCCGCCGCGAGCGACCGCACCACCGTGCTCTACATCGAGACCGACATCTTGGGCCCCAACCCGCCCGGCACCGCCTGGTGGGACGTGCCGGTGGCGCAGGTCTCGGCGCTGGACAGCACCCGGCAGGCCTACCAGGAGTACGTCGCCGACAAGAAAGCTCAGCGGCATTACCTGTGACGTCGCGCCTGCCTGGAGGCCCCGGTGCGGCGTTCGGGCGGCAAGCCCCTGCCCTCACCTCGCCTGCCGGGCATGACCGCGACGGCCGTCGCGCCTGGGCGGCGTCACGGGTCAGGCTGGAGCGACGATGCGCCGTCGTGGCGTCCGTGACATGATCGTCGGGTGATCCCTGTCGCCGCTGTCTGGTCGAGCATGCCCTGGTGGGGCTGGGCGTTGATGGTGCTCGTCGGCCTGCTGGTGGGGTTCTCCAAGACGGCCATCGGCAACGTCATGCTGCTGGGGGTGGCCGCGATGGCCTGGCTGTTGCCAGCGCGCGATTCGACAGGCGTCATGCTGCTCATGCTGCTGACGGGCGACGTGATCGCCGTCAGCATCTATCACCGCAACGTCGACTGGCGCTTGCTCGCTCGCATGATCGTGCCGGTGCTCGTCGGGCTCGGCGTCGGTTGGCTTTTCCTGGGACGCGTCGACGATCAAGCGCTGGAACGCACGATCGGGGTGATCCTGCTCGTGCTGCTCGGTGTGGGACAGGTGATGAAGCGGCGCCCAGCGGATGACATCCGTGGCGGCTTGTGGCCGTCCCTCGGCTACGGCAGCCTGGCTGGTTTCACCACGATGGTGGCGAACGCGGGCGGCCCGGCGATGAGCCTGTACCTGTTGGCGGCGAAATTCGACAAGTGGCGTTTCATCGGCACGTCCGCCTGGTTCTTCTTCGCGGTGAACGTCGTCAAACTGCCGATCTCCTTGCAGTTGGGCATCGTCCGTCCCGACACGGCGCTGCTGTCGTTGGTGCTCGTGCCGGCCGTGGTCGTGGGAGCCATCCTCGGCTGGTTCCTCATTAAACGCATCAACCAGGTGCTGTTCGATCGGCTTGTGACGATCTTCGTCGGCGTCGCTGCGCTGTACCTGTTGATCGCCTGAAGCGGACATCACATTGCGCTGGGCGAGCCCAGTTTCGGCGTCACCCAGCAAGCCGGCTTCTGGGGTCGGTGACGTTTCTTTGGCCGTCCGGCCTTACGGGACGACGGAATTGTCTGGCGCGGCCGTGAGCGGAGGCCGGCGATGTTGCCCACTGTTGGACATGCTGCGCCCACCGTGAAAGCATGGAAACGTCTCATAGCCCCCAAGGCCGGACATGCCCGTGTTGCCACCACGGGAGGACGGGAGAGATTCATGGCAGTGTTGCGTTCGTTGAGGAAGCCGCCTACGCGCCGTGCCGGCGCGCTGGTCGGCGCCATCGTCGTGGTGGTGGGCGCGATCGGTGTCGTCGGCGGAGTCGTGCCGACGACGGCCGCTGCGGCGGACCCGGCCGCGTGTTCGAGTTCTTTTGAGATGACGCCTCCTGTTGGGCGGGCATATGCGCTCGCCGACGGCCGCGATTCGTGGACGGGCACGGTCACGTTGACGGGGAATTGTGGCACGTTGTCTGCCTCGTCGGTGTCGTTTGAGCCGTCGTCGCCTGACGTGACCGCGTCCGCCGTGTCGTACGACGGGAATGGCGTCTACACGGCGACGTTCGCGTCCACTCGGGCGGGCACCTACAACGTTGAAGAACTCTTCAACTCAACGCCGCTGAACCCTTCAGCCACCCGTGCGATCGTGTTTCTGGCGAGCGGCCCCGACGCGGGGCAGTCGACGTTGTCGGTGTCCCCGGCGTCCGGCTCGTTGCCATGCGACGGGGTGGCGAAAATCGTGGCCGAGGCCACAGTGCGCAACACGCAAGGGCTGCCGGTCCCCGGCGTCAAGGTGACATTTGCCCAGGTGGGGGTAGCGACGTCGGACGAGGCGACGACGGATGCGGACGGGGTCGCGAAGCTCACGTACACCACGCCGGCGGGCAACACGTCTGTCAGTTTTCGGGTGAGCGCGACGATTGACGTGGGCGGGGTCGCGACGCCCATCGCTGGCTCACCCGCTTCTGTGTCGCTGACATCGTCAGATGTGTGTTTCACCGTGTCGCTGACGGCTCAGCCGACAGCTGGCGACTCTGTGATGGCCAACGGCAAAGATTCGTGGACGGCGACTATCACGGTGGCGGACCAGGCGGGTGAGCCCGTCACGGGCATCGCCGACGATCTGGCTGTCTCTGTCACGCCGACCGGCCAGGTGGCCTCGCCCACGGTCAAAGAGCTCGGCAACGGGGACTACAGCGTCCCGTTCGTCTCGCGCACTGCGGGGGACTACACGGTGACCGCGCGTTATGGTTCGACGTCCAGTGCTGCCGTCACCATCACGTTCGTCCCGCCGACTGTCGATGCCGACGCGTCAACGCTGGCTGTTCCGGCGACGGTCGAGATCCCCTGCGACGGCGGCGCGCCGTTGCCGACTGTGCCGGTCGTCGTCACCGTCTATGACACGAGCGGCGTCGTCGCCGTCGGCGTGCCCGTGACCGTCACTATCGGCGCCAACGCTCCGCAGACTGTCAAGACTGGCGCAGATGGCACCGCCACGGTCACGGTCACGCTCAATGGCAACCCGGCCGGAACCACGCTCGACGTGGCTGCCACCGTCCACGTGGGGGGCCAAGCCGTCAACGTCGGCCAGTCGCCGGCGACGGTGCAACTCGTCGCCGCGGACGGCTGCGCGCCGACCCCACATTCGGCGAGTGTGAATCTCCAGCCTTCGCGGCAGTCCGTCACCATGCCCATTCTCGTGACGGCCACCTTCCGGACAGCTTCAGACGGCGACCTCATCTCGACGCTTGACCCGACGAAAGTGGCGTTCATCCCGTCGTCCCCGGACGTGACGGTGTCGGCGGTGACGAACAACGGCGACGGCACCTATGCGGCGATGTTGACGTCCGACGTGGTGGGCTCCTATACGTTGGAGCTGGCCTATGACGGCACGTCGTTCGCCTTCTCGTCGCCGGTCACGTTCTCGTTCGAGGACGATCTGCCGAGTTTCTTGGCGGAGCCAGCCCAGCCGTGCGTCGGTCAGTCATCACAGTTGACGTTGACATACGTGCAGGACGGCGAGCCGTTGGCGAACTTGCCGGTGACGTTTGTCGCCGATTCGGATACGGCGACGCTCAATCCTGCTAGCGGACACACGGATGAGAACGGCGTCCTCGCCACGACGATCACCGACACGGTGGCGGAGCGGGTCACGGTTCATCCGACTGCCACAGCCAGCGATGGCAGCGTCGTGGATGTGGTCCAGCCGCCGCTGGTGGTCACGTTCGTGGCCGGCTGCCAGGTGACACCGCCGCCCGCCCCGACGTTCACGGTGGCCCCGACCGATGACGAACCGGTCGTGGCGGACGGCGAGCAGTCATGGACGGGCACGCTGCATGTGACGGACGGTGACGGCAACGCCGTGGCTGGTCTCAGTGCGGACGCGTTCCACTTCACGTCGTCGCCGGCGGGGGCTGTGTCCTCCGCTGTGGTGGACGAAGGCGACGGCGCTTACACGGTGACGTTCACCTCGACGGCTCCGGGCAGCTATGCCATCACGGCGACGGTTGACGGCTACCCGTCGTCGCCGTCTCAGACCGTCACATTCGCCGAGCTTCCGCCGCCCGCGGTGGTGCCGACGTTGGGTGAGCTCGAACTGTCGACGAGCGACGTGCTCGTGGCCGGAGACGTGACCTGCGGCGGAGATCCGCAGTTCATGAGCCCGTCGTCGGTGAAGGCGTCGGTGCGTGTGGTTGATCAAAGTGGCCGTCCTGTGCAAGGCGCTGATGTGCAGTTCAGCGTGGATGCGCCGCTGACGGTCTCGGCGCCGAACGCGCCGACGAATGACGATGGGGTCGCGTCCGTCGATGTGACGATGGGGGCGTCGGGTTCCCAGGGAAGGAAGGCCGTGACGGTGCGTGCGAGCCTGGGTTCCCAGAGCGCCACGGCTGATCTGAATCTCTTCCCCATTCAGGTGGATTACCCATCCTCTTCGTTCCAGGTGACGCCCAAAGGCGATTCGCCCGTGTACGTCGGCGAAGCATGGGTTGGCACAGTGCATGCTCTTGACGGATGCGGCAGACCGGTGTCGGACCTGGACGTGACGAAGCTGTCGTTCACGGCCTCCCCGCAAGACGATGCCTTGCAGATTGGCCCGGTGACGAACGTCGGCAATGGCGACTACACCGTTGAGTTCACGTCGTCGCGGGCGCAGTCCTATACGGTGACAGCCCTCTTTGATGGCACTGCTTTCGAGGGGCAGCAGACGATCGCGTTCAAGGCGTTGCCACCGGAGCCTGTCGTCTCCGAGCTGGGGGACTTGCAGCTCTCGGATGACATGGTGACGGTGGCGTATGACCGTGGCGAGGCGTGCGGCGGAGTCGGGTACTGGATGAACCCGGAATCTGTCGTCGCGTCGGTGCGGGTCGTTGACCACAATGGCGCTCCCGTGAGAAACGCCGAGGTGTCTTTTGGCGTCGACGCTCCCTTGCAGCTCTCGTCGCCAACGGCGCCGACCGATGACGACGGGGTGGCGACTGTCACCCTGACGTTCGACAAGGACGACTTTGCTGGGCAACAACAGGTGACGGTGACCGCGCAGCTTGGCGATCAGACTGTGCAAGCCACGATTGATGTCGTCATCCCCTCTGTCGACTTTCCGCAGTCGTCCATGAGGCTGGCTCCTTCTGCTGGGGAGTCGGTGGCAGCGGATGGCGTGCAGTCGTGGGTCGGCACGATTCGTCCGCTTGACGGCTGCGGACGGCCCGTGACGGGCTTGTCGTCGGACAGCTTCCACTTCACTTTCTCACCTGATGGTGTGATCGCGTCACCGGTGGAGGAACAAGGCGACGGTGTTTACACCGTCGAATTCACGTCGCGGTATGCCGGTCGTTTCTCGATCACGGTGTCCATCGACGGGTCAGCGACCCCTGTCGATCCTCTCTTCCCGACCCCGCAGATCGACTTCGAGCCCATGGCCCCTCACCTGACCGACTTCACCGTGACGCCAACGTCGGCCGTCAACGATGGGTCGGTCATCCCTGTGGCGACGGTGGCCATTGCCTCTGCGCTTCCTGACGACCCACAGTATGAGGCGCAGCCGGAGGCAGACGTTCCGGTGCAGTTCGTTGTCGAGGGGCCAGCGACGATCGGCGGGGCGACCAGCACGGTGGTGCCCACGAACGCTCAGGGGATCGCGCAGGCGCTGATCACTCCTAACGGCGGATGCGAGGCCGGCGATGTGACAGTTCGCGCCGTTGTGGCGTCAGACGAGGGTGACCTTGTGTTCGACTCGTCTAAGACGCTGACGTTCACGCTGCCGCGCGATTCGGCGTGCGAGGCCGCGTTGTCGGTGGTGGCTGAACCGACCGGCGCGACTCCGGTGTATGCCGACGGCGCAGCCTCATGGACGGGCACGTTCACACTGAGCAACTGGGCGAACGAGCCGCTGACCGGTGAAGCCGATGGTTTCACTGTGCGCGTGCTGGACGCGACTGGTGATGAGACCGACGCTGTTGATGTCTCGGCCATCACCGACAACGGTGACGGCACTTACATGGCGGTCTTCACCTCGACCACGGCTGGCACGTACACCGTCGACGCAGCCTGGGGCGATGTGACAGTGGCCGCGGCGGATCGTCCGACGATCACGTTCACGGCGTTGCCGGACGCTTCGCTGGCAGTCACGGATCCGGCCGATGGCGCGCTCGTCAGCACGAGTTATCCCCGCTTCGCGGGCACGTCCGACGTCGGCAACGTCGTCGTGGTGAGCGATGGCGACACCCAGCTTTGCAACGCCATCACGGCCGCCAACGGCGTGTGGGCCTGCACGTCGTCCGTCGCTATGCCGGATGGGCCACACGGGCTGATCGCCCACACGAACCGTGGGCCGAAGGCCGCCAGCGTCGATTTCACGGTCATCGTGGACACGACGGTGGCTCCGCCACCAGCGAGCGTCGCCGTCGCGTTGTCGACCGTCGTCCAAGGCGGCACTCAGATCATCACGGGCACCGGTTGGGCACCTGGTGAGACGGTGCGGTTGACGGTGAGTTCCGACGCGATCGATCTCGGTTCGGTGACGGTGAACGACGACGGTTCGTGGGAGCCGGTCGAGTTCGCTGTTCCAAACGATTGTGAAGTCGGCACCCATCAGGTGACGGCAGTCGGATCGGTTTCTGGAACACGCGTGACGGAGTTCGATGTCACGTCTGGCGGTGGTTCGTCGCCGTCGCCGACTGCGACCCCGACTGACACGCCAACTGCGAGCCCGACTTCGACCGGCGCGCCGACGAGCACTCCGACGGAAGCACCTCCTGCTGCCCCGACGGTCACGCCGACTCCGACGGGCGCGCCGTCGCCGACCGGGACGCCGAGTCCAACCGCCGCGCCGACGAGCACCCCAGTGGAAACTCCTCCTGGCGGGCCAACGGAATCGTCGTCGGCGGAACCGGCAGGCAATCTGTCTGGATCGGACAACGATCAGGGCGACGACTCGTCTGACGCGGTCAGCGCGTTCACCGACTCTGCCGGTCCCGGCAACGGGTCGTCGAGCGATTCGGCTAGCGGCGGGGCGTCGGTCGCCACCGGTGGCAGTGTGCTGGCGCCGGCTCCCTGGGGCTTCATGCTTCTGCTGGGCGGCGGCTGTGTCGTTCTCGTCGCCCTGCTGACCCGCCGTCGGGAGAACGACTAGCAGCCGATTCGTTCCATGTGAGCATGAGGCGTGTGGCCCGTTGAGAAGGCATCATCGGGCCACACGCCTCTCGTTCGTCGTCACCGGGACGCGGCTGGGCAGCGACCAGATGGAATAAGTATCGCTGATCTGGCATAGTTATGCGCATGACCTATCGGGTAGCGGTGGCCGGAGCCACCGGATATGCGGGCGGTGAGCTGCTGCGGCTGCTCCTCGCCCATCCCGCCTTCGAGATCGGAGCGCTGACCGCGAAGTCAAGCGTTGGCGACCGGCTCGGCCAGCACCACCCCCATCTCGCGCCGCTGGCGGACCGCGTGATCGTTGACACCACGGTGGACAATCTGGCTGGGCATGACGTGATCGCGCTGGCCCTGCCGCACGGCGCCTCCGGCGCGATAGCCGCCGAGCTTGAGGCCGCGTCGCCGCAGTCGATCCTGGTCGACCTCGGCGCGGATCACCGCCTCGAATCCCCCGAGTCCTGGGCCGCTTTCTACGGCGGTGAGTATCAAGGCGCCTGGACGTATGGCATGCCCGAGTTGCTGTTGGCGCGGCAGCCGCTTGATGGGACGCCACCTGACATAAATGCCGCCACTTCTCAGCGGTTAGGTTTGAGTTTTCGCGGAGCGAGCGTGGATGGGCCTGGCCGTCCGCCGACGCTTGCGTCAGCGGACTGGTTGCGAGCGTGCGAAAACTCAAACCTAGCCGCCGTGCTTGGTACTTCGACGATCAATGAAGCATTGCCTGGCAGTTTCAAACAGCGCGACCACTTGCACGGCGCGACGCGCATCGCGGTGCCGGGCTGCAACGTCACGGCGGTCACGTTCGCTCTGGCCCCGGGCATCGCCGCCGGCGTCATCGCGGCCGACGACCTCGTGGCCGTGCTCGCCTGTGGGCTCAGCGGGGCGGGCAAAGCCCCGAAGCCGCATCTGCTCGCCTCGGAGATCCTCGGGGCCGCCAGCCCCTACAACGTGGCAGGCGTCCACCGGCACATCCCGGAGATCGAGCAGAACCTCGCCCATGTGGCCGCGGGAGAGGTGCGCATCAGCTTCACGCCGACGCTCGTCCCGATGAGCCGCGGCATCTTGGCCACCTGCACGGCCCCGCTCGTCGACGGCGTGTCGGCCGCGGCGGTGCGGGCGGCGTGGGAGCAGGCCTACGACGGCGAGCCGTTCGTCCGGCTGCTGCCGGAGGGGGTCTGGCCGTCGACCGCGATGACGCTCGGCGCGAACACCGCCCTCGTGCAGGTGGCGGTCGACGAGCGGGCTCGCCGGGTGGTGGCGATCTGCGCCATCGACAACCTCGTCAAGGGGACGGCCGGTGCCGCCGTCCAGTCCCTCAACCTCGCCTTGGGCCTGCCCGAGACGCAGGGTTTGTCCACCATTGGAGTCGCGCCGTGATCGCCCTGCTGCCTCATCGCGGCGGGTCGCGTGGCTTTCGCGGCATGACTGTCATCGCACCCGTCTCCCATCATCTTTCTTACGTTCTGAGTGGAGGTCTCTTATGAGCGTCACGTATCCACAGGGTTTCCTGGCAGCGGGCGTCGCCGCGGGCCTGAAGGCCTCCGGCGCGCCTGACGTGGCCGTCGTCGTCAACCAAGGCGCCCAGCCAACCGCTGCGGCGGTCTTCACCCCGAACCGCTTCGCGGCGGCTCCCGTGCTCTGGTCGCAGCGCGCCCTGGCACACGCGCTGGAGCGAGGCGCTCCGCCCGTCGCGGTGGTGCTGAACTCTGGTGGGGCCAACGCCTGCACCGGCCAGCCGGGCTACGACGATGCGGTCACTGAAGCACAGCACACCGCTCAGCTTCTCGGCTTGTCTGAGCCGGAGGCCGTGCTCGTCTGCTCGACTGGCCTGATCGGCGAGCCGCTGCCGCTGGGCAAGCTGCTGGCCGGCATCGACCTCGCCGCCACGTCAGCCAGCGCCGACGGCGGTGACGCCGCGGCCCAAGCCATCATGACCACCGACACCCACCCCAAGACGGCCACGGCCGACGGCCAGCGCGGCTACCGGGTGGGTGGCATGGCCAAGGGTGCCGGCATGCTCGCCCCGGCCCTGGCCACGATGCTCGTCACCATCACCACCGACGCCGTCCTCACCCCCGACCAGGCGCAAGAAGCCCTGGAGACGGCCTGTCGCACGACGTTCAACCGCATCGACTCCGACGGGTGCATGTCCACTAACGACACGGTGATCCTCTTGGCCTCCGGCGCTTCGGGCATCACGCCGGAACCGTCCGAGTTCGCCGCGACGCTCACGTCCTGCTGCGCCGATCTCGCCCGCCAGCTGATCGGCGACGCGGAAGGCGCGAGCCACGATATCCGCATCGACGTGATCGGCTCGGCCAGCGAAGACGGCGCGCTGGCCGTGGCCCGGGCCATCGCCCGTTCGAATCTGTTCAAGGCGGCCATCTTCGGCAACGACCCCAACTGGGGACGCATCGTCTCATCGGCGGGCACCGTCCCAGCTGACATCGCTCCCTACGACCCGGCGAACGTCGACGTCTCCATCAACGGCGTCACCGTGTGTGTCGGCGGCGGGGTCGGGGCGGATCGCGCCCTGGTCGACTTGAGCGGCCGGGAGGTGCGGATTGTGGTCGACCTACACGCCGGCGGGGAGTCCGCCAGCCTGTGGACCAACGATCTGACCCACGGCTACGTCGAAGAGAACAGCGCGTATTCATCATGACCGACAGCATGCCCATGACCTCTGACAGTTTTGCCGACCGCGTCTCGGCTCCCGGTTCGTCCGCGCCAGCGAGTGCGAAGGCCGCCGTCCTCATCGACGCGCTGCCGTGGCTGCAGCGCTACACGGGCAGCGTCATGGTGGTCAAGTACGGCGGCAACGCCATGGTGGACGACGACCTCAAGCGGGCCTTCGCGCAGGACATGGTGTTTCTGCGTCTGGCGGGCATCAAGCCCGTCGTCGTGCACGGCGGCGGACCGCAGATCTCGTCCATGCTGGGCCGGCTCGGCATCGAGAGCGAGTTCAAGGCCGGCCTGAGGGTGACGACGCCCGAGGCGATGGACGTCGTGCGCATGGTCTTGATGGGTCAGGTCAACCGCGAACTGGTCGGCCTGATCAACGCCCTCGGGCCGTACGCCGTCGGCCTGTCCGGTGAGGACGCCGGTCTTTTCACCGCTGAACGCAAGGGGGTGGAGCTCGACGGCGAGACGGTCGATCTCGGCCTGGTCGGCGAGGTCGCCGAGGTCGACCCGGCGGCCGTGCTCGACCTCATCGACGCCGGTCGCATTCCCGTGGTCGCCACCGTCGCGCCGGACGACGATGGCCAGGTCTACAACGTGAACGCCGACACGGCCGCCGCCGCGCTGGCGGTGGCGTTGGGCGCCCGTCGCCTCGTCGTGCTCACCGACGTGCCTGGTCTCTACGCCGATTGGCCGGCGAACACCCAGCTCATCGAGCAGCTCACGGCGGACGAGCTCCAAGCCCTGCTGCCGACGCTCAGCTCGGGCATGGTGCCGAAGATGGAGGCCTGCCTGCACGCAGTGCGTGGTGGAGTGCCACGGGCGACCGTCATCGATGGCCGCGTGGCGCATTCGTTGCTGTTGGAGATTTTCACCGATCACGGCGCTGGGACGATGGTCGTCGCCGGACAGGAGGACTGAGATGGTCGATGTCACGCCAAGGGCATCCGCTGCCTGGGCGGGGAACGGCCCCGACCCTCGCGACAGGGATGAAGCCGAGCGGGGCTCGGCGGCCGACAGCGGTCGACCGGTCGCCGACATGACGAACGAGAGCGTCGAGCGGCGCTACACGTCGGTCATGATGAACACCTTCGGGCCGCCGCAGTGTGTTTTCGTGCGCGGTGAAGGGGCCTATCTGTGGGACGCGGACGGCCGCCGCTACCTCGATCTGCTCGCCGGCATCGCCGTCAACGCGCTCGGTCAGGCCCACCCGGACGTGCTCGCCGCGATCTCGTCGCAGTTGTCGACGCTGGGCCACGTCTCGAACTTCTTCGCGACGCCGACCCAGGTCGCGCTCGCCGAGCGGTTGGCCCAGATCGTGACGGCCAACGCGCCAGGCACACCCGCCCGGGTCTTCTTCGCCAACTCCGGCAGCGAGGCGAACGAGGCGGCTTTCAAGCTGACCCGGCGCACGGGCCGCGTCAAGATCGTGGCGATGGAGGGCTCGTTCCACGGACGCACCATGGGCTCGCTCGCGCTCACCCACCACGCGGCCTACCGTGAGCCCTTCGAGCCGCTCCCTGGCGTGGTGCAGTTCGTGCCGTACGGGGACGAGGCGGCGCTGGCCGCCGCCGTCGATGAGCAGGTCGCCGCCGTCGTCATGGAGCCGATCCAGGGCGAGAACGGCGTGGTCGTGCCCCCGGACGATTACCTCGCCGCCGCTCGCCGCATCACGACGGCGGCCGGGGCGCTGTTGTGGTTCGACGAGGTCCAGACGGGCATGGGACGTAGTGGCGACTGGCTCGCGTCCGCCGCCTCCGGGGTCACCGCCGACATCGTGACGCTGGCGAAGGGGCTTGGCAACGGATTCCCGATCGGCGCCTGCGTCGCCACTGGCGCGGCGGGCGACCTCCTGCAACCGGGCCAACACGGCACGACGTTCGGTGGCAACCCGGTGGCGGCCGCGGCCGGCCTGGCGGTGATGGACGTCATCGAGCGCGACGGTTTG
>QMCE01000251.1_pt1 | contig 30512 bp, 33 predicted proteins | sample 1821851 | NCBI WGS metagenome assembly QMCE01 (sample SAMN09453174, study PRJNA476694) | Termite gut metagenome, whole genome shotgun sequencing project. | isolation source: worker | host: Odontotermes sp. | place: South Africa:Pretoria | collected 2016-01-28 | reverse complement strand
GAAAGCCCCAGTTCCTCCGGGGTTTTCTCCGGCCATTGCGCGGAAATGTCCGCGTCACCGTCGCTTTCGCGGATTTGAACGGCGCAGTGCAGCTTGTCCCTCAGAAACGCCGTTAAACACTCCCGTTCCGACGCCTCCCTGTTCAGTACGGCTTCGCGCGGCATATAGCGCCCCAGTTCATTAATCACCCGCCGCTCGGTGTCGCCGCCCGTAAACTCGGTCGCGCTCATCTCCCCGGTAGATATATCGCAGAAGGTCAGCCCCGCGCCGCCGCCCGACCATACGACGCAGGCGATGTAGTTGTTGCTTTTTTCGTCCAGCAGATTCGGCTCGATCAGAGCGCCCGGCGACAGTATCCTCACAATGTCGCGCTTGACAAGTCCTTTTGCCTGCGAGGGGTCTTCGGTTTGCTCGCAGATCGCGACGCGGTACCCTTTTTGGATCAGCTTCGCTATATACCCCTCAGCGCTGTGGTAGGGGACGCCGCACATCGGCACGCGCTCTGTTTCCGGCAGGTTACGGTCGCGCGAGGTCAGCGTCAGCGAGAGCAGGGACGACACCAGGCGGGCGTCCTCGAAGAACATTTCGTAAAAATCGCCCATCCGAAAGAAAAGGATACAGTCGGGATGCCGCTCCTTCATGTCCATATATTGCCGCATCGCCGGGGTCAGCTCCGCCACGGGGTGTTCACCTCAATCTCTTTTTGAACCTCTAATAAGCGCAAAAAACGTTCCTTCATGGTTTCCGGCGGTAGCGTACACAGTAGCTCCGCCGCCGGTGTGCCTTCGCGCGGCGAGTATTGAAAGGTAAAGAGCTTATGGAAGCGCACTTCCTCTAAAAGCGCGAGGGTATCTAAAAAATCCCGCTCCGTTTCTCCCGGAAACCCCACGATAATGTCGCTCGTCAACGTAACGTTCGGGATCAGTTCTTTTGCCAAATTAATTTTTCCTAAATACTCTTGCCGCGTGTATCCCCGGTTCATAGCGGCGAGAACCGCGTCGCTTCCCGACTGCACCGGCAGATGCAGAACCGGCGTGATGCGCGGGGTCTCCGCCATCGCCTCGAACAAGCGGCGTCTCGCGTCCCGCGGGTGGGAGGTCATGAACCGAATCGTATACTCTCCGTCAAGCGAGCCGCAGGCGCGGAGCAAATCGGGGAAATCCGGCCGGTAGGAGTTCACGTTCTGACCAAGCAGCCATATCTCGCGCACCCCGTCCGAAACCAAGCCCCGTACCTCTTCCAGAACGGCCTCCGGCGCGCGCGAACGCTCCCGCCCGCGCACATATGGTACGATACAATACGTGCAGAAGTTATCGCACCCCGTCATGATCGTCACGTTGGCGCGTCCGTCCTCCGAACCCCGCGCGAGAGGTATGTCCTCCTCGATCGGCGCGGTGTCCGGCGAGACATGCAAATGCCGCCCGCCTTCGCTCAGAAGCGTCAGCATGTATTCGGGGAAATGCCCCAAATCCGCCGGCCCAAACGTCAGCGCCACCTGCCGGTACGATTTCTTCAGCAGTTCCCGAACCTCTTCCCGCTGCGCCATGCAGCCGCAAAGCACCGCCTTCACGCCCGGCTTGCCCGTATGCAGCAGTTCTCCCAAGTGTCCCAGCAGCTTGGCTTCGGCGTGCTTGCGCACCGCGCAGGTAACCAGCACGATGATGTCCGCTTCGGTATGCTCCTGCGTCAGACGGTAACCCATCGCAAGAATCATCCCGCGCAAACGGTCGCCGTCGGCTTGATTCTGCTGGCAGCCGTAAACAGCAAGATACGCGGCCTTCCCGCCGGTGATCTCACGCAAGCGCGCATAGTAATCCAACCATGCTTCCCCTTTCCTCAAGGTTAACGAATGCGGCAATTTGAAATAAAACATAAACCTACAGGGGACGCCGTCTCCGGCGTCCCGCTGGCGGTCAGAATGGTTGCTTATTGCAGCACCGCTTCTCCGTTGCAGTAATACATAATATCGCTTCTCGCTCCCGCCGTATTCGCCGCGAGCCCGGAGTTATTGACAACGTGCGAGATGCCGGGGTTTCCGGTTATCATAATCGCGCAGACATTGATTACCTCGACATTTTCTGTATCCGGGACCTCCATTGCGCTGTTGAGATCCACGGTGGCGTCGCGGTGGAACGAATATATGCCGAGCCCCATCGCCGTATGTTCTTGAACATGGTCGCCCACCTTATAAGAGGCGAACCCGTTTATATCCCCGTTCATCCAACTCGCTTGATTCGGTACGTCATATGGGATTTCACTTTGATAAAAATAGGTTTTGCCGCGTTCCCCGTTCCAGATGAGCTGGTATTCTTGATAATGCTCCACCATCAAGGAATAAAACGTAACGTCGTCGCCGTTCACGATAAGCCCGTTTTTCGCGGGATTTTTAGTCCAGCTCACGCCGTCGCCGTGGTCGGCTCGCCATACCCAAAAATTATCGCCGAAAACGTTGTTCGCGTTTATAATCGCGCTGACGGTCGCTGAGGTGAAATTGGGATTCGCGCCGCCCACGCGGAAATAAAGGTCGCTCAAAATAATAGGATTATCCGCGTGAGACGCATTGCTGTCTTCTTCCCCGACTTGGAGCATCACGTCGCTCGTCTTTTCGCCCGCGTCAAAAAGGAGTCCGCAGATTTTCACGCCGTCCTCGTCCGCAACGTCCATGCAGTGATTGCCTTCCGTAGGAGTGAGCGTGGCAAGTCCGATTCCCATCACGATCGTATCGGGGTTGTCTACCTTGAGAGATTTATCGAGTTTATATATGCCGGGGGTGAACAGAAGGTTCTTTCCCGCTTCCAGAGCCGCGTTCAGCGTATCGGCGGTGTCCGTGTCCGGTTTTGCCACATAAAACGCATCCAGCGGGATTTTTTCGCCTACTGCGCCGTCCGCCCACGAAATCCCTGAGGAATCCTCACGAGCTTCCGGAAGAAACACCGAATAACTGCCGTCTTCATAAAAAACGAAGGGCTTTTCTTGGACATAAGGGGTTGTCTCCGCTACCGTAAAGCGCTGGCGCGGCCAGCTTCCCTGCGGGGCTTTGTTATCGCCGATCCCTACGAAAACCATATTCCAGCTTTGCCCGTCCCATCTTCCCCAATTGTCGTTCCGGGAAAGCCATTGCTGCTGAGAGCCGGAGTTCACGGTACCCGTCACTACGGAATCCGCAAGGAAACCGCCGCTCGCCCAGCCGTAATTGTCGTGGAGAAAGAGATTGCCGTCTATATTCATTCTCCGCATCGAAACCGCCTGTGAAACCGCCCATAGCGTATCGGTTCGCACGGAGAAGTTTTCCGCGGCCCGCCAGAAATTGCATGTCGCATTGTTGTTGGACCCGCTTGAGAGCCAGCGGGCGTCGCAAGTGAGCTTTTCGAGCTCCGTATCGGTGGGCAGAAGCCCCAAGCCCGCGACGTGCATGTAAAAGCCGACTTTCACTTCAATATCGGGCGCGTATTCCCCGGGCTTAAACAAAAGCGCGTACCGTTGTTTCCCGAATTGGTTCGCCTCCTGCCTGTTTCGGGTCGTGTTTATGAGTTCCTTAACCTTTTCCGGATCGTCGTCCGGGCTGAAGACGTATACGTTTTTCCCCCATATGTTTATCTCGCCGGAAATCTCATTTGACGGATTGGTTTCTTTTTCGCCTTTGATACCCGTGACTCTGTAATGGAAGGAATCGTTTTTTTCGCTGTCGATGAACTCGGTCGGTACAATAGGCTCGGCGTTTAGCTTTATGTATTCGCCGTAGCGGCTGCCTGAACGGTAAATATTATACGTTTCGGCTCCGGGTACTTTGTCCCAGCTGATTTTTGCGGTGTCGTTCTCATAGACTAAGCCGACGTTCGTTGGCGCATCGTATTTCATCTCTATATTTTCCTCTTGATTATCCTCCATAGTACTATCCGGGGTGCTGTCCGGTGTCACTTCCGGCGTTACGCTTGTTTCCCCGCCGCACGAGGCTAAGCAAAGGGTCATAACGATCGCGAGAAGAAGCGCTGTGATTTTCGATGATAACTTCATAGCTGATCTCCTTTTTTCTTTTTTCTGTTTTTCCTGTGCCTTTAGCTTGATGCAAGCGGTTTAGCTCTTGAGTTTCCCCGTCTTGTTGCCCGCATCCTCCTATGCGCCGTTTCCTAAAAATCCAATTGACAAATAGCCGAATTCGGTTATAATATTGTTATCTCGAAGAAGGGGCGCGTTAAAAATGCCAAACATTAGACCAAGCGCGTATTTACGTAATAATTACAATGAGGTATCCGAGTTTTGCCATTCTAAAATGGAACCCGTGTTCATCACCAAGAACGGATATGGAGATTTGGCTGTTATGAGCATTGAAGCCTACGAAAAATTCTGCGGTCGTTATGAACTGTATCATTTGCTTGATGAAGCCCTTGAGTCTGAAAAAAGCGGGGATTTTATGGAATATGATGACTTTATCGCCGGATTCAAGAAGGATATGGCATGAATTATACGGTTAGGATCATGAAATCCGCGCAGAATGATATGCGCGAAATCTATAGGAATATTACCGATGAATTATGCAATCCTATTGCTGCATCCCGGCGTATTGCGTTGATCGACGAAGCGGTTCAATCTTTAAAGAGCAATCCGGACTGTTTCCCTTTTATGCGTGACGAATACTTGTCGTCGAAGGGATTTCGTGTTATTGTCATTAAAAAGCATCTCGTGTTCTTCACAATTCGTGAGCCGGAACATATTGTATCAATCATGCGGGTCTTATATGGGCGCAGGGATTGGCTGCGTTTGCTTCAGACAGAGCGCGAAGATACAACTGAAACCTTGTAGGGCGCGCCGGTTCAACGCACTGTCACACAACCGCTCCGCTGTTCGCGCGTGAATACAAAAAAATCAGCAGCCGCGTTCGCGGCTGCTGATTCTATATTAACGCCTTGCGGCTAGACGGCGCTCAATTGGCAATTTAGCGTGCGCCTTCTTCGGGCACGTCGTTGATCCATTCATTCATGAACTGCTCCGCTCGCTCCGCGTCAGCCATCGAGGGATCCAGCGGCAGAGAGAACACCGCGCTGGCTTCGCCGGAATCGGCGTTTGCGGAAATTTCGCCGGTTTGTTCATCGTAAGCGAAGGTGGTGTTATCGATGAAGTGGCCGGTGCTAACGCCGAGATACAACTCGCGGTCGGCGAATATGGCGACGTCGTTGCACTCCATTAGGTGGTAGGTGACGCCGTCAACCACAGAGGTGCTCGCGCCGCCGCCCAGCGTCCAGACGTTTGCCCTCCATGGCGCGAGGCCCTTGACCAGCGGGGAAACGATAAAAGGCTGGTAATCTTCGTCGGAAATGTCGGGCATCGGCGAACCATCGGCGTTTTGGATGGCGACGACCGCGTAAGTGCCGTCGGTTTGAATCTCGCCGTCACGGGTTGACGGATGATCGGTGAGGTCTGCACCGGAAACGATGGCCTGAAGGGTATAGATATAGTCTCCGGCGGTAACGGATTCCTTAATGTTAATGGCGGTATCGCCGTCAAACGCGGCAGCGAGGGTGTCGTCTCCGAGTTGAGATACCACATCGCCAGGTGTCAGGAGATTCAATGCGGCGAACGCGGCGCCCGCGATCAGGAGTACGGCGGCGACGGTAATGGCGACGGTACGGAAGGTTCGGTTTTTCACAGGATATTCCTCCTTAATTTTTTTCATAAGAATTTTACGCTTGGTTTGCTCAATCAGCGCCGGGCTGGGTTCGATTCGTTCCGTCAAGCATTTATAGACATGTTTGCTCATTGGGAACACCTCCTAGTTTTTCGCCGAGGATAGCCCGGGCGCGGGTCAGCCACGCGCGAACGGTGGATTCCTTCGCGTTCAAGGTTTCCGCGATTTGCTTCACGCTCAGTTCCTCGCAGTAAAAGAGATGGATAACGGGACGGTATTTCTTCGGAAGCAGCGCCAGATATTCCATCAAGTCACTTTCTTCCTTTGTCTCGGCGGGCATTGCTTCGTCAAGCGGCTCCGTTTTACGGAACCACGCCGACCATAGGGATTTCGCGCGGTTGATCGTAACGCGGATAAGCCACGCCTTGCGGTGTTCCTCGCTCTCAAACTCGCGAGGTTTGGATATATAGCGGAGGAACACATCTTGAAATACATCCTCCGCGTCGTATTTGGATTTCGTTTGCGCCAGCGCGAGCCGGTAGACCATCTTCGCGTATCTATCGACCACTTCGCAATCGTCCGTACGTAACGATTGGATTGTCACCGCCCCCTTTCATTTAGAATACTTTTTTGCGGCGGAAAAAGCTACATGAGTTGGATATATTTTTTCAATTTTTCGGCGTACCGCGCAAAAAGGGCATTAGCCGCGCCGGCGAGGTTTTTTTCTTGACCCGACGGGCAAACTGCTGTATACTGATACCGATAGGGATACTTCGGGAGGCGCTCGAAATGCAATGCAAGGGGAAAGTATGCGGCGTACCGGAACCGCCGCCAAAACATAAAACGAGGAGGGTGTCGGGAATGCAGTGCAGACGGTGCGGCAAAGAGCTTCCGATCGGGCATAGAAACACGTGCCCCTTCTGCGGCATTCGCCTTGACACCCATATCACTCCCAGAGACACAACCGTCAGGCCGCGCAGGATGGTGAACCGGCGTAATTCCCTGATGTCGATGTTTTCCGTCGTATTTGTGGTGGCGCTGGTTTTGATTGTTGTGCCGATTCTGCAACGGAACACAAAAACTATATCAGAAACCGAAATTGAGAGCTTATATAAAGAGCTAAAAGAGTTGCGTCCCGTATTGGAGGCGCAGTATCTGGCGTCGAAAAACGGAAAATGGAACGAAGATCCCGACTGGGAGATAAAAATAAACTCTTTTGCCGCCAAGATTTATAAGTACAAGCAGGATTTCCCGAAAGAAGAGGAAAGGTACGCGGTATATGACGCGTGGATAACGGAACTCATGCAGCCGCCCAACGTGACCGAACAGAGCCAATTCAACGAATGGGCGATTAACAGCGCAAAAGATGATGTCCTAGATATCCTCTCCGTTACCGTAGCGAAGCCTGACGAAGCGGAAAATATCCGGCTCGACGTGGAGATTGTAAATCACTCCGCCGATACGATAAGTCAAGTCAGCATCGCGATTGAGGCGTTTGACGCCGAAGGAAACCCTGTCTTTGACAGAACACAATTGGGGGAAAACGGAGATCCGGTCAATCTGGGGTATGTCCACACCAACGACTATCTGATCCCCGGAGCAAACCGTACGTATACTTTCGAAGCCGTTTGGAACAACCCCGAAATTACCGCGGCTAAGATTTATTGGCTCGCAGTTGAGTACAGTGACGAAACAAAGTATTTCTTCCCTCCCGAAGTTTGTGAAGCGGTTTGGAGATAATCGCTTTTATGCGCGAAGCGTTGGCTCTTGCGCATCAGGCCGCCGAAGAGGGGGAAGCGCCGGTCGGCTGTGTGATCGTCCGAAACGGGGAGATTATAGGGCGCGGACGCAACGCGCGCGAACGGACGCAGAATGCGCTCGGCCACGCCGAACTGCTCGCTATTGACGAAGCTTGCGGCAACGTTGGGTTTTGGCGGCTGCCTGACTGCTCCATGTTCGTAACACTGGAACCCTGCCCGATGTGCGCGGGCGCGATCATTAACGCTCGTCTGGGGGAGCTGTATTTCGGCGCGTATGATCCGAAAGCGGGAGCCTGCGGCAGTGTGATTAATTTGTTTTCGTATCCGTTTAACCATAAACCCGCCGTTACCGGCGGGTTGCTTGCCGAAGAGTCTTCGGCCTTGCTAACGGGTTTCTTCCGTAAACTGCGGGAGGAACGTTGACTATTTTTTCTTTCTGGTAGCGAATACGGAGACGGCAACCAGAATGATCAGAGCTCCTACGCCGATTCCCGCCCAAAGCCAAATGTTTATCTTACCTTCCCCCTCCGCCGGAAGCAAATCGCCGGCGAATACGGACGGAGCAAACAGCGTTAACGCGAACAAAATGGCTAAAGCAAAGGCGGCATATTTTTTCATAAAATTCCCCCATATTCCAATTCCTTTTGTATTATGGGCATTGTACCATACATCTCAATGAGGCGCAAGCGCAAAGAATCTGATCTTAAAAATGTTTGCGGAACCGTATAGAAAAGAGGCTGCCATGATTCCGGAGAGAGAAAACCGGCACACCGAAGAGCTGGAAAAAACGCTCGGCATCTTAAAAAGCATCCTGAATGGTTTGGATGCTTTTATCGGCGTTACCGTTCCCGAAACAGGAGAGATCCTGTTTCTCAATGACAGGATCAAAGCCGCCTTTGGGATCGAAGGTGATTGTACCGGGAAATTTTGTTATGACGTGATTCAAGGCGGCAGAGAAGAGCGGTGTGAGTTCTGTCCCTATTATCAATTGGAAAAAGAACCGGACAAGGTTATAACGTGGGAGCATACAGAGACGACAGGCATGACGCATCGCAAAACAGCTCTGCTGATTGATTGGCCCGGCGGCGGTAAAGCGCATTTGGAATATGGCGTGGACGTCACTGAAAACGCGAAAGTGCGGGAAACGCTGATCAACCGTGAAAAAATGCTGAATACCCTCAACCGCGCGGCCATTGCATTCCTTTCCCACAAAGAAGAATCCTTTGAGGACGTTATTACCCAAGGTATTAATATCATTGCCGGAATCGCTCCGATAGACAGGATGTCGGTATCCCGCAATGTTCGCAAACCGGACGGCTTGTACGCATCCCAGATATATCGCTGGAGCAAGAACGCGGGTTCCGCCATCGAGGTTTTGTCAGAGCTTACGGACAACTCCTATGACAAGCATATCCCGCGGTGGAGGGATGTTTTGGCTTCCGGCGTGTGTGTCAACGGCCCGGTTCGCCTGATGCCGGAGGCTGCGGCGCTGGAGAAGTTCGGCTGCAAGTCGGCGCTGGCTATACCCGTATTTGAAGAAGGGATTTTCTGGGGGTTTGTTCTCTTTGAAAATCTTCAAGAAGAGCGAACATTTACCGAGGATGAGGTGGATATTCTGCGTTCGGCGAGCTTTATGCTGGCCAACGCGGTCATCCGCAGCGAGAAGGCAAAAAAGATACGCGAAGCCGACGAGCACGTAAGGCAAATGATGCGTGAGATTGAGCGAAAGAATACCCTTTTGCAAGAGGCTTTGGATGAGGCGCAAGCCGCGAACCGCGCGAAAAGCGAATTCTTGTCGCGCATGAGCCACGAAATGCGTACGCCGATGAACGCCATTATCGGAATGACGGCGATCGGAAAAAATACCGGAGAAGCGGAACGGAAGGATTACGCATTCACGAAAATAAATGACGCCTCGGCGCATCTGCTTGGGATTATCAACGATATTTTGGATATTTCTAAAATTGAAGCCAACGAGCTCGTACTGCGGAACAGCCGCTTCGCCCTCCGAGAGACGCTTCAGAAAGCAATTTCTTTCGTGCAGTATACGATCGAAAAGAAAAAACTCGATTTTTCGTTTGAGATCGGCGCCGACGTACCGCAAACCGTGAACGGCGACATGCAGCGACTTTCGCAGGTCGTCATCAACCTGCTTTCAAATGCCGTGAAGTTTACGCCGGAGGGGGGTAACATTCGCTTGACCGTAACGCTGTCAGAAAAAACGGAAGAGACATGCAAACTTCGCGTCGAGGTGAGCGACAGCGGCATCGGTATTCCACCCGAACAGCGGGAGAAGGTTTTTCAAGCGTTTGAGCAAGCGGAGGGCGGCATAACCCGCAGATATGGCGGCACAGGTCTGGGGTTGCCGATTTCAAAGCGTATTATAGAGGCTATGGGCGGGTCAATCTGGGTCGAAGCGAAGGAAGAAGCCGGTTCCCGGTTTATTTTTACCGTTACGCTGGGTTGTATTGGCTCTGACTCTTCTCACAGACAAAACGGCGATTTGACCGACTTTACTGGTAAGCGCTTACTGATTGTCGAAGATATTGAAATCAACCGTGAAGTTCTTCTGGCGATGCTGGGGGAGTTGGGAATGGTGATTGACGTTGCCGAAAATGGGCGTGAGGCTCTTGATATGCTCTCGTCCGCTCCGTACGATTTAGTGTTTATGGATATTCAAATGCCTGAAATGGACGGTCTCGAAGCCACGCGGCGGATTCGCTCGCAAGACGCCGCGCTGCCCATCATCGCGATGACCGCCAATGTCCGCCGGGAGGATATTAAGAATTGCCTGGACGCCGGTATGAACGATCATATCGGTAAACCGATAGACGCGGATACCGTTATGCAAAAGCTGCGGCAGTATTTAGGGTAGCCCAAACGGTCGAATATTTGCAAGCCTTGAAACCGTACAGTTTCAAGGCTTAAAGTTTATCTGGACGCCGGAAACGGTTTTGTGTAAGACTTTGTTTAGAAACCCGTCATAAATCCGTCAGACAACATAGCTATACTGGCGAGTATGAAAGGACGTGACCGCTTATGTGGCTGAAAAAGCTAAAGCGAAAAAAGCTGCCCTTCCTGCTGGCGGGGGTTATCCTGCTTGTTTCCGCGCTGATCTTCTCGGCAAGCCTCGGCTTCGCGGTGGAAGCAAACCGTTTCGGAACCGAGTATTACAGCAGAGAAGGTCTGCCGAACTTGATGTATGTCAGCGGGGACACATGGGTCCCCGAAGCCATCCGGCAAGCCGCGCCGAACGAGGTCATCGGCGTTTCTGAGGGATACCAGATGATGGAGCCGGTCGACTTCAATGGTGAAAAACTCACCGGTATATTTCAGGTAATCCCGCTCTCCGACTACACCGAAATCCCGTGGGACACGACGCCAAAGGAAGGCGATACCGCAAGCAAAGGGCCAAACCCCGGGGAGGTTTGGCTTCCCCGCGTATGGGCGGATATACAGGGCATTCATACCGGCGACGCGCTTACCCTGCAAGGAGGGCAGCGGATGATTGTCAGTACGCTGTATGATTCCTATATGATCCCTTCCTCCATGATGTCGCTCTTCATATTCTATGTCCACCCGGACGATTTCAATAAAATGCCGGAGATGCTCCCCTCCAACCTTACCGCGCTGTATACGGACGGGGACATTGAAGCTCTTAAAGAAACGATCGCGCCTCTCGTGACCGGAGCGCGCAGCTTGGTGGGGCTTGATCGGGATATGTTTATTCAGTCGCTGACCATGATTTCCATGATTCTGGGCGGTATCGGCATTCTCTCCGCCGTGATGATCTTTATCGTCGCCGTGGCCGTTATCCGCTTTATGCTCCGGGCGAACCTGATGAAGGAGTACCGCTCCATCGGCATTTACAAGTCGCAGGGGTTCCCTAACCGGGCGATACGCGGTTTTTACCTCAATAGTTACGCTGTTGTCGGCGGGGTCAGCATCGCGCTGGGCGCGCTTGCCGGGGTTCCGGTCGCCGCCGCGCTGTCCCGGATGGGGATGAAGTATGCCGGCGGATTCAGCGTTACGCCTATGCTGTTTGCCCTCGCCGCGGTCTCGTTCGCGCTGCTGCTCGCGGCGCTTGTGTTGAATGTCTTCCTCGCGACGCGCCCGATCAAAAGAATTACACCGGTGGACGCGCTGCGGATCGGCGTAACGTCCACAAAGGCGAAGTTTAAGCGCGCGTGGGTCAAAAACGCGTCCTCGCCGTTCGCGATGGCAGTCAACGACATCGGCAAGCATAAGGGGTACAGCTTCATGATCGTGCTGATTTTGAGCGTATCCTTCTACCTCGTCCTCTTTTTTCTCTCGACCCGTGTCACTGTTAATACGATGGAAAAACACATCGACACGTGGTTCAGTATCCCTCAAAGTGATGTGTATGTGACGGGGCGTACCACCGACGAGTTGATTCGCCGCACAAGCGAACACCCGGATGTGGAGACGGTGGTTATCTCGGAGGAAATCTTCAAGACCCCGCTTACGCTGAACAGTATGTACAACACCACCCTGACGTTCAGTCCGCTGGTGTTTGACGACTTTTCCTGTTTGCCGTATATCGAAGGCCGCGCCCCCGAAGAAGCGAACGAAACCGCGCTCAATCAGGTGGCGCTGGCGGAATTGGGCTTACAGATCGGCGACTACCTCTCCCTCTCCCTCGGCTCGGAGTTTGCCCCCTTCCTGATCACCGGCTCTTATGGCTCCATGATGCAGGACGGGAAGACGTTGCAGCTTTTGTCCGATGCCCTGCCCGCCCACGGCGCGGAGTTTGTGCCGGGCATTCTGATGGTGTTTTTGAAAGACGGCGCGTCGCCGGACGCGTTCGCGCGGGAGCTCGCGAGCGAATTTGAGGGTATCGACGCTTCCGAAAAGCTGGACATGATCGTCGACACCGTAAAGAGTGTGCAGATCATGATTGCGCCGGTGACGTTGGTTTTAATCTTCGTGTTTATCGCGTTCAGCCTGCTGAACATCATCAACTTAATCATCCAAAACCACGCGGACAGCCGCCGCCAGTACGGTATCCTGAAAGCCTTGGGCTTCTCGAGCGGGTATATCACGGCGCGGAGCGCGTGGAGGATAATGCTGCTGTCGGGCGTTGCCGCCTGCGTGAGCTTACTATTACATCTGTTGTTTTCCGCGAGGCTCTTTACCCTCGCCATACTCGACGCGCTGTCGCTTGCGATTCCCGAAACACTGCTGATGCTCGGCGTCCTGCTGGCCGTGCTGATGCTGGTGACGCTGTTGTTCTGCCTGCCGGTTAAAAAAATCACACCCCGTGAATTGATGGAGGAATAAAGTCATGACAAAGACCGCCGTAATCAAAACGCACAGCCTGTGCAAATCGTTCGTGCTGGGTAAAACCGGGCTGCATGTGCTGAAAAACCTTGATATAGAAATCTACGAGGGCGACTTCACCGTCATCATGGGAAGTTCCGGCTCGGGCAAATCCACCCTGCTGTACGCGCTCTCCAGCATGGACGGCGTGACCGGCGGCTCGGTGGAGGTGCTGGGGCGCGACATCACCGCGATGCGCCCCAAAGACTTGGAAACCCTGCGGAAACGGGACATTGCCTTTGTGTTTCAGAGCGTGAATCTGCTGCCTGATTTAACTGCATTTGAAAATGTTGCGTATTGCGGTTATAATGGTGGTGAGGCGAAGAAGCGGGTCAATAGCCGGACACGGGCGTTGTTGGAACGTTTCGGGTTGGCGACAGACGCGGGAAAGTACCCTTCCGAGCTGTCCGGCGGGCAGCAGCAGCGTATCGCGATCGCCCGCGCGCTGATTAACAACGCGAAGATTATCTTCGCCGACGAACCGACTGGGGCGCTGAACTCGGCGATGGGGCTGCAAATACTCGACACCCTCACCGCGCTGAACGACGCCGGGCAGAGCATCGTGATGGTTACCCACGACATGAAGGCTGCTTGCCGCGCGAACCGGCTCTTATATCTAAAGGACGGACGCATCGTCGGTGACCTTCCGCTGGGGAAATACGAGAAGAACGACGCGGAACGTGAGGATAAGATTTTCCGTTATCTGCGGGACAATCAGTGGTAACCTACTTTTTCTTTTGCAAAAGAAAAAGTAGGCAAAAAGAAAACAATGTTCTTGGAGGCGATTCATGACGATCTTGCTGGCGGAGGACGACCGCGACCTGTCCGGCGTAGTGGCGGCCTATCTGAGAAACGAGGGCTTTACCGTTTTGCAGGCGTTTACCGGCGGCGAGGCTGCGGAGCTTGCGAAGCAGTCGCCGCAGATGGTGCTGCTAGACATCATGCTGCCGGAGATCGACGGCATTGAGCTGTGCCGCCGGATCCGGGCGTCCTCCCACGCGCCGGTCATCATGCTCTCCGCAAAGAACACCGATATGGATAAACTGCTTTCGCTCGGAATGGGCGCGGATGACTACATGACAAAGCCATTTTCTTTGCCTGAACTGGCGGGGCGTATCCGCGCGCACCTGCGCCGTTATACGGTCTACGATAAAGAACAGAAAACGCGGACATACGGCTCACTCTCGATTGACCCGAAAGCCTACGCCGCAACAATTGATGGCGTCCCCGTGCCGCTGACCGCGAAAGAGTTTCAACTGCTGGATTTTTTGAGTGCCCACGCTGGGCAAGTCTTCACCAAAAACCAACTGATGGACGAAGTCTGGGGTTACAATGAGTTCGTGGACGAAAACACCATCGCCGTCTACATCGGACGGCTGCGGGAAAAACTGGACGGCGTACACCGAATCAAAACGGTTTGGGGCGTCGGGTACAAATGGGATGAATAGAAATTGCTTTTTTTTACGAGTATGGTATAATGCACGTAAGGTGGTGAGCGACAACATGCTATTATATTTGGACAATTGCTGTTTTAACAGACCTTTCGATGATCAGAAACAACTGAGGATTCATTTAGAAACAGAGGCAAAGTTATATATCCAGCAGAAGATAATGGACAATACGTATGCCTTGGCATGGTCGTATGTGCTGGATTATGAAAACGGAAGAAACCCTTTCCCGGAGAGACGAAAATGTATCGGCAAGTGGAAAAGCCTCGCACGCACCGATTGTCAGGAAGAAGAGCCAATCTTGTTATTAGCCGAAACGTACCAGCGTAATGGATTAAAGGCGATAGACGCTCTCCATGTTGCGTGTGCCGTTTGCTTGAAATGCGATTATTTTATCAGTACGGACGCCAAACTGTTAAATAAGAAGATTCCCGAAATCGCCGCTATTGATCCGATAGAATTTATCCGTAAGGAGGGTTCCCTATGAAATCCGATACTGTTGTTCAAAGTGAGGGAATGCAAATACTTTTTGAGCGTTTGGGACTGGTGGACGCGGAGCGTTTTGTGGCATTAATCTCGCGGGAACCTTTTGACTATACCGAATGGCGTCAGGATTTGGATGAAGGATTAAGTGTTCGCGATACCAGTAAAAAGGCGATGGCGTATCAAAAAACTCTTACCCCTTTGAACTGACACGTTTTTCTTCATTAACGAAATTATCCAAATGATATTAAATGAATAACTACATTTTCCGCAAGACGCTGCGCTTCGCGCTGACAGTTGGGCTGTTAGCCGCTGTGTCCGTTCTGTATATGGTGTGGCTAATCGCCAGACTGCTGCCGCAAAATGAAGCTCAAATGCGGCTCGAAACCCATGCGCTCCAAAACGAACTGGAGCGGCGCCTCGCCGCCGGGCAGGACATCACGCCGCTGCCGCAAAGCGATTTGCCATATGCCGTGTTCGACCTGCGGGGACGCCTTCTCGGCTCAACCATGCCGCAATATAGAGAGGATACCGACATCCGGCTGCTTGGACGCACTGTTCCGTTGATTGCGGGCGGCGAACAGGTGGGAATCCTAACGGCGGAGGTTCCCGACTCCCCGCGGTGGGGGCGCGTTTTGCTGTACGCGGCTCCGCCGCTTTTCGTTTTCGCGGTGACCATCACGCTCTTTATCCGGCACGGGCGATTCGTGAGAGGCGATATTCTCCGCCCGTTGGAGGAACTGCATACGGTTGTAGACCGCATGGTCGGCGGTGATTTGAGCGTACCCGTCTCCTACGATTACGAAGGGGAGATCGGTACGTTTTGCCATGACTTTGAGAAGATGCGCGACGAACTCCGCGACGCCGGAGAACGAGAACGCATCCATAAGGAAAAGGAGCGGTTGCTGTTCGCAAGTCTGTCGCACGACTTAAAGACGCCGCTCTCCTCCATCTCCGGCTACGCGGAGGGGATTCGGTACGGCGTCGCGAAAGAGCGGGAGGACATCGAGCGGTATACCGATATGATCCTGAAGAAAGCAAAAGAGCTGACGCGCTCGATTGAGGATATCCTAACCCATGTGCAGACGCAGATGCACGAGATGAGCATTCGTAAAGAGGAACTGTACTCCAAACCCCTTTTTGAAAAGCTCTTTTCCGAAGCGGCTGACGCCGCCGCCGCAAAGGGGATTGGTTGGAACCAGACCGGCGAGGTTCCGAACCGGCTGATTTCAGCCGATCCGGCGCGGATCGCGCAGGTGGTGCAGAACATCGCGGGAAACGCGGTCAAATACACCGCGCCGGGAGGTTGCATCACCGTCTCGGCGGAAGCGGACGCCGGATTTATACATGTCTGGATTGAAGACACGGGCTGCGGCGTTAAGCCGGAAGATCTGCCGTTTGTCTTCGAACCGTTCTTCCGGGGCGAAAAATCCCGGGATCCGAATGTATCCGGCTCCGGGCTGGGGCTTTCGATCGCGCGGTATATCGTGGAGCGGCACGGCGGGACGATTTCCTGCGAGAGCGTTTTAGGTGAGGGAACCCGCATCGGGTTCTCACTGGAGATATAAAGAGAGTCGTTTCCAATTACTCGGGATTCAGGTTCTCTGCCTTGGTTTTTGGGGAACTCAATCTCATTGACAAAACGCAACTCAAGGATTATACTGGTATCACGCTCCCGCTCCTTGACAACCGCATAACCGGACAGTCCATAAAATCCTTGGAGGAACAAATGGAGTTTTTATTGAACGCGAAAGACACGCGGTTTAATGACGCGCCCACCATCGCCTTCGTAGATTATGAGGCGTGGATGTATGGGTGCAGGGATCAATTCGCGGAGGAACCGGACATTTACGAATGGTTTACCGACCTACGCGGCAAGGGCAGAGTAGAGGACGTTTTGTTTTTCGCCGATTTGTCCGAAGAGTCGATCAAACATCATGTACACAGGATTCGCACGGTTTCCAATTCGATCATTGACTGTTCAAAGGGCAAGAGGGAGAAAGACTATACCGATTTTATCATGCTCGATCATATCTATCAAAGACTGTTTCGCCAAAAGGAACTGCGGCAGTTTGTCCTCTTTACGGGGGACGCGCATTTCCAAAGTGTTTGCGCATTTTTGAGGAACTTTAACGACAAAACGGTCGGCATTTATTCCCTAAAAGGATGCCTTAGCTCTATGCTGGCCGACACTGCTAATTGGTATTCCGAAATTATTCCGGTACCAAAATCCCGAAATGATGTGCGGCAGGAAATCTTAAAGAATTTGAAGTGGACAGAAGTAAACGGTATTGAAACGCCTACTTTTAAGGGTACGACCGCCGCGATTGTCAGAAGAAACCCGTCCCTAACAGATTACGAGGTACGCGCGGTGCTCAACGAAATGATTGAAGAAGGCGTTATCATTACAACGGAAGTGCCTTTACACGATTTTCTTGTAAACAAGTTAACCGTAAACTGGGATAAAGTGATGATCACCGAATAACAAGCGACTGTCCGGTTGATGCGGGATAACCCTGTAATGTTTAACCATAAAAATACATAAAAGGAGCTACACTATATGGAGTACAGAGAACTGGCAGGCAGACAGACCGGCGTCGTCGGCCTCGGATGCGAGCATTTGGATAAAAAACCATATGAGCGGGTTTCGGAAACCGTCGGTGCCGCGCTGGAGCACGGCGTCAATCTTTTTGATGTGTTCATGCCGGGCAAAGAGGTTCGGGAGAATATCGCGAAAGCCTTGGGAAGCAACCGCAAGGATGTGATGATCCAAGGCCATATCGGCTCGACCGACGTTAACCAACAATACGATATCAGCCGCGACATGCCCACCGTGCAGAAGTATTTCGAGGAAATGCTGCGTATTTTCGGCGGTTATATCGACTTCGGCATGATGTTTTTCATTGATTCGGAAGATGACTACAAAAACGTCTTTGAAACGGAGTTCGCAAATTATGTCCAGCGTCTGAAAAAACAGGGCGACATCCGGCATATCGGCTTCAGTTCGCACAATCCCCAAACAGCCCTTAAAGTAATCCAAACTGGTCTGCCCGAAATGCTGATGTTCAGCGTCAATCCGGCGTTTGACATGCTGCCGGACGCAGAATATATTTTCGATCATTTTGAGAAAGGATTTGGCGCGGAACTGTTCCGGGGGATCGATCCGAAAAGGGCGGAGCTGTATAAGCTCTGCGCCGAGAAGCAGATCGGGATCACCGTTATGAAGGCGTTCGGCGCGGGCAAACTGCTCTCGCCGGAACACACGCCGTTCGCCGCGCCGCTGACAACCGCGCAGTGCCTCCATTACGCGCTGTCACGGCCCGCCGTAGCCAGCATCCTTCCGGGCTGCCAAACGGCCGCCGAAGTGGAAAGCGTGATGCGCTATTTTGAAACAAGCGACTCGGAACGCGACTACGCCGAAACGCTCGCTACCGTACGCAACGATTTCAAAGGAAGCTGCGTCTACTGCGGCCACTGCCAACCCTGCCCCTCCGACATTGACATCGCGGCAGTCAACAAATACTTAGATATTGCCCGCTTGAATCCCGGCAACGCGTCTGTCCGCTCCCACTACCGGAGCGTATGCGGCGAGCCGTGCATCGCCTGCGGGAACTGCGAAGCGCGCTGCCCGTTCGGCGTTCCTGTGATCCGAAACATGGAAGAGGCGCAGGTTTTGTTTGCCTGAATGCGCTTACTTCCGCATATTACAGACACATAAACAAAAAAGAGCCCGCGAGCGGCCTAACGCCGTTTCGCGGACTCTCTTTGACATACAGAGGGGGTTATACCGCTCTTGTCACCTTACCCGAACGCAGGCAGCGCGTACAGACATAGATGTGGCGGGGGGAACCGTCCACGACTGCCTTGACACGCCGTATGTTGGGCTTCCAAGTACGGTTGCTGTGCCGGTTGGAGTGCGATACCTTACAGCCGAAGCTGACGCCTTTATCGCAAATGCTGCATTTGGCCATGGGGATTCATTCCTTTCTATGGACGCTCAAAACACGGGAAATTCCCGCTTTTAGACACCGCAAAACAGTATAACAGAAATCCAAGCGCTATGCAAGTTTTTTTTTTGCAAAATTGCAGCATTGCTCCGCCTTGCTTCCGTCACAGCCACAGCCGGGGATATTGAGCCGTGGAAAGGATGATAGGGGTGCAAAAGTACATTCGATTTTATTATTGTACTTTTGGACGAGTCATGTTATACTGAATATACGTAGACAATTTATGTGGGAGGATAAAACTGATGCAGGAAATAATCGTTAAAAACGTGAAAACGGCTGAATACAAAGATGTTGATTTGAATAAGATTTATGAGCCGCAAGGAGAGCATGAAAAATCTTTCCAGTTTAAAAATTCTACAGTTTCATCACCGCAGCAAACGGAAGGCAAGCTTTTCGTCACTTTCTATACCCTTAAACCGGGAAAAACCGCTTTCCCATATCATTACCATTCTGGTATGGAAGAAGTATATTACATTATAAAAGGTTATGCTACATTAAAAACCCCGGAAGGAAACAAAGAGGTTTCCGAAGGGGATGTTATAGTATTTCCGGTTGGTGTTAACGGCGCTCATCAGTTAACAAATACTTCAGATGATGATGTTATATATCTTGACGTGGACACAAGCTGTTCGCCGGAAGTTGTTTTTTATCCCGACAAGGGAGATTTCCGAATCCTAACACAAACCGCGCATAAGAATTTTTCAATGGATTCGGAAGTTAACTTTTTACGTAAGGAATAAATTTTTCTACAGTCACATATTCAGCGGCGTATCATTGCGCTATGCCGCTGTTTTTTTAAGTCATGAAAGTAAAAACACGGTGTAAAGGTATACATTAACGGTAAAGAATCCGCGCTGATAGGTAATGATTCCCATCGCCTGACGGCGCGATTTTTTTGTATCAGCGCCCCTTTTCCGGTCATAGAATACAATAAAACCGAAAAAGGGGAACAAAACCATGGATGGATACCTAAAAATAGCCGCGTTCAATCAAAATATCGCAAAGCCGTTGGGCGGGGCGCTGGTTCAAATCGCGCCGAGCGATAACCCAAATCAAATCATCGACGAAATCTATACCGATGATTCGGGGCAGACTTTAGATGTGCGTCTTTCCGCGCCGCCAATCGACTATTCCATGGAGCCAAACCAGCCGCAGCCTTACAGTCTGTACGACGTAAGGGTACGCTCAGACGGATTTGAAACCGCCATCATAAAAGGCGTTCAGATTCTGCCCGACGAAGAAACATATCAGGATGTAGCCCTATTTCCGCAAACCGGCGGCCAATATGAGGAAATCACCATCCCGCCCAGTACCCTTTTCGGAGTATATCCTGAAAAAATCCCGGAAGACGAAGTCAAAGAACTGCCGCAGTCCACAGGATTTGTTGTTCTGCCCGACCCGGTCATCCCCGAATACGTCATTGTACATACCGGTGTGCCGACCGACAATTCGGCGCCGAATTATTGGGTGCCGTTCCGGGACTATATCAAAAACTCGGCGTCCAGCGAAATCTACGCCACTTGGCCTGTAGAAACGCTCCGCGCCAATATCCTCGCGATCATCTCTTTGACGCTGAACCGCGTCTACACCGAATGGTACCGCAGTAAAGGCTACAATTTTACCATCACCAACAGCACCCGGTTTGATCAGGCTTTTACGTATGGCAGAAGCATCTATGCCGAAATATCCCGCGTAGTGGATGAACTGTTCACCAACTACATCACAAAGCCCAACATTCAACAGCCATTGTTTACGCAGTATTGCGACGGGCGCAGCGTGCAATGTCCGCGCTGGATGTCGCAGTGGGGCAGCAAAAGCCTCGGCGATCAAGGATACACCGCGATCAATATCCTCAGAACATATTACGGCTGGGATACATACCTCGCGCAGGCGGAACAGGTGCAGGGCGTGCCCAGCTCATTTCCGGGCGGCGTTTATCAGGTGGGATCGACAGGCGAGGCCGTGCGAACAATCCAAACACAGCTAAACGCCATTGCCAACAACTATCCGGCTATCAGAAAGGTCGCCGTAGACGGCGTATACGGTCAGGACACGAGGCGGTCGATCGAGAAATTCCAAAGCATCTTCAATCTCGCTAGCGACGGCATGGTAGGCCGCGCGACGTGGTATAAACTCAGTCAGATTTATGTTGCCGTGACCAATATGGCCGCGACGGTATGAGATAGCAGCAAAAATAAACATTGCCTTTTGCGCTTCCGTCTGCTATACTGCAAATATAAGATGCTTTCGAGCGCGCAATACCAAAGCGAGGTGTCAGGATGATTCGTTAGTCCGATTTGCCGACAAAAATACAGCCCGCCGGGCTTGGTTTGCGTTGGGATTGGATTGATGCGATCATCAGACAGATAACGCAGGGTGTTTCTGCGCTGTTTTTTCAGTCCTTTCCCATGCTGCGCCGTCCGGCGCGGGGAAAGGACTTTTATTTTATGTCACAAATCAATATCTCCCATCTCACCTTCGCCTATGACGGGAGCTACGACAACATCTTTAACGATGTATCTTTCTCTCTCGACACCGATTGGAAACTGGGGTTCTGCGGACGCAACGGGCGGGGCAAAACCACCTTCCTAAACCTCTTGATGGGCAGGTACGAATACGGCGGAACCATCACGGCGAGCGTAAATTTTGAATACTTCCCGTTCGCCGTTACAGACCCTTCGCAAGACACGCTGGAAATCCTAAGCGGTATCGCGCCGGATTCGCCCCTTTGGCAACTCCAGAAAGAGCTGTCCAAGCTCGCGGTCGGCGAGGACGCACTGTACCGACCTTTTTACACGCTTTCCAACGGAGAGCAGACGAAAACGCTGCTCGCAGCCCTGTTTTCACGCGAAAACAGTTTCCTGCTGATCGACGAGCCGACCAACCACTTGGACATATCCGCCCGCGATACGGTCGCGCGGTATCTAAGCGGCAAAAGTGGATTTATTTTGGTGTCGCATGACCGCGCGTTTTTGGACGGCTGCATCGACCATATCCTATCAATTAATAAAGCGAACATCGAGATCCAGAACGGTAACTTTTCAAGCTGGTGGCACAATAAACAATTGCAGGACGAGTTTGAAACCGCCGAAAACGAGCGGCTGAAGAAAGATATTTCCCGTTTGGAAGCCGCCGCGCGGCGCACCGCTTCTTGGTCGGATAAGTCGGAGCGGGGCAAAATTGGGTTTGATCCTCGAAAAACGGAAAAAAGCAAAGGCCGCCGTGCCTTCGAGGGTGAGAAAGCCCGGAAGATGATGGCGCGCTCCAAGTCGATTCAAGACCGGCAGCAACGGGACATCGAGGAAAAGGAAAAGCTCTTAAAAAACATCGACACCGCCGAGCCGCTAAAAATTTTCCCGCTCGCGTACCACGCCTCCCGCCTGCTGTCGCTGGAGGATGTGTCCGTTTCCTACGGCGAGACGCCTGTCTTTCACGGCGTAACGTTTTCGCTGGAGCGCGGCGATCGTTTGGCGCTGAACGGCGGTAACGGCAGCGGTAAAAGCAGCATCCTTAAACTGATATGCGGTGAGGACGTTCCGTACAGCGGCACGGTAACGCTCGGCAACCGTCTTGTTTTTTCCTACGTGCCGCAGGACGCGTCATTCCTCGCGGGAAGCCTTGACGACTTCGCCGAGGGGATCGACGGCACGTTGTTTCGGGCGATTCTACGCAAATTTGATTTTTCGCGGGCGCAGTTTGATAAAGACATGCGGGATTTCAGCGCCGGGCAAAAAAAGAAAGCGTTGCTCGCACGCAGTCTGTGCCAACAAGCGCACGTCTATATCTGGGACGAGCCGCTGAACTACATCGACGTGCTGAGCCGGATACAAATAGAAGAGCTGATTTTAGAATACACACCCACCCTGCTCTTTGTGGAGCATGACAGGGCGTTCTGCGAACGCATCGCGACAAAGACGATATGCCTATAGAGGAAATGGGCGCGTTTTTCGACGCCCGCGCCGATATATACGACGAACACATGCTGACCGACTTAAAGCTGGACACCTTTTACGCCGCCATCGCGGAGGCGGTTGAACCGCCGCGACCGGATTTTCGGCTGCTGGATCTGGGCTGCGGCACGGGTTTGGAGCTTAGGCGGCTGTATGAAACATTTCCGCAGATGCGGGTGACCGGGGTGGACGTATCGCCGGAAATGTTGAAGCGGCTGCGAGAAAGGCTGCCCGGAAAAGCGATTGAGCTGATATGCGGTTCTTACTTCGATGCTGATTTCGGTGAAGGGTTTGATATTGCGCTGTCTACCTACTCTCTGCACCATTTTTCGGCAGAGGCGAAGCGCGGCTTATACCAAAAGATACATGCCGCGCTTTTGCCGGGCGGACGGTTTGTCTTCGGAGACTACACCGTGCGGACCCAAGCGCTTCAGGATGAGTTTTTGGCGGAAAGTGCCCGCTTACGCTCCGAAAACAGTGTCCCCGACGGCGTTTTTCTTCACTTCGACACGCCGTTTGCCGCCGAAAACGAAGTTCGGGTGATGCAAGAGGCGGGTTTTACTTGCGTGCGGCTAAGACAAACATGGGAGAGCGCCAGTATTATCACGGCTGAAAAATAGGTACTGTTGTTCCATAATTTACTAACCAAAATAGTTTGTCACTAACCTCTTGACGCGGAACGTGTGTTTCGCGTATAATGATTTGTGACAAATAATCACGCGACGGGAGGAACTGCAATATGACAATCGCCATAGCCGGGCTCGGACTGATGGGAGGTTCCTTCCTGCTCGCGCTGCGCGGCTTTGAAGCCGCGACATTATGGGGTGTGGATACCGACCCCGCCGCGCGGGAATCCGCTATGCGTTCCGGCGCGGCTGACGCCGTGTTTGAGACGCTGCCGCCCGGCGCGGACATCGTGCTTGCCTGTCTGCCGCGGGAGGCGACGGTGAAATTTGCCGAAGAAAACGCGGCGAGCTTTGGCGCTCTCTTCTGCGAGATATGCGGCGTAAAGAGCCGCATTGTTCAAAGAATCGCAGCTTTGCTGCCGCCAAACGTTGAATATATCCCCCTCCATCCGATGGCGGGGCGGGAATTGAACGGCTTTGCCGCCGCCGACCCGCGCCTGTTCGCCGGAGCCGGGCTGATTGTTACGCCGCCGGACGGCCGGCCGCCGCGCAGGGCGTCGCTGATCGAACGCACAGCGCGGTATATCGGATTCTCGGAGGTTGTGTACGTAACACCGGAGGAGCATGACCGCCGGATCGCAATTACTTCTCATCTGCCTCACCTCACCGCACCGGCGCTTTGCCTGAGTTTGCCGGAGCGCGTCGGGCGAGCCTATACCGGAGGCGCGTGGCAGGACGGCACCCGCGTCGCGGCCGCCGAAGACTGGGAAACACTGTTCTTGGAAAACAGTGAACACACACTGCGCGCCGCCGACACACTGATCAAAAACCTCACCGCTCTGCGGGACGCCATCGCGTCAGATGATCGGGAAAAGCTCGCGAATCTGTTGAAAACAGCGCGGCAAAACCGGGAGAATTGCCTATGAAACGCCTGCGTGTGAATATCCCCGGGAGGGCATACGACATTGTAATCGGCGCCGGACTTCTGCGTTCGGCGGGGACGCTGATGCGCGACGCAATCCCATGTATGCGGGCGTTTGTCGTTACCGACGGCAACGTCGCGCCGCTCTATGGCGAGACGCTCCGCGCCGCTCTATGGAGCGAAGGAATCGAAACGACGCTGCTGACCGTCCCGCCCGGCGAAGGAAGTAAGTCAGAAGCGGTTTTGTTTGAGTTATACGATAAGATGCTGGAGGCGCAAATCACCCGCGGCGACGTTATTGCAGCGTTGGGTGGCGGCGTTGTAGGCGATCTCGCGGGTTACGCCGCCGCGACCCTGCTGCGCGGCATCCCTTTTGTACAAATCCCAACCACCCTGCTCGCGCAGGCGGACAGTTCAGTCGGCGGCAAAGTGGCGATCAACCATCCGCGCGGGAAGAACCTGATCGGCGCTTTTCATCAGCCAAAACTGGTACTCGCCGATACCGATACGCTGAAAACCCTGCCGGCCCGCGAACTCGCCTGCGGTATGGCCGAAGTGATCAAGCACGGCGCGATTGCCGATGCCGATTTGTTTTCTTTTTTGGAAGAGGGTACGCCCGACTATGCGGATATCATCGGCCGCAACTGCGACATCAAGAGGCGCGTCGTCGAGACGGACGAGTTTGATACCGGCGGCCGGTTTATTTTGAACTTCGGCCACACCTTCGGTCACGCAATTGAAGCTCAGGGCGGTTTTTTACGTTATAACCACGGAGAGGCCGTCTCGGTCGGCATGGTGACCGCCGCCGTTCTGGGTGAGAAGTTGGGCGTTACCAAACCCGGTACGAGTGAACGGCTGCGCGGGATTCTGACTCTGCACGGTTTACCCGTTACGTCCGGCGAAACGCCGGACTGGTCGCTCGCGTTGAGCGATAAAAAACGGGACGGGGATACCCTTCGTCTTGTTCTGCTCAAAGAAATCGGCGAGGCGGTTCTGTATCCTATTGATGCAAATAAATTATTGGAGCTTCTGCAATGAACACGTATGGCGAAAAATTCAAGCTCTCGGTCTTTGGCGAATCTCACGGCGCGGCGGTCGGTATTGTGATTGACGGCTTGCCGCCGGGCTTTGCGCCCGATATGGAGGCGGTGCGGGCACAAATGCGCCGCCGCGCTCCGGGGCAGGGAGAGCATACAACCGACCGCCGCGAAACCGATGAGCCGGAAATTCTCAGCGGTTTATTTGAGGGCAAAGCAACCGGCGCGCCTCTCTGCTGCATCCTTCGCAACGCCGACACACGATCCGATGACTATACGCCGCACCTTCCGCGTCCGGGACACGCCGACATCACAGCGCACGTCAAATATAAAGGTTTTGCCGACTACAGGGGCGGCGGGCACTTTTCCGGCCGCCTGACCGCACCCCTTGTTTTCGCGGGCGCATTAGCGCGGCAATTGCTGCCCGGTGTCACGATTGCGGCGAAAGCGGTTCGCCCGGAAGAAGATACAATCCTAACCGCCAAACAAGACGGCGATTCGGTCGGCGGTGTGATTGCCTGTTTGATTGAAGGGCTTCCGGCGGGTTTGGGCGAGCCGTTCTTCGGTTCGGCGGAAAGCCGTTTGGGCGCTTTGCTGTTCTCCATCCCCGCCGTTAAGGCGGTCGAGTTTGACGACGGGATCGCGCTTGCCGGAATGCGCGGCTCGCAGTCAAACCGTTACCCATTTGGGATTCTGGGCGGTATTACCAGCGGAAAACCCTTGGCTTTCTCTGTTTGGGTCAAGCCCACGCCGTCAATCGCGAAGGAACAGGATACCGTTGACATTCGCTCCGGTCTTCCGGCCAAGCTGACCGTCCGGGGGCGGCACGACCCCTGCATCGTCCCGCGCGCCGTTCCGGTGGTGGAGGCCGCCGCCGCGATTGGGCTGCTGGATCTTTGGCTGAGCGCAGGACTTCCCTTATGAGAAATATCGTGTTAATCGGGATGCCGGGGTGCGGCAAGAGTACGGTCGGCCCCTTACTCGGACGCCCGTTTTATGACAGTGACGCCGAGGTCGAAACCGCCGAAGGCCGAACCATCCCGGAGATTTTTGCGCAAAGCGGAGAGGCGGCGTTTCGAGCTGCGGAGCGCCGGGCGATTGAGCGCCTGAGCGCACTGCGCGGCGTCACGATCGCGACCGGCGGCGGCGCGGTAAAAGATCCGGCTAACATCGAAGCCCTGCGGCACGGAGGCGTGATTGTTTTTCTTGAACGTCCGCCGAAAATGGTTTTTACCGGCAATGCCGAACGCCCGTTAACCAAAAACGTATTACAATGGGAAACGCTGTACCGTGAGCGTCTGCCGCTGTACCGAAAAGCCGCCGACATCACGGTTTGCAACGACACGACCCCCAAAGCGTGCGCGGAAAAGATACTGCAAATGATTACGGAACAGTAGGAGCGCACATTGCGCGTCCGTTTCGGGAAACTCGTAATAACGGGCGTACATTATACGCCCTTGCAAAGGAAATGATCAAATGAAAATTCTCGTCCTAAACGGCCCAAACATCAATCTGCTCGGCAAACGCGAGCCGGAGGTCTACGGTACGGCCACCTATGCCGATTTGGAGGCGGCGGTTCGGGAACACGCGAAAACGCGAGGCGCGGACGTCTCGTTTGTCCAGACGAACCATGAGGGCGAACTGGTCACGCGGATCCAAAACGCCGTCGGCGTCTTCGACGGCATGGTACTCAACCCTGCCGCTTTCACCCACACCAGCATCGCCATCCTTGACGCGCTGACGGCATGCGGTCTCCCGACCGTTGAGGTACATCTCAGCAATATCCATAAGCGCGAGGAGTTCCGCCGCCGCTCCGTTACCGCCGCCGGCTGCGCCGGGCAGATTTGCGGGCTTGGAATCAAAGGCTATCTGCTCGCGGTCGACTATCTATGTTCCTAGGCGTTGTCGGCGATCCGATCGCCCATAGCCTGTCCCCGGTCATTCACAAAACGGTGTTCGCCGAACTGGGGATTCCGTTGCGCTATGAGAAATACCGCGTTGCAAAGGGGTCTTTGGATGAGTGGCTCCTTTCTGTACGGGACGAGGGTATAGAGGGTTTTAACGTAACAATGCCGCACAAGCGGGACATCGTTAAGTATTGCGCTATTCTACCCCCGGCGAGATATGCAGTGAACACCGTACGGGCGGAGGATGACGGGTCGCTAAGCGGTTTCTCCACCGATGAAGGCGGATTCATGCTCTCGCTGTCTGAGATGGGTTTTGACGTTGCGGGTAAGAATGTCGTAATCGCGGGGCAGGGAGGCGTGGCGCAGTCCCTGTCTGTCACGCTGTCCTCTCTCGGAGCGACTGTAAACTGCATTTCGGCCCGTTCCGATATTTCCGCTTTCATGCCGGAAGCCGATCTTATGATCAACGCGACGCCGCTAGGCATGGCGGGTCAGGATTGGGCGGACTTGTCGTTCCTACGCGCACTGCCTAAGGCCGCGCTGGTTTATGATTTGCTGTACAACCCGCCGGTCACTTCGCTGCTTCGCGAAGCCTCCGCGCTCGGTCTGCGGACGCAAAACGGGCTCGCGATGCTGATTTATCAAGCCATCCTCTCCGATGAAATCTATCTGCGGCGAACGCTGGACGTATCCGCGCTGAAAGCCGCGGCGCTCGCGGCACTTTAAGATAGAATCACATGAAAGAAAAAGCCCGATTTTTTTCAACTTGCCAAACCGCTCTGCCGGTGATATACTAATCTTAGGTGATCAGTATGACTTGGTCCCGTTAAAAGGTAACGCTTGAATCCGTAAGGATTCGGGTGTTTTTCCCGATTACGTTAATACGTATTGACAACATAATTATCTTATGTTATTATGGCATTGCGTAACAACGCAATGCCATAACGGAGGTGTCTTCATGGATAGAGATTTCGCACGGGAGCTAGACGACCTTAAACGGCAGGTAGAAGAACTGGCGCGGCTTTTAGCCGCCAAACAGGCGGATCCCGAAGAAAAACCGGACCATATCGGCGCGGTAAAAAAGAGCAAAAAAATGCATCCCGATCCGGCGGTTATGAACATCTTAGGCAGATTGGAAAATACCTGCGGAGAGAGCGGCGATACAGGCAAGGTGACCTATATCGGCGTATTTACCAGCGGCGGGCGGCAGTCTACATGGGTGCAGAACGGAGTCAGCGCTAACGACCTGCTGCGTCTGATCGAGGACAATACGGCGGAGAAGGTTCTGCGCTGCATCGGTAGCAGCGACAGACTAAACATCCTTCTGGCGCTGCTAAAGCAGCCGATGACGGTCGCGGAATTGGTAGAACGTCATGGTTACAACACCACCGGGCAAGTATACCATCATTTGAAACCGTTGCTGGCGGCAGACTTAATCACGGAGGATAAAAACTCCGCCAAAGGCACATATATTGTCAAACCGCACAGGGTGCAGGGGATTATCATGCTTCTCACAGGAATCCATGATATGACAGATATCCGATACACCCAAGGAGACTGGGCATAGTCGTGCAACATAAGGGGGCAGCGTTGTGCGCCGTCCCCCTTATCCTGCTCCCCCTTGAGGGAAGCGTTACCTCGTCCTTACGTCCAGCACGGCGTTGGCGCCGTTTACCGAAACGGAGCGGCCTGAGTCACCGATGGATTGCGCGTGGCCGACTCCCATTCCAATGAAGTCGCCGTCAATTGTCAGCGAAGAGCCAAATCCGCTTGTCTCAAAGTCGTAATCGTCCGGGTCATCGCAGAGGAACTCCACTTGCGCGTTGACGCCGTTGACCTCGATGTCCCGCGCTTGAACGCCGTCGATGAACACATCCAAATCCACGCCGTCAATCTCGATTTCCCGTAACTCTACGCCTTCAGGAACGGTGACCGTGATGGGGCGGCTATGACCGTCTTCTATATCCCTCGCTCTGCCGCCGTACAGCAGGCTGGCCAGCCAGTCAAAATCCATATCGAACCAACGCCACCGGCTTCCTCCGTGCGGCGCGCGCGTAATCCGCAGCGTCCCGCTGTCCCGGGTGACGCGGTACTGATCGTCGTAGCGCTGCGACCACTCGATTTTAACCGCGTCTCCGCCGCGGACAATATTAACCGGTTCGTTGACCAGCGCGAACTCAAGAGCGCTGATATCGTCCCACTCTTCAGACATTTCTCGGGGCGGGTAGGTATCACGTTCGTCCTCCCAATGGATGCCGCGCGTCCGTATAACCATCGTGGCTGCGGCTGCCGTCGCAGTGCCTACCACAACGAGGCACAACGCGACAATCAGCAATGTTTTTCTAGCTTTACTCATGCCTGTTTCCTCCCTTTCAACCGCTCCGAAACGCCATTATACATCGAACGGCAGAGTCTGACAATCCCGCGCAGCATGGCGCGTACCAAGCTGTAAGAACCCACGCCGCCCAAAATGCTTAATCCGAACAGAATCAACGCGGCACCGAAAAGCGCGATCCCAAACCAAGCTCCGCCGGCCGCACAGGCAGCCACTCCCGCAACCATACATGCGAGTCCCGCGATACCGACCGCGACTACGGCGGCACCGAACGCGAAGACCACCGCCAAAGCGGCGACAAACAGGCCGAACATCACCGAAACCAGCGCGATGGCGATCGGGATGCCGATCGGCAGGGCAAACAGCCCGATAATCACCAGCAAGACCGCGTTCATTGATTTTGCGTCCGGCTTCTGCTCGGCGCGGACAAACGCCATTTCGGCGCGGACGCGCTCCGCGATGTCATCCGGATTGCCGAGCGATGCGCAAACCTCTTCTTCTGTCTTGCCTTCGTCAATCGCCTCGTTGAAGAGTTCGTCGTAGTATTCGGTGATCCGCGTGATCTCACTTTGCGGAAGCCCGGCCAAGGCGTTGGCAAGCCCCCACATAAACTCACTGCGCGTCATTTTCCTCATCCTCTCCCATGATATAGTCCACCATTCGCTTAACCTCTCCCCATTCCGTCCGGAAGGTACGCAGCCGTTCCTCTCCTCCCGGCGTAATGCGGTAGTATTTCCGTAGCCGCCCGTTATACTCCTGCTGCCGCGTTTCCAAATGCCCCTGCTGCTCCATCCGCCGCAGAATCGGGTACAATGTGGATTCGCTCATCGGCATAAACTGCTCGGCTCTCTGTGAGATTCTGTAACCGTAAGACTCACCGTGTGCCAGAATCGCCAGCAGGCAGGCGTCCAGAAGCCCGCGCTTCAGTTGCGCGTCCATCCCGCTTCCTCCTTTCCGCTCCGCGCCCAGCGGAGCTGTGTATTGTATAATACTGCGCGACGACTAATACCTCGCGATACATACTATACACCGCATAATATTGTTTGTCAAGCGGTATTTGAAAAAAGTTAAAAA
>QMCE01000193.1_pt1 | contig 30518 bp, 27 predicted proteins | sample 1821851 | NCBI WGS metagenome assembly QMCE01 (sample SAMN09453174, study PRJNA476694) | Termite gut metagenome, whole genome shotgun sequencing project. | isolation source: worker | host: Odontotermes sp. | place: South Africa:Pretoria | collected 2016-01-28 | reverse complement strand
GCGGCGTTGCGGGGGCTGTTGCTGGGGGATCGGGGCCGCGGCGGGCATGTCCCAGTTTTGGGCGTACTCGGACGGCTGCTGCCAGTATCCGGGGTCAGCCGTTTGCCAGGCTTGTCCGGGATCGTCGGCCGTCGCTGGCCACGCGGCTTGGTCCGCTGGCCATTCCTGGACTGGCTGGTCGGGGGCGTCCATCCACTCCGGTGCGGGATCGGCTGCTGGCCAGTAACCTTGAGCTTGATCTGAGGCCGACGCGGCTGTCTGCCACGCTTGGGCATCGGACTGACCGGTTCCCGGCGCGGGCATCTGCCAAGCTGGATTCAGATCACTCACGTGACTAGATTATTGAAATCTTGCGTGAGATCAAAAGAGACGCTACGGTTCCGCCCGATTTCGTTGAGTACAGGTTCAGAGTGTGCCATCATCGAATGTTCTTCGTGTTGGCGGGCGGCTCGGTGGCACGACATTAAGGTTTCATCGTGCGTTACATGTCAACCAGGCATCGTTTAGGCGATCAGCCTCGTGCGTTCTGCGACATATTGCTCGAAGGGCTGGCCCCCGACGGCGGCCTCTACCTGCCCGTCTCGTACCCGACGGTCGACGCGGCGACGCTCGCGTCCTGGCGCTCGTTGTTGGACGAGCAGGGCTACGCGGCGCTCGCGCACGCGGTCTTGTCGTTGTTCATCGACGACGTCCCGTCCGATGATCTGCGCGGCATCTGCGAGCGTGCTTACAACGAACAGGTGTTCGCCACATCCGCGATCGTGCCCGTCCAACAGTTGCGTGACGGATTATGGATCGCACATTTGTCGGATGGTCCGAGCGCGGCTTTCAAAGACTTGGCCATGCAGTTACTGGGGCAATTGTTTGAATATGAGCTGGCGCGCCGAGGCGGCGCTCTCAATATCCTCGGTGCGACGAGCGGCGACACTGGCTCGGCCGCCGAGCACGCGATGCTCGGCCGGCGCGGCATCCGGGTTTTCATGCTGACCCCAGCCGGTCGCATGACGCCATTTCAGCAAGCCCAGATGTTCTCAATCGACGATCCCGCCATCGTCAATGTCGCGGTCGATGGAGTTTTTGACGACTGCCAAGATCTCGTCAAGGCTGTGTTCAGCGATCTCGAATTCAAACGGCGCTACCAGCTTGGCGCCGTCAATTCGATCAACTGGGCCAGGCTCGTCGCTCAAGTCGTCTACTACGTCGCGAGCTGGTTGCGTATAAGTACTGATGGCGGACCGGTCTCGTTCTGCGTGCCCAGCGGCAATTTCGGCAACATTTGTGCTGCCCATATCGCGCGATCGATGGGCGTGCCGGTCGGCCGCTTGGTGCTCGCCACCAACGAGAACAACGTGCTGGACGAGTTCTTCGCCACCGGCGTCTATCGGGTGCGTGGCGCCGGCGAGACCCTCGCCACGTCGTCACCGTCGATGGACATTTCCAAAGCGAGCAATTTCGAGCGGTTCTGTTTCGACCTGCTGGGCCGCGACGCCGACCGCGTGCGCGATCTTTTCGGCCGCCAGCTCGCCGAGCAAGGCTACTTCGACCTGTCCGGCACGACGGAGTTCGCGGAACTGCGGGAACGCTACGGCTTTGTGAGCGGGTCGTCGACGCACGCCGACCGGTTAGCGGCCATCGCGTCGGTGTGGCAGTCGGACGGGCTGATGATCGACCCCCACACGGCGGACGGGGTGACAGTCGCCCGGCGGCACCGCCGAGACGGTGAGCCGATGGTCGTGACCGAAACAGCGCTGCCGGTGAAGTTCGCCGACACCATCCGCGAGGCCATCGGGCGCGAACCGGACCGCCCGGCTCGCTTCGCCGGGCTCGAAGACGAACCGTGGCACGTCGTGTCATTGCCCCGGGACGTCGGTGCGTTGAAGGCGCTCATCACGTCCGTGGTGGGTGGCTGAACCGCGGGACGTCCATTCTTGGCCGCCGTCCGTTAACCTTGGCGGTGAACCGAAAGGTGGACATCATGGGAGCGCACGGCACCAAACGCATCGGCATCTTGACCGCCGGAGGTGACAGCCCGGGGCTGAACGCCGCCATCCGGGGCTTCGGCAAGGCCGTCATCGGCCACTACGGCTGGGAGCTCATCGGTTTCCGCGACGGCCTGCGCGGCCTCGTGGAGAACAGGTTCATCAACCTGGATTCATCGGCTTTGTCCGGCATCTTGACGATCGGCGGCACCATTTTGTCGACCAGCCGCGACAAGATCCACAAGATGCTCGTGGACGGCGAGGTGCGCGACATGCGTCCGGTGGCGCAGGAGGTTTACGAGCGCAACGAGCTGGACGCGCTCGTGCTGCTCGGCGGTGGCGGAACCGCCAAGAACGCGCTGCGGCTGGCCGAAACGGGCATGAACATCATCACGTTGCCCAAGACGATCGACAACGACATCGCCCACACGGAGACGACCTTCGGCTACGCGACGGCCACCGAGATCGCCACCGAGGCCATCGACCGGCTGCACTCGACGGCGCACAGCCACCACCGCATCATCCTGGTCGAGCTCATGGGCCACCGCGCCGGCTGGCTGGCGCTGTCCGCCGGCATCGCGGGCGGCGCGGACGTCATCCTCATCCCGGAGCTGCCCTACAGCGTCGAGTCGATCGTCGAGACGATCAGGGAACGCATCGCGCGCGGGTCGGCCTTCAGCGTCGTGGCCGTGGCCGAGGGGGCGCGCGATCAGGGCGACGCCGCCGACTACGAGGCCGCCCGGCTGTTGGTGGACACCGCGTCCGGGCCGGAGGCCGAACGGGCGGCGCGGGCCCACCTGGCACACGTCGCGGATCAGCAGCGCGAGCACACATTCAAGCTGGCCAGGGAGTTGGAAGCGGCGACCGGGCTCGAATCGCGCGTGACGATCCTGGGCTACGTCCAGCGCGGCGGCACGCCCTGCGCGGCCGACCGGTTGCTGGCAAGCCGCCTCGGGACGGCCGCCGCCGACCTCGTCGCCCGTGGCGAATACGGTGAACGCGGCCTGATGGTCGCCGCGCGCGGCGACGGCACCGAGCCCGTGCCGCTCGAAGAGGTCGCAGGCAAGGTGAAGCTCGTCCCGGCCGACCACGCCTGGGTGCAGACGGCCCGGCAGCTCGGCACGGGGCTGGGCGACTGAGCATTAACAAGCAGAGTGAGTACCGACGAGCGGGCTGAGCGCCAACAGACAGAGTGGCTGCTGGTGAGCAGGCTGAGCGCCGACGAACTGGGTGAGCATCGACGAGCAGGCTGTTGCGCCGACGAGCGGGTGGGGATTTAGTTCGGCGGGACGTTCGCGCGGCGACTGCGTCGCCGCTCCACTCGGGGGAAAGCTTTTTACGCCCGCCGAACCAAATCCCCACCCGCTCGGGAAGGTGACGGCCGTGACGGACTGGGGCCAACAAGGCTCACGCCAGAATCTGGTGTGGCTGCTGGTGACGGTCACTGGGTGTCCGTGTCGGCCGGTAGGGCAGGGCCGCCACTAATCTTGGTCGCGACGTACCCGCTCGACCCGGAGGTGCCCTCATGCCCGTTTTACGTTCACGGACGTCGACTCATGGACGGAACATGGCCGGTGCGCGCGCCCTGTGGCGGGCGACCGGCGTCACCGATGCCGATTTCGGCAAGCCGATCGTCGCCGTCGTCAACTCCTACACCCAGTTCGTGCCGGGCCACATGCACCTTCAGGAGGCGGGTGCGATGGTGTCCGAGGCGGTCACGGCCGCCGGCGGCATCGCTCGGGAGTTCAACACGATCGCCATCGACGACGGCATCGCCATGGGGCACGGCGGCATGCTGTACTCGCTGCCGAGTCGCGAGCTGATCGCCGATTCCGTCGAATACATGGTGAACGCGCATTGCGCCGACGCGATGGTGTGCATCTCCAACTGCGACAAGATCACGCCCGGCATGTTCCTGGCGGCCCTGCGCCTCAACATCCCCACCGTGTTCGTCTCCGGCGGGCCGATGGAGGCGGGCAAAACGCCGGCGGCGGCCGGGCTGCCTCAGCCGCGCCTCGACCTCATCGACGCCATGATCCGGGCCGCCGACCCGCACGTGTCCGACGACGCCATGGGACTCATTGAGCGCGACGCTTGTCCCACGTGCGGTTCGTGCTCCGGCATGTTCACCGCCAACTCGATGAACTGCCTCATGGAGGCCATCGGCCTGGCGGTGCCCGGCAACGGGACGACGTTGGCCACGTCCACCGCTCGCCGTGGCCTGTTCGAGAAGGCCGGGTCGTTGATCGTCGAGCTGTGCCGCCGCTGGTACGACGAGGACGACGCCTCGGTGCTGCCGCATGAGATCGCCTCACGCGACGCGTTCGAGAACGCCATGCGGGTGGACATCGCGATGGGTGGCTCCACCAACACCGTCCTGCACCTGCTGGCTGCCGCGCACGAGGGTGGGGTCGATTTCGGGCTGGACGACATCGACGCCCTCTCGCGGGTGACGCCGTGCATCTGCAAAGTGGCCCCCAACACCACCAACTACTACGTGGAAGACGTGCACCGCGCCGGCGGCCTGCCCGCGATCATGGGCGAGCTGGATCGCGGCGGCCTGCTCAACCGCGGCGTGCACGCCGTCCACGCGCCCGACCTGGACGCCTGGCTGCGCGACTGGGACGTGCGGGGTGGGCATGCCACCGCCGAGGCCGTCGAGTTGTTCCACGCGGCGCCCGGCGGCGGGCGGACCACACAGGCGTTCCGTTCCACCAACCGCTGGGACAGCCTGGACGTCGACAACGCGACGGGCTGCATCCGGTCGGTCGAGCACCCGTATTCGTCCGACGGCGGCCTTGCCGTCCTCAAGGGCAACCTGGCCCCGGCGGGCGCGGTGGTGAAGTCGGCGGGCGTCCCGGCCGACCAATGGACGTTCCGCGGCCCGGCCAAGGTGACGGAATCGCAGGAGGAAGCCGTCGACGCGATCCTCGGCGGTCGCATCGAGGCCGGCGACGTGGTGGTCGTGCGTTATGAGGGGCCGAAGGGCGGTCCGGGCATGCAGGAGATGCTCTACCCGACGTCCTATCTCAAGGGCACCGGGCTCGGTCCGAAGTGCGCGCTCATCACCGACGGCCGCTTCTCCGGCGGCTCGTCCGGCCTGAGCATCGGTCACATCTCGCCCGAGGCGGCCTCCGGCGGCGCCATCGGCCTGGTCGAGGATGGCGACGAGATCGCCATCTCGATCCCGGATCGTTCCATTGAGCTGCTCGTGGACGACGAGACCTTGGCCGCCCGTCGTGCGCGCCGCGACGCGGCGGGCTGGCAGCCCGCTCAGCGCGACCGTGCGGTCTCGACCGCGCTCAAGGTGTACGCCTCCATGGCGCTCTCGGCCGACAAGGGCGCGGCCCGGGAGTTTGTTGGCTGACGCTTTGTTGCCACTTGGCCCAGCGTGGCAACGATTTCGGCGGCGGCATACAGAAGGATGACCTTCGAAAGAAGGTCGATTCTTATGTCGCCACCAGACCGGGATGCGCCGCAGGATTCCGCTGTGGCTCCAGCCGGCTATGCGGAATGGATCGCTGAGGTCAAAGCACGTGTCCGAGCGACGCAGTTCCGCGCTGCCCGGGCGTCCAATACTGAAGTGCTGCGGCTGTACTGGTCCATCGGCCATGACATCTTGGAACGTCAGCAGAACATGGGCTGGGGTGCCAAGGTGGTCCAACAAGTGTCCCAGGACCTTGCCAGAGAGTTCCCGGGCCAACAGGGTTGGTCGCGGTCGAACTTGTTATATATGAGGCGCGCAGCCGACACCTGGCCCAGCGAAGCTGATTTCGTCCAACAACCCGTTGGACGATTGCCATGGGGGCACGTGACTGTATTGCTCGACCGTCTGAGCACCCGAGATGACAGAGATTGGTACGCAGTCAAAGCTATCGACGCGGGGTGGAGCCGGAACGTCTTGGCGCACTTCATCAAGGTTGACCTACGCCATCAGCATGGCTCTGCGCCGACCAACTTCGATCGGACTCTCGACTCACCTGATTCGGAACTGGCGCAACAGCTCGTCAAAGATCCCTATGTTTTCGAGCATCTGGCCTACGTTGAGCGCCTCGCCGAACGTGAGGTCGAGCAAGCGCTCATGGACCGTTTGCAGAGCACCTTGATGGAGCTTGGACGAGGCATGGCTTTCGTCGGACGCCAGTGCCCACTCACAGTCACAGACGAGGAAGGCAACGTCGATGAGTTTGTTCTTGACCTTCTCTTTTTTCATATTCACCAAAGCCGCTACATTGTCATCGAGTTGAAAATCGACAAGTTTCGACCCGCTTATCTTGGGCAATTGAGCACGTATGTCGCTGTTGTGGACGGGCAGCTCCGTGACCCCATGCGTCACGCTTCGACCATCGGGATTTTGCTTTGCACGAGCAGAAACGAAGCCACGGTCCGTTATGCCCTGGCGTCGACCAGCGTTCCTGTCAGCGTGGCCAATTACGAGGGGCTGCCAACAGATGGCTGCGATGGCCTGCCGAGCGCGAAAGAGCTTCAGGCAGTCATCACGGAAGAACGGGTTGCCTTGCGTGAACGAGGCAGCCGTGTAGTAGCAAAGCCATGAATGCTGTTATCGGGAGTGTCGCTCAGATGCTGAGCGGGTGTGCCCTCTTGTGCGGAGGTTCGTGTGCAAGATGGGACTGTGATACGGGGAGTCGTGGCAGTTGAAGCTGAGAATGCCGAGGTCGCTCACTAGGCTTGCCGCCATGTTCCTAACGGCGAAGGAAGGCTGGGTGACATGCCGAGTGTGGAGCCGCCGGATGGCCTCCCGTGTACAGAGATAGTGCTGTACCAAACCGAGGACGGTCAGACACGCATCCAGGTACGGACGTCTGAAGATACTGTCTGGTTGTCACTTGACCAGATGGCAGAATTGTTTCAGCGGGATAAGTCCGTTATCTCGCGTCACATTTCGAATATGTTCAACGAAGGCGAGTTGACGCGCGCGGGAACTGTTGCAGATTTTGCAACAGTTCAGACGGAGGGGAGACGGCAGGTCACCCGACAGGTGACCTACTACAACCTCGACGTCATCATCTCGGTCGGCTACCGGGTGAAGTCGCTGCGGGGCACCCAATTTCGGCGCTGGGCGCTGCAGGTGCTCAAGGAGTACCTGATCAAGGGCTTCGCCATGAACGACGTCTTGTTGAAGCAGGCTGGGGGCGGCTCCTACTGGCGGGAGCTCCTGTCACGTATCCGCGACATCCGGTCGTCGGAGAAAGTGTTCTACCGGCAAATACTCGATTTGTACGCCACGAGCGTTGATTACGATCCGCATGCGTCGGAGAGTTTCACCTTTTTCGCCGTCGTTCAGAACAAGATGCACTACGCCGCCCATGGCCACACCGCCGCCGAAGTCATCGATCAACGCGCCGACTCTTCTCGGCCTTTCATGGGGCTGACGACGTTCGATGGTGCCCAGCCACGCCGGTCAGATGTGGTGGTCGCCAAGAGCTATCTCACCAAAGAGGAGTTGACCATGCTCAACCGCATGGTTTCTGCCTTCCTTGACTTGGCTGAGTTGCGCGCCACGCAGCATGTCCCCATGTACATGAAAGACTGGATCGCCGAAGTTGATGACTTCGTGAGCCGCTATGGCAAGGGCATTCTGCCTGGGGCTGGCAAGGTGAGCCATCAACAGGCCGTCGATCACGCCGAGGCTGTATACGACGATTATTTGAGGCGTATTGCTGACGAACCTTCATCCGTCGAGGTTGCTTACCTCGACGCGATGAAGGTGACACAGAAGAAGCTTGAACGTTTACAACGGACGCAGTCAGATGACTAGCTCGGGCAGTTCAAGACGTGATGTCTGAAACAAACGTCCCTTCGAAGGGAGAGAACCATGGATCTTGGGCTTGACGGCAAGGTCGTCTGCGTCACGGGCGGGTCGAAAGGGATCGGCCGCGCGTCGGTGCTGGCGCTGCTCCGGGAGGGGGCGCGCGTCGGTGTCTGCGCGAGGGACGAGGCCGACCTGCGGAGCCTGGTCGAGGAAGCCGGCGCGTCGGCCGACAGGCTCATGACGAAGACGGCCGACGTGATGGACGAGGAGCAGACGCGCGCTTTCATCGAGGCGGTGGCGAGCCGTTTCGATGGGCTCGACGGCCTGGTCATCAACGCTGGCTACGGCACCAGTGGCCAGGCCATGTCCACCCCGTCCCAGGACTTCGTCGATCAGTTCGCCGTCAAGACCGTGAGCGCGCTGCAAACCGTTCGCGCGGCCGTGCCGTACTTGAAACGGTCGGCGGCGGGACGCGTCGTGATCATGAACGGCGTCACGGCCCACGAGGCCGATGACGATCAGGCCGCAGTCGGTTGCGCACGCGCTGCCTTGGCCAACTTGACGGTGTTGCTTGCTTTGGAGCTGGCGGGCGATGGCATCTGCGTCAACCGGATCGATCTCGGGCCGATTCTCACGAAGCGGCAGGAAAGTCGCTACCAGCCGGGCGAGGACGGCCTGTCCGTCGAGCAATGGGCGGTGCGTGAGGCGACGCGTCGGCACGTGCCGTTGGGGCGCATGGGACGGGTCGAGGAGGTGGTCCCTTGGGTTCTCATGCTCGTGTCGCCGGTGGCCGCCTACGTCACCGGGGCGGACATTGATGTTGCTGGCGGTCTCGGAGCCAGAGTGTGACCAGTCAGGTGTTTCCCGATGGATGCCGCCTCGTCCATGATGATCGTTGAAACCGGGACATCGTGTGGCCACTCCCGGCGTTTCCGGTGAGAGCCGTTGGGCGGTAGCCGGTTGACGGGATCCGACCGTTCGCGCGGGAGGTTTCTTTCCAGCGTCGGCTCAGACGCGTGCTGAGCTGGCCCGGGCCGCTTGTGTAGGAGGGTCTCGCGCGTGTCATTGGCAGGGCGCCGGCAAGCGGGCGAGGCCTGCCTGGCGCCGTGGGCGCCTGTGGTCGGCGACCGCACAGGGCCGTTCAACCCTGGCTCACCCGGGGTGACGCGCCAGCCCTGCCTCGTAGGCGAAGAGCACCAGGCCGACGCGGTCGCGGCATTCGAGCTTGGCGAGCAGGCGGCCGATGTGGGTCTTGACGGTGCCCTCGGCCATGTAGAGCTTGGCGGCGATCTCGGCGTTCGTCGCGCCGGCCGCCACCTCGATCAGCACTTCGCGCTCGCGGTCGGTCAGCACGTCCAGCCGCCGGTCGGTCACGCCCGGCGCGGCGGGAAGCGTCGGCACCACGTGGTCGAGCAGCCGCCGGGTGGCCGACGGGGCCATGACGGCCTCGCCGGACGCGACGGTGCGGATGGCGTTCAGCAGTTCGGACGGCCGGGCGTCCTTCAGCATGAAGCCGCTCGCCCCGGCCTTGAGCGCGCTGAACACGTATTCGTCCAGGTCGAAAGTGGTGAGCACGAGGATCCTCGTCGGGGCGCCCGAGGCGACGATGCGCCGGGTGGCCTCCACGCCGTCCATGACGGGCATACGGATGTCCATGAGCACGACGTCGCAGGCGGAGTCGAGCACGCCGGCCACTGTCGCCGCGCCGTCAGCCGCCTCGCCCACGACGTCGAGGTCGTCCTCGGCTTCGATCAGCATGCGGAAACCGCTGCGAACCAGCTCCTGGTCGTCGGCGAGAAAGACGCGAATCGGCAGGGTCATGACAGACCTTTCTGGTCGGATGGACGGTGGTCTGAGTCTGCGGCAGGCGAGGAGGTGTCGGATGCCCACGAGGCAGACGTTTCAGCGGCGGTCGGATGGGTGCCGGACGGCCTGTCGTGAGATGCCTCCCAGTCAGGTGCCCCCGAGGTGGTCGTGTCGGCGGTGGTTGGGCGGGTGCCAGGCGTTTCCCGAGCGGGCGTCAGGCTGAACGTCTCGGGCGACGGCGCGGCATGCGCGGCTCCTTCAGGTGGCGGCCCGCCGAGCAAAGGCAGGACGGCGGTCACCTGGAAGCCGTGATGTGGCTGCGGCCGGGGCCGCGCGATGAGCCGTCCGCCCATGGCGGAGACGCGTTCGTTCATGCCGCGCAGCCCGTGGCCGGACTCATGTGGCGGCTCGGCGTCGCCCACCCCGTCGTCGAGAACATCCACGGTGATGGCGTGCATGCCGTAGGTGAGCGTCACGTGGGCCGTCGCGTCGGAGCCGGCGTGCTTGAGGAAGTTGGTGAGCGCCTCTTGCACCACCCGGTAGACGGTCAACTCCATCACTTGGGAGACGTGGGGCGGCCGGCCGTTGACCTGGAGATGCGCGCGGTCGCTGGTGTGGCCGACGAGGTCGGGGATGTCTTCCAGCCGTGGAGCGGGCGCGAATTCCGCGGACTGCTCCGTGTCGGGGTCCGCCCGCAGAACGCCCAGGATGCGGCGCATCTCAGTGAGCGCCTCGCGCCCGGTGTCGGCGATGGTCGTCAGCGCGTTGGTCGCCGCTTCCGGATGTTTGGCGGCCGCGGCCCGTCCCCCTTCGGCTTGGACGATCATGACCGACAGCGAGTGCGCCACGATGTCGTGCAATTCGCGGGCGATCTGGTTGCGGGCGCGCGACTCGGCGAGCCTCGCCTGTTGGTCCCGTTCGATCATCAAGGCGTGGTAGCGCTCGTCCGCTTGGGCGACCATGTGTGTCTGGGCGATGCTCGCCTCGCGTACCCGGCGGCCGATGGCGTACGGCGTCACGACGAGGCCGAGGCACACCATGAACGCTAGGACGAGGGACATGAGCTGCTGCATGCTCATGTACCGGGAATCGCCGAGCACCCAGCGTATGGGACCGAGCACGGAGCCGAACCCGCCAATGGCGACTGCGATCCGTGACCAATGCCCCGAGACCCAGCGGGCCACCGAGTAGACGATGATGGGGATGGCGACCAGACTTGGCGTCGGAGTGTCCAGCGTGTACAGGTGGATGATGCCGGCGATGGTGACGCCTGCCAGCGCGATGAGGGGCGCGTGACGCCGCCAGATGAGCGGTATCACGATGAGCGCGTTGACGACGAGATAGGCGAGCGTGTAGGGCTGGGCATAGCCCACGAGGAAGATGGGCATCGCGACAAGGAGGAGCGCTGCGACGAGCGTGCCGTCGACCACCCAGTCGTGCCGGGTGGTGCCGGGCGGGAAAAGCAGATCGTGAGCATCCATCTCGTCTAGCCTACGGTCACCGCGGGAGGCTGTGACACGGTTTTGGCGGACGGTTCTACGCTTGAACGCGTACAGCGGTGTGTTGCTAGCGCGCCGCCTGTCTCGGCAACACATCGTGTGGACAGGATGTCACCATGGAATCGCAGACCACGTCGCGTCAGCATCGTGCTGACGTCGTCGTCGTCGCGGTGCTTGTCGGGGTGTTCGTGATCGGGCTCACGGCGTACGGCGTGCTGGGCGGCTACCTCAACAGGGTGGACGCCGCCGTCGCCTCCATGGGACGTATCGAAGCGGTGGGGGCGTACGAGGGTCGGCCGGCCGCTGTGCCCGACGAGGGTGGCACACCAGACAACTTCGCCGTGTTCGCGGTCAACGCCGACGGCACGTTGCAGGCGGCGCTCGTGCTTCATCTCGACGCGTCCCGGCAAAATCTCACGATCATCGGTGTTCCCTCCGACACGTCGTTGGCCGACCCGGACGACATGATCGACACCGACGGAGCCAGCTTGTCGTCCGCGTTCACCGCGGGGCCGTCGACGGCGACGAAAGGCCTCGAACAGCTCATCGGCGTGCCGATGAACCATCAGTTCGTGTTGAAACTGCCCGGTTGTCGCTCGGTCGTCGACACCGTGGACGGCATGAATGCCAAACAGGTCGAACAGTATTTGACGGGGGCTCCCACGCCGTCCATCGGCGCGGAACGGCTGTCGACCGTGTCGGCGATCATGTTCTCGACGTTCACGCTGGTCGGGTCGATCACGGACCCCAGCCAGTCCGAGCAGACGCTCGACGCCCTTACCCCCTGTGTGATGGTTGACGCTTCGCTCACCGATGAGGAGGTGCAATCGACGCTCGTCAGCCTGAAGGTGCGCAGCCACGAGATTGGCACGGCGTTGTTGGCCACGCCGCTGTCCACCGTCACGACGCCGAAGGCCAGCGCCTTGCAACGCGGCGCCAGCGCTGAGGAGCAAACGGCGGACCGGGGCAGCGGGACGCCAACGGTGACTGCTGATGTCTTGGGCGACGCCTTGCGGCGTGATGACCTGATGTCGATACCTCTGGCCCATCCGGCCAGCCTCCCCCGCTGACCGTCGAGGTTTTCTGCTGGCGTCGGCAGACGCCCTGCATTCCGGTGGGGTCGCGGTTAAGCTTTCCACCATGAAGAAAGTACTGCTGATCACCCTCATCGTCGGCGTCGGTTACGTGGGCTGGAAATACTGGCAGTCGGCGAAAGCCGAAAAAGAACTGGCCTGGGCGTCTGCGACTGATCCGCTCGACTGACCGGGCTGTGCAGCGCGATTGAGCCGGGCAACCTGTGGGAGGCCGTTTGTGAGCGGCCGCGGAAGCGGTCGGGTCAGGCCCGTTCGGCGGCCTCGGCGGCCGCTTGGGCGTACTGCTCGCGAATGACCGGACGCAGGTCGCAGTCGTGCTCGGCGACGAGTTCCACCGGCCAGGTGGGACGAACACCCGTCAACGCCCAGGCGGCCTGGCGAGCAGCGCCGTCCGCGACGTACTCGCCCGGCTTCGGAATGCGGACCGGGATGTCGAACACCTGCGCGGCGATCTGCTGGACCGCCGGATTCGCGGCCGCCCCGCCGACGATGAGCACCTGGGACGTTTCGACGCCCAGTTTCTTGATGGCGTCGAGGCCATTCGCCAAGCTGCACAGCAAACCCTCGACGGCCGCCCGGGCGAGGTTTTCGCGTGTCGTGTTCGCGAGGGTGAGCCCCACCAGGGAAGCGGTGGCGTCTGGCAGGTTGGGCGTGCGCTCGCCCTCGAAATACGGCACCAGCACGACGCCGCCGGCACCCGGTTCCGCGGTGAGCGCCAACTGGCCCAGTTCGTTGTGGGACACACCCAGGATCCGCGTCATCACGTCGAGGATGCGTGCCGCGTTCAACGTGCAGACGAGCGGCAAGAAGCCGCCCGTCGCGTCCGCGAAGCCGGCGGCGATGCCCGTCGGATCGTAGGTCGGCGCGTCGGTCGCGGCGAACACGACGCCGCTGGTGCCGATTGAGACGCCGACGTCGCCGGGCTTCGCGTCGAGGCCGAGGGCCGACGCCGCGTTGTCGCCGGCGCCAGGTCCGACGACGAACCGTGGGCCTGGCACCGATTCGGACGGGCCGAGCACATGCGGCAGGATCGCGTCATGGCCGAGCGCGAGCTTGAACAGCTCACGGTCGTAGTCGTTGTGGGCGGGCGACCAGTAGGCCGTGCCCGAGGCGTCGGAGCGGTCCGTGGTGAGCGCGTTCAGGTCAGGCCCGAGGGGCGAACCCGCCGGTCCGTAGCCGCGGAGGCGCCAGGTCAGCCAGTCATGGGGCAGGGCGACGGCGGCGACGCGGGCGGCGTTCTGGGGTTCGTGGTCGCGCAGCCAGCGCAGCTTGGTGGCCGTGAACGACGCCACCGGCACGACTCCCACGCGTTTGGCGTACTCTTCGGCGCCGACTTCCGCGATGAGATCGTTGGCGGCGCCGGCCGACCGGGTGTCGTTCCACAGCAGCGCTGGACGTATCACCTCGCCTGACTCGTCGAGCACCACCATGCCGTGTTGCTGCCCACCGACCGCGACGGCTTCGACGTCGTCATAGCCGCCCGCGGCGTCAAGCGCCACGTTGTAGGCGTGCCACCACGCCTCGGGATCCACCTCGGTTCCATCTGGATGGGAGCCTCGTCCCGAGCGGACCAGCTGGCCCGATTCCAGGTCGCGAACTGCCACTTTGCAGCTCTGCGTCGATGTATCGATCCCGAGGACATTACTCATAAAAACCATCCTATGGTGAACGGATTTGTGCGCCGAAAGCAGGCCAAGAAGTAATCCTGCCCCTCCAAGCGGGGGCGGCACAAGGAGGCTGGCCTGCTCAGCGGGACAAACGGGTGGGTGCCCGCCGGAATCAATGTCCGGCGGGCACCCACCCGTCATGCATGGTTGTTACGAACGAACGCCCATCAGGTGCTCGGCGGCCAACTGCTGGAGCGCGACGAAGCCGAAGCCCTTGCCGTCCAGGTAGGCGGGGGCGTCGAAGTCCTCCCACGCGGAGCGGTCGGCGAGCAGGGCGTCGTAGCTCTCGCCGGCGTTCAGCGTCGGGACGCTGAGCTCGTCCACCTTCGCCGTCTTCAGCGCGGCCTGCACGTCCGGATCGGCGCGGAACTGCTCGGCGCGTTCCTTGAGCAGCAGGTACATGCGCATGTTCGCGGCCGCGGCCTGCCACACGCCCGTCTCGTCCTCGGTGCGCGACGGCTTGAAGTCGAAGTGGCGCGGGCCGTCGTAGGTCGGTCCACCGTTCGGGCCGCCGTTCTCCAGCAGGTCGACCAGCGCGAAGGCGTTGTAGAGGTCGCCGTGTCCGAACACCAGGTCCTGATCGAACTTGATGCCCCGCTGGCCGTTCAGGTCGATGTGGAACAGCTTGCCGTGGTAGAGGGTCTGGGCGACGGTGGAGGCGAAGTTGAGGCCCGCCATCGTCTCGTGCCCGACTTCCGGGTTGAGGCCGACCATTTCCGGGTGTTCGAGGGAGTCGATGAACGCGAGAGCGTTGCCGACCGTCGGCAGCAGGATGTCGCCGCGCGGCTCGTTCGGCTTGGGCTCGATGGCGAAGCGGATGCCGTAGCCCTTGTCGATGACGTATTGGCTGAGCAGGTTGACGGCCTCGCGGTAGCGTTCGAGGGCGGCGCGGACGTTCTTCGCGGCGTCGTATTCCTGGCCCTCACGGCCACCCCACATGACGAACGTCGTCGCGCCGAGCTCGGCGGCCAGGTCGAGGTTGCGTAGCACCTTGCGCAACGCGAAACGGCGTACGGCCCGGTCGTTGGAAGTGAAGCCGCCGTCCTTGAAGCAGGGGGCCGAGAACAAGTTCGTCGTGATCATCGGCACCTTGATGCCGGTGGCCTCCATCGCGCCCTTGAGACGGTCGATCTGGTGGCGGCGTTCGGCGTCCGTGCTGCCGAATGCGAAGAGGTCGTCGTCATGGAAGGTCAGGCCCATCGCACCGAGTTCGGCGAGTTTCTCGACGACGTGGACGATGTCCATCGGGGTACGGGTCGGCCCACCGAAGGGATCGGTGCCGTTGTAGTTGACGGTCCACAGACCGAACGTGAACCTGTCGGCGGGAGTTGGAGCGGAAACCATGGCATCACCTATCTGTTGTCTGTCGTGAAGCCCGGTCATCAAGATCGACCCTCGACGCGTCGATGAAGCCGGGTGCATAAATGTTGTTGACGACAACATATCTCGCGGGCAGGGTATTGTCCACAGGGAACCACGGATGCGTTTCTCTTGCGGTTCGGCGGCGGAAGCCGGCCAGATCGTCCATCAGAGCTTCGCGTCGACGCGGGCGGATGAGCCTCGCGACGGCGGGAAGGCGCCGGATGGGCGGCGGCTCCGCTGCTGCAAGAAAGGTCCGGGAAGGAGCGAATATGCCGGTCGGGACGACCGAAGGCTTGCGCCAGGCCAACCTGTCAGCCGTGTTGACCCTGCTGTTCCGGCAGGGGCCGGCGTCGCGGGCGGCCCTTGGCCGCGCGCTTGGCCGCAACAGGTCGACGATCGGCAGCCTGGTGGGCGACCTGGTGGCCATGGGGTTGGCCGAGGAGCACGATCCGGTGTCGGCCGGCCAGGCGGGACGCCCGAGTCCGGTCGTCAGCCTGCGGTCGGACGTGGCGGCGGTCGCCGTCAACCCCGAAATCGACGTGCTGCGGGTGGCGCTGGTCGGGCTGGACGGGACGGTGATCGCCGCCAGGCGGCACGTCCATGAGCGCATCCCGTCGGCGCCGGAGGTTGTCGACGCGACCGCCGCGCTCATTCGCGGTCTGCGGGACGCGAAGCCGAACGTGCGCGTGGTGGGCGTCGGTGGCGCTGTCCCCGCCCAGGTGCGCGCCCGCGACGGCGTGATCCGCAACGCGCCTCACCTGCACTGGGTCGACGAGCCGTTCGCGGCGATGCTCGCCGAGGCCAGTGGGCTGCCGGTGAGCATCGCCAACGACGCGTCGCTGGGTGCGCTCGCCGAACGAGACTTCGGGGCCGGACGGGGCAAGGCGAACCTGCTGTACGTCAACGGCGGCGCGTCCGGCATCGGCGGCGGCGTCGTCATGGCTGGACAGCCGCTCGGCGGTGCCCACGGCTATGCGGGTGAGTTCGGACACATCCGGGTGTCGGGTGCGAGCATGCTCGACAGCGCGGGCATCCCGGGCACACTTGAAGCGATGGTGACGCGGGCCGAATTGCTCGAGGTGCTGGGGCTCAGCGGCGTGGACGCCGATCAACTCGAAGCCGCGCTACTCGCCGATCGCCGTCCCGTCGTGCGTGAAGTCGTCGACCGCCAACTCATCCACCTGGCGACGGGCTTGGCGGCGTCTGTCAACGTGCTCAACCCAGAGGTGATCGTGCTCGGCGGTTTTCTCGCGTCGCTGCTCGCGTACGATCCCGAGCAGCTTCGGCGTCGGGTCACGGCCGCCGCCCTTGCCCCGTCCATGGAAGGCGTCGACATCGTGCCTAGTGCCCTTGGCTCGAAGCTGTTGCTCATCGGCGCGGCCTCGCTCGCCTTCGGATCTTTGCTGCGAGACCCGAAGACGGTGCGGTAGAAAAGGTGCGCACGTCTCAGGCCGGAGGGCCACCCTGTGCGTTGAAGCGCTGGAGAACTCAAGTTCTCGGCACGTGAGACGATTCAGCTGGCCCTTGCTCAGTCGATGATCAGCTCGCCCATCTCGGACCAATCGTCGGTCTCCACCGTTTGGCTGACGATCTTGGGGGTTTCGACCAGCAAGGGGCGCATGGCGTCGAGCCCGGCCTTGAAGTGGTCGGAGTTCACGTGGGCGGCACCCGCGTCGCTGTCGAACGCCTCGACCAGCACGAAAACGTTGGGTTCGTCGACGCTGTGGTACCACTCGAACCACTTGTTGCCCGGCTCGGCGCGGGTGGCTTTCGTGAAGGGGGTGACGGCGTCCATCCACAGGTGGGACGCCTCGGGTTTGACCAGGTATTTCACGACGATGAAGATCATGTCCTCATTCTGGCATGGCGCGGTGACGAGGCCGCGGTGCTATGGCGGCGAGCTGGGTTTGACGCGTAGGCGGTAGGGTAATGGCCGTGAAAGGGAGAAGCACGATGAGACGAATGCCGCGTGTGGCTGTGGCCCTGATGTGCGTCCTGGTGGTGGCGCTGTCCGGATGCTCGTGGAGCAAGGCGTCGATCGCCGCGCAGGTGGGCGGGCAGACCGTGACGTCCGCGGAGGTCGACCAGTTGGGGCCGATCCTTGTCGACGCGTTTGCCGCGGCCGGAAATCCTTTTGACAAGGGGCTTGCGCCGCAGATGGCCGTGCAGGGCTTGGTCGTGGGCACGATGCTCGACCAGGCGGGCGCCGCCGGCGAGGCCATCTATCCGGCCGAGGACGTCCAGAAGATGCTGACGGTGGATCCGAGCATCACTGACCCGACGGCCGTCCAACAACTCCAGGCGCAGGCCGTGTTGGTCAAGACGATCTTGGCCGTGCCGAACGGCGAAACCTGGCTGCGCGGCGAGATGGCGATGATCGTCGCTCAGAACTCCAGCGACCAGGGGGAGCCGATGGTGGCCCAGGCGTTGAGCGAGCTCGCCAAGTCGACGTCAGTCACGCTCAATCCTCGTTTCGGGGCCTGGGATTCCGAGGGCGGCGGCTTCTCAGCCAAAGGAAACTCGCTGTCGGAGCCTGCTCCCACGGCGGCTCCCGCTGTCTCGATCCCGTGACCTCGTGACCGACGGCGCTGAGCTCGCCCGGCTGCGGGAGGTCATGCACACCCTGCGGGCAGCATGCCCCTGGGACGCCGAACAGACACATCTCTCGCTCGTCACCTACCTCGTGGAAGAGACCTGCGAGGTGGTGGACGCCATCGAATCAGGTGACGATGACGATCTGACGGAAGAGCTGGGCGACCTGTTGCTCCAGGTGTTCTTCCATGCGGAGATCGCGAGCGAGCAGGGCCGCTTCGACATCGAGGACGTGTCCCGTCACATCGCCGACAAACTCATCGCCCGGCACCCTTACGTCTATGCCGACGCGGCGGTGCCGTCCGATCTGACGAGCTCGTGGGAGCAGCGCAAGGCCCGGGAGAAGGGGCGGCGGTCGGCGCTCGACGGCATCTCGGAGCATCTGTCGGCCTTGGCGCGCGCCACGAAGGTGTTGAGCCGGGCGGCGAGCCTGGGGCATCCGGTCGAAGCGCTCGGCGTCGTGCCGGCGGACGTCGCTCCCGACCAGATCGGGCGTGAGATGCTGCGTCTCGTCGCGGCGGCGCAACGGGCCGGGCTGGATCCGGAGCAGGAGGCGCGCCAAGCGCTGCGCGAGGTGGAATCCCGTCTGGTGAGCGACGAACGTTCATCTGAGGGTGAAGCGACCGAGGCGGCTGAAGCGCCACGGCCAGCGGGAAGTTAAACTGAGGGTGTTCCAGGACATCCATATGAAAGGCGGAGCACCGTGGCAAGCATTGATTTCGTAGACGCCCGACAGATCCTCGATTCGCGGGGCAACCCGACCGTCGAGGTCGAGGTCGTTCTCGATGACGGATCAGAGGGTCGTGCCGCGGTGCCGTCCGGCGCGTCGACGGGCAAGTTTGAGGCTGTCGAACTGCGTGACGGCGGCGAGCTGTACGGCGGCAAGTCCGTTCTCAAGGCCGTCGAGAACGTCGTCGAGCAGATCGCTCCCGAGGTGCTCGGCATGGAGGCCGACGAGCAGCGCCTGCTCGACCAGGCCATGATCGAGCTCGACGGCACCGACAACAAGTCCAAGTTGGGCGCGAACGCGATCCTCGGCGTGTCGCTCGCCGTGGCGCAGGCCGCGGCCGACTCGGCGGGGCTGCCGCTGTACCGCTACATCGGCGGGCCGACGGCGAACCTGCTGCCCGTCCCGATGATGAACATTCTCAACGGTGGCGCGCACGCCGACAGCAACGTCGACATCCAAGAGTTCATGATCGCGCCGATCGGCGCCGGCTCGTTCGCCGAGGCGCTGGAGATGGGCGCCGGCGTGTACCACGCACTCAAGAGCGTGCTCAAGGAGCGCGGGCTCAACACAGGTCTGGGCGACGAGGGTGGCTTCGCGCCGAACCTCGACTCGAACGCCGAGGCGCTCGACCTCATCGAGGACGCCATCAAGAAGGCCGGCTACGTGCCCGGCAAGGACGTGGCGCTGGCGCTCGACGTCGCATCGTCCGAGTTCTACGAGGATGGCAAGTACCGCTTCGAGGGCGGCCTCAAGTCGTCTGCCGAGATGATCGAGTACTACGAGAAGCTCGTCGCCGACTACCCGATGGTGTCCATCGAGGATCCGCTGGACGAGGAAGACTGGGAAGGCTGGGAGGCCATCACCACGGTGCTGGGCGACAAGGTGCAGCTCGTCGGCGACGACCTGTTCGTCACCAACGTCACCCGGCTCCAGAAGGGCATCGATCTTCACGCCGCCAACGCGCTGCTCGTCAAGGTCAACCAGATCGGCTCCCTGACCGAGACTATCGACGCCGTGTCGCTCGCCCATCGCAACGGCTACCGCACGATGATGAGCCACCGCTCCGGCGAGACGGAAGACGTCACCATCGCCGATCTGGCCGTCGCCCTTGGCTGTGGCCAGATGAAGTCGGGCGCCCCGGCCCGTTCGGAGCGCGTCGCGAAGTACAACCAGTTGCTGCGCATCGAGGAGGACTTGGACGACGCCGCCCGTTACGCCGGTGCCTCCGCGTTCCCGCGGTTCAAGGCGTAAGACCCTGCGCGGTCATTGTCGTTCGTCGGCCCGGGCCCCGCGTGGGGTCCGGGCCGACGTGCGTCTTCCCCCGTATCCTGGAAAACGTGTCGCGCGATTCACGCAGCCCGAGGACGGCTGCCCCAGGGTCCCGGCCGGGCAGCCGGCTGGGAATCGTCGCGCGCATGCGATCAGGCGAATCGCGGCCGCCTGACCCTCCGGTCGACGAGCAGGCCGGTGATGAGCTGCCGCCTGCCAGGGGGCTGCGCATCAAAGGTCTGACGGTGACCAGGCGGGCCGCGATACTCGTGGTCGTCGTCATCGTGCTGGCGCTGTCGTACGCCTCGACGCTGCGCGTGTACGTCAGCCAGCAGCACGAGCTGGCCGTGGCGCAGCAAGAAATCCGTGATCGTACCGCCCAGGTCAGCCAGCTTCAGGGCCAACTCGACCGGTGGGACGACCCGGCCTATGTGAAGGCACAGGCCCGTGAGCGCCTCGGCTGGGTCATGCCGGGCGAGGTCGGTTACCGCGTGGTCGACGAGGATGGCGAACCGGTGGGCGGCGGTGTCGCCATCGAATCGCAGAACCAATTGCCAACCGGTGAGCAGGCGGCGACGTGGTGGGAGCGGCTATGGGGCTCGGTTCAGGCGGCCGACGCTCCCCAACGCAAGGTGACGATCAAATAGCGCCACAGGGGTTGTGCCCGCCGTGGATCTGCGCGGGCACGGCGTGAGCATCACATCCGGTTTCCCGGCCACGGCGTGTGCGGCGTTTGTCACCCAGACAGGGCAGAAGCAGTGGCTACGGTGCGCCCGTGCGACAATGCCGGAGTGTCTGTCGTCAAAGAACCTATGACCGCCACCGACGAGGCGATCGTCACCGCGCAACTGGGGCGAGAGCCTCGTGGGGCGGTGGGCGTGGCGTGGCGTTGCCCGTGCGGCAAGCCCGGGATCGTCGTCACGGCGCCGCGTCTGCCGAATGGCGCCCCCTTCCCGACGGTCTACTACCTGACGTGTCCGCGCGCGGTGGCGGCCTGTTCGACGCTCGAATCCGAAGGCGTCATGGCTGAGATGACGAGACGGCTGGACGAGGACGAAGCGCTGGCGGCGGCCTATCGTGCGGCGCACGAGGCCTATCTGGCCGACCGGGCCGAACTGGGTGACGTCAAGGAGATCAAGGGGGTGAGCGCCGGCGGCATGCCCACGCGCGTCAAGTGCCTGCACGTGCTCGTCGCCCACGCGTTGGCCGTCGGGCCTGGCGTCAATCCACTCGGCGACGAGGCGTTGGCGGCGATTGGCTCGTTTTGGCAACGGCCGTGCGACGCGACAGCGGCGTGATGGCAGACCTGTCGGCGCCTGCCACGATGGCGGTGGCGAGCTGGGCAGCGTCTATCGGTTCCTAGCCATCAACGGTGAAGGCGGTTTCCTGGCTGGGGCCTTCCGTGGTCTTGGCTGCCCGGTTCGTGCGGATCGTCCGAACGCTGTCCCACGTCAGGACGACGAGGGAGCACCAAACGAGCGCGAAGCCGAGCCAGCGGGCGGGCGTCATCACCTCGTGCCCGATGACGAGGCCGATGATGAGTTGGAGCGTGGGGGTCACGTACTGGATCAGGCCGAGGGTGGTCAATGAGACGCGGCGGGCGGAAGCGGCGAAGAAGAGCAGCGGTGCGGCCGTGACGACTCCGGCGAGCAGCAGCAGCCAGGTGTACGCGGCGCCGTGACCGGTGAACGTTCCAACACCCGTCGCTTGCAGCCAGACGATGTAGGCGATGGCGAACGGCGTCAGCGCGGTCGTCTCGATGCTGAGGCCGACGGTCGGGGTCGTGTGCTGGCCGACGCGGTTCTTCGCCAGCGAATAGACGGCGAAAGTGAGGGCCAGTCCGAGCGCGACCCACGGCACCTGGCCGTAGCCCACGACCAGCACGACGACGGCGGCTGCGCCGATGGCCAGCGCGACGACTTGGGCCGGTCGTAGCTTCTCATGCAACACAATGACGGCCAGCGCCACCGTCACGAGGGGGTTGATGTAGTAGCCCAGCGAGGCGTCAACGACCTGGCCAACGAGGACGGCCCACACGTAGATACCCCAGTTGGCTGCAACGATGACGCCGGCGATGGCGAGTGTGCCCGCCACCTTGTGCTTGGCGAGCACCGCGCGCACGTTTCCCCATTGGCGGGTCACCGTGATGCCGATCAGGCAGAAGACGAACGTCCACGCGACGCGGTGGGCGAGAATCTCGAGTGCCCCAGCGTCCGCCAATTGGTCGAAATAGAGCGGGAACAGGCCCCATAGGCCGTAGGCGATGAAGCCAAACAGGACGCCCCGCGACGCCGGTTCAGGTTGACGTGCGGCATCGCGAGGCGAGTGAGAAACAGCCAAAGACACAGCCGATCATGCTACCGGTTTTGGCCCGCGTCACGGCGGTGACGCGGAGAGCTGGACTCACCTGTACGGGAGGTCGTGGAAGCCATGTTTCCATGGTTGGGCGATGGGGACGCCAACTAGTGCGAGGTCGACGTCCACATCTCGTGTTCGTCGTTCGACGTGAACGGCTCCACCTTTTCTTCTGGTCGAGGCTCGTCAGCCATCAGACGTGGGCGAGGATGCTTCGGCGTTGGGGCTGGCGTCGTGGGCTCCTCGTACACGTACTTGCCGCCACGGAAGAACGACACGACCGCCGCGACCAGCGACAGGCCAGCCGACACGTAGAACGTGAGGTGCAGGGCCGACATGACGGCCGGCGCGATGGCCTGTGGGAAGAACGTCGTGCCCAGCAGTGTGGCTTGCGTCGCGGCCGGCAGGGCGGCCATGACCGCCTGGGGAACGAGCTGCTGCATCGGGTTGTAGCCGAGGAAGCACGCGAACAGAGCGGACGTCGGTGGCATGTTGGCGATCTGAGCAGCCGCGTCGGCGGGCATGCCGGCGTTGACCAGCGAGGTGCCCAGCGTCACGGGCAGCGTCTGCGCGAGGCCCAAGATCAGGATCGTGAAGTACAGCGCCATGGACAGCGACTGGCCGGTGTTCTGGAACGTGGACCGCATACCGGACGAGGCGCCTCGCTGCCGTGGCGGAACGGAGTTCATGATCGCGCTCGTGTTGGGGGCGGCGAACATGCCCATGCCGATGCCGAGCAGCAGGATGATCACAAAGAAACCGGCGTAATTGAAGTCATAGGGCAACACGTTGAGCAACAGGAAGCCGATGACCGATATCACCATGCCGCCGGTGGCGAACCAGCGGGCCCCATATTTGTCGGACAAGCGGCCGCAAATCGGCCCCATGATGAAGAAGCCGCCTGTCATGGGCAGCATATAGATGCCGGCCCAGAGCGGGGTGTCTTCGTAGTTGATGCCGTGCATCGGCAGCCAGATGCCCTGTAACCAGATGACGAGAATGAACTGTAGGCCGCCACGGGCGATGGACGAGAGAAAAAGGCTGATGTTGCCTGCCGCGAAGGCGCGGATGCGGAACAGGCCGAGGTGGAACATCGGCATGCGCGCGTGCAGTTCGATGAACACGAAGGCGACCAAGAAGAGCACGCCCAGGATGATGCTGCCAAAGACCATCGGGTTGCCCCAGCCCATTTTCGAATTCCCGTAGGGCATGATGCCATTGGTCATGGCGAGCAGGATGAGCGTCAAACCGATGGCGAAGGTGATGTTGCCCCACCAGTCGATCTTTTGCTTCCTGTCGGGTTTGGATTGCTCCTTGAGCTTGATGTAGGCCCAGATCGTGCCGAAGATGCCGACCGGCACGCTGACGAGGAACACCAGCCGCCAGTTGATGGCGGACAGGATGCCGCCCAGAATGAGGCCGAGCAGCGTGCCGCCGATGCTGGCGATCTGGTTGAGGCCCATGGCCGTGCCACGTTCTTTGGCGGCGAAGGCGTCGGTGATGATGGCCGTGCTGTTGGCGAAGAGGAAGCCCGAACCGATTCCTTGGAGCAATCGGAAGATGATCATGATCGTCAGGCCAGTGCCGCCGTTGTTCGGCGTGAAGAAGCAGAGAATCGACGCGATGGTGAAGATCGCGAAGCCCAGGTTGTAGAGCTTGACCCGGCCGAACATGTCGGACAGGCGGCCGAGCGTGACGAGCAGCACGGCGGTCACCACGGTGTAGCCCATGAGCATCCACAACATGTAGTTGGCGCCGTCGGGGGAGAGCGGGTTGACGTTCATGCCGCGAAAGATGGCCGGCAACGAGATCAAAATGATATTGCCGTTGATCGATGCCATCAAAACACCAAGAGTGGTGTTGGACAGCGCGATCCATTTATAGGAGATGTGTTTTTTTTCGGGTACTTCTGCTGATGTTTGTGACATTACCTCAGGCGTTGGTAGGAGCTTTGTTTTCGTTGTTCGACTGTATCTGTGCCATGTGGGGCTGGACGCCCCGATCGTTCGTCAGGCGCCGATGATGTGGTGGCACGTCGCTCATCGAAGCCCTGATAGCTTGCTGATTGGGAGGGTGCCCGTGTCGTTGACGGCAGTAGGCCCGAGCCACTTCACACACCAAAGAAACGGCCGAAGCCGTTGTTCTGCAGTGGGTAAAGATTAAATGGCGATCATGAGGTGTTCTTATGACCAGATTTTCGCCGTCTTCTAGGATACCACATTCGACACTGCTAGCCTCGAAGGGGTCAACCTGGCATTCAAGCTTGTGAGGGGCTGATGACTGATCTTGTCGCCGCCGTCGATTGCGGCACTAATTCCGTCCGGTTGTACGTCGCGCGCGTCGCAGGCGGCGAGGTGGAAGCCGTCGACCGCCGGCTGTTCATCACACGGCTCGGCCAGGGAGTGGACGCTACGGGCCGCTTCGCCGAGGCGGCGCTGGAGCGCACGTTCGCGGCATTCGACGATTTCGCCGCCGAGCTGCGGGAGCTAGGCGGCGCGAAGGTCCGGGTGGTGGCCACGTCGGCCGCGCGCGACGCGTCCAACTCGGCTGAATTCTTCGACGGCGTGATGGCGCGCATGGGGGTGCCGGCCGAGATCATCAGCGGGCGTGAGGAGGCCACGCTGTCGTACGAAGGCGCGGTGTCGGCGTCGCCGGGGGCCGCCCGCCCGGTGCTGGTGATGGACGTCGGCGGCGGTTCCACGGAGTTAGCCTTCGGCGGCGACGAATTGCGGCAGGCCGTCTCGCTCAACATGGGGTCGGTGCGGCTGCGGGAGCGGTTCTTCGCCGCCGACCCGCCCACACCGGACGAGATCGCGGCCGCCGAGGCGTTCGTGGGTTCACTGCTGGACGGCAGCGGAGTCCCGTTCGCTGACGTCGCGACGTGGATCGGCGTCGGCGGCACGGCGACGGCGCTGGCCGCCATCGTGCTGGGTCTGTCGCGCTACGACTCGAAGGCGGTCCACGGCTCGCTCATCGCGCGGCCCGACCTCGGCGCTCTCACCGACCGGCTGCTGGCCATGCCCGTCGCCGAGATCGCCGCGTTGCCGACGATGGTGCCGGGGCGGGCGGACGTCATCTGCGCGGGGGCGCTGATCTGCCGAGCGGTCGGGCGGCGCGTCGGCCACGACTTGCGGGCGAGCGAAGCCGATCTGCTCGACGGCATCGTGGCCCGGTTGGCGACGTAGGGCAGACGCATGGATCTGACAGACCTGGCCACAGCGGCGAGAGCGGTTCACGATCCCGGGACGTCCGCGGCCGATTTGGCGTTCATCGCGCGATACCACCCCTGGCTGAGGCCTCTGGTCGTTCAGCATTCCAACGCGGATCCCTCGCTCGTGGACTGGCTGAACACTGTGGACGATCCCACGCCGGGCCGGGCCACGGAAGCGAGCGCGGTCGCCGCCCAACCGACGTCGGCTTCAGACCCAGCCTCGTTCCCTCCACCGGCGGAGGGAACGATGGTGTTTCAGGCGCCGATGCCACAGCCTTCAGCGGCTGACGTCACGTCCCAGCCAGGGACGATGCGAGGCGCCGGTTCAGGCGGTCACCACCGACGACGCACCGGTGTGCTCGTGGCGATCATCGTCGCCGTGGCGCTCGTGGCGAGCGGCGCCGGCGTGACGGTGTGGTGGTTCACCCGGCCAGCACCGCTGGGCCCGGTGCTCACAGATGCCCAGTTCGAGTCCTTCTTGCAGTCCGATGCCTTGAGCGACGCGTTGGAGTATGTGGAAATGCACGAGGTCGACTACAACATGACCCCGACAAGCACCGAACCGGCCTGCCAACCTTATGTCACCTGGTACTTCGAGCAGGCCGAACGAAGCGCGATGACCTATGCCTCGACCTCGGCGGGTTACGCGACTTTCCTCCTGGCGAGCCGACCATGGCTTGATCCCGCTGCGGAGGTGGGAGCCTGCCTGGAGGCTGAAGGTGCGGAGCCGGTGAAGGCTGAGTTGAAAGGGAAGGCCTGGTATTGGGAAGACGCGGAGGGTTTCAACGCAGATTATTCACAGACGATCCTCCTCTATGGCAACCTGCGGATCGACTTCCAGATGGGAGGCGTGACTCCCGAAGACACGCTGCGAAAGCTGGAGGCGGCCATCGATGAAGCTGCCCGCTGACCAAGCGCGCGGACAAGCGGCCAACCGCTAGGCTGAAGTCGTGATGGGCCCCCGTAGCCCAATCGGCAGAGGCAAGCGGCTTAAACCCGCTCCAGTATGGGTTCGAGTCCCATTGGGGGCACCAACGGCTGAGCGCCCACGGTCGCCGTTGCACGCTGCCCGGCCCGTTTCCGGTCATGGCGAGCATTCGCTGTCGAGATGCTGGGACGGCTTGAGGGCATCGTCTGCCACCTATCATGGACGCGTGACCAGCCAGCCTGACCCGCTGTGGCGGGGGCCCTCCGACCCCGTGGACGAGACGTACGCCGAGCCCCCGGTGGGCGAGCAGCCGCCCACGGAAGCCAGCGGCCAGCCGACGTCCTGGGAACAACCGCCGTTCAGCCGGCCTCCCGCGTCGGACCACGTGCTCGTTGGCGACGTGATCGTGCCAGGCGAGCAGCCCAAGCAGCCGACATCCGCTCAGCGCTGGTGGCAATTCATCCGCACGTGGGGCATCGTCATCGCCGTGATCGGCGCGCTTTTCACCAACTGGTGGTGGCTGCTCGGCGTGGCCATCGTCCTGGTGTTGGTGTCGAGGACCATCGTTGACGGGCCCCGTCGCCGACGCGGCAAGTAGCGTTGTGCCGTCTGTCGTGCGCCCTAGTCGGTGGCGAGCGGCGTTTCCCAGTCGACGACGTTCAGCGGCACAGACAGCACCGGACGGTGCTGGTGGTGCGTGAGCTGGACGGAGAGAGAGTTGTTGACGAGGTCACGCAGCTTCCGGCGGCGTTCGGACGTGCGGGTGTGGACGCCGACGATGAGGACAGCGGCGTCGACCGCGCGAGCCAGGTGGGTCAGGGCGCGGTCGGGACGGCCGGCGAGGTAACGGAACTCCCAGGCCACGCCGGTCGGGTCGACCGTCTCATGCAAGAACTCTTCGCACTGGTCCTGCTTCGCCCGCCAGGCCTCGCTGGGGGTGAGGTCGATGTAGGCGTCCTCGTGGCGCACGCTGCCGTCGGGGAACTCCTCGACGACGGTGCGTGAGGGGTCGGCATACGCGAAATAGAGCTTTCCTTGGGAGGCGCGCGCCCACGAGATGGCGGTCAGCGTCACCAAACGGTGTCCGCTGGGGGTCACGCTGACGACAGCCGGATGTCCGGCGAAATCGGTCATACGGGAGGGGGCTGGCTGTGGAACCTCAGAAACGCTCATGCGGCGATTTTACGCCAGGGCACCGGCGAGCCGCCGGTCGCCGGCGGTGGCCAACCGGCTCGCCCCGTCCTGACGCGAGCCAGGTTTCAGCCTCCGATGCCTTGCATGAGGCGGTCCGGTGGGAAGTAGGTCGCCTTGTTGATCTCGTGGCCAGCCGGTTTGAGCCACATGGCGTTGGCCCAGGTCTCGCCAATCTCTTGGTCGCTCGCCCCGCCGCGCAGCAGAGAGCGCAGATCCGTCTCGTCATGGGTGAACAGGCAGGTGCGGAGCTGCCCGTCAGCGGTCAACCTGGTGCGGTCACAGGTGCGGCAGAAGGGTCGGGTGACCGAGGCGATGACGCCGACGGTCGGGACGATGCCCGGTGGGACGTCGACCCCGGTGACGAGCCAGGTTTCCGCCGGCGCGGAGCGACGTTCATCGGCCGGGGTGGCTTCGAGCCCCAGCTCTTCGCGCAAAGCGGAGAGTATGTCCGCCGCTTGCACCATGTCGTCTCGTTGCCAGGTTCCCGGAGGGCCCAACGGCATCTGCTCGATGAAGCGCGGATAGTAACCATGTTCGAGCGCCCATCTGGTGAGGCTGACCGCCTCGTCGTCGTTCACGCCGCGCTGCAAGACTGAGTTGATCTTGATCGGATCCAGCCCGGCGGCCTTGGCTGCGGCGAGTCCGGCCAGGACGTCGTCGAGCCGGTCGAAGCAGGTGATCGTCCGGTAGCGCTCGGCGTCGAGCGTGTCGAGCGACACATTGACGCGGCGCAGTCCGGCCTCGTGGAGGGCGGTGGCCATGGCCGCCAAGGCCAAGCCGTTGGTCGTCAGAGCGATGTCGGGCGGCTCACCGGTCTGCGTCCTCAGCGAGTGGGTGGCGGCGATGATGTGCGCCACGTCCGGGCGCAGCAAGGGCTCGCCGCCGGTGAACCGCACGTTGGTGACGCCAAGGTCGCGGACCGCGATCCTGATGAGACGGATGAACTCGTCACCGGTCAGCACGTCGTCCCGCTTGAGCCACGTGGCGCCCGTTTCCGGCATGCAATAGGAGCAGCGCAACGAACACCGGTCCGTGAGGCTGACCCGAAGATTGGTCGCCGTTCGCTCGTGGCGGTCACGTAGGCGGCGCGTCGTCCGAGAGTCATCGATGGGCTGTTCCGGTTGCGGCGAAGCTGCTGAAGTGCTGGGATAACCGAGCGTCACCCGCACATGATATACAGACGGCGACCAAGGGAGACTTCGGTGCATGAACTGGCCCTGTGTGATTCGCTCGCCAAGGTTGTGTCACGACACGCGGCCGGCCGACGGGTGCGGTCGGTCCAGTTGCGCATCGGCGCACTGCGGCAGGTCGTGCCGGAGACGCTGAGCTATTGCTGGACCCTTGTGGTGCAAGGCGGGGAACTCGATGGCTCGGTTCTCGACATCGAACACATCCCGGCGCAGGTGGAATGCCGCGACTGCGGGGCTCGCACCGTGCTTGATCGGTTTGTCATCGGTTGCCGGGAGTGCGGCGGGAGCAACGTCGACGTCGTCGCCGGCGACGAGATGCTCGGGCCGTCGACCGTCAGACGACGGTGGCCGGCGGCCTCACCCGCCGGCGAACGGCGGGAGCACGTCGAGCGTCGCCCCGGGGCTGACCGGAGTCTCGTGGCTGCTGACGAGCACACCGTCGACGAGCAGCGAGCATTTCGGCAGGATGTCATGCAGCCGCTCGTGGCGACGGGTGATCGCGATGAGCAGGTCGCCGACCGTCGCCGACGGATAGGTCTCGCTGCTCACCCCGGCGGCCGCGGCGGCGCCGGCGAAGTAGCGGACGTGGACAGCTTGGTCGAGGGCGTCGTCGGGCGACATCAGAAGCCAAACCCCAAAGCCCGCAAACCGTCGCGGACGTCGTCGTCTTGCAGCAGGGAGATGAAGCGCTCCAGCGCCGGGCGACCGAGCCGGCTCTTGGGCACCAAGAAGTCGTAGTGCTCCTCTAGAAGGGGAAGGAAACCAAGGCCGTAGTGCGCGGCGACGGTCTTGATCGTCACCCCCCAGTCGGCCCGACCTTGGGCGACGGCCGCGGCCACCGCGTTGTGCGACGAAGGCTGGACGGCGAAGCCAAGCGGTTCAGCGCCGTCGAGCAGCTGGTCGATCAGAACGCGGGTGCCGCTGCCCGCGTTGCGGTTGACCATGACGCAGCCAGGGTCGGCGAGCGCGGCCTGGACCGCCTCGGCCGCGGTGGACGCGTGCCGGAACCTTGGATCGTCGGGACGGAACGCCACCCCTTGCAGCCGCAGGTAGCCCGGAACGAGCACGGTGCTGTCGTCGACGTACGCCTGGTTGTAGATGCCCGTCACCGGATCCATGAGGTGGATGCCGGCGATGTCGCATTCGCCGCGCTTGGCGGCCATGACGCCGCCCTGGCTGCCGACCGACAGGTACTTCGACGTGATGCCTTCGGCTTGGAGCCGCCGCAACAGGTAGTCCAACCCGACGCAGTGGGAGCCGATGCTCACCAGATCGGCCGCCTCAAGGTTGCCCGCCAGCAGCGTCACCTCCACGTGGGTGCCAGCCGGCACGGCCTGGGTGTGGGCGCCGATCTCGACGAAACCATCGGCGTTGCTGAACGACGTGACGGCGCCGGAGCCCTTGCCGACCGGGTAGGCGGCATAACCGCTGTCGGTCCGGATCAGGCCGACGAGCAGGTACTCGGTGCGTCCCGGTTCGGAGGTCACCCGGGCGGGCAGCGTCGCCGCCACCGACTCGTGGCGCGCGGCTGGGACCCCCGCCATCGCCCGCAAGACGGGGGCGACGAACTGGTGGAACGTGACCATGGCCGATGTCGGGAAGCCGGGCAGGATCACGACCGGCTTGCCCGCGGTGACAGCCAGGCACAAGGGCTTGCCGGGCTTGATGGCGACGCCATGGACGACGATGCCCGGATCGGTCAACGCGCCGACCACCTGATAGGACAGATCGCCCGCTCCCTTGGACGTGCCGCCCGACAAGATGACGCCGTCGCACTGCAACGCCGCGTGACAGACCTGGCGCAGCGCGTCGAGATCATCGGGAACGGCCCCGAAAGCGACGGGTTCGCAGCCCAGCTCGCGCAGGGCG
>QMCE01769428.1_pt1 | contig 30533 bp, 21 predicted proteins | sample 1821851 | NCBI WGS metagenome assembly QMCE01 (sample SAMN09453174, study PRJNA476694) | Termite gut metagenome, whole genome shotgun sequencing project. | isolation source: worker | host: Odontotermes sp. | place: South Africa:Pretoria | collected 2016-01-28 | reverse complement strand
CCCGCCCACGGCCACCTTTGGGGCGACGCGGCGGTGGCGTGGCTGAAGGCACTGCCCAAGCCGGTGGCCATATTAGCGTGTGACGATGCGCAGGGCGCGCATCTGCTGGAGGCGTGTGGGCAGGCGGGAGTGAGGGTGCCGGAAGAGGTTGCGGTTATGGGAGTGGGAAACGATGAGGAGGCGTGCGCGTTGTGTGAACCGCAACTGTCGTCGGTCGAGCTGGATTGGGAGCGAGCGGGAACGGAACTGGCCGAGTTGCTGGAACATACCATTGCCGACGAGCACAGCGGGTTCGAGGATGTGATTGTGCTGCCGTCGCGGGTGGTCACGAGGCCATCGACCGATGTGCACGCCTCGGAAGACTACTACATATCGCTGGTGTTGAGGTATATACACAGAAATCTCGACCAGAGGCTGAAAGTGGAGGACTTGGTGAAGCTGGTGCCACTGTCGAGGCGACTGCTGGAGATGCGCTTCAGGCAGGTGACGGGGGTGTCGGTGTATACGTATGTGCTGAACCTGAGGCTGGACAGATTTGCGAGAAGGCTGGCCGAAACGGATGACACGGTGGTCGACATAGCGCTGTCGCTGGGCTACGCGGACCAGAAAAACGTATCGAGAATTTTCAAAAACGCAACGGGACTAACCCCGTCCGAGTACAGAGAAAAACATAACACGCATTACGAAAACTTATGACACACTTCAACTTAGCACTCATTACGGGTCTCGCGGCGGGACTGTTGGACGTCGTACCGATGCTGGCGCGGCGAATCTCGGGACGCTCGTGCATATCGGCATTTCTACTCTACTTTTTCGCAGCGATGATCGTGTTTTACAGCGACCTGCCATATCTACCGTGGTGGGCCGACGGGATGGGAGTGACGGTGATGATGTCGGTGCCGGTGGTGCTGACGCTGGTGGGAAAAGATCGAAAATCAACCCCGGTGATCTTTTTGAACGCCTTGATACTGGGCTTCCTGATCACGGTCGCAGAAAGGTTTATAGCGTAGGGAGAGCGGGGCGGCTTTGCTGGCTTAGGCGGCGTTACAGGGCGGGTTCGCAACCGCTACAGGTCTCGTCGGGCAGCTCGAACTCGAAGGTGGAGTGGGAGATACCAAGGGGGGAGAGGGCAGAGTGCAGTTCGCGTTTGAGCGGAGCGAGCTCGGCCATCGAGTGGGCCCGGTCCGTGACGATGTGGGCGGTGAGGATGGTGTAACTTTCGTCCAGAGACCAGACGTGCAGGTCGTGAACCCCGCCGACGCCATCCACATTTGTCAACGCGGAGACGATCTGTTCGGGAACGAAACCGGCAGGTGTGCCCTGCAGCAGGATCGGCAACACGGAGCGAATGTTACGGTAGACGCCAACCAACACGAAGCAAGCAACAGCCAGAGACAGGATCGGGTCGATGACCGTCCAACCGGTGAAGTGCATCACAACAGAACCAATTAACACCGCACCCCAACCCAAAACGTCCTCCAGAAGGTGGAGCGACACGACCCGCTCATTGATCGAAGCGGCCCTGCGAGTGCGAAGAACAGCGAAACCGTTGACCAAAATCCCCAGAACAGCCAATGCAAACATACCACGGGCGCTGGTGGCCTCGGGAGACCAAAGGCGGGGAATCGCCTCGGAGATGATGTAGACGCTACCAACGACCAAAACCACAGAATTGATGATCGCGCCGAGAAGCGAAAAACGCTTATAACCATAAGTATAACGCGAGGTGCGGCCGCGTTTGGATAGCTTCTGAAAGTACCACGCGAGTGCCAACGAGAGGCTGTCGCCAAGGTCGTGAACGGCGTCGGAAAGGATTGCAACGCTATTGGTCAACACGCCTCCGACGAGCTCGATAGCAGTGAAAGCAAGGTTCAGGAAAAACGCCAGACCGATGTTGCTCTGGGAGTTGGAGTGGTTGTGGTGTGAATGATCCTGTGCCACTTTGAGGGTCGAAGGTTTAGCGCGGAGAGAGGGGGATTCGAACCCCCGGTACAGTAATCCCGTACGACAGTTTAGCAAACTGTTGGTTTAAGCCACTCACCCATCTCTCCAAACCGGACTGCAAAGCTAATAATTATTTCACATATATTAGCTATCTTTGCAGATATGAAAGCACTTTTTTTAGTTGCAACAATACTGGCGGCAGTCGCAGGACAAGTCAGAGCGCAAGTCGGCGCGCAAGAACCGAAACTAAATCCGAACAACATCGACCAGGTGGTCGAAGCGATGACGCTCCAAGAAAAGGCGCGATTGCTGGTGGGCCGAAACGATCCCGTCTTCGGAGGATATGCCGAAACGGAGGAACCGTTCACGAGGATCATTCCGACAAATGTTGCGGGTTACACGCAGGCTATTCCTCGATTGGGGATACCTGCTACGGCGCTGGCCGATGGACCTGTGGGCCTTGTGATAGTCTCCTATCCAGAGAGCCCGAGGCAGTATACGGCAACGGGTTTTCCGTCCGGGACACTTATGGCGTGCAGTTGGGATGTGACGTTGAACCGTCGGGTTGGCGAGGCTATGGGTAACGAGGCGTTGGAGCACGGGGTGGATGTGATTCTGGCTCCGGGGATGAATATTCACCGCTCGCCGTTGGGTGGGCGCAACTATGAATACTACTCGGAGGATCCGTTGTTGACGGGTAAGATGGCGGCGGCGTTGGTGCGTGGGGTGCAGAGTAACGGGGTGGGGACGAGTCTGAAACACTTTGCGGCGAACAGTCAGGAGACCAACCGGACGGGCGTGGACGAGATAGTGAGCCAGCGTGCACTGCGCGAGATCTATCTGAAAGGATTCGAGATTGCGGTCAAGGAGTCGCACCCGTGGACGGTGATGTCGTCATACAACCGGCTCAATGGGCCGTACACGCAGGAGAACAGGGAGTTGCTGACGACCGTTCTGCGCGACGAGTGGGGGTTCGACGGGATTGTGATGACCGACTGGATTCAGATTCGCAACACTGCTGCTCAGATTCAGGCCGGGAACGACCTGATGGAGCCGGGGTATCAGGTTCAGATCGACGATATTGTGGCTCGGGTGAGGAGCGGCGAACTATCCGTCGAGGATGTGGACGTGTGCGTTCGGCGAGTGTTGGAGTATATAGTCAAGACGCCCCACTTCCGGGGCCATTCGTTCAGCCATACTCACGATCAGGAGGGTCACGCGCGGCTGGCTCGCGAGGCAGCAACCCAGGGGATGGTGCTGTTGAAGAACGATGGCGGGGCGCTGCCGCTGGGTGGCGAGGTTAAGAGAGTGGCACTGTTCGGGCGCTCGTCGTATGACTTTCTGGCCGGAGGAACCGGGTCGGGTAATGTGGTCAAACCCTACGTGGTGAACCTTGCCCAAGGGCTTTCGAATGCCGGTCTGGAGCCGTCGCAGGAGATGGAGGAGGTTTATGAAAAATACATAGAGTATGTGGGGCTGCGGAATCGCTTCGAGGGTGTTTCGCTGGGGAGGTCGACCATCCCCGAGATGACGGTTGCGCGTGGAGCGATCGAGCGGCAAGCGGCCGAGAACGATGTGGCCATTCTTACGATCGGGCGTCAGGCGGGCGAGGGAGGTGACCGAACGATCAAAGAGGGGTACAACCTGACGGCAGGCGAGAGGGAACTGATGGAGGACGTGTGCGATGCTTTCCACGCCGCGGGGAAGAGGGTCGTTGTGGTGTTGAACGTGGGTGGCGCCGTGGAGACCTCCTCGTGGAAGGGCCTGCCGGACGCTATTTTGATGGCCTGGCAGCCTGGGCAACAGGGAGGTAACGCGGTGGCGGATATACTAACGGGCGCTGTAAACCCTTCCGGTAAACTATCTATGACGCTTTCCGTTTCGGCAATGGATCATCCCTCGTCGGCCAACTTCCCGCTCGGGCCAGCCGCTCCGAGAAGGGGCAACCAGCCGCGCGAGAACGTCGATTACACTCTACACAGGGAAGGGATCTGGGTCGGCTATCGCTATTTCAACACAGCAGGCAAGGAGGTGTCGTATCCGTTCGGCCACGGGCTGAGTTATACTGATTTCTCGTACAGTCGGCCTACGGTACGTGCTACGGGAGACGGTTTTCGGGCCACGGTGACAGTTACTAACACTGGTAAGGTTGCGGGTCGCGAGAGCGTGCAACTGTATGTGTCTGCTCCGGCCGGAGAGCTCGATAAACCTTTACGTGAGTTGCGCGCTTTCGCTAAGACGGGTCTTTTGCAACCGGGCCAGAGTGAGGTGCTTACGTTTGAGGTCGCGGACTACGATCTGGCTTCGTTCGACGAGCGGATCTCAGCCTGGGTCGCTCCCCGGGGCCGTTACACGGTCGGGTTCGGCGCCTCGGTGGAGGATATTCACGCAACGGGAGCCTACACCCTCGGCCGCGAGTTCATCCTTAAAGTGAATGACGTACTAAGGCCGACGATGGAGCTAAAGTAATCGGAATCATAAATAACCTGTCACTTTCTTCGGGGTTTTATGCCCAACGCCGAGCGATTAAGATAGCCCTAACTATCAAAATACTCACAAAAAGAACGAGGCAGGCATCTTGCAATGCTGCCCCGCTCTGAATGTTTTCACAACGGAATAATCCTTACTGTGATTTGCTTCAAAATTGTTCCGCAAAATTAAGTATTTTTGTGGTAAATATCAAATTTGTTTATGAAAAAGATTATAGGACTCGACCTGGGTACAAGTAGCATCGGTTGGGCATTGGTAAATGAAGCGGAAAATGACGGAGAAAAATCTTCGATAATCAGGCTGGGCGTTCGTGTAAACCCACTGACTGTCGATGAACAACAAAATTTTGAAAAGGGCAGAAGCATTACAACCAACGCAGACAGGACACTTAAACGCAGTATGCGCCGAAACCTGCAACGGTATAAACTTCGCCGCGAAAATCTCATCGAACTATTGAAGTCTAATGGTTTCATCGTCAATGAAACCATTTTATCGGAGAACGGAAATCGCACCACTTTCGAAACATACCGTCTGCGAGCAAAAGCGGCTTCCGAGCGAATTTCACTCGAAGAGTTTGCTCGCGTGTTGCTGATGATCAATAAAAAGCGTGGCTACAAGAGTTCACGCAAGGCGAAAGGTTCGGAAGAGGGTGCGCTGATCGACGGAATAGAGGTTGCGAAGAGGCTTTATGATGAGGATTTAACGCCAGGGCAGATGAGTTTCACGCTTCTACAGACCGGTCAGAAGTATTTGCCTGACTTTTATCGTTCTGATTTGCAAGCGGAGTTTGACAAAATATGGACGAAACAGCGTGAGTTCTATCCGGATATTTTGACCGATGAGTTGAAAGAAAATCTGCGAGGGAAAAATGGAAAGGCGTCTTGGGCCATCTGCGAAAAGCCGTTTGGGATTGTCGGCATCAAGCGCGAAGGGAAAAGTGATGCGAAGAGAAAAGAGAACTTTGCATGGCGAGTCGATGCCCTATCCGTGAAAACAGACCTCGAGCGTTTGGCCATAGTTTTACAGGATATAAATTCTCAAATTTATAATTCGAGTGGTTATCTCGGAGCGATTTCAGACCGAAGCAAAGAGCTATACTTCAACAAACAAACCGTCGGGCAATATCAAATGGCGGTATTGGATGCAAATCCGAATGCGAGCTTGAGGAATATGGTGTTCTATCGTCAGGATTATTTGGATGAATTTAACACACTGTGGGAGACCCAAGCGAAATTTCATCCAGAGCTGACCGAAGATTTGAAACGCCAGATCCGCGATGTTGTTATTTTTTATCAAAGGCGTCTGAAAAGTCAAAAAGGGCTGATAAGATTTTGCGAGTTTGAGAGCCGGAAGATCGAAGTTGAGATTGACGGAAAGAAGAAGATCAAGACCGTCGGCAGTCGTGTAATACCTCGTTCTTCGCCGTTGTTTCAGGAATTTAGGATTTGGCAAACCCTTAATAACCTTGAAATCTCGACATCGGAAGGCAAGAGAGAGCTAGAGCAAGAGGAAAAGGAGTTTTTGGCAAAGGAGTTGGCTACCAAAGAGAAACTGTCCAAAGCGGAAATCCTGAAACTCTTGCTGGGCAATGCCAGAGGTTACGACTTGAATTTCAAAGATGTTCAGGGGAACCATACACGGACGAAATTATTTCAGGCGTGTCCCGAAACTGCCGATTTGCCGGAAGATGAATTGTATGCTCTTTGGCATCTGCTATACTCTTTCGAGGGTGACAATTCCAACATGGGCAATGAAAAGTTAGTAAAGAAACTGGCGGCGTGTTTCGGACAGGAGTGTGCGGTGAAATTGGCGAATATTGCTTTTCAGGACGATTATGGAAGCCTGTCGGCCAAGGCGATAGGCAGGATTTTGCCGCACCTGAAAGATGGCAATAAATACGATGTCGCCTGTGAATACGCCGGTTACAGACACTCCGCCTCGTCATTGACCAAAGAAGAGATCGAGAACAAAACGTACAAGGATCGCCTTGAGGTTTTGCCCAAAAACTCGCTACGCAACCCCGTGGTAGAGAAGATACTTAATCAGATGGTGAATGTCATAAATGGTGTTATTGACGCCTATGGTAAACCCTACGAAATTAGGATAGAACTGGCGCGTGAACTGAAAAAGAATGCCAAGGAGCGTGAGGAATTGACGAAATCCATAGCCGAAACAACACGCGCGCACGATGAAATAAAAAAGAGGCTGCGAGAGGAATTCGGGCTTAACTATGTGAGTCGCAACGACATCATTCGTTATAAACTATGGGAGGAACTCGCGAAAAATAACTATTGTACTCTATACTCAAACACAAAAATCACAAAGGCGGCTCTGTTTAGTGGCGACTTCGATATAGAGCACATTATTCCACAGGCGCGATTGTTCGATGACAGTTTCTCGAACAAAACGTTGGAATTGAGAAGCATAAATCTCGAAAAAGGCAGTCTGACGGCTTACGATTTTGTAAAGGGAAAATATGGTGAGGAGGGGCTGGTCGAGTATCTGCACCGTGTCGAAACACTGCATAAAGGGGGAGCGATCGGACGAACCAAGTGTAATAAATTGAAGATGCAGGAGAAAGATATTCCCGAAGGTTTCCTAAATCGCGACCTGGGCAACACCCAATACATTACCAAATATGCTAAAGCTATGCTTGGCGATTTGGTTAAACGGGTTGTCGCTACGACAGGCGCGATTACGGATGTGTTGCGTGAAGACTGGCAACTGGTCGATGTGATGAAAGAACTGAACTGGGACAAATACGATCGACTGGGGCTGACCTATTATGAGGAGAATCGTGCAGGAAAGCGGTTTGGCAGGATCAGAGATTGGACAAAACGCAACGACCACCGCCATCACGCGATGGATGCTCTCACGGTGGCGTTCACAAAGGACGCGCTGATTCAATTGTTCAACAACCTAAATGCGAGTCTTACACCCAATTCCAATGCCTATGCCCTGAAAACTTCGTATATGGAGAACGGCATAGTGAAGCCTCCCATTCCGCTCAATGAGTTTCGTGCCGAAGCTAAAAAACATCTGGCAAACACACTGATCTCGATCAAGGCCAAGAACAAAGTCGTCACAAAGAATATCAATACGACGAAAAAACCGGTAGGGATGAATAAAAAGACACAGCTCACCCCACGCGGGCAGCTACACAACGAGACCATTTACGGCAGCCTGCAACGTTATAAAAAAGATAAAAAAGGTGTATCATTTGAAACGGTTTACACGATTCGTAAGGAGGTTTCACCCGATTTGAAACTTGACAAGGTTATCGACGTAGGAATCAAGCGTATTTTACAGATACGACTGGACGAATATGGCGGCGATGCGAAAAAAGCATTCTCCAACCTCGAAGAAAATCCGATTTGGCTCAATGAAGAAAAGGGCATCGCGATCAAACGGGTGACCATTTCAGGCATTAACAATGCCGAAGCCCTGCATCATAAACGCGACAAGGATGGTGTGCCGATTTTGGATGAGAACGGCAACCGACAGCCCGTCGATTTTGTCAATACTGGAAATAATCACCATGTTGCTATTTATAGCGATGCATATGGTGGTTTACAGGAGCGCGTTGTCTCGTTCTACGAGGCCGTTGCCCGTCGAAATTCTGGCTTACCAATAATAGATAAAGACTATCGAGCGGACGAAGGTTGGGAGTTCCTTTTCACGATGAAGCAAAACGAATATTTCGTCTTCCCCAATGCCGAAACAGGTTTCAATCCGCACGAGATCGATCTGCTCGACTCCGACAACTATGCGCGGATTAGCCCTAATTTATTTCGGGTGCAGAAATTGGCCTCAAAAGATTATTGGTTTAGGCACCATTTAGAAACAATTGTGGAAACGAAAAATGAATTGAAAGGTATAGCCTGGATTAGGACGAGTGTAAAAGGCATAGACAAAATCGTCAAAGTCCGCATAAACCATATAGGTCAAATCGTAACCGTCGGTGAATATTAAAAAGTTTCATTATGGTAAAGCGAACCCTGTATTTCGGCAACCCGACCTACCTAAATTTGAAAGACAGGCAACTCGTCATCAAACTGCCTGAAGTCGAGAAAAACGATGTTTTCAGCGAGGCATTCAAAGCGGAGAGCACACGGACTATTCCCATTGAGGATATAGGGGTGGTAGTGTTGGACAACAGGCAGATAACCATTACCCAGGGAGCGCTGGAGGCTCTGCTCGAAAACAACTCCGCCGTCATAACCTGCGACAGTAGCCGGATGCCTGTGGGATTAATGCTGCCGCTTTGTGGAAACACAACCCAGAACGAGCGTTTCCGCTATCAGTTGGATGCGTCGCTGCCGCTCAAAAAACAGCTTTGGCAACAGACCGTGCAGGCGAAGATAGCTAATCAGGCCGCCGTGCTGAAAGAGTGCCGATGTGCAGAGGTTCGTAATATGTTGAAATGGGTGGGCGATGTCAAAAGCGGTGATGCCGACAACCTCGAAGCCCGTGCCGCCGCCTATTATTGGGCGAATCTTTTCACCGATTTTCGTCGCCACCGCGAGGGTGAGCCGCCCAATAATCTGCTTAATTACGGTTATGCAATTCTTCGCGCCATCGTCGCCCGTGGGCTTGTCGGAAGCGGACTGTTGCCAACGCTCGGCATTCATCATCACAACCGCTACAACGCCTACTGCCTCGCGGACGACATTATGGAGCCGTATCGCCCCTATGTCGATAAATTGGTGGTTGCGATGTTCGATAGTGGCATTGAGGAGTTGGATAAAGATGCTAAGGCACAGTTGCTCGTATTACCCGTAATGGAGGTAATGATTAGCGGTCAGCGAAGCCCGCTGATGATTGCCGTTGGTCAGACCACCGCGTCGCTATGTAAGTGTTTCAGTGGTGAAAGTCGCAAAATCGCTTACCCGGAGATGTAGTGGATCGTTTTTCGGAATATCGGATTATGTGGGTGCTTGTGCTTTTCGATCTACCGACCGAGACGAAAAAGGAGCGGAAACAGGCCGCCGAATTTCGCAAAAACCTTGTGCGCGACGGCTTCACGATGTTCCAGTTCTCGATCTACCTTCGCCATTGCCCATCGCGCGAGAACGCCGAGGTGCATATTAGACGAGTAAAGACTTCATTACCGCCTGCCGGTCAGGTTGGGATTATCTGCATCACAGACAAGCAATTCGGTCAGATGGAGATTTTTTCGGGTAAAAAACGAGTTTTTGAGCGAGACACACCACAACAGTTAGAGCTATTTTGATTATATTTGTACTATGATAGTGCTTATCTGGATAATACGAGCGTTGTTGTGGCTTCTTATGGCGCTTGCTGTCGTGGTTTTTTTTAACTGGATAGCAAAATCTGTCGTTGGGGTCGACGATTGGAGCGAGCTATCCAAACGCAAGCGCAAGGAGGAGCAGTCTGTCGACGGAGAGTGTTCGTTTACAGTGCATATTACGATTTCGCGTTGTACCGATTCCGACAAATGAATTTCGAAATAAAAACCCACCTGAAAAGGTGGGTTTTGTTATCGGAACAGCCTCGTTTTTTAATCCTTCAGCAGTCTGTAAGTTGTTGAATTTGACTAACTTTGACACATTGGGGTGTTTCCGATATGTCAAAGATACAATTTTGAAAGCAAATCACAACTCGACGGCCGCGAGCATTTCAGCCAACTGGGGTGTTTCCGATATGTCAAAGATACAATTTTGAAAGCAAATCACAACGGAACCGAAGGCACATATCCCGCCACCAGGGGTGTTTCCGATATGTCAAAGATACAATTTTGAAAGCAAATCACAACCATTCAGATCGAGAACGTAGAGGAGTTTATGGTGTTTCCGATATGTCAAAGATACAATTTTGAAAGCAAATCACAACCTTTGACGGGGTCGAGTTGCTGGATGCGTGGGTGTTTCCGATATGTCAAAGATACAATTTTGAAAGCAAATCACAACATATCCCAAGAATTGGTGTCGCATAGTTTGGTGTTTCCGATATGTCAAAGATACAATTTTGAAAGCAAATCACAACTCGGATCCATCGTTATATCTCCCTTATAGAGGTGTTTCCGATATGTCAAAGATACAATTTTGAAAGCAAATCACAACACCGCGCGTCTTGACCCATTTCTCTTCGTAGGTGTTTCCGATATGTCAAAGATACAATTTTGAAAGCAAATCACAACAGGTTTGCCAAGTGGTTTTTCAGCATCTTTGGTGTTTCCGATATGTCAAAGATACAATTTTGAAAGCAAATCACAACGGGGAGTGCGCATCATTACCGTCTCATCGGGGTGTTTCCGATATGTCAAAGATACAATTTTGAAAGCAAATCACAACCCATTTTGCGCCGAGCGCGTTCCAAAAATTGGTGTTTCCGATATGTCAAAGATACAATTTTGAAAGCAAATCACAACAGCCAGCGCGGACGTCGCAGTCGCTGTCCTGGTGTTTCCGATATGTCAAAGATACAATTTTGAAAGCAAATCACAACAATTCGGGCGTGGTGCCGATTACATTACCAGGTGTTTCCGATATGTCAAAGATACAATTTTGAAAGCAAATCACAACAGTACAAAATTCATCCTATTTCTGTGCTTAGGTGTTTCCGATATGTCAAAGATACAATTTTGAAAGCAAATCACAACTGATGGCACCTATATCAATCTTGGCAAAAGGTGTTTCCGATATGTCAAAGATACAATTTTGAAAGCAAATCACAACTGCCCAAGGGCAATCTCGATCCGAGAACGGGTGTTTCCGATATGTCAAAGATACAATTTTGAAAGCAAATCACAACTAGCATCGATAACTCCAAGAATAGACTACGGTGTTTCCGATATGTCAAAGATACAATTTTGAAAGCAAATCACAACTAATAAGATAAATAACTCACGGCGATTTATACCGACAACACTCGAGCCTTTGTTAATTAGCTAATACTCTGCCTTTTACCCTGTATGAGGAGTGAAGGTTACTCGTATTAGCTTCTATTAATTAATACCAACTATTATTGATTGGCATTAAGGCTATTAGCCTAATCAACCCTTAAAAATTTTACCCAAAATTTGTCAAAACCTTCAAGCCCTCGAATGTTATAACACATTATTTTGTGCTGATTCATATGTAGGGCGTTTGGGGTAGGTGTTTAAGATTAGTGTCAGTTGTTACTTTAGGTTTATTTTATCAATCCGGATTTCTCTAAAAGCTCCTGATACAGCTTGGATTTCCCTGATCCTCCAGGGATGTAGTTATCATTTGTGAAACTGTCATCTGGAATGTCTATCGGATTTATAATTCCTGCAAAATCTTCTTTCGTTGGCACCTGGTCGATTTTTCCGATATGATGATAAACATTCTTGAGAAAATCCATGAAAGCCATGAACCCAGTCGATTTATTTAGGATGTTGTTCTTTTTGACTTCATTCCACGCTATTGGCCACTTACTCTGAATGACGGAGAAGTAATTGTATATCAACTGGGCAATATTAGTGTCGCTGTCATCATCAATGAACATATTCCTCAAAAAGAGCCGTTCTTGCTCCTTGCCAGATACAAAAGGCAGCTTGTAGTGCGCCTTATTCTTGTTCTCTTTATAATCGTTCCTATCTTTTTGAGGGTCAGAGGATATGTACTTTATAATGGATTTTACAAACGTATCCTGTGTGATGGTTTCTTTGTCCTTGTCAATAGCAGTCCCAAGTATTTTTATCTTGCCTTTGAAAGGGCTTTTTTGCAAATTGTCAAGAGCTCGGGCTATGTTATGTCCCGTTTTCTGAGGACTGCGACTTTTCGCAAACTCAAACAAGTCGGCAGCCAAAGACTTACTTACGCTTTTTTGCTCTTTGTTAATAGTGGCAAAAACAATGGCTTGGTCTTCCAGCTCCATATCCACATAGATCGTAACAATGCACTGGAATTGATTACCTGGCTTACTACATGCGTTTAACCCCGCAATACGATGCTGGCCATCAAGGACCTTAGCAACATCCTGTTGGTAGTCAATGGTTAAAGTCTGGGTCTTTTCATCATATTTTGCATGTTCTGATGAAATAGCTAAGATGATGCTATTAGGGAATGTGGCATCAACCAAATTGACATATTTGCCAATTTCCTTTTCTCGATTTTTGTTCAATTCTCGTTGTATTCCCGAATAAGACTCAATCTCCCGCTCATCTACACCTTGCTCCAGTCTCCTAACGTCAGTAAATGAGATATACTCAAGAACATCATAATCCATTACCGCGATGAACATCGGTCCGATAGGCTGATTTGCAACCAGACATTTTACCTCAGCAGTCTGTTTCGTTATAAGATCTTCCATTGCTGTCATTCTTTAATGCTGTTTTCAATAGCAGATTGTTCGTTATGTCTAATTTCGCCTACATCTGTGTTCGTGTGGGTATATTGCAAATATTGCCCGACGATAAAAGCAAAAATGGCAGCAAGCATCCCCGCAAAAGAGAACCAGAAGAGTAAAGGTATATTCAAATCGTTTGCCAAAGGATCTGAAGTTCCATTTAGGGCAGAAAAGACAATAACATAGAAAATTGAAATAATAACCAAGGGTACGACGCACCAAATCCTTTTCTTAGTGTTATAGAACTCTAAAAGCATTAGAGAGGAACTCAATATGGCCACGGCATATAAAAGAAATTCTCCTCGATAGTAGAAATTCACCAGATCTAAGTCATTTCTAACCACGGCATCCCATAATAGCTTTATCCATGTTGGAAGCAACGTGAAGAGTAGCAATAATAGTAGATCTTGGAGGATCTTTACCCATATCTTCTTACCTCTTTTCATATTCCAAAATATCATAAATTATCCATCCGTATTTTTAAGGCGTACAAATACAATCTTGTTAGCTCAAATCATTCGAGACCTTTTTGGTAATAAGCCACTCATGAAGTTCCAGCAAGAAGTTGTATTCCTCCTCTTTCACGCTGTACGAATGAAAACTGTTATTCCTGATTTTTTCAAGTTTTTGCATCCATTCTGTTTTAATTTCTTTATTGCCACTCTTTTCTTCTCCGGGTTTGGTGTAGGCCTTCTCAAACAAGTCTCGCCAGTTACTGCCGTAAATTGCGATTTTTCTATAATCGATCAGGGTTAAACAATCCCAAGGGGTGTACTTATCGGTTTTTTCCTCATAATTTTTTTCAGCGGACAGCGCATGGGTCTTATCATACACTGCTTTTGGGACTCCTAAACGGAACCATTGATCGCCATATGAGTTTTCTAACCGACGTTTGAAGTCATCTTTCATCATCGTCTCAATATCTCGTATAAACTTGAAAGACTCGTCGTTGAATCGTTTATCCTCATCCTTCCAGTATTTTTCCAAGCCTTCTGGAGAAAAATCTGGTCTTTGCTTGAAGATCTCCCTTTGGAGTGTACGCCAAACTTTTGTCCTGCCGCCGACCCCATAACTCTTTTTTATCTCCAATTTTTCTTCTAAAGATAGCCCCCGGTAGAAATCAACCAAAGGATCGAGATAATAGGTCACCTCATTGAGGATAGCCTCCGTAGAATCTGCCTTGGGGTTGATCCCCTTTATCTTTAGCAAATGATCTATTATGTCGCTGAATATTCTCAAGAGGCTTTCGATGTTCCCATTAATCGTTAAAAAGCCATCTCCAGCGTCGCCTTTTGCCCACTCCTCGGTCAAATGCGTTTTGATATGATTAAAGCACGCCATCAAGAAAGGCAATGCTTTGTCGAAAGTCGAATCATTATCCCCTTTGTAAAAACTGCCGTCGCTTCTAATGGCGTTCTTTTCAAAGGTACCAAAGAAATTGCTCCGATCCAGTCCTATACGAATGGTGTCTATCGTAATACATCTGGTCGCAGTCTTTGCATTCTCTCCGATGATAATTCGATCATACAGAGGGGAACTCAGATCTTCGCCAAGGCTTAAAGCGAGTTGAAGTTTTAATGCTCTGATCTGTTCGTTCTTATTGTCAGAATCCCACAACAGATCGGAGTTAAGAGTGTTGCGAAGATTCTTCGGCACAGACTTCTGATTTTCATTTATTTGCATGAACAACCGTACCTGTTCCGTCCGCTCGAGGTTTACAAAAGCAACAACCGGGATACAATTCTTGGATTTATAATCAGTGTTAGCGTATCCGTAAAGACGATGCTGTCCGTCAATTACATAAGCCGATCGATATTTCTTTGGCAGATGTAATATACCGATCCTGGATATTGCATTGTCAAGTTGATTGCCTGCCTGTTCAAACTTCAGATTTTTATTGTCGGCGTTGATGTTGATTATTATAGAGTTAGGGAAGAAACCACCTTCCTCGACAAAATCCTGAATAGCCTTCAAACGAGACTTCTTAATCAGCCTCTGATAGGTAGGCATAAGTTTTTTATTCGCCTTGTTGCGATGAAGAACATATCCTATTTTGAGCAATTTTTCGGGTTCAATCGAAAAGGAATAATAAGTGTGTCCACCCATTTTTCCTCTGATGGCCGGGATTTTATTATCAAGCTCCGGTATGGTCTGTCCCTCAAATAGACTTCCCAATAGCTGATATTTTGCAGAGACACCCAGATGCTTAGCGAGATCCGTGTAATATTTAACAACCTCCTCGTCGAAGTGAGTAATGCCATAATTAGTTAAGCGCTGTTCATCCTGAGTCGACAGGTAATAGTTTTTTGTGGCCAAAATGAATTTGACCTTGTGTCTGAAGTCTGGGAACAGTTGTCGTATTGTCGCAAGCAGGCCTTCCTTTTTACCGCCAATGGCTTCAATCGTTTCTTTGAAGTTGCTTTGTTTTGGGTCGCCTCCGGTTGACTTGCATTCAACGATCAGCACCGTTTCATCGTCGGCAACGAAAACATCGATCTGCTGTGTTAGGTTGGGATTGTCAGAGTACGGCAAACGAAGATTACGATCCCGATTCAAATAAGTGAATCCCATTTTTGCAAACATTGACCACACTTCATCCTCAAACGCGACATCTATCGGTTTGGGCCGGGACATTCTCGTTGTCGTTTTGTATTCCTTATGGACGCTCCACCCTTCGGACTGATACTTATTCACTAATTCATGCGGGACACTCTCGAAAATAACATCTTTCGATCGCGCTGAAACTGCCGGGGGAATAAATGACCCCGAAAGGAGAGAGTCAAGAATCTTCTGTTTAGTTTCCTCCTTCATAGTGATCTATCTGGCTATATTAGTAAATACATACTCCGTTGTTTGTCCTCGCTTTGCATTGGTGCCACCGATGAGGTTGGCGCGACTCAGTTCCAATCGTGTGTCGCCGTTGTCAAAAATCTCCTCTATCTTGCTGTGCGCTGCGTTCGTCAAAATATAATATGCCCCGACTTCTTTTATGTGGACAATCAATTCGCTCAGGCGATGTTGATCCTCCAAAGAGAAGATTTTTTGATTGTATTTTATAAACCCATTATCATTATGCGATACCGTGTACGGTGGGTCCAAGAACACCAAATCTCCAGGGCCGAGATTATCTCGAATAATATCAAAATCACCATATCGTATAGTAGTCCCATGCAGGGCCTTGCTTACGGCCAAAAGAGCCTCCCTATCTAAAAAATTCTTATTACGATAGCCATATGGCACATTATATTCGCCCTTGAGATTAACCCGATAAATCCCATTGTACGATGTCTGATTGAGGTATATGAATCTGGCCGCTTTTTCGGTTTCCGTCTGCGGATTTAGATCTCGTATGTAATAATAGGTTTCCTTGTCGTTAATATAACCCGAAAGCACTTTAATAATTTCCTTGGGGGTATCTCTTAATGCGATATAGGCATCTATCAACTCTCTGTTTAGGTCAGATAAAAAGGATCTATTCTTAGGCTCAAGGTATAAGAAAATAGAGGCCCCTCCCAAAAATGGCTCATGGTAATTATTGAACCCCTGATCTGGCAATAGCGCGTCAAGATGCTTGACCAGCCAGCTTTTTCCACCAGCCCATCGCAAACAAGGTTTAACAGTTGAGAATTCGGACATAATTCACAAATATACGAAACATCTGACATAGATTGGATAAAGAAGGTAGATAAAATTTGTTAGACCGGTAAAAAATGTATCTCCGAATTGTTCGTTCCTCTTCAATTTTCCCGCCAAAGACGTTATTTTCCCCTGTTTAACCACTAACAGGACAAAGCATGTATTCAGTTTACTTACGGGGAGAGCGTGCCCTGATGGATGCCGATTCGGTCAAGATCACGCTCATAATCTATCGGACGGGGTATATCCGCTCGGAGAAGTTGGTGCTGATAACCGGGCCTTACGCGGAATGGGACAAAAAGAAGCGATGCTTCACGCCGACATCTCCCGACAACATCGCCAAGAACAAGCTCCTCCAGCATGAACGTACTAAATACCTGAAGATTGCCGAGCGGTGGGAGTACTCGGGCAAGAATTGGGAGCCGACAGAACTTGCCCATTACTACGACACCTCCCCTGACACCCGGAAGCGAAGCGTGTTCGTCGTCGATGTCTTCGACCGAATGATCGAGGAAGCAAAGACGTCCCGACGAATACGCAATGGCAAGGAGTTCTCCGGCGCGGGCCTGGCCAGACACATCCATTGCACCCGGCAGGCACTGGAACGGTTCGTCCACGCGAAATATGGCCGCAAGTTCTCCCGGTATCGTTTCCGTGACATCGACGGACAGTTCCTAACAGATTTTCATCTATACGAAAGGAAACGCGGCGCAAAGGGTAACACCTCGGGCGGCGCCGACCGAAAGATCAAGATACTCTACTCGATCTGCCGTAAAGCGAAATCTCTCGGGATATATGGCGTTGACCTCGTGGAATTCAAAGCCGTCAAGCAGAGCCTGCGCCAGTTGCAGCACTTCTCCAAAGCCGTTTCGCACGAGACGATACTCGCAATAGAGAACGTTGATCGGAGCACGCTGGACAAACGGAAAAGGGAGGAACTCTGGCTCGACCTGTTCCTTTTCAGCTATTATACCGCCGGGATGTCCGGGATCGACATCTGTCATATGGAGCGGAGTTGGATCAAAGGCGACACCATAGAGTACGAGAGAACAAAATACCCGAACAAGGCCCGGGTGATCCTTACGGATAAAGCCGCCGGCCTAATCGAGAAATACCGTGACGAGGCATATATGAACTACGTCTTCCCGATCTTCAAGAAACGCGATATGTCTCCACCTAGTAGGATGAACAGTGTCGGCTATGCCAACAAGAAAGTGAACGCCACCTTGAACAAGATTTGCGAGCAAGTCGGCATCACACAAAAGATAACCTGGAGTACTGCTCGCAGCAGTTCCATCTCGAAGATGGTAGATGAGGGATGTCCTGTCCTCCAGATCTGCGAACAGACCGGTAACTCCCCGGCGACGATACACAAGTATTACTATACCATAACAAATACGACAGCTATGAAAAACAAAATGAACGAAATCTTCAATTAACCGACTATGATCTGGTCGAAGGAGCGGTATGTGAAGAGGCTACGAAAATGCCCCGATTTAGTCGATTTCGGGGCCTATTTGTAGGCTGATTTGCCTACCGCTTTTCGGGCGATTTTCACATCATCGCCACACACCTCGCAAAAGTCTGAAAACATGGACACTTACAAGAATGGGCGACATAACCTTTTTAAGAACGAAAAACGGCGAAAAACGCGATTTTGTGTGGATTGTCTACACGGAATTTCGGATTTCTTCGAATAAAGGCAGTTGATTATCAGAGAGTTATACTGTACAATACCTTGAGTTAGAGAATCTACAGGTTCAATGGTGTTTCCGATATGTCAAAGATACAATTTTGAAAGCAAATCACAACTGGACCTATTCCTATCCCAAAGACATCTATGGTGTTTCCGATATGTCAAAGATACAATTTTGAAAGCAAATCACAACCATACATCCGAGCTGTAATCTCGGAGCCCGGTGTTTCCGATATGTCAAAGATACAATTTTGAAAGCAAATCACAACTGTAGGCGAGCGGATTATTCTCTGCGGTAAGGTGTTTCCGATATGTCAAAGATACAATTTTGAAAGCAAATCACAACGGAAGCCACCTCGTTAAGTATTTCTTGCATGGTGTTTCCGATATGTCAAAGATACAATTTTGAAAGCAAATCACAACGGCGGCAACGAGGAATTGCGCAAGGACGACGGTGTTTCCGATATGTCAAAGATACAATTTTGAAAGCAAATCACAACTAAATGCGTACCGCTTGAAAAATCAGAGAGTTATCGCGCTTTTTATGTGTCATTTAAAATTAGCAACGAATCGGGGAACGACCCTAAACTACTGCCTTTTGCGGGGTTACTTTCCAGATACAAAGGTAGTTATATTTTTTGAAATTCAAATTTTTGAGCAAAAAAACGCTGGGTCTATTTTATGCAGAACACGGCGTATAGCGGAACCGACTTGATCCCGTTCTCGAAGCCGAAGTTCTTCTTCGAGATGCGGATAGCGTGGCGGCATTTGTAGGTCTCCATAAAGATGCCGAAACTTTTGCCTCGAACCCGTTTCCCCGCTTCCACCTCTACTGGAACGACATCGACATCCTGCTGAATCACGAAATAGACTTCGGCGGTGTTATCGTTCTTCCAATAGTAAAGGGGCATTCCATTCGCCGCGAAACATTGTGCGACGTAATTCTCGGCGATGGTCCCCAGGAATGGAATGTCTGTTTCGAGTGTTGAAAGGATGGTCGCGGGAGGTAGCCCCGACTGCATCGTGAGCATCCCCGTATCCGACATATAGAGTTTGAAATCGCTCAGATCGACATACGCCTTGATGGGGGTATCGTGCCCTGGGTGATCTTTTTGCACTTCAGTGTCACACCGGCGTAGTTTAGCCACTCGATGGCCTCGCCGAATATAGTGGACGTGGCGCCGCGCTTGACGACGCTGTACTGGAACTTACGGTTCTCTTTGGCCAACTGAGCAGGGATTGATTCGTAGCAGGCACGGATCTTTACGCTTGTGGCGGGATTGGCATACTTCGCCATATCAGCTATGTACTCGTTCAAAATGCGGTTCTGAATATCTGCCGCCGCGACATGGTACTCGGGAGCCTCCTCCTGAAAGTATTTCAGCGAGGTAAGAGCTTTCGCGCAGGCTTGAATCTCATCGAAGATCACCAGCGTCTTGCCGGGGATAATCCGCTGCGAGTGCGCCGCCTCCAAATACCGGATGATCGGGCCGGGGGTGATGTTCTCCTCGAACTGCTGCGCCAGCGCCTTATCGGTTTCGAGATTGACGATGATGAAGTTATCGAACTCCCGTGCGCCGAACTCTTTGGGGATATAGCTTTTCTCCACCTGCCGCGCACCGCCCACTATCAGGGGCATTCTGCCCGACTTGTTCTTCCATTCGACCAATTCGTCGTAAATTTTCCTTCTCATTTTGGGGTCTATATTTTTCGCAAGTATAGTTATCTATGGAAAAATCAAAATAATTTGCATCTATAAATATATAACAAGTGATTGGGCTGTCTATTTTACCACAATACGTTTCTCTCTGGCCAAGTAAGTGGTAAGGTCCTGGAGGCACTCCCCCTTGCTCCGTATGACCCCGTTTCGGATCAGGCGATTGATCTCGCCGAAGGTGTAACCTTATCAAAAAAGGAGCCGTAGGTCGTACTCCACTTTGCGTTGGCAGATTCGATTATTTTCGAATCGTTGCTCTTTTTAGGGAAATCGTTGCCATTTTTTGGAGGATTTCAAAATGGCAACGAATATAGCAACTAAAATTGTCCACTTTTGTCTTTTGGATGTCCCTCTTTGGCTTAGGAAAGGGTAAAGGAAAGCCCCTCGGAAATATTTCCGAGGGGCTTTTACCGTTTTTCAGTCGCTAACTGGCTGAATTTCGGAGCGGAAAACGAGACTCGAACTCGCGACCCCGACCTTGGCAAGGTCGTGCTCTACCAACTGAGCTATTTCCGCAATATTTTTCGCTCCCCCTTCTCCCCCTTCTTCTCCTTCCTCTCCTCCTGCCGCCTTGCCAAGTTCGGGTTTTTACTCCCTCCTCTCGGGGCAAGCCGTGCTCTCCTCCCTGAGTTATTTCCGCGTAAATGGACTGCAAAGATAGCGTTAAAAAACGAATCTCCAAAAAATCGCCCGAAAAAAATCTCTCAAAAATGCGTATGCCTCCTCCACGGCGCAAACAAACTCGTAGTTTTTGTAAAAGTTATTACCTTTGCCCTCAAATCTTGCCTCCGACCTTGCGATTTATGCCGGCCAAAACACCCCAAACACTCCAAACACCCCAAACACTCGAAACACTCGAAATGCAGCAAAGACCAGCTGCTCCTCTCGAGTCTCACCCCTTGCCTCCGTTCCTTCCTCCGAACGCGACTCTTTTGATGCTCGGTACTTTTCCGCCGCCTCGCGAGCGTTGGTCTATGGAGTTCTATTATCCTAATTTTCAAAACGATATGTGGCGTATCTTTGGCCTTGTGTTTTTCGACGACAAGGACTTCTTCGTCACCCGCTCCCAAGCCTCCCTGTCCGCCCGCCCCCAAGCCCACGCCGCGTCCAAACACTTCGACCGTTCCCGCCTCGAAGAATTCTTAAGCCAGAAGGGTATCGCTGTCGCCGATACCGCCTTGAAAGTCAAGCGTCTAAAAAACAACGCTTCCGACCAGTTCCTCGAAATAACAGAGACTCTCGACCTTGCTGCCACCCTCGCCCGCCTTCCCCTCTGCCACACCATCTCCACTGCTGGTGAAAAGGCCACTTCTGCTCTCCTCTCCATCACCGGCTCGCCTCCTCCTCCCCTTGGCGGCTTCGTCGAGTTAAACTATGCCGCCCGCACCCTTCGCCACTTCCGTATGCCTTCTTCTTCTCGCGCATACCCAAAACCCCTGCCCGAGAAGGCAAGGGTTTACGCCGCTGTGTTCCGCAGCCTCGGTTTCTTGTAGCCCTCCGGCGCCTATAGATAGTGATACTCCACCACCTGCTTCAGATCCGGGTGTAGCGACTTTCCTACCGGACAGGTTGCTGCCGCTCGCTCCAAAACCGTCCTTGCGTGCTCATCCGCTTCAAACGGGAACCACACATCGACCCTTATCTCTCCGATCCTTCTTGGTTCTGCTTCCATCACCTTCACAATGTCGAGTTCGGTTCCTGTCATATCGAGCCCCAGCCTCTCTGCCGCCATCTCCATTAGCGTCAGCATACAGCTTCCCAAAGCTCCCGCGACCATATCCGTCGGCGAGATCGCTTCTCCCTTTCCTCTGTTGTCCACCGGCGCATCCGTCACCACTTTTCCTCCCGACTGCACGTGTGTTATCTCCGTCCTCAGCCCCCCTAAATGCTTTGTCTTCAGCGTTGCCATATCCCCCAGGCTCTCCTACAATTTAAAATCCACTCCTATTTTTTCGGCCACATTCACCAGCATATCTCTCGTCATCTTTTCCAGATTCCACTCTGGCTTCCATCCCCAGTTGGCTCTTGCCGCGCTGTCGTCCACCGATGCCGGCCAGTACTTGGCAATTTCTCGACGGAAATCCGGCTTGTAGTCTATCACGAATCCCGGTATATATTTTCTTATCTCTGCTGCCAGTTCTTCGGGCGTGAAGCTCATCGCTCCCACATTGTATCCTCCGTGATACATCAGTTCTCCCGGATCCGCCTCCAGTAGTTCCACCGTCGCCCTCACACAGTCCGGCATATAGATCATCGGCAGACACGACTCCGGACTCAGCGGACAGGTGTACCTCCCCGCCCTTAGTGCTTCGAAGAAAATCTCCACCGCATAGTCCGTTGTTCCTCCTCCCGGTAGTGTCTTGTACGAGATAACACCCGGATACCTGATTCCTCTCATATCCAGCCCATCCTTCTTGTAGTAGTAGTCTGCCAGCATTTCGCCTATCACCTTTGTCACTCCATACATCGTGTTCGGCTTCAGTATTGTCTCTTGCGGCGCATTATACAGTACCGACGTCGGCCCGAAGACGGCGATCGAGCTCGGTACCATCAGCCTGTCCAGCCCCTTTGCCATCGCTATCCTGATCACGTTCAGTAGCCCGTCTATGTTGATCTTCCAGGCCAGATCGGGGTTTTGTTCTCCCTTTGCCGACAGTATTGCCGCCAGATGTACAATGGTGTCTATGTTGTGCCTTTTGACAATATCTTCGAGCGCGTGTCGGTCCGTCACATCGAGTTTTTCGAATGCGTTTTCGGTCACCACTCCATTCAGATCGTTGTTCACATCGCTCACGACGATGTTTTCTGCTCCATAGCGTTTGTTAAATTCCACGGTTAGTTCGGATCCGATTTGCCCAAGTGCGCCGGTAACGAGAATTTTTTTCACTTTTTCAGGTTGTTGAATTAATAATTTTATATTACTTTTGTCCCCACGTTGCTGTTTTAGCTCAGTGGTAGAGCACTTCCTTGGTAAGGAAGAGGTCCCGAGTTCAATCCTCGGAAACAGCTCAAGGGCCCCGTCAAGGGGCCCTTACTGTTTTCGCACATTACACCGTCCCTTGCTCGACCATCGAGCGCGCCACTTTCATAAATCCGGCGATGTTTGCTCCCTTCATATAGTTGATGTATCCTCCCTCGCGTCCATACTCCAGGCAGGCTCCGTGGATTTGGTTCATAATGTGGTGTAGCTTCGCATCGACTTCTTCTGCTGTCCAGTTGAGCTTTTGTGCATTCTGACTCATCTCCAAGCCCGAGGTCGCTACTCCTCCCGCGTTCACTGCCTTTCCTGGCCCGTATGGTACCTTCGCGTGTATGAATGCGTCTATCGCTTCCGGGGTGCATCCCATATTCGACACTTCCGCTACCACCTTCACCTTGTTCGCTATGAGTTTTTTCGCATCTTCTCCTCCCAGTTCGTTTTGGGTCGCACAGGGCATCGCTATGTCGACAGCTACTTCCCAGGGCTTCTTTCCCGCGTGGAATTCCGATCCCGCGAACTTCTTCGCATACGGTGCTACGACGTCATTGTTCGACGCTCGCAGTTCCAGCATATACGCTATCTTCTCGTGATCCAGGCCCGCCGGGTCGTAGATGTACCCATCCGGCCCCGAGATCGTTACCACCTTTGCTCCCAGTTCCGTTGCTTTCAGGGCTGCACCCCAGGCCACGTTTCCGAATCCCGATATTCCCACTCTCTTTCCTTCCAGCCCTTCTTTCATATCTTCCAGCATCCTCACCAGAAAATAGACTGCTCCGAATCCCGTTGCTTCCGGCCTGATCAATGATCCTCCGTATGTCATTCCCTTTCCCGTGAACACACCCGTATTCTCCTGGGCCAGCTTCCTGTACATTCCATACATATATCCTATCTCTCTCGCTCCCGTTCCTATGTCTCCCGCTGGTACATCTGTTTGGGGCCCTATGTGTCGCCACAACTCCAGCATAAATGCTTGACAGAACCTCATCACTTCTCCATCGCTCTTTCCCTTGGGGTTGAAATCTGCTCCTCCCTTCGCACCTCCCATCGGTAGTGTGGTCAAAGAGTTCTTGAACGTTTGTTCGAATCCCAGGAATTTCAGTATCGACAGATTCACACTCGGATGGAACCTGATTCCTCCCTTGTACGGCCCGATTGCGTTGTTGTACTGCACCCTGTAGCCCAGATTGACTTGTGTTTCTCCCTTGTCGTCCACCCAGGTCACTTTGAAAGTAAAGATCCTGTCCGGCTCCACTATTCTCTCTGCGATCTTGTTCTTTTCGAATTCCGGATGCTTGTTGTACTCGTCTTGTACCGTTACAAGTACTTCTTTCACAGCTTGCAGATACTCTGGTTCTCCCGGATGCCTGGCTTCGATGTCGGCCATTAGTTTTTGTACGTTCATATTTTCGGTTGCTTTTTTGGTTAGTTTAAAGGCCAAAGGTATCAAAAGTTTTCGTAACTTTGTTGCCTTAACGCAGCTAAATTTTTTTGGATGGACTATACTCTGGAGGTGGTGGCCGACAAGGGGGCTGCTCGTTTATTTTTGGATTTGCCTCGCCGGCTCTACCGTGGTAACCGTAATTGGATCTGCCCTCTCGACACGGACATCGAGGGTGTTTTCGACCCTTCCCGTAACGCAAAATTCTCCTCTGGTGAGGCTCGCCGTTGGATTGCTCGCGACTCTTCCGGTAAGGTTGTCGGTCGTATCGCTGCTTTCTATAATTCCGAGGATTCCGTCCTTGAGTCTCAGCCTACCGGTGGGGTAGGGTTCTTCGAGTCCGAGAACGACCAGTCTCTCGCCAACCTTCTTTTCGACGCCGCCCGCGACTGGTTGGCTTCCAAAGGTATGGAGGCTATGGACGGCCCCGTTAACTTCGGTTCTCGCGACGCTTGGTGGGGTCTGCTCACCGACGGGTTCGAGTTCACTCCTCTCTACACCAACCCTTACAACCCTCCTTACTACGTCGAGCTTTTCGAGAATTACGGTTGGCAGAACTACTTCAACCAGTTTACTTATAACCGTAAGCTCTCCGCCGGTATCCTGTCTCAATCCGTTTACGACCGCGTTCGCCGGCTCGAGGATTCTCCCGGTTACCGCTTCGAGCATATCCGTCTTCGCGACCTCGAGCAGGTTGCCGACAACTTCCGCCTCGTCTATAATAAGGCTTGGGCGGGCCACTCCGGGGTCAAACCCATCGAGCGCGATTCGGCTCAGAAATTGATGCGCACCCTTCGTCCCATTATCGACGAGCGTCTCATCTACTTCGCCTTCTTCAACGACGAGCCCATCGGCTTCTTCGTGATGGTTCCCGACTTGAACCGCGTCATCGGCCGTTTCGACGGTAAGCTCGGCCTTATCAATAAACTCCGCCTTTGGTTGATGCTTCGTTTCACCCATAAGGCCGACCGTATCTTCGCTATCATCTTCGGTGTTGCTCCCGAGTTCCACGGTAAGGGTATCGAGTCCGGTATGATCCACGCTTTCGAGCAGCAGGTCGCTCGGGGAGATATGCCTTACACCTCGCTCGAACTGGCTTGGGTTGGCGATTTCAACCCGATAATGATGCGTATGGTCGAGAATTACGTCTGCGCTTCCAAACACAAGACCCACGTCACCTTCCGTTACTTGTTCGACCGTTCCAAAGAGTTCAAACGCGCCCCTCGTATCGGGGTAAAAAAATCATCATAACCACACCTAACGAATGAAAACTACTCCCTTCACACAGTACCACATTGCTGCCGGGGCTCGTATGGCCGAGTTTGCCGGTTACAATATGCCTATCGAGTTCTCCGGTATTACCGACGAACATATGGCCGTAAGAAACAACGCCGGCGTCTTCGACGTTTCTCATATGGGCGAGATTTGGGTCGACGGCCCCCGTTCCTTGGAGTTCCTCCAGTGGGTTACTACTAACGACGTCTCCGCCCTCACCCCCGGTAAGGCTCAGTACTCCGCTATGCCTAACGGTAAAGGCGGCCTCGTCGACGACATCCTGGTTTACTGCATCCGGCCCGATGAATTCCTCCTCGTGGTCAACGCATCCAATATCGACAAGGACTGGTCCCACCTCGTTTCCGAGGGTGCTCGCTTCGGTATTTCTCCCGGTTCCGGCCTTCGTAACGCTTCGGACGAGACTGCCCAGTTGGCTGTCCAGGGCCCTAACGCTATGCGCATCGTCCAGCAGCTCTGCTCCGCACCCATCGAGGAGCTTCCTTATTATACCTTCACCTTTACTACCGTCGCCGGTATTCCCAACGTTCTCCTTTCCGCTACTGGTTACACCGGCTCTGGCGGTTGCGAGATCTACGTCGCTTCGAAGGACGCCGATGCTCTCTGGAAGGCTCTCTGGGAGGTCGGTACTCCCGCTGGCTTAAAGAACATCGGTCTGGGCGCTCGCGACACTCTTCGTCTCGAAAAGGGTTTCTGCTTGTACGGTAACGACCTCGACGACACTACCTCTACTATCGAGGCCGGTCTCGGTTGGATTACTAAATTCTCTAAAGATTTCCTCGAAAAGCCTCTTTTCGAGTACCAGAAAGTCAACGGTCCTTCTCGCCGCCTCGTTGGTTTTAAGATGTCCGAGCGCGGTATTCCTCGCCACGGTTATTCCATCGCCGACCCTTCCGGCGCCGTAATTGGCACCGTTACTTCCGGTACGATGTCTCCTTGCCTCAAGGAGGGTATCGGTATGGGTTACGTCGACCCTGCTTTCTCCAAGCCCGACACCGAGGTCGCTGTCCTCATCCGCGACAAACCCGTCAAGGCCGTCGTCGTCAAACCCCCGTTCGTATAAGCCGGACTCAGCCGTAGGATATCCGAAAACCGCGCCGTTGTAGGCAAAATCGCATTCTTCAGATTTTGACGTGGTTGAGGTTTTCGGATATCCGTAGGCTTTCGCGTGGGATCACTTTAGCTTCCTCGCCTTCAGCGTGTTCCTCATCAAGGACACTATCGTCATCGGGCCCACTCCTCCCGGTACCGGGGTTATATAGCTGCACTTCGGCGCCACTTCATCGAACCTCACATCTCCTTGTAGCCTGTACCCGCTCTTTCGCCCCTCGTCCGGCACCCTTGTTATTCCCACATCGACCACTACTGCTCCTTCCTTCACCATCTCCGCCCCCACAAAGCCCGCTTTCCCCAATGCTGCAACCACAATATCGCCCCCACGAACCACATCCGCCAGTTCCTTCGTCCGAGAATGACACATCGTCACCGTGCAGTCCCAGCCCTTCTGACTTAGTAGATTTGCCACCGGCCGCCCTACCGTGTTGCTTCGCCCTATCACCACACAGTGCTTTCCTGCTGTCTCTATTCCATAGTACTTCAGCAACGCCAAGATCCCATCCGGCGTTGCCGACACAAACCCTTCCAAGCCCAGCATCACTCGCCCTACATTTTCGGGATGGAACCCGTCCACATCCTTCCTCGGGTCGATTGCTTCGACCACCCTCTGCTCGTCTATGTGCGCCGGTAGCGGTACTTGCACTATGAACCCATCCACCTTTTCATCCTCATTCAGCCGCGCGATCTCTTCCAGTAGTTCCTCTTCCGTGGTCGTAGCCGGTAGCCTCAGTACCCGAGAATAGAACCCCACCTCACGAGCTGCCACTTCCTTGTTGTTCACGTATGTTTGGGAAGCTCCGTCGTCTCCCACCAGTATCGCTGCCAATCCCGGCACCCTCTCTCCCCTCTCCACCATTCCCGCCACTTCTTCCGCAATTTCGGCCCTCAGCGCTGCGGCCACTTCTTTTCCGTCAATTAATTTCATTGTATAGTGTATTTTCGATCCAGGGTACCGACATCACATCTTTCAGTATCACTCTCTTTCTGCTGTCCAGCAGGTACAGGGTCGGTATCGCCTTCAGGTCATATAGTTCATCTGCTTTGATCTTCATATCCACATCATACCCGTTTTCCCACACTGCCGGAAAATCTCCCGCGTGTTCTCTCCACGCTTCCAGGTCTTCATCCGGATAAATCGCCAGTACCCTCAGCACCCCTTCGCTCACCAGTCTCGACAGATACTGCGATCCCACAATGTCTTCTATCATAATTGCACAGGCCGGACACCCCGGGTTGTTGAAGAATAGCAGCGTGTACTCCGCCCTGAACCCATATAGTGTTTTCCTCGCTCCCGACGCCAGCGCATACGTGAAATCCGCCGCCTGGTCTCCCACTCTGTTCTTCATCGCCAGCCTCAGTTGTTCTTGCGGCCTTATCCTTTCATACTGATCCAGCGCCGGGTTCGCCAGTAGCGCATTCAAGGCCACGATGTAGTACTCTTCGTCTCTCATCGGCGAGTTCGGGTCGAACAGATATTTTTCGGCCACTTCGGCCACCTTTTGCAGACTATACTTATCAACCGACGCCTTTTTGAAAAGAATTTCAATCGACTCGTTTCCTTTTTCGCGGGGAATATTATGCAGTAGTTGTAAATAGTTTGCAAACGCCTGCTCGGTGTAGTCTGCATCGTTCACCGCCGTTGTGTCCGCAAAGTCGTAGTTGTCCCAGTAGTGTTGTTCTGCCCAGGTGATCATCGCCATCGTGTCGGTTATCATACCCGGCACTTGTGGTATTTGATACTCCGGCCTCGGGGTTCGCTCCGTGGTTGTTGCTTTTTTTGTTGCTTGTCCTCCGCAGGCGACGAATGCGCCTATCGCGGCGATGAATAGAATCAGTCGTTTCATATCTGTCGAGTGTCAAAATTTTTTACACAACTGTCAAATTTTTTTACACTTTTGGCTCTGTGGCTCATTTGGTTCTTTTCCTCTGCACTCATCTGCGCAAAGGTCTGTCCTCCAGCTCCTTCCGGCGCAAATATCGGATCATACCCGAAACCTCCTTCTCCAGCCGCGGCCTCCGTTATTCGCCCCTCTACCACTCCTTCGAACAGCCTCTCCTCTCCTTCCTCTGTTATAAACGCAATCACCGTCTTGAAACGTGCCCGCCTGCTCGCCGCGCCCTCTCCGGACCCCTTGCCGGCCTCCTTCAACCTCTTGAGTAGTAGTCTGTTGTTATCCTCGTATGTTCCTTCTCCTTCCGGCCCCGAGCCCTCTCCGGCCATCTGCGCATACCTTGCCGAATAGACTCCCGGCTCGCCTCCCAGCGCCTCCACTTCCAGGCCGCTGTCGTCCGCAAAGACCATTCCTCCCACTCGCTTCCATACATACCGCGCCTTTTGTAACGCATTCTCTTCCAGCGTATTGCCTGTTTCCGGTATCTCTTCCGTTATCCCCGCTTCGGCCGCACTCACCAGCTCCACTTTCCCACCCAACATCGCTCCGACCTCCCCTAACTTGTGGGCGTTGTTCGTTGCAAAAACCATTCTCATATTCCCGCCAGCCTCACTTCGGCTGCTATTTTGTCAATAATCGTATGTACAATCCTGTCCAGCGCTCCTCCCGCACGATAGTCTGCCGGGGAGGCGAAGTTGACCCTGTTCTCCTCGATGAGCTTTTCCGCGCCCTCCTTTTCGCCCTCTTTTCCCGGATCGAAAACCGCTATGGAGTAGCCTCCGGAGGCCTTCACGAGCCTCATACAGGGTATGTCCGTTGTCCCGTCGCCGAAGTAGATCATCCTCGAAAACGGCACCGGCCGCAGATGTTCCGGGATGTATCGGTTGACCGCTTTGGCATCCCACACCGGTTCGACTCCCTTGTTTATCTTGTACAGGAATTGCGTCTTGTTCGTGTAGTTGATCGCCACTCCCGGCCAGTAGGCCTGGCCCTCGTCGTCATACAGGAACGAACAGGCGTATATCTTTCTGAACTCTCCCGCGATGGGCGATCCTTCGATCATCTCGCGTATTCCCGACGAGTTGATGTAGTGTACAACGTTCAGGCCGTGGTCATTGCCATACTCGTTTATCCTCCCGAACCACTCCTCCACTCCCGGAAACAGCCCCACCTTCGCGCCCGACTCCCGAAAGCCCTCGCGCGTGATCGGCACCCCGGTAGCTCGGGCTTCGGCGATCATTCGCGCCATATAGGTCAGAATCGGGTCTGCGTCTTCATCCCGGGCGAGTTGGCTGCTTTCGTGCCAGAAGTCGTGGTTGCTCTTTCCCACCGCCGGTAAGAAGTCATACTCCTGCATATTTCCCGGCGCGAGTGTTCCGTCGAAATCGTAAACAAGCGCCACGGTCGGTTTTTCCATCCCACAAAGTTAGAGATTTTTTTGCTAACTTCGCACCTGTGAAATCTGGTTTTGTGAATATAATCGGCTCGCCCAACGTCGGCAAGTCGACTCTGATGAACGCTCTGGTGGGCGAGCGGATCTCCATCATCACCTCCAAGGCGCAAACCACCCGCCACAGGGTGATGGGCATCGTGAACGGCTCCTCGGACGGCCCCGAGGGTGATTTCCAGATCGTATACTCCGACACTCCGGGGATTCTTCGGCCGGGCTACCGGTTGCAGGAGACGATGATGAGGTCGGTTCGCGGGGCGGTGCAGGACGCCGACGTGATTCTGTTCGTGACGGATGTTACGGAGGCGGCCGGGCCGTCGGAACGTAACGCGGATGTGGTCGAAAGCGTGCGTACGAGCGGCATTCCAACGATAGTGATAATCAATAAGATCGACCTATCGACACCCGAGGTCGTCGGGGGGCTGGTTGCCCGTTGGCAGGAGCTGTTGCCCGATGCGCAGGTGGTGACCGCGGCGGCGTTGCTGGGCTTCAATACCGATGGATTGTTGGGCCGGGTGCTGGAACTGCTGCCCGAGGGCGAGGCGTA